>Ga0213875_10000514_pt1 | contig 32222 bp, 25 predicted proteins | sample BarmaccomBMRX_R8_FD_160105 | JGI IMG/M metagenome (GOLD analysis project Ga0213875, IMG submission 160105) | Root-associated microbial communities from Barbacenia macrantha in rupestrian grasslands, the National Park of Serra do Cipo, Brazil - RX_R8 | ecosystem: Host-associated > Plants > Roots...
CCGCCAGCACACCTTCACACAACCCGAACTCATGCATGCCGTGTCCCCATCTCGGTGGCGGCGTCCGCGAGGATGTCCTCGACCGCGCGCACCGCGTGCGGCAGGGCCGCGCGCACCGGTTCCGACAGGCCCATTCCAGGGCTCACGTCGGCCGGCTCGCACGCCACGACGAGGCTCCGGCCCGGCCGCCCGCCCATCGACGCCAGCAGCCCGAAGATGCCGTCGGGCGACAGGCCGTGCGCGTCCATGACCGGAGCCTGCGCGCCCTGGCGCGCGGCGTGGTCCTCCAGGCCGACCTCGAGCACGCTCACCGTCCCGGGCGCCTGGCCACGTGACGCCGCGTCCACCAGGATGAACAGGTCACAGCCGTTGAGCAGCTCATAGGCGAGGTGCACGCCGCGGATCCCGAAGTCGCCGACCTCCGTGCCGGGCGGAAGCGGGCGCCCGGCGAGCAGGCGTGCCACCTCGACACCGAACGCGTCGTCCCGGTGGAACACGTTGCCGACCCCGGCGACGAGAACCCTCCGGCGCCCCTCCGGCTCGGTCATGGGCCACCCTCGTTCATCCACTGAATGCGTACGGGTGGCTCACCGTCGGCCCGCGTCATCGCGGCCACCCCCTCGGCCACCGGTCCGTGGCCGGACGGCCACAGCCGGTTTGCCCAGGGTATTCCCGCCCTTACGGGATCTCAAGACAGAAAAGTGCCGCCGGCCCCCTGACGGGTACGGTTTGGCTGTGACACCTACCGCCGGTCACTACCGGTTCGGGCCGGGCAGTGGCCGCCTGCTCATCAGGACCACCCGGGCCGGCCTGGCGGCCATCGCCGGCCACGACCTGACGCTGGAGGTCACCCGCTGGTCGGCGGTCGCCGACGTGCCGGCCGGGGACGCGGGCGGCCCGGCGGCCGCGACGATCACCGCGGAGGCCGACCTCGGCTCCCTGGAGGTGCGCGAGGGTTACGGGGGCGCGAAGCCGCTGACCCAGGCCGATCGCGCCGACATCGAGAAGACCGCGCGCCGGATCCTGACCCGCGGCGGCGATGCGACCGCGACGTTCCGTTCCTCCAGCGTCGTGCCCGCCGCCGGCGGCGGCGGGGTGATCGAGGGGACCTTCACCCTGCACGGGAAGACGCAGCCCGTCCGGTTCCAGGTGACCGCGCCGTCCCCCGGTCAGTACGGGGGAACCGGCACGGTGCTGCAGTCCGCGTTCGGGATCAAGCCGTACTCGGCCTTCTTCGGCGCGCTCAAGCTCGCGGACGAGGTCGGCGTCGAATTCACCGTGGACCTCGGCCGCGTGGCACCCGAATCCACGTGATATACGAAAGCCGCCCGCGCCGCGCTCGTGATCGTGGGTCAAAAGACACCGAAAGCGGTGCCCTTTGACCCATGATCTTCCCGGCCGGGCATGTGCGGTCCAAGAATCGCGGGCGGCAGGGCGGCCGGCCGCGCCGGCGCGTCAGGCAATCTTGTAGATCCAGCCGAACGGATCCGGGCGGTGACCGTGCTGGATGCCGGTCAGTTCCTCGCGCAGGCGCATGGTCACCGGGCCCGGGTTCCCGTCGCCGACCGGCCACTCCGCCGACTCGCCTTTGACGCGGCCGACAGGCGTGATCACCGCGGCTGTGCCGCAGGCGAAGACCTCGGTAAGCTCGCCGCGCGCGCAGTCCCGCTGCCACTGCTCCACGGAGATGCGGTCCTCCCCCGCGGCGATGCCCAGGGTGGGGGCGAGCGTGAGCAGTGAGTCCCTGGTGATGCCGGGCAGCAGCGCGCCGGTCAGCGCCGGCGTCATGACCCTGGCCCGCGCGCCCCCGCCGTAGACGAAGAACAGGTTCATCCCGCCCATCTCCTCGACCCACCGGTGCTCCGCCGCGTCCAGCCAGACCACCTGGTCGCAGCCCCTGGCGACCGCCTGCCGCTGCGCGGCGAACGAGGAGGCGTAGTTCCCGCCCGCCTTGACCGCCCCGGTGCCGCCGGGGGCGGCCCTGGTGTAGTCCTCCGACAGCCACACCGTGACCGGCTTGACGCCGCTGGCGAAGTAGGAGGCGGCGGGGGAGGCGATCACGCAGAACAGGTACTCGTTCGACGGCTGGTTGACGCCCAGCCCGCGCTGGGTGGCGATCAGGAACGGGCGAAGGTACAGGCTGTTTCCCTCGCCCTGCGGGATCCAGTCGCGGTCCTGGGTCACCAGCAGCTCGAGCGCCCGCAGGAAGGTCTCCTCCGGGAGTTCCGGCGCCGCCATCCGGCGGGCGCTGGAGTTGAACCGCGCGGCGTTGGCCCGCGGGCGGAACGTCACGACCGCCCCGCCCTCCTGCCGGTACGCCTTCAGCCCCTCGAAGAACTCCTGCGCGTAGTGAAACACCGTGGTCGCCGGGTCCAGCGTGAACGGGCCGTACGGCTCGAGCCGGCCGTCGTGCCAGCCCCGTTCGGCGGACCAGCGCAGCGTGATCATGTGATCGGTGAACACCTGCCCGAACCCGGGTGAGGCAAGGATCCGCTCCCGCTCGGCATCGGGCACCCGGTTCCGGGAGGGGCGGATCTCGAACTCGATCCCGTGGTTCGGGCTAGCGGTCATCGCGGGTCTTCCTTTCGGGCGTGGCACGGGTACCGGGCTGCGGGCGAGCGCGAGCGCCCTAGCCGGATACTCGCTCGGCGATGTCGTCGCCAACCTCCACGGTAGTGCGTGCCGCCCACGCGCCCTGCCGTTCCAGCAGGTCCTCCGCGACCGCCTGCTCGATCCGCGCCGCCGGGGCGGCGAGCCCGAGGTGCTGGCACAGCAGGGCCGCCGACAGGATCGCGGCCGTCGGGTCGGCCTTGTGCTGGCCTGCGATGTCCGGCGCGCTGCCGTGCACCGGCTCGAACATGCTCGGCGCGGTCCCCTCCGGGTTGATGTTCCCGCTCGCGGCGAGCCCGATGCCGCCCGCCACGGCGGCACCCAGGTCGGTGAGGATGTCGCCGAACAGGTTGTCGGTGACGATGACGTCGAACCGTTCGGGCTGGCTGACGAAGAACATCGACGCGGCGTCCACGTGGCAGTAGTCCACCGAGACATCGGCGAACTCCTTCGCCAGCGCCTCGACCGTGCGCTGCCACAGGTCGCCGGCGTAGGTGAGCACGTTGGTCTTGTGCACCAGGGTGAGCTTCCTGCGCGGCCTGGACATGGCGCGCGTGAACGCGTACCGGGCGACGCGCCGAACGCCGAAAGCGGTGTTGAGGCTCTCCTGGGTCGCGATCTCCCCGGCCGTGCCCTTGCGCATGACACCGCCGGCCCCCGCGTAGGGACCCTCGGTGCCCTCCCGCACCACCACCATGTCGACCGACTCGGGCCTCGCGGTGGCCAGCGGCGACGCGACCCCCGGGTACAACCGGACCGGGCGCAGGTTGACGTAGTGGTCCAGCTCGAACCGCAGCCTCAGCAGCAGCCCGCGCTCGAGGACGCCGCTGGGGACGCCGGGATCGCCGACCGCGCCGAGGAGGATCGCGTCGTGCCCGCGGACCTCCTCCAGGACGGCGTCGGGGAGCGTCTCCCCGGTGCGGTGCCAGCGCCGCGCGCCGAGGTCGTAGTCGGTGACGGCGAACGTGACATCCGGCGTCGCCGCCCGGAGGACCTTGAGTGCCTCGGCGACGACCTCCGGGCCGATGCCGTCGCCGCCGATCACCGCGAGCCTGATGGTCTGCCTGCCTGAGCCCTGTGCGTCCATGCGAGAACCTTACTGGTGACGCCGCTGCTCCGCGTCCCCGCCGTTGTCCCTGCGATCGAGCGCGAACTGGACGGCCCGGGCGGCGGCGGCCGGGGCGGGACGGCCGGCTCGCGACCGCTCCCTCATGTTTTTCTGAACGGACGGGGCGTCGCCCCCCGGCTTCCCGTCGGCCCGGTCCCAGGGATACATGCGATACATGGGTTACCTTCTGTGATTGATGAGGCTGTGGATGGTTTCGGGCCGGGGCCCGGCTAGTCCTCCGGGGTGAGCCAGGACATCAGCGGGCGGAGCTTCGCGCCGACCTGCTCGATCTGCTCGGCGCGCTCGGCCTCGCGGCGCTTGAGGAAGTTCGGCTTGCCGGCGTCGAACTCCTCGACCAGTTCCCTGGCGAAGGAGCCGTCCTGGATCTCGCCGAGGATCTTCCGCATCTCCTCGCGGGTCCGCTCGTCGACGAGCCGCGGGCCGCGGGTGTAACCGCCGTATTCGGCGGTGTCCGAGACGGACCAGTACATCTTCGAGATGCCGCCCTCGTACATGAGGTCCACGATCAGCTTCATCTCGTGCAGGCACTCGAAATACGCGGCCTCCGGCTGGTAGCCGGCCTCGACGAGGGTCGCGAACCCGGCCTTGATCAGCTCCGAGACGCCGCCGCACAGCACCGCCTGCTCGCCGAACAGGTCCGTCTCGGTCTCCTCGGTGAACGTGGTCTTCAGCGCGCCCGCGCGGGTCCCGCCGATCCCCTTCGCGTAGGAGAGCGTGAGCGGCCAGGCGTTCCCGGTCGCGTCCTGCTCGACCGCGACCAGGACGGGGACCCCGCGGCCCTCGGTGAACTGGCGGCGGACCAGGTGACCCGGCGCCTTGGGCGCCACCATGCACACGTCCACGTCGGCCGGCGGCTGGATCAGGCCGTAGCGGATGTTCAGGCCGTGCGCGAAGAACAGCGCGTCGCCCTCCACCAGGCTGGGCGCGATCGCGTCCGCGTACAGGCCGCGCTGCAGGTGGTCCGGCACCAGGACCATGACGAGATCGGACTCCTCGCACGCCTCGGCCGGGGTGAGCACGCGCAGGCCGTCGCTCTCGGCCCGCTCCCGGCTCGCGGAGCCCGCGGGCAGCCCGACCCGGACGTCGACGCCCGAGTCGCGCAGCGACAGCGCGTGCGCGTGCCCCTGGCTGCCGTAGCCGAGGACCGCGACGTGCCTGCGCTGAACGATCGAGAGGTCGGCGCTGTCGTCGTAGAAGATCTCTGCCACTTGGATGGCCTTTCTCTGTTATCCCCCGGGGGACGACCCCCCGGTGACCCGCTCTTACCGGGGGGACCCTCCCCCCGGACCCCCCCTGGGAGGGAACCCTTCCCCCCGGACCCCCCTTGCCGGGGGACGACCCCCAGGTGACCCGCTCTTACCGGGGGGACCCTCCCCCCGGACCCCCCCTGGGAGGGAATCCTTCCCCCCGGACCCCCCTTGCCGGGGGACGACCCCCCGGTGGGGGGTGAGGTTACGCTGAACGCTCGATCGGGCGCAGGGCGCGGTCGGTGATGGACCGGCCGCCGCGGCCGACCGCGACCATGCCGGACTGGACGAGCTCCTTGATGCCGAACGGGTCGAGCACCCGCACCAGCGCGTCCAGCTTGTCCCGGCTCCCGGTGGCCTCCACCGTCACCGCGTCGAGCGCCACGTCCACCACCTTGGCGCGGAACAGCTGCACGGTCTCCAGAACCTTCGATCTGGTCTCGGTGTCGGCGCGGACCTTGATCAGCAGCAGCTCGCGCGCGACGGCGGAACCCGGCTCCAGCTCGACGATCTTCAGCACGTTGATCAGCTTGTTGAGCTGCTTGGTGACCTGCTCCAGCGGGTGCTGGTCGCAGTTCACCACGATCGTCATCCGGGAGATCTCCTGGTGCTCGGTCGGGCCGACCGCCAGCGATTCGATGTTGAAGCCGCGGCGCGAGAACAGGCCGGCGATCCGCACCAGCACGCCCGGCTTGTTCTCCACAAGGACGGACAGGGTATGCCTGCTCATGCTGCCGCGCCTCCCTTGGCGTCCGCTCGGATGCTCATGTCGTGCTCGCTCATTCCTCGCCAGCCCCCCAGTCGGGCGCCATGCCGCGCGCGTACTTGATGTCGTCGTTGCCGGTGCCTGCCGCGACCATCGGCCACACCATCGCGTCCCTGTGCACGATGAAGTCCACCACCACCGGCCGGTCGGTGATCTCCATCGCCTGCCCGATCACGGCGTCCACGTCGTTTTTCTCGCTGCAGCGCAGGCCGGCGCAGCCGTACGCCTCGGCCAGCTTGACGAAGTCCGGGATCCGTGGGGCGGCGTGCTCGCCCGCGTGCAGGTTGGTGTTGGAGTACCGCTCGTTGTAGAACAGCGTCTGCCACTGCCGGACCATGCCGAGGCTGCCGTTGTTGATGATCGCGACCTTGACCGGGATGCCCTCGATCGCGCACGTGGCCAGTTCCTGGTTGGTCATCTGGAAGCAGCCGTCACCGTCGATCGCCCACACCGTGGTGCCGGGCCGGCCGACCTTCGCGCCCATCGCGGCGGGCACCGCGAACCCCATCGTGCCGAGCCCGCCCGAGTTGATCCACGTGCCGGGGTGCTCGTAGCCGATGAACTGCGCGGCCCACATCTGGTGCTGGCCCACGCCCGCGACGTAGACGGTGTCCGGGCCCGCGATGGCGCCGATCCGCTCGATCACGTACTGCGGCGCCAGCGTGCCGTCCGCCGGGTCGTCGTAGCCGAGCGGGTACTTGCGCCGCCACTGGTCCAGCTGTGCCCACCATTCGCCGTGGTCGCCCTTGCGGCCGTGCTCGTGCTCCTGCCGGACGGCCACGATGAGGTCGGCGATCACTTCCTTGCAGTCGCCCACGATCGGCACGTCGGCGCGCCGGTTCTTGGAGATCTCGGCCGGGTCGATGTCCGCGTGCACGATGGCGGCGTCCGGGGCGAACGTGTCCAGCTTGCCGGTGACCCGGTCGTCGAACCTGGCGCCGAGCGCGACGATCAGGTCCGCCTTCTGCAGGGCGCCGACCGCGGCGACCGTGCCGTGCATCCCGGGCATGCCCAGGTGCTGCGGGTGGCTGTCGGGGAACGCGCCGCGGGCCATCAGGGTGGTGATGACCGGGATGCCGGTGAGCTCGGCGAGCTCCCTGAGCTCCCGCGCCGCCCGTGCCTTGATCACCCCCCCGCCGACGTACAGCACCGGGCGGCGGGCATCGGTGATCATCCTGGCGGCTTCCCTCACCTGCCGCGAGTGCGGCCTGGTCACCGGGTGGTACCCGGGCAGGTCGAACGGAACAGGCCAGCTGAACTCGGTCATCGCCTGCATCGCGTCCTTCGCGACGTCGACGAGGACGGGGCCCGGGCGGCCGGTGCTCGCCAGGTGGAAGGCCTCGCCGACCGTCCTGGCGATGTCCTCGGGCTTGGTGACGAGGAAGTTGTGCTTGGTGATCGGGAGCGTGATCCCGGAGATGTCGGCCTCCTGGAACCCGTCGGTGCCGATCAGGCTGGTGGACACCTGGCCGGTGATCGCCACCAGCGGGACCGAGTCCATGTACGCGTCCGCCAGCGGCGTCACAAGGTTGGTCGCGCCCGGCCCGCTGGTCGCCATGCAGACGCCCGTCCTGCCGGTGGCCTGCGCGTACCCGGTGGCCGCGTGGCCGGCGCCCTGCTCGTGCCGTACCAGGATGTGCCGGATCCTGCTGGAGTCGAGCAGCGGGTCGTAGGCCGGCAGGATCGCGCCGCCGGGTATACCGAACACCACGTCGGCGCCGACCCGCTCCAGGGCCAGGACGAGAGCCTGGGCGCCGGTGACCTTGGCCCGGGCGGCCGGCGCGGCGAGCCCGGGGGCCGCGGGGGCGGTCTGCGCCGGAGGGGCGGCGGTGCCGCGCGCCGGTGGCGCCTGTCCGGGGGCCGGGGCCGGCGGGGCGGCGGGTTTCGGCGCGGCGGGCCGTGCCGCGCCGCGCTCGCTGTCGTCGCTCGCCGCGTCCCGGCCGGCCGGCGCGGCGTCACGGTGAGCTGCCCGGGCCGCGATGTCCAGCGGCGTGGGGCTGGGGTGGGCTCGTCCGGACGGTGGGGGGTCCGCGGGCCCGGAGGCAGCCTGCGCCTTCGGCGGGGCGGAGCTCGTCTGCTCGGTCATCGGGTGGCTTCCTTGTCAGCGATGTCGCAGGTCAACGGCATTAAAAAACCCCTCGTGCCATCCGGCATCCGAGGGGCGCGCGCAGAAGCTGGCTGGTCAGCTCTCTGCGCGCCAGCCAAGTACGATAATCAGGTTCCGCTTCACGTCTATCACCCTCGCCTACGGGACGGGCCGCCGTCAAATCATTCCGCATATTGTCTCACCATTCGAGACAGCTAACGTCCGGAGACCGGCGCGGCTCTAGTCGGGCACCGCGGCCGGCGCCATCCCCGCGCTCGGGACGCCCGGGTCCCGGGAATCGCCGTTCGCGGCCCCGCCGGCCCCGCCGGGCCCGGTGGTCCCGGTACGGATCAGGGCCTCGGCGCCGGGCGCCGCCATCGGCCGGGCCAGCAGGAAACCCTGGCCGTAGCCGCAGCCCATCTCCCTGAGCGCGGCGAGCTGGCGGGGCTGCTCGATGCCCTCGGCCACGACCTGCATGCCCAGGTCGCGCCCGACCTGCACGATGGTGCGGGTCAGCAGCGTCAGGGTCTCGTCCTGCCCGAGCCCGGCCACGAAAGACGGGTCGATCTTGATGATGTCCGCCGGAAGCTGCCGGAGGTAGGCCAGCGACGCGTAGCCGATCCCGAAATCGTCTATCGCGAGCCGGACGCCCAGCGCGCGCAGCTCCGCCAGGCGGCCGGCGATCAGCCCCGCGTCCTCCACCAGGACACGCTCGTTCACCTCGACGGTGAGCGCCGCGGCGGGCAGCCCGCTCTCCGCGAGGGCGGCGGCCACCTGGTCGGGGAACCGGGGCGCGTTCAGCTGGCGCAGCGAAAGGTTCACCGACACGCCGACGTCCCAGGACGCGGCGCGCCACGCGGCCCCCTGTGAACACGCCTCGCGCAGCACCCAGTCACCGAGCGGGACGACCAGGCCCGAGTCCTCGGCGACCCCGAGGAACTCCCTGGGCGCCACCACCTCGTCGCCCCGCCACCAGCGGACCAGTGCCTCGGCGCCGGTGACGCGCGACGTGGCCAGCTCCACCACCGGCTGGTACTGCAGCGTGAGCTGCTCGCGCACGATCGCCCGCTGCAGGTCGCTCGCGAGTTCCAGCCTGCGGACCACGTCCGCGTGCATGTGGGCGGCGTACACCTCGACACGGCCGCCGCCGCCGTCCTTGGCGCGGGCCATCGCCACGTCCGCGTTGCGCAGCACCAGGCCGGGCGGTCCCTCGTCGGCCAGGGCGACGCCCACGCTCGCCGTCAGGCTGATCTCCCGGCCGGCCACCCGGAACGGCTCGGCGGCGACCGTCCCGCCCAGCCGCTCCGCGATCTCGGCGATCTCCTGCGCCCCGGCGGCGTCCTCGACGAGCACCGCGAACTCGTCGCCGCCCCAGCGGGCGACGGTGTCGTGGGCCGGGACCACGGCGCGCAGCCGCCGCCCGGCCTGCGCGAGCACCAGGTCCCCGGCGCCGTGGCCCACCGAGTCGTTGACCGCGGTGAAGCCGTCCAGGTCCAGGAAGATGACGCCGGCCCGCGCCCGGGAGCGCGACCGGCCGGCGAGCGCGTTACGGGCCCGCTCCTCCACGTAGGCCCGGTTGGGCAGGCCGGTGAGCCCGTCATGGAAGGTCAGGTGGGTGACCTGCTGGCGGAGCGCGACCTGGTCGCTGAGGTCGCGCGCGGTCACCAGCATCTCGGCCGACTCGCCGGGCATGCGGTACCGCAGAACGGTGGCCTCGATGTGCCGCCAGGTCCCGTCGGCCGCGCGCACCCGGCACGAGAAACGGCCGCCCTCCGGCGCCCGGCCGTCCCCGGCGGGGGGCCCGTCACCGGCGGCGCGGCCTTCAGCGGGCCCCTCTTCGGCGGCGGGGCGGGTGTCCTCGCCGGGAGGGTGCACGCCGAGCGCCCGGCTCACCGCGCTCACCGCGCCCGCCAGGTCCTCCGGGTGGACGAAATCCTCCATGCGCTTGCCCCGCAGGCTCTCCGGCGGGTAGCCGTAGCCGGCGACGGCGGGGCTGGCGTAGCGGATGGTGCCGGCAAGATCGCAGATCAGCACCACGTCGCTGGTCCGGTCGGCGAGATCGCGAAGGCTGCTGCTCGCCTGCCGCCAGCTTCTGACCGCGGCGCCGTTCTCCCTGACCAGCATCAGGATCCGGCCGGCGAGCACGAGAACCGCCGCGCCGCCGGCGATGACCAGCGCCAGGCCGGCGGCGGGCGCGCCGGCCAGGCCGTTGCCGATCACGACGAGCGCCGCGGCCACCACGGTGACGGCGGCGATGATCGTCGTGGCGCCCGCGCCGGTGACACCGTCCGGCAGCACCCGGCCGCCCAGGGGCTGCGTGTCCGGTGTGACCCACGGGGCGATGCCGAGCAGGCAGGCGGCGGCGACCAGCGCGAGCTGCTCCAGGATCCCCTGGTGTCCCCCGGCGACCCGGACGCCGACGCCGAGCACGTCCGCGGCGGTGAGCACGAGCAGCGCCGCGTACGGCAGGGCCACCCGCCGCCACGCGACCGTGAGCACCGGCAGCAGGGCGCCGAGCACCGCGAGGTCGGTGAGCGGGTGGAGCAGGTCGAGCAGGAAGGTCCCCGGCCGCTCCCCGGAGCGGTGGAACTCGGACCCGAAGGCCACCACCCAGCCGATGACGAGCAGCGCCACCGCCATGACGTAGCCGTCCGCCAGGCCGGGCAGCACCGGGCCCGGCGATCGCGGCCCGTCGTCCGCCGCGCCCGGGGACGCGAGCACCATGATGCCGATCACCGCTCCGCCGAGCGCCAGCAGCGGCGCCACGTCGGCCAGCGACAGCGGCGCGCCCGCGGAGCTGAGCGGCCCGGCGAGGATCATGTCGACGATCAGCCCGGCGAACCAGAACAGGGCCGTCCCGCCGAGCCAGCGGTATCCCCTGGCCACGGTGCCGGTGTGCCGGGACGCGCCCGACCACAGGCCGAACACCGCCCCGGCCGTCGCGAGCAGGCCGAGCACGCTCACCGTGCCCTCCCAAGGCCTCGCGCCGCCCGGGAAGCCCTGCGGGCCACCGGCCGCTCGCACGGGCCGCAAACACCCGCGCTCACTAGCCGGTACCGGACGGCGCTCACCGTGCCCTCCCCGCCCGGGAGGCCCTGCGGGCCACCGGCCGGTCCCCCGGGGTGTTCAGGTGCAACCGGGGCTCCTTCCGGGTTCCCGCGTGCCAATTGCCCTGTCCGGGCACCATCAGCTCATTCGAATGGTTACGACTTCGTAACGAACCGTCACCGTCGACGCGCGCCCAGCGGCGCCCGGCGACAACCAGGACCTCAGGAGGCCGTCTCTCTTCTGGTTCTAGCGCTTACTCTACGTACCCGAGATCACGCTTCGGTTGAGGAAGGGCCTACCTCGGGAGACAAGTAAAGGTCACCGGGAGGCAGCTGAGGCTTTTTTGCTCCTCAACATCCTAGAACGCCCGCGTACTCCCCCGCGGGAGCCGGGACGCTCACCCGTCATACTCGCACCCACGCCGGGCCCGGCGGCTGCTCACTGGCCGCATCCACCTCAATATGTGTCAGTGATCACATTTCTCAGCGGCTCACCGCGGAGGTACGCCTCGGCCTGCGAGCGCACGAACCCGACCACGCGCCGCGTGGACACCGGCGTCGAAGCGGCCACGTGCGGGGTGATGAACACGCCCGGCGCCGTCCACAGCGGATGCTCCGGCGGCAGCGGCTCCGGGTCGGTGACGTCGGCCGCGGCGCGGAGCCTGCCGCTGGACAGCTCCGCCACCAGCGCACCGGTGTCGACGACCGCCCCGCGCGCCGCGTTCACCAGCAGCGCGCCGTCCCTCATCCGGGCCAGGAACGCGGCGTCCACCATGCCCGCCGTCTCGGCCGTGAACGGCACGAGCACCACGACGACGTCGGCCCTCGGCAGCAGCGCGGGCAGGCCGGCGATGCCCGCGACCCCGTCCCTCGGGGCTCGCGCCACCCGCAGGACGGTCACGTCGAAGCCCGCAAGCCGTCGCTCCACCGCCGCGCCGATCGACCCGTAGCCGACGATCAGCACCGTCTTCTCGGCGAGAGCGTCCGTGTGATGGTAGTTCCACCTGCGTTCTGACTGGTCAAGGGCGAAACCTGGAAACCCGCGGATCGCGGCGAGCATGGCCGCCACCACCCACTCAGCGGTGCTGGCGTCGTGCGCACCCCGCGCGTTGCACAGCACCGCCCCGTCCGGCACGTACGGGCGCAGCTTGTCCACCCCGGCGGTCAGCGCCTGCACGACGCGCAGCCGCGGCATCTGGGCCATCGCCTCGGCGCCGGCCAGCGACGGGAAGAAACTGGGCACGTAGAACTCGACCTCGGCGGAACTGGCGGGCAGGCCGGTGCCGTCCGGGTCGACGATCTCGACCTCCGTGCCCGGAAGCCCGGTCAGCCCCGCGGCGACCCACTCCGCCGGGACCCAGATCCGCATGCTCGCCTCCTGACTCTTCCCGCCCGCGATCATGGAACCACATCGCAACTAGACTCCAGAGCTGTCCCCAGTCACGTAGTTCACCACGACGGAGAGGCCGACGTGCGGAAGGTCCTTATCGCCAACCGCGGCGAGATCGCGGTCCGTATCGTGCGGGCCTGCCGGGACGCCGCCCTGGCCAGCGTCGCCGTGTACGCGGACCAGGACCTCGACGCCCTGCACACCAGGGCCGCCGACGAGGCCTACGCGCTGAACGGCACCACGCCCGCGCAGACCTACCTGGACATCGAGAAGATCATCAAAATCGCCGCCCAGGCCGGCGCGGACGCCGTGCATCCCGGCTACGGCTTCCTCGCCGAGAACGCCGCCTTCGCCACGGCCGTCACCGACGCCGGGCTCACCTGGATCGGGCCGCCGCCCGCGGCCATCGAGGCGCTCGGCGACAAGGTACGGGCCAGGGACATCGCCCGCCGGGTGGGCGCCCCGCTCGCGCCCGGCACGCCCGGACCGGTCAGCGGCGCCGCGGAGGTGGCCGAATTCGCCCGCCGCCACGGACTCCCGGTCGCGATCAAGGCGGCCTTCGGCGGCGGCGGGCGCGGGCTCAAGGTCGCGCGGACTCTCGACGAGATCGGCGAGCTGTACGAGTCGGCGGTGCGCGAGGCCACGGCCGCCTTCGGCAGGGGCGAGTGCTTCGCCGAACGGTACCTGGACCGCCCACGGCACGTGGAAACGCAGTGCCTCGCCGACAGCCACGGCACGGTCGTGGTCGTCTCCACCAGGGACTGCTCGCTGCAGCGCCGTCACCAGAAGCTGGTCGAGGAGGCACCCGCCCCGTTCCTGACCGCCGGGCAGAACCAGCAGCTTTACGAGGCGTCCAAGGCGATCCTCCGCGAGGCCGGCTACCGCGGCGCGGGCACCTGCGAGTTCCTCGTCGCGCGCGACGGCACGATCAGCTTCCTCGAGGTCAACACCAGGCTGCAGGTCGAGCACCCGGTCAGCGAGGAGGTCACCGGCATCGACCTGGTACGCGAGATGTTCCGGATCGCCGAGGGGGAACCGCTCGGCTACGGCGACCCGGCGCCCGACCGCCACTCCATCGAGTTCCGGATCAACGCCGAGGACCCCGGGCGGAACTTCCTCCCCGCCCCGGGGACGATCACCGACTGGGACCCGCCCGCCGGCCCGGGCGTTCGGCTCGACTCGGGCTACGCCGCCGGGATGACCGTGCCGGGCGAGTTCGACTCGCTGGTCGCGAAGCTGATCGTGACCGGCGCCACCCGCGAGCAGGCGCTGCGGCGCGCCCGCCGCGCGCTCGCCGAGTTCCGCCTCGGCGGCATGCCGACGGTGCTGCCGTTCCACCGCGCCGTGGTGACCGACCCGGCGTTCACGGACCAGCCGCTCGCCGTGCACACCCGCTGGATCGAGACCGAGTTCGCGACGGAACTGCCGCCGCAGGAACTGCCCGCGGCCGATCCCGCCGCGAACGGCTCGCCGGGCGCCCGCGAGCGGCTGACCGTGGAGGTCGGCGGGAAGCGGCTCGAGGTCGTGGTCCCCGCCGTAGCCGCCGCGGCGCGACAGGCCACCGGCCAGTATTCCGAACGAACGCGGGCTCCCCGTACGGCACGCCGCTCCCATCGGGCGGCGGGCGGCGGCGCCCTCGTGAGCCCCATGCAGGGCACGATCGTCAAGATCGCCGTGGCCGGCGGCCAGCGGGTCAGCCGCGGCGACACGGTGGTCATACTGGAAGCGATGAAGATGGAACAGCCGCTGACCGCGCACAAGGACGGGACCATCACCGGCCTCGCGGTGTCGGTCGGCCAGACCGTCACGGCCGACACGGTGATCTGCCAGATCGAGGGGTAGCCGGATGAGGCTTCCGGGCGACCCCGGGCTCGGGCGGCAACTGCTGTACTCGGCCGGATTCCGGCTGCCGCCGCAGAACCGGGAGTGGGTCCGGCACGAACTGACCGACGCCGGCTGGCGCGGCCGCCTCACCGCCCGCCACCTCCTCATCATGCTGCCGGTCTGCGCCGTGCTCGCGGCGCTGCCCGGGCCGGTCTGGCTGCAGATCGCGGTGCCGGCCCTGGCGCTCATCGCCAGCGTCGGCACGGTCGCCATGTACGCCGACGACCTGCGCGTCAGGAGGCTGCGCCAGCACGGCCTGCCCGTCCCCCCGGACCCCGACACGGGCAGGCCCTCGCACTGATACGGGCGTCTCAAGGTGACCACGAGCAGAGGAGGAACATGCCACGGGGATTTACGGCGGAGGGGATCCACGCCCTTGGCGACGTGCTGGAGCGGCACGTCGAACGGGGCGAGGTGCCCGGGCTGGTCGCGCTCGTCGCGCGCGGCGGCGAGGTGCACGTGGAGGCGATCGGGCACAAGGCCTTCGGTGACAGCGAGCCCATCGGGTCCGACGCCATCTTCCGCATCGCGTCGATCACCAAGCCGATCGCGGGCGTCGCGGCGATGCTGCTCATCGAGGACGGGGCGATGGCGCTCGGCGACCCGGTCGGGCGGTGGCTGCCCGAGCTCGCCGAGCCGCGAGTGCTGCGCACCCTGGACTCCGGCCTCGACGACACGGTGGCCGCCGAACGGCCGATCACGGTCGAGGACGTCCTGTCGTTCCGCCTCGGCTTCGGCTCGATCATGACCCCGGGCGACCGCCCGGTCCAGCGGGCCGAGAGCGAGCTGGGCCTCAAGACGCTCGGGCCGCCCTGGCCGCCTCCGGACCTCACGCCCGACGAGTGGATCACCCGGCTCGGCGGCCTGCCGCTGCTCGACCAGCCCGGCGCGCGATGGCGGTACAACACGGGCGCCACCGTGGCCGGCGTGCTCATCGAGCGGGTGGCGGGCGCACCCCTCGCCGACGTTCTCCGTGAGCGGGTGTTCGGTCCGCTCGGCATGAAGGACACCGGCTTCTACGTCCCCGCCGCCAAGCTCGGCCGGTTCACGACGTTCTACGCGCCGGACACCGAGGGCGGTGGCCTGCACGTGATCGACCGCCCCGAGGGCTGGTACTCGTCGCCGCCGAAGCTGCCCGACGCCTCGGGCTGGCTGGTGTCAACGGTGGATGACCTGTGGGCGTTCGCCTCGATGCTCGCCGCGGACGGCGGAAACCTGCTCTCGGCCGAGTCCGTGCGGCTGATGACCCGCGACCGCATGACGGCGCGGGACCGGGCGGAGAACCGGGTGTTCGTGGGCGACCACAGCGGCTGGGGACTCATGATGCTGGTCCCGGCCGGCGACGGGTCAAGCGGCGTGCCCGGCGGGTACGGCTGGGAAGGGGGCAGTGGCACCGCCTGGCGCACCGACGCCGCGACGGGGCTCACCGGGATCCTGCTGACCCAGCGGCAGGTGACGTCGCCGGAGCCCACCGACCTGGTGACGGACTTCTGGACGGCCGCTTACGCCGCGATCGATGCCTGACACGACTCAGGGGGTGTCGGCGGTGAACTCCATGAGCTTGCGGGCCGCCTCGGTGATGCTGCCCGACAGGGACGGGTAGACCGAGAACGTGTGGGCGAGCTGGTCGACGGTCAGGCCCTGCTCGACGGCGATCGAGACGGGGAGGATCAGCTCGCTGGCGCGTGGCGCGACGATCACGCCGCCGAGGACCATGCCGGTGCCGGGGCGGGTGAACAGCTTCACGAAGCCGTCGCGCACGCCGGCCATCTTCGCCCGCGGGTTCGTGGCGAGCGGCTGCTTGACCACGCGGGCGGCGACCTCGCCGCTGTCCACGGCGGCCTGCGACACGCCGACGGTCGCGATCTCCGGGTCGGTGAAGATGGTCGCCGCGACGTGGCTGAGCCGAATAGGCTGCACCGCCTCGCCCAGCGCGTGCCACATCGCGATCCTGCCCTGCATCGCGGCGACCGACGCGAGCATCAGCACCCCGGTGCAGTCGCCCGCGGCGTAGACTCCCGGCGCCGAGGTGCGCGAGACCCTGTCGACCTGCACGAACCCGTGGTCATCGAGCTGGACGCCGGCCTCCGCACAGCCGAGTCCGGTCAGGGCCGGCACCATGCCGACCGTGAGCAGGCAGTGCGTGGCGGTGAGCGTCCTGCCGTCCGCCAGCGTCACGACGACCGAGTCGCCCTTCCGGTGCACCGCCGCGGCACGGGACCTGCTGAGCACGTTCATGCCGCGCCGCCGGAACACGTCCTCGATCACGACGGCCGCGTCCTCGTCCTCGTGCGGCAGCACCCGTTGCCGTGACGAGACCAGCGTGACGCGCGAGCCGAGCGCCTGGTACGCGCCGGCGAACTCGGCGCCGGTGACGCCGGAGCCGACGACGACGAGCTCTTCGGGCAGCTCGCCGACGTCGTAGAGCTGACGCCAGTTGAGGATCCGCTCGCCGTCGGGGACCGCGTCGGGCAGCACGCGGGGGCTCGCCCCGGTGGCGATCAGCACGGTCCCGGCCTCGATGGTGGTGCCGCCGGCGGCGACGGTGCGCGGGCCGAGCAGGCGCGCCCGGCCGCGGATGACCTCGACGCCCTCGGCGGCGACGCGCTCGGTTATGTCGTGCGACTGCGCCGCCGCCAGCGCCTTGATCCGCGCGTACAGCGCCGGAGCGTCGGCGCCGAGCCGGGAGTTGGCGCCGTCGTCGCGCTGGATGCCCAGCGAGGCGGAGCGCCCCAGTGACGTCATGGTGGACGAGGACTCGATGAGGGTTTTCGACGGCACGCAGTCGGTGAGGACGCACGCGCCGCCGAGGCCCTCCTCCTCGATGAGGGTCACGTGGGCACCGAGCTGGGCGGCGACCAGGGCGGCCTCGTACCCCCCTGGACCGCCGCCAATGATCACGACTCTCGGACGTGGCAGGGTCACGTTTGCCAATTCTCGCGCACGTTAGGCGTTAGGCGTCCGGCACCCTCGGTCTTGACGCCGTACGCTTATCCATCGTGGCACTGTATGCCGCCTACGGCAGCAACATGGATCCGGCGCAGATGCTTGCCCGCTGCCCGCATTCGCCGCAGCGCGGGAGCGGCTGGCTGGAGGGCTGGCGGCTGACGTTCGGCGGTGAGGACGTGGGCTGGGACGGGGCGCTCACCACGGTGGTCGAGGACGCGGCGCAGCGGGTTTTCGTGGTGCTGTACGACGTCGCTGAGAGTGACGAGAAGGAGCTTGACAGCTGGGATGGTGTGACTCTCGGCTACTACCGCAAGCTGAAGGTGCGGGTGCAGACGCTCGACGGGGACGTGCTCGCCTGGCTGTACGTGCTCAACTCGTACGAGGGCGGCCTGCCGTCCGCGCGGCATCTGAGCATCCTCGTCGACGCCGCCATAAAGGCCGGGGCGCCGGGCGACTACGTGCGCTGGCTGCGCGAACGCCCTTGTGACCCGCCGGGAGAGGCCCGGAACGCGGGACCCGCCTGGCCCGCGCTCTTAGTGGCTGCCGGCGCGAGGCCACCGGCGGGGCCCGGGGCTGGGACCCGGGGCCTGGGTACCGGGACTCTGCCGGGACTCTGCCGGGACGCTGCCGCCCGTGTCGTGCGTCACCGCTGGCCGTGCGGTGACGGGCCACGGAACGGGCCCGCGTCGCCGCCGTACCGGGCGTCCCGGGTGTCCGCCCCGGCGTAGGGCGCGGAGGCGTGCGTCAGGGACTCCCGGACCGGCGGCTCGGCCGCCGTGGCCGTGCTGTCGTCCCACAGGGCGGTGAGCGCGGTCGCGGCCATCACCCGGATGCCGACGCCGATCGCGCGCTCGTCGACGTCGAAGGACGGCTGGTGGAGATCGTATGACCCCGGCTCGCCGGGGACCCGGGTGCCGAGCCTGGCGAGCGCGCCGGGCACCGACTCCAGGTACCACGCGAAGTCCTCGCCGCCGAGGCTCTGCGGGGTGTGCGTGAGCGCGTCGGCGCCCAGCACGCCCTCCGCCGCGGAGGAGAACAGCTCGGCGCTGACCGGCTCGTTGACGGTCGGCGGCACGTTGCGCTGGTAGGTGAGCTCGGCGGTCACCCCGTAGGCGGCCGCCACCGAGTCGGTGAGCTCCTTGATCAGCTCGGGCGCGGAGTGCCAGGCCTCGTCGTCCAGGCAGCGGACGGTGCCCTCGGCGATGCCGTCGTCGGGGATCGCGTTCGGCGCGGACCCGGCGCTCACCCGGCCCCACACCAGGCTCAGGCTGGACCGCGGGTCCACCCGCCTGGACAGCATCGCGGGCAGCTCGGTCACGATCTTCCCGAGCGCGTACACCAGATCCGCGGTGAGGTGCGGCCGGGCGGTGTGGCCGCCCGGGCCGGAAACCCGCACGACGATCTTGTCGCAGGCCGCCGTGATCGGGCCCGAGCGGATGCCGAGCCTGCCCACGTCGAGCCGCGGGTCGCAGTGCAGCGCGAAGATCCGGCCGACGGAGGCGAGGCCGCCGGCCGCCAGCACGTCCAGCGCGCCGGTGCCGATCTCCTCGGCGGGCTGGAAGATCAGCCGGACCCGGCCGGGCAGCAGCCCGGCCTCCGCCTGCGAGGCGAGGAACAGGCCGGTGCCGAGGAGCACGGTGGTGTGCACGTCATGGCCGCACGCGTGGCACGCGTCCGGGACGGTGGAACGGTAGGGCACGCTCTTCTCGTCGGCCATCGGGAGCGCGTCGAGGTCCGCCCGGAGAGCAACCACCGGCCGTTCGGCAAATGAAGGGTTTTCCGGCGGCCCGCCGATGTCGGCCAGCAGCCCGGTCCCCTTGGGCAGGATCACCGGGCGCAGGCCGGCCGCCGCCAGCCGCAGCGCGACCCGGCGCGTGGTGCGGTGCTCGGCGTACCCGGTCTCCGGGTGCGCGTGCAGGTCGCGCCGGAAGCCGATCATCTCGGCGCCGTGCCCGGCGAGGAACGCGTCCAGGTCCGCCGGCAGGTCGTTACCTTCCATGATCACCATCCCCCGGCACGACGAACCGGTCCTCAGCGAACTCGGTGACGAGAGCGTCCACCACCGCGGTCAGATCCCCGTTGCCGGCGCGGACCGCCCGCTGCCGCTCGTATGAGGCGCCGCGCTCAAGTACCTCGGAGGTTACCGCGAGCTCCTCCGCGCAGCCAAGCCGCCATGCCACCGGTTCCAGCTCGCGGACCAGCTCGTAGACCTCGTCCCGCAGCGGCGCGGTCGTCCCGCACTCGTCAGTGATCACGATCGCGTCCAGCCCGTACCTGGTGGCGCGCCACTTGTTGTCCTTGACCAGCCATGGCGGCGGGGAGGGCAGCCGGTATCCCCGGTCCAGCTGGGTGTCGAAGAGCTGCACGAGGCACTGCGCCAGCGCGGCCACCATCCCGATCTCGCGGAACGTGGGGACGCCATCGGACATGCGGATCTCCACGGTGCCGAAGTCCGGGTGCGGCCGGATGTCCCACCAGACCTCCTTGATGCTGCGGATCGTCCCCGCGCGCAGCAGGGTGTTCATGTACTCCTCGAACCGCGTCCAGTCGGGCAGCGAGGGTGGCGGCCCCGTGTTCGGCAGTGCCCCGAAGACCACCGACCTAGTGGAGGCCAGGCCGGTGTCGTGCCCCAGCCAGAACGGGCTCGACGCCGTGAGCGCGAGAAAATGCGGCAGGTACGCGGCGAGGGCGTTGACGATGGGCATCGCCCGGCTCTCGTCGCGCAAGCCCACGTGGATATGGACCCCGAAGGTCTGTACCCGGCGGGCGAGCCACTGCATCTGCTCGACAAGCTCCGCGTAGCGCTGGATGGGCGCCATCTTCGCGTCGCGCCAGTCGCTCGCTGGGTGTGTCCCGGCGCAGGCTAGAAGAATATCGTGCTCCGACGCCGTCCGCTGGAGTTCGGTGATCGTTTCCGCCAGGTCCGCCTTCGCCTCGCCGACGGTGCTGCAGATACCGGTGACCACCTCGACCGTCGACTGCATCAGCTCGTGGCGCAGCCGCGGGTGCTCGCCGCTCTCGTCCGCGCCCGGCAGGCCCGCCAGTACCTTGGCGGCGTCCTGCCGGAGCAGCCTGGTCTCGGCGTCGATGAGCTGCAGTTCCCATTCGACGCCCAGCGTGGCGCCTCGCGAGGCGTTCCAGTCGATCGTCATGGCTGACCTCCAGGTGGGCGCGGGCGGTGCGGAGGGTGCGGAACGCCGCTACCGGGCGTCCGGCGGCCGGTAGACCCCCCAGACGTCGCGCAGCGCGTCGCAGACCTCGCCGAGGGTGGCGTCCGCCCGCAGCGCGTCCCTGATCGGCGGCAGGACGTTCTCGGTGCCCTCGGCCGCGCGCCTGATGGCGTCGATGTGCTTGGCGAACGCCGCGTGATCGCGGCGTTCACGGATCGCGGCGAGGCGCCTGGCCTGGGCTTCCTCGATCGACGGGTCGACGCGCAGCGGATGGTACGGCTCGTCGCCGTCGCCGGTGAACCTGTTCACGCCGACGATCACCCGCATCCCGGTGTCTGTCTGCCGGGCCACCTGGTAGGCGGAGTGCTCGATCTCGGACTTCTGGAAGCCCCGCTCTATCGCGGCGAGCGCGCCGCCCATCTCGTCGATCTTCTGGATCAGGGCGGTCGCCGCCTGCTCGATGTCGTCGGTCATCGACTCGACCGCGTACGACCCGGCGAAGGGGTCCACGGTCTTGGTGAGGTCGGTCTCGTGGGCGATCACCTGCTGGGTCCGCAGCGCGAGGCGCGCCGCCTTCTCGCCGGGCAGCGCGAGCGCCTCGTCGTAGGCGTTGGTGTGCAGCGACTGGGTGCCGCCGAGGACGGCGGCGAGCGCCTGGATCGTCACCCGCGCGAGGTTGACCTCCGGCTGCTGCGCGGTCAGCTGGACGCCGGCCGTCTGGGTGTGGAAGCGGAGCATCTGCGATCGCGGGTCGGCGGCCCCGAATTCCTCGCGCATGATCCGCGCCCACAGCCTGCGCGCGGCGCGGAACTTCGCGACCTCCTCGAGCAGGCTCGTCCTTGCCACGAAGAAGAACGACAGGCGCGGCGCGAACTCGTCGACGGCCATTCCCGCCGCGACGGCCGCCGCGACGTATTCCTTTGCGTTCGCGAGCGTGAAGGCTATCTCCTGCACGGGTGTCGCGCCCGCCTCCGCCATGTGATAACCGGATATGGAGATCGTGTTCCATTTCGGCAGCTGTTCGCGGCAGTACGCGAACGTGTCGGCCACCAGCCGCAGGCTGGGGCGTGGCGGGTAGATGTACGTGCCGCGGGCGATGTACTCCTTGAGCACGTCATTCTGGATCGTGCCGGTGAGTGCCGCCGGCGCCGCCCCCTGTTCCTCGGCGACCGTCTGGTACAGCAGCAGGAGCATGGCGGCCGGGGCGTTGATCGTCATCGACGTGGAGACGCCGGTGAGCGGGATCCTGTCGAACAGGACCCGCATGTCCCGCAGGCTGTCGATGGCCACCCCGACCTTGCCGACCTCGCCGTGGCTTTGCGGAGCGTCGGAATCGTAGCCCATCTGGGTGGGCAGGTCGAAGGCGACGGAAAGCCCGGTGGTGCCCGCCTCGATCAGCTGGTGGTAGCGGCGGTTGGACTCCTCTGCCGTGGCGAACCCGGCATACTGCCGAATGGTCCAGGGTTTCCGCGTGTACATCGCCGGATACACGCCCCGGGTGAACGGGTACTCGCCCGGCATGCCGAGCTTTTCCCGCGGACGGAAATCCGCAAGCTTGCTCTGGTCGTAGACCGGCTCAAGGGGCAGCCCGGATTCCGACATTTGTTCCATGCGCCCAGGGTACGCGGGGTGACTCGGGGAATGGGAGGGGCCGATCTTGATACCGGGGCCCGCCCACGCCGCGGCGGGGAAGTCCGCGGCGCCGGCGCTAGGCGAGCTGGCCGGGCAGGCCGATGCGGTCGCGGACGGCCGCCATCGTCTCGCGCGCCACGGCGCGCGCGCGGGCCGCGCCGTCGGCGAGCAGGCGGTCGAGCCCCGCCTCGTCGGCGAGTATCTTCTCGGTCCGCTCCCGGATCGGGGCGAACGTGGTCACCACCAGCTCGGCGAGGTCCTTCTTGAACTTCCCGTAACCGGCGCCGGCGTACCGCGCGGACAGCGCCTCCGGCGAAGACCCGGACAGCGCGGAGTAGATCCGCAGCAGGTTGGACACGCCGGGCTTGGCGTCCTCGTCGAAGACGATCTCCGAACCGGGGTCGGTCACCGCCCGCGAGACCTTCCGCCTGATCACGCCCGGCTCGTCGAGGACGTCGATGATGCCCTGCGGCGACGACGACGACTTGCTCATCTTGCTGGCCGGGTCCTGCAGGTCGGTGATCTTCGCGACCGAGGAGAGGATGTACGCCCGCGGCTCCACGAACGTCCGGCCGAACCGGTGGTTGAACCGCTGCGCGAGCGTCCGTGACAGTTCCAGGTGCTGCCGCTGGTCCTCGCCGACGGGCACCTGGTCGGCCTGGTACAGCAGGATGTCGGCCGCCTGCAGGACCGGGTAGGTGAACAGCCCGACGGACGCCTGGTCGGCCCCGCCGCGCGCGGACTTGTCCTTGAACTGGGTCATCCGGCTCGCCTCGCCGAACCCGGTGATGCAGCCGAGCACCCAGTTGAGCTCGGTGTGCTCGGGCACCTGGCTCTGCACGAACAGCGTGCAGCGCTCCGGGTCGAGGCCGGCCGCGAGCAGTTGCGCCGCGGCGACCCGCGTCCGGCGGCGCAGCAGCCGCGGCTCGTACGGGACGGTCAGGGCGTGCAGGTCCACCACGCAGTAGAAGGCGTCATGGTTTTCCTGGAGGGCGACCCACTGCCGGACCGCGCCCAGGTAGTTGCCCAGGTGAAACGAGTCTGCGGTCGGCTGGATGCCGGAGAGTACGCGGTCCATGGGCAGGAAGTCTAATCAGCGCGTCCGGGCGCCCGGCGGGGTGACGACGACCTCGACGCGCTGGAACTCCTTGAGGTCCGTGTAGCCGGCGGTCGCCATCGTGCGGCGCAGCGCCCCCATGAGGTTCATCGACCCGTCCGGGACGGTGGAGGGACCGTGCAGGATCTGCTCCATCGTTCCGATCGTGCCGACGTTCACCCGCGCGCCGCGGGGCAGCTCGGGGTGGTTCGCCTCGCTGCCCCAGTGGAAGCCGTGACCCGGCGCCTGCGACGCCCTGGCGAGCGGCGAGCCCACCATCACGGCGTCGGACCCGATCGCCAGCGCCTTCGCGATGTCGCCGCTGCGCGTCATGGAACCGTCGGCGATCACGTGCACGTAGCGGCCGCCGGACTCGTCCAGGTAGTCGCGGCGCGCCGCCGCGACGTCGGCGATCGCGGTGGCCATCGGGACGGCGACGCCGAGCACCGCGGCGGTGGTGTGCCCCGATCCGCCGCCGAACCCGACGAGGACACCGGCGGCGCCGGTCCGCATCAGGTGCAGGGCGGCGGTGTAGGTGGCGCAGCCGCCGACGATGACCGGCACGTCAAGCTCGTAGATGAACTGCTTCAGGTTCAGCGGCTCCGCGCGCCCGGACACGTGCTCGGCGGAGACCGTGGTGCCCCGGATCACGAAGATGTCCGCCCCGGCGTCGACGACCGCCTTGTAGTACCTGGCGGTGCGCTGCGGCGACAGCCGCGCGGCGGTCGTCACCCCGGCCCGGGAGATCTCCTCGATCCGCCGCCCGATCAGCTCTTCCCTGATCGGCTCGTTGTAGATCTCCTGCAGCCGGCGCGTCGCCGCCTGCTCGTCGAGCTCGGTCACCTCCTCCAGCAGCGGCGACGGGTCCTCGTAGCGGGTCCACAGGCCCTCCAGGTCGAGGACGGCGAGGCCGCCGAGCCGGCCGATGGTGATCGCGGTCTCCGGCGAGACCACGCTGTCCATGGGGCAGGCGACCAGCGGCAGCTCGAACCGGTACGCGTCGATCTGCCAGGCGATCGACACCTCCTCGGGGTCCCGGGTCCGGCGGGCCGGGACGATTCCGATCTCGTCCAGCGCGTACGCGCGGCGGCCGGCCTTGCCGCGCCCGATCTCGACGTCGGTCACCGCGTCTCCCGGGCCGTCTGGCGAGCGGTCACTGGGGCCGGCCGCTGTAGTTGGGGGCCTCGACGGTCATCTGCACGTCGTGCGGGTGGCTCTCGGTCAGCCCGGCGGCGGTGATCTGGACGAACCTGGCCTCCTGCAGCTCGGCTATGGTGCGGGTGCCGCAGTACCCCATGGCCGCGCGCAGCCCGCCGACCAGCTGGCCGGCCACAGCGGCCAGCGGGCCCCGGTAGGGCACCTGGCCCTCGATCCCCTCCGGCACCAGCTTGTCCTCGCGCAGCACGTCGTCCTGGAAGTACCTGTCCTTCGAGTAGGAGCGGCCCCGCTCCCGGTTCCGCATCGCGCCGAGCGAGCCCATGCCGCGGTAGAGCTTGTACTGCTTGCCGTTGATGAAGACCATCTCGCCCGGGCTCTCCTGGCACCCCGCCAGCAGGCTGCCGAGCATCACCGTGTCGGCGCCCGCCGCGATCGCCTTGGCGATGTCCCCGGAGTACTGCAGGCCGCCGTCACCGATGACCGGGATGCCGGCCGGCCGCGCCGCGCGTGCGGCCTCGTAGATGGCCGTCACCTGCGGGACGCCCACGCCGGCCACCACCCGCGTGGTGCAGATCGAGCCGGGCCCGACGCCCACCTTCACGCCGTCGGCGCCCGCGTCGATGAGCGCCCGGGCGCCCGCCCTGGTGGCCACGTTGCCGCCGATCACTTCCACGTCCGTGTTGGCCTTGATCTGCGCCACCATGTCCAGGACGGACTGCGCGTGCCCGTGCGCGGTGTCCACGACGAGGAAGTCCGCGCCCGCCTCGGCCAGCGCCTGCGCCCTGCGCTTGGCGTCCTCGCCGACCCCGACCGCGGCGCCCACCACCAGCCGGCCGCCGTCGTCCTTCGTGGCGTTCGGGAACTTCTCGCTCTTGGTGAAGTCCTTCACGGTGATCAGGCCGCGCAGCCGGCCGCCCGCGTCGACCAGCGGAAGCTTCTCGACCTTGTGCTGCTTCAGCAGCCGCAGCGCCTCCCCGGCGTCGACCCCGACCGGGGCGGTGACCAGGGGCATCGCGGTCATGACCTCGGCCACCCGCCGGGTGTGGTCGGACTCGAACCTGATGTCCCGGTTCGTGACGATGCCGAGCAGCACCCCGTCGTCGCTGGTCACCGGAACGCCGGAGATGCGGTAGCGGCCGCACAGCCGTTCCACGTCCGCGATCGTCGCGTCCGGGCCGCAGGTCACCGGGTCGGTGATCATGCCCGCCTCGGACCGCTTGACGAGGTCGACCTGCTGCGCCTGCTCCTCGACGGAAAGGTTACGGTGCAGCACGCCGACGCCGCCCTGGCGGGCCATCGCGATCGCCATCCGCGCCTCGGTGACGGTGTCCATGGCCGAGGAGACCAGCGGGATGCGCAGCCGGTGGCGGCGGGTGATCCGCGTGCTGGTGTCCGCCTCGCTCGGCACGACCTCCGAGTGCGCCGGCAGCAGCAGCACATCGTCAAAGGTCAGGCCTACCGGGGAGAACTTTTCCGACTCGGTCATGACGTCCTCGCGGAGGGTGGCAGTGGGATGCGGTCCATCCTACCGGCGCGCCCCCCGATACCTGCCGCGACGCCCGGAAGACGCCTACCGTTCGCAAACGCTTGCCACTCTTGGTCACCGCACTCGCGCGTGAAGACGCTACGTGGGGGCCACAATCCTGTGGCCCCCACGTAGGTGTTGAGCAACCGTACGCGTCGCGGCGTCAGTGCACGTGACCGTGCCCGTGGCCGTCGGCCGCGGCCGGCTCCTTCTCCTCGGGCTTCTCCACGACCAGCGTCTCGGTCGTGAGCAGCATGCCCGCGATCGAGGCCGCGTTCTGCACCGCGGAACGGGTCACCTTGACCGGGTCGATGACGCCCTGGCCGACGAGGTCGCCGTACTCGCCGGTCGCGGCGTTGTAGCCGTGGCCGGGCTGCAAGCTGGCGATCTTCGCCACGACGACCGAGCCCTCCTGGCCCGCGTTCAGTGCGATCCACCGGGCGGGCTCGGAGAGCGCCTGGCGCACCACGCGCACGCCCGTGGCCTCGTCAGCGGTGCGGCCGAGATCGCCGAGATCGTTCGCGACGTGCACGAGGGCGCTGCCGCCGCCGGGGATGATGCCCTCCTCGATGGCGGCCCTGGTCGCCGAGATGGCGTCCTCCAGCCGGTGCTTCTTCTCCTTGAGCTCGACCTCGGTGGCCGCCCCGGCGCGCAGCACGCACACGCCGCCGGACAGCTTGGCGAGCCGCTCCTGGAGCTTCTCGCGGTCCCAGTCGGAGTCGGTGTTCTCGATCTCGGTCCGGATCTGCCGGATCCGGTCCTCGATCGCCGACTTGTCGCCGGACCCGTCCACGATCGTGGTGTCGTCCTTGGTCACGACGATGCGCCGGGCGCGGCCCAGGGCCTCCACCCCGACCGAGTCCAGCTTGATGCCGAGTTCCTCGCTGATCACCGTGGCGCCGGTCAGCGTCGCGATGTCGGCGAGCATCGCCTTGCGGCGGTCACCGAAACCGGGCGCCTTGACCGCGACGACCTGAAGCAGGCCGCGGATCTTGTTGACCACCAGGGTGGCGAGAGCCTCGCCCTCGACATCCTCGGCGATGACCAGCATCGGCCTCTTGGACTGCGCGACCTGCTCGAGCAGCGGCAGGAAGTCCTGCATCGAGGAGATCTTGGCCTGGTGCACGAGCACGTAGGCGTCCTCGAGCACCGCCTCGAGGCGCTCCTGGTCGGTGATGAAGTACGGGGAGATGTACCCCTTGTCGAACTGGAGGCCCTCGGTGAACTCCAGCTCGAGGCCCATCGTCGGGGACTCCTCGACGGTGATGACGCCGTCCTTGCCGACCTTGCTGAACGCCTCGGCGATGAGCTCGCCGATCTTGGCGTCCTGCGCGGAGATCGTCGCGACGTTCGCGATCTCGGTCTGCTCCTCGACCTCGCGGGCGGACTTGAGCAGGCGGTCGGAGATCTCAGCGGCGGCCGCGTCGATGCCGCGCTTCAGGCTCATCGGGTTCGCGCCGGCCGCCACGGAGCGGAGCCCGAGGTGCACCATGGCCTGGGCGAGCACGGTCGCCGTGGTGGTGCCGTCGCCGGCGATGTCGTTTGTCTTGGTTGCTACCTCTTTGGCGAGCTGAGCGCCGAGGTTCTCGTACGGGTTCTCGAGCTCCACCTCCTTGGCGACGGTCACGCCGTCGTTCGTGATGGTGGGCGCGCCCCACTTCTTGTCGATGACGACATTGCGGCCACGGGGGCCGAGCGTCACCTTCACCGCGTCGGCGAGGCGGTCCACGCCGCGCTCGAGGTGGCGGCGGGCGTCCTCGTCGAACTCCAGGATCTTGGGCATTGACTACCTCAACCTACGGTTGGATCAGGCTGGCACGTGGTTCCGGCGGCGGAACGGTCGTGTTCCGCCGCCGGAACCTGCGGGCGTGGTGTTACTTCTCGATGATCGCGAGCACGTCGCGGGCCGAGAGCACCAGGTACTCCTCGCCCGAGTACTTCACCTCGGTGCCGCCGTACTTGCTGTACAGCACCACGTCGCCGACCTTGACGTCGACCGGTACTCGCTTGGAGCCCGCGTCGTCAAAGCGGCCGGGGCCAACGGCAAGGACCTCGCCCTCCTGGGGCTTCTCCTTGGCGGTGTCCGGGATCACCAGTCCGGACGCGGTGGTCTGCTCCGCCTCGAGCGGGCGGACCACGATCCGGTCCTCTAGTGGTTTGAGAACAACCTTGGTGGCGGTCGTCACGGTCTGACCTCCCCCTCCGGAAAGGGTATTGGTGAGCTGCTGCTAGAGAGGCGACCGGCACGGCCTGCCGTCGCGGGTGTCAGACCTGCCTCGTCGCGTTAGCACTCTAACATACCGAGTGCTAACCCAGAACATAGCCCGCCCGCTGGGAACCGTCAAACCCGGGAACGGCCCCGCGGACTCCCGTCGCCGCCCGCGGCATCACCCGGCCGGCGGGCTCTGCCGGCCCGGCGTACGACCCCCGATTGCCCGCTGCGGGTTCCCGCCGCGGCATCGCGCGACCGGAGGGTGCCGGGACCTCCCCGGACCTCCCGGCCGCGGGCGCCGCAAGGCCCCCGTCCCCCGCGGCAAGCCGTCCCGCTTGCCACACGGCCCGCTTCCGCACCTCGCTCCATGATCGCGGAAGTCTGGGTGTCGCATACGACCCCCCGTTTCCGCGATCAGCGTGGATGGTGCCGGAGATGCCAGAGGTGATGCTACAGGGGCGCCTACAGATGCCACAGAGGCGCCTGTAGGGGCCGGAGCCGCGCCGCCCGCGACCGGCTCGACCGGCTCGCGGATCGGGAAGCATCCCGGGCGCACACATCGCGGCTACGCCGCGACGCTACGGCGGGCACCGCAGCGGGTCACGGCGGCACCGCAGCGGGTCACGGCGGCACCGCAGCGGGTCACGGGGCACGCAGCGGGTCACGGCGGCACCGCAGCGGGTCACGGCGAACAGCGCGGAGTGAGCCGCCATCGCGGCTCACATTCCGCGATCGCGCGGCCCGCGGGAGGCCCTTGCGGCCTCCCCGGCCGCGTGATGCTACGGCGGGCACCGCAGCGGGCGGGGGGTATCGGGGGGCTTCGCCCCCCGGGCAAACGGGGGGCTTCGCCCCCCGGGCAAAATAGTAACGTGGCTGACTCTCCAGAACAGCGCGCGTACGCGGAGGAGCTGGACGCGGGGGATCCGCTGGCCCCGTTTCGCGACCGTTTCGAGCTCACCGACCCGCACCTGATCTACCTGAACGGCAACTCGCTCGGCGCGCTGCCCAAGGCGACCGCGAAGCGCATCGGCCAGCTGGTGCGCGAGGAGTGGGGGACCGCGCTCGCCCGGTCCTGGGAGCACTGGACCGCGCTGCCGCGGCGGGCCGGCGACGCGGTGGGCGTTCTGCTCGGCGCGGCGCCCGGGCAGGTCGTCGTCGGCGACAGCACCACCGTGAACCTGTACAAGCTGGCCTGCGCCGCGCTCGGCGAGTTTCCCGGCAGGAACGTGATCGTCACCGACGACGACAACTTCCCCAGCGACCGTTACGTCCTCGAGGGGATCGCCGCGAAGCACGGGTACGAGCTGCGCATGATCCGCACCGACATGAACGAGGGGATCAGCGCGCAGGCCGTCCGGGAGGCCGTGGACAGCCGCACCGCGCTGGTCAGCCTGTCGCATGTCTCGTACCGCAGCGGCGCGATCGCCGACATGGCCGGCATAACCCGGATCGCGCACGACAGCGGCGCGCTCATCCTGTGGGACCTGTGCCACTCGGCCGGCGCGGTGGAGGCCGGGCTGGACGCGGCCGGCGCCGACCTGGCCGTCGGCTGCAGCTACAAGTACCTCGACGCGGGGCCCGGCTCGCCCGCTTTCCTCTACGTGGCCCACGCGCTGCAGGACCGGCTCAGCCAGCCCATCTGGGGCTGGTTCGGGCAGCGCGACCAGTTCGCGATGGGACCCGGGTACGATCCCGCGCCCGGCATCGGCCAGTTCCTGACCGGCACGCCGCAGATCATCGGCGTGGCGTCGGTCGAGGAGGGCGCCCGGCTGCTCGCCGAGGCCGGCGTCGGCCGGATCCGCGAGAAGGGCATCAGGCTCACCAGCTACCTGGTCAGCCTCGCCGACGCCTGGCTCGCCCCGCTGGGCGTGTCCCTCGCGTCACCGCGCGACCCCGCGCGGCGCGGCTCGCACGTCACCCTCTCCCACCCGCAGGCACAGCGGATCGTGCAGGATCTGGCGAAGGCGAACGTCATCACCGACTACCGGACGCCGGACCGGTTCCGCTTCGGGCTGGCGGCGCTGACCACCCGTTTCACCGACGTGTGGGACGCGATCGACCGCACCCGGCACATACTTCATGATCTTTCCGAACGAGACGTGGCGCCGCCCCCGGCGACCGCCTCCGCCTGACCGGGGCGGTGCGGCGGCGAGACGGGCAGCGCCGGCGGGACGGGCAGCGCCGGCGGGACGGGCAGCGCCAGCGGCGGAGGGATAAGCTCCTGCGGCGAGCCCGGACGGTACAGGCAACGCCACGGGCACGGCATACGCCCGGGGCGAGCCCGGGACGTACAGGCAGCGCCGCGTCCGTTCAGTAAAATCATTATTCCCATTCGATCGTGCCGGGCGGCTTGCTCGTCACGTCCAGCACCACCCGGTTCACCTCGGGCACCTCGTTGGTGATCCGGGTGGAGACCCGCGCCAGCACGTCGTACGGCAGCCGCGCCCAGTCGGCGGTCATCGCATCCTCGCTGGTCACCGGGCGCAGCACGACCGGGTGCCCGTAGCTGCGCCCGTCACCCTGCACGCCGACCGAGCGCACGTCCGCGAGCAGCACCACCGGGCACTGCCAGATGTCCGGGTCGAGGCCGGCGCCGGTCAGCTCCCCGCGCGCGATCGCGTCCGCCTCGCGCAGGATCGCCAGCCGCTGTGCGGTCACCTCGCCGACGATCCTGATCGCCAGGCCCGGGCCGGGGAACGGCTGGCGCCACACGATCTCCGGCGGCAGGCCGAGCTCCTCGCCGACCCGCCGCACCTCGTCCTTGAACAGCCAGCGCAGCGGCTCCACCAGGCGGAACTTCAGATCATCGGGCAGCCCGCCGACGTTGTGGTGCGACTTGATGTTCGCCGTGCCGGTGCCGCCGCCGGACTCGACGACGTCCGGGTAGAGCGTGCCCTGCACGAGGAACTCGGTCGACTCGCCGTGCGCGCCGGCGTCCGCGGTGATCTCCCGCGCCGCGCGCTCGAAGGCGCGGATGAACTCGCGGCCGATGATCTTCCGCTTCTGCTCGGGGTCGGTGACGCCGCGCAGCGCGCCGAGGAACGCGCCGGCTTCGGTGGCCACCTTCAGGCTGACGCCCGTCGCGGCCACGAAGTCCTGCTCCACCTGCTCGGCCTCACCCTTGCGCAGCAGCCCGTGATCCACGAAAACACAGGTCAGCTGGTCGCCCACGGCCCGCTGCACGAGCGCGGCGGCGACCGCGGAATCGACACCGCCGGACAGCCCGGCGATCACGCGGCCGGCGCCGACCTGCTCCCTGATCCGCTCGGTCTCCTCCTCGACGATGTTCACCATCGTCCAGTTCGGCCGGCAGCCCGCAGCGTCGAGGAAGCGCTTGAGGATCCTGGTGCCGTGCTCGGTGTGCATGACCTCCGGGTGGAACTGCACACCGTAGAGGTTCCTCGCCGGCGCCTCCATCGCTGCCACCGGCGTCGCGGCCGTCCGGGCGGTCACCGTGAACCCGGGCGGCGCGTGCGTGCTGCTGTCGCCGTGCGACATCCACACACTGAACCGCTCCGGCAGGGCCGCCAGCAGCCGGCCCCCCGGCGTTCCGGCGCCCCGCGGCGCCCCGGCGCGCCCGGTGAGCACCTCGAGCGAGGTCGCGCCGTACTCCGCGCTCCCGGTGCGGCGCACCGTGCCGCCGAGCCCCCGCACCATCAGCTGGAAGCCGTAGCAGATGCCGAGCACCGGCACCCCCGCCGCGAACAGGCCGGGCGGCCCCGGCGGCTCCTGCGGGGCGCCGTCGGAGTACACCGACGCCGGGCCGCCGGAGAGGATGATGGCCTTCGGCCGCTTCGCGAGCATCTCGCCCACGGGCATCGTCGAGGGCACGATCTCGGAGTAAACGTGACACTCGCGGACGCGGCGGGCGATCAGCTGCGCGTACTGCGCGCCGAAATCCACCACCAGAACGGTGTCGAACCCACCAGGCCCGTGCACATGAACCGCCTTCCACCAGGAAGTCCCCCAGTTTAGTGGCGGGTGCCTCCACTGGGGTGCCGCGAGTCCGGCGGCCGCGCGCCGTGTTTGGCCCGCGGGTGCACGCCGCGGGGCCACCGACGCCACGCGCCCGCCGTCAGCCAGGCCGCTTTCATGATCGTGGGTCAAAAGGCCCCGAAAAGGGTGCACTTCGGCCCATGATCATGGACGGCGGGATCGGGCGCGGGTGCCAGTGGGCATGCTGGTGCTGTCGGGGGCGCTGGTGCGGTCGCTGGGGGCGGGCGACTCCCGGCCGACGGGCGCGTCGCCGCGGGTACCCGGCGCGTCGCCGCGGGCACCGGGCGCGCCGCCGACGGCGCCGGGGGACGCTGAGCCGTCCGGC
>Ga0213875_10000515_pt1 | contig 32119 bp, 25 predicted proteins | sample BarmaccomBMRX_R8_FD_160105 | JGI IMG/M metagenome (GOLD analysis project Ga0213875, IMG submission 160105) | Root-associated microbial communities from Barbacenia macrantha in rupestrian grasslands, the National Park of Serra do Cipo, Brazil - RX_R8 | ecosystem: Host-associated > Plants > Roots...
GGGGGCGCTCGGGGGTGGTCCGATGCTTCGTTCGCTATGTGCAGGCAGACCAAGCGCAGCCTTGCGGTTGCGCAAGATAGATTCGACCTGCGGATCGCGTTCCAGGCTCTTCGCCATACCCAACATGCGATCCGCGACTTTGCGGGCGCGGCCTTCTTCATAGTCGCGAAGGAGCAGGCGTCGCTGCCGTTCAAGCGCCTGCCAACGCTGGATGAACGTGTCGGCCCGGAGCTGCGGGTTGTCGCGCATCTCGGCTTCGAGCTGCATGGCACGCAGCGTTGCTGACGTTCTGCCTTTCGCTGCTTCGGCGATCAGGTTGTTATCATTTGACAGCGCCATCTCGAGATCGATGCGTCCGTTCGGCTGGATGGCGTCGAGACTAGCACGGCTCGCTGCAAGCTCCCGACGCTGCTCGTCGGAGTAGGGATCACCTACCGAATGGGAGAACCGCATGGCTTCCACGATCCTGGCGTGGCGGGTCACCGCAGCCGCAAGCTCCGGCCTACTCCAAGTATTAGCTGCCGGAGCCGCCCCGACCTTTTCGACGACCGCGCCGCTTTCCAGCTGCGCAGCCGGACGCAGCTTCAGGCCCGCAAACATATCTCGTGAAGGCTGTGCTTTTGGCGGCGCCACGATGATCTGCCGCCGATCGCCGAAATCGCGGGCATAATCCGACGCCATGTCCTTCTGCCGCTCGCGCGACAGCGTGCGGGTGAGCTTGTCGCTATCGTCAAAGTCATCACTGCCATAGTGAAGCTCGACGCTCTCGCGATGCCGTGACAACGCGACATAGGCGGCGTGGCGGTCGAGCCCTGGCGTCGCCAGCACATAGGCGCGATCCACCGTCACGCCCTGCGCCTTATGAATGGTGGCCGCATAGCCATGATCGACCTTGGCATAGTCCTTGAGGTCGAAAGCAACAGCGCGGCCGTCATCGAGCATTACCGCCATGCGCGCCGTGCTGACGCTCTCGACGGTGCCGATGCTGCCGTTCTTCACGCCCAGGCTGCGTTCGTTCTGCAAGAACATGATCCGATCACCGGGCGCGAACAGCCGCTCACCGCGATCCGTCGTGATCGCCACATCCTCGCCGAGCCGTTCCACTCGCCGTAGCCGCTCACGGGCAAGCTCGTTGAGCGCCTGCACCTCATTGCGTGTGTGGGTGAGAATGATGCGGCTGGCCTCGGGTGCCGCAGCGCGTTCCCGCTCCCAACGATCGATCAGCTCGGCACGCGCAGCTTCACGCGTTTCGGCGGCATGCACATGCCCCGCCTGCTCATAGGCGGCGAGCGCCTCGCCCGTGCGGCCGGTAGCGAGCTGACGGGTGGCATCGCGCTGCCATGCGTAGCGCTGCCGGCGGATGTCAGTGATCTCAACGTTGCCGTGACGCTCGGCGATCGAGCGGAACGCCGCGCCCGCTTCGATCGCCTGCAGCTGTTCCCGATCGCCGACCAGCACGAGCTTGGCGCCACCCTGCTCGGCCTCGCGCACGATCCGCTCCATCTGCCGCGAGCCGATCATGCCGGCCTCGTCGATGACGAGCACGTCGTTGGGGCTGAGCTGCTCGCGTCCTTGCGCCCACTGATGCTCGATGCTGGCGACGGTGCGCGATGCGATGCCCGATCCGCTCTCCAAATTCTCGGCAGCGATTCCGGACAGCGCCAGCCCCTGAACCCGATAGCCAGCGCTCTCCCACGCCTCCCGCGCCACACCGAGCATTGCCGACTTTCCGGTGCCGGCATAGCCGACGATCACGCCAAGACCACGCCCGTCCGTGACATGCTCGAACGCGCATCTCTGCTCTGTCGACAGGGACATTCCGCGCCGTTCGGCAGCGACAAGCGCGCGCTCCCGATCCTGCTCGCGCACGACATGATGCGAGCGCGCCGCCATGGTCGACGTGGCGCGCTCCAGCCGCGCTTCGGTGTCGATCATGTCGCGGCTGGTGAAGCGCTGTTCACCGCGTCCGTCTCTGCCCAACGTGATCAACTCGGGCGACGCCTTCACCGCCGCGAGCACGCGATCGAACTGCTCTTTACCCTCGCTGTGCCGATGCACGAACATAGCGAGGTCTCGGTTGGTGAACGTCGCCTGCCCCTTGGTGATCGCGTCCAGCGCGAGCGAAGGGTTGGCGATGATCTTCTCGCCGTTTGATTGCGCGATCTCGCGATGCTCTTCGACCCGTTCGATCGCGAGCCCCTGTGCGGCCATGCGCATGGCGGCAGGGCCGATTTTGTTCTGCGGCTCAAGGTCGACGCCCTGCGCCTCAAGCGAGCGATGATCGACCCGCGCGTCTATATCGAGCGACGCGAGCCGTTCGTTGACATGATCAGCCCACGCTTCACGCCAATGCTCCAGCAGCTCGGTTCGGTTCCACTCCCGGACCTTTGCGCCGAATCCCTCCTCGCCGACGCTGCGCATGCCCAACATGACATGTGCGTGCGGCTTGGCTTCGCCGTCGCTGCCGATATCCCAATGCACATTGAGATCGGCGACCATGCCGCGTGCGACGAACTCGCGCTGCACGAAGTCGCGCGCGAGCCGGACGGCTCCGGCCTGGTCCAGCTCGCGCGGCAGCGCGAACTCCACCTCGCGCGCGAGCTGCGCGTCCTTGCGCACCTCGGCTGCTTCGACGGCATTCCACAGCCGCTCGCGGTCATGCCATTCTTCCGGCGCGCCACCCGGCAACATCACCTCGGAGTGGATGACGCCGGCTTTATTGGAGAACTCGTGGGCACGCCCGAGCCGCTCGTCATAGAGCCGCGCCGTCGAGCGATACGCCGCCGCCGCGAGCGCGCTGGAGCCTGCGGCGCGCGAGATCACCTTTGCGGAGAAATGGTAGATCGCCATGACGGCAATCCACTTACACTTCAAAGCGCACGTCGGCACGACGTATAAGCGCGCCCTCACAAGAAATATCCTGTGAGAGACTGGGGCGTACCACCTTGTCTCAACAACTTTACAGCATTCCGCGATCGACTGCATTATCTTTGCTGCATCACTTCCAACCGGAGACACTGATGCGCAAGCCGAGAGACTTTGACACGGAGCTGAAGACGCTTACTACCAAGGTCAGCAAACTCAAGGAACGCCGCGTGCATCAGCTTGGCGAGCTGGTCGCGGCAACCGGCGCTGATGCGCTCAATCCCGAGCTGCTCGCCGGTGCGCTGCTCGACGCTGCGAGCACCAAAGATGCGGCGACGAGGGAGGACTTGGCGTCAGCGTGGCGCTGCGTTCTTTCAGGCGAAGTTGGACGTCTCGCGCCGCCGCGCTCGCGCGGAGCCAACCGGCGGAGCGGAGCGCGAGGGCGGCGGCGCGGCGGCTTGAGGCACAAAAGGCGCGCACCGACATGCGGGAATGGGCAATCAAACGCCGCGAACGCACCCGCCACCTGATCGAACTGGGCGGGCTCGCCGTCAAAGCAGGTCTGGCGGACTTGATCGCCGACGATCGCGCCGCAATCTATGGTGCGCTACTGGATTGCGCGGGCCGATTGGGTGGTGACGATCACGACCAGGTGCTCATGCTCTGGAAACGCAGAGGAAAGCGCGCGTTCGAGAGTGAAAGCGAGCAAGCGCGATGACTATCAACCATCTTTATAACTAGCCGCTGTTCCCCTATTCGAGCGAACGGAGGCGGAGAATTTCCTCCAATCGGCCACCTCGGCACGGCGGCTTACGGATCCGCAGCTTGTGTCGGCGCAGTTCGACGTATCGAGCCGGAGCACAGCATCGCCGAGCTCGAAGCGATTGCCCGGCCGCGATTGACACCGTTCATCATCGGTTATGTTGATGAGACTCCAGCCGGCAATCGCGCCACAATCCCGATGCGGCGTTCATCCTCTGCCATTGTGACAAGCCGCGCATTCGACGGGTCGTGTCGCCCTCCGCGGTCATGGCGATCGCTACATCATCGATGCAAGCCGGAAAGGCCCAGCACTTGGGTGGGCTGCGACGATGCCGAGGGAGCGTTGGCCGCGGATTTAGAACGACAGGGAGCGCTGATACGCCGGAGCCATGGTCAAGCTCGCGGCCGCGGCTACCGATCCAAGCTCGAACGGCCAATAAGCGGCTGCGACGACAGACTTGAGCCGCCTGCGCCCGAGATGCACGTCGCGCGTGCCGAACAGCAACCAAGATTAGGAGAGCTTGCGAGGGTGTTTTTCGAGATGACCAGGAGCCTCGCATCGTTGATGAACAACGCTTCCTGCATGGCTCGTGCGCCGTCTGGCTGCGTGTGCCCGTGACTGGCGCCGTAACGACACTATCGGCGAGCTGCGCGATCCTCGATTTCTCCTGGTAGCTCGCTCATCACCAGGAAGTGGATCACACCCCATGTCGAACCCCGAGAGGATCATCCGGCTGAAAACCGTGCTTGATCGTACCGGCCTTTCCGGACGACGCTCTATCGCAAAATGGGAGAGGGAACGTTTCCTGCTCGCGTGCCGATCAGCGTCCACGGAACTGGCTGGTATGAGTCCGCCGTCAACCGCTGGATTGCCGATCCTAAGGCATATCGGGCCATGAAGAGCGATCCAAGCTGAGCCGCACGGAGGAGGCGTTTCTGCATGGCGGAGAAAGAATATCGCGGCGAAGCGCCGACCCAGCCTCGTAAGCTCAACCTTCGGAAGGAATCTGCCGCTCGGAACCCTTGGGTCCAATGGCTTACACCGTCAGATTTGAGGAGCTTGCGCCTCCGCTTGTCGAAGATCGGCTCGCAGGTTCCTCAGCGATAGCAGCGCATTGCTCCTTCTCGCCTCCGCCGAGAAATTTCGCCCAATCTTCCATCAAAGGCCGGCGCCGCTCAATGGCGGCGCCGCGGCGGTAAGCACGCTCGGCCTTGTTGCTGATGGTGTGAGCCAAGGCTTGCTCGATCAGGTCGCGCGGAAACTCGGTCGCATCGCCCGCCCAGTCGCGAAAGGTGCTGCGCATGCCGTGCGTGGTGACCGTCACACCCATACGCCGCAGCAACATCGCCATGGCCATATTTGAGCGCTGCGCGCCACCAACGGCGAAGATGCGCTGATCATCCTCAGGCTCTTCCGGGCAGAGCGCGAGCAAGATATCGATTGCAGCCCGCGCGAGCGGGACGACATGCTCAGCACCCGCCTTCATACGCTTCGCAGGAACCGTCCAGAGCTTCTGTTCAAAGTCGATCTCGCCCCACGTCGCGCCGAGCACCTCGCCGGATCGCGCGGCAGTCAGAATGGTGAACTCGAGCGCACGTGCCGCCAAGGCCGATCGCTGGCGCAGCTTCGCTATGAACATCGGCGCATCCCGCCAGGGCAGGGCACCATGATGGCCGCGGACGAGCTTAGGGCGCCGTGGTAGCAGCATCTCCAGGTGCCCCTTCCACAATGCGGGGTTCTGCGCTTCGATCGGACGCAAGCTGCGCGCCTTAGCCGCCGCCAAGATCCGCTCGATCCGCCCGCGCACACGGCTTGCGGTCTCCGGCTTGGAAAGCCAGATCGGCTGAAGCACCGCGAGAACGTCCTCGGTGCCGATCTCCGCAATCGGCTTGTCCTTCAGGCTCGCCGCATGATCTCGCAGCGACGTGCGCCACTGCCTGCGGTGGATCTCGTTCTTCCAGCCGCCTTCGATGCTTTCGATGTAAGCGTCAGCGAAGGTGCCGAAGGTGGTGATTGGAGAGGCCTGGTTCGACGCCTTTGGCGCGAGCACCGCGCGCGGCTCGCCGCCCGTCGCAATTGCCTCGCGCATCTCGCTCGCGAGCTTACGCGCGGTCGCGAGCGACACAGCCGCCTCCGGACCTAAACCAATCTCGGCTCGCTTACCGCGGCTCGCTGCCATGAAGACCCAACAGCGCGCGCCCGCAGGTGTAATCCTCAGGTAAAGGCCACCGCCATCGGCGTGACGGCCCACAGCTTTTAGGGACGCCACCTTGCGTGCGGAAAGACGGTTGAAAGCGCGTGCCACGAAACCCTCCGCATAACGCTTCGGCCTGATCCTCGTGCCCACTTTCATGCCCACTTGCAACCGCGCTTTAACGGCATTCAGCGGAACGCAGTGGAATGAACGTTTCGCCTCCTGTGAAATGAAGACCCGCAATATCAACAATTTGTTACTGACCAAGAGGTTTCATCTCGGCGCAACATGAGGCGCATTAGAAGGACTCCGTCTCCGCCAGCGCTTCGCTAAGCGCCTGAAACGGCAGGAACATTGGCAGAGCGGCGCTTGCGGCGGCAGCTTTGCGACAATGTGTGCTACATAAATCTCTCGCCCACCAGTGCAGCGCGTCGCTAAGCATCTGATCCGTCGCGGGAGCGATTTCACCCGCCGTCGGAGCATTCCTGCCTATGCCCGCGAGGCGTTCGCGGGTTGCGGGAATATGTGCGCAGCCTTGGCGACATCTCACTCGGGCGGGCGAAGCGCATTAGCCTCCCCTCCGATAAGAATATTCTTTGCACCACGGACCGTTCGGCTAGGATCACCTTGAGACCAGCCGAAGATGTCAGATGTATATTACGTACGACCGCGTTTCAACGATCAGTCCGCTAGGCTTGAGGATATCCTTGCGGTAGCGCACGTCATCTTGTGCGCTGGCGGAACTCCTGGGGCGTTGACCCATTAACGGATGAGGAAGGCCGGACCATTGGCGAGCGTCGCGAAGAAGGACATCATCGCCATCGGCGGATCCGCCGGCAGCAGTGCCGTGCTCAAGCAGTTGCTGAGCCAACTGCCTGAAGGGCTTCCGGCGAGCATCTTCATCAGCACGCACATTCCGGCGCATTCGCCGAGTATGCTCGCCGAGGTGCTGGCCGGAAATGCTGCGCTGCCGGTCGCGCAGGCCATCGACGGCCAGCCGATCGAGCAAGGGCGGGTCTATGTCGCCGCGCCAGACCGCCATCTGTTGCTGACCGACGGCGCCATCCGGCTGGGGACGGGGCCGCGCGAGAACATGGTGCGGCCCTCGATCGATCCGATGTTCCGCTCGGCAGCGCTCTCCTACGGGTCACGTGTCGTTGGCGTCGTGCTGACCGGGCTTCTGAACGACGGCGCTTCGGGGCTCCACGTCATTAAGTCTGCAGGCGGGACGACCGTGGTGCAGCACCCGCTGGATGCCGAAGCCGATCAGATGCCGCTGTCCGCTCTCGAGTCGACCGACGTCGATCACGTCGCTCCTGCGGCGAAGCTGGGCGAGTTACTCATGACGATCGCGGGCACGGACGCCGGCCCCTTTTGTGACGCTTCGGACGAGCTGCGCCTCGAGGTGGAGATTGCAGCCGGCGTGCGGCTGGGAAGCGACCGGCTGCGACGGATCGCGACGCCGAGCGCACTCTCGTGCCCGGACTGTCATGGCGTGCTGTCCGAGATGAATGGCAGTCGTCCTTTACGCTATCGCTGCCAGATCGGCCATGGCTACACGGCCGAAAGCCTCGTGGCGCATATCGACGAGGTCGACGAGGCGGTCCGGATCGCCATGCGCGTGATGGAGGAGCGCGTGACGCTGGTCGAGCGCATGGCGAAGGATGCGCGCGACACCGGGCGCACGGCGGTGGCGGAACTCTACGAGGCGCGAGCGGAGGAGTATCGCCGCTATGCCAGCACGCTGCGAGAGGCGGCAGTGACCTCGCTGCGCCTGGGACGAGCGCCCCGCGAGCAGGACATCTGATTGAATCGGCTTCTTTAGAGCGCCTCGACCGCCTATCCTGACAGCGTCACACCTGGGACTGCGGCATGCTCGAATCGGAAGAAGACGTGAAGGATCCCTCGGTCGGGGAGGAAGAGCGGTCCCGCGACGCGATTATGCCGGTCGTCGGGATCGGCGTCTGCGCGGCGTCGCTGCGCTCGCTCGAGACGCTGTTCACCGGTGTCGCGCCGAACTTGGGTGCGGCTTATCTGATCGCGGTGCGGCAGCAGGAAGGGCTGGACGTCGCCACGGTCGTCGAGATGCTCACCCGTCAGTCGGCGCTTCCGGTCAGCATCGGCGAGGACGGGGAGCCGATCGAGCCGAACCACATCTATGTCGGCGGCTCCGACGACGTGATCGGGATCGAGGACGGGCACCTCAGCGTCCGCCCCACGACCGAGCCGATCGGAGAGCGCGGCATCATCGACACGATGCTGATCTCGCTCGCCGAGCACGCCCATGATCGCGCCGTGGCGGTGCTGCTCGGCGGCCTCGGTGGCGAGGGCACCGCGGGCATCACGGCGACGAAGAAATATGGCGGCCTTTCGATCGGGGAGGCCAACACCCCGGATGATGACAATCGCGATCAAGGGGCGGCCGGTCCGTTCGGGGTCGTCGACCTGCACGTACCCGTCGAGCAGATCGCCACCCAGATTGCGCTCTACCTCAACAATATCGCCAGCATTGCGGCTGCTCCCGAACAGGAGGAGCTTCCCGAGCAGGTCGAGGCGCAGGTCACCCAGATCACGACCATCCTGCGCAACGTCACCAGCCACGACTTCCACGGCTACAAGCGGGGCACATTCCTGCGCCGCGTGCATCGGCGGCTGCAGGTGCTCCAGATCGACTCGATCGACGCGTATGTCGCGCGCCTGCGGAGCGATCGGCAGGAGGTGCAGGACCTTTTCCAGGACCTGTTGATCGGTGTCACGCAGTTCTTCCGTGATCCGCAGGAGTTCGACGTTCTGGAGCGTGAGCTGCCCAGATTGTTCGAGGGCAAGAGCGCGGACGATCAATTCCGGGTGTGGGTGCTCGGCTGTGCCACAGGCGAGGAAGCCTATTCGATTGCGATTTTGCTGCGCGAGCAGCTCGCCAATCTCGATCATCCGCCGCAGGTGCAGATCTTCGCGACGGATCTCGATGCGCGCGCGCTGGGTCTCGCGCGTGCCGGCCGCTATTCCAGGGCGATCGAGGATCAGATCCGTCCCGACCGTCTCGAACGCTGGTTCGTGCGTGAGGGCGACACCTATTGCGTGTCGAAGGAGCTGCGGGAGATGTGCATCTTCTCCCCGCACAATGTCACCAAGGATGCGCCCTTCTCGCGCATCGACATTCTCTCATGCCGCAATCTGCTGATCTATCTGAGCACCGATCTCCAGAACCGTGTGATCCCGATCTTCCACTTCTCGCTGCAACCGGGCGGCGTGCTGTTCCTCGGCAATTCGGAGAACGTCACCCGCCACCAGAAGCTGTTTGCGCCCGTCGATCGAAAGAACCGGGTCTTCCGCCGGCTGGAGACGGCGACGCGGATCATCCCCGACTTTCCGCTGAGCGCGCGGGCACGCGCCCCGGAGCCGCTCCATGCAACCTATCCGGCGGCGCCGTCACCGGCTCGCCTATCCGGGCCGGTCAGTCGCCAGGCGGAGGCGATCGCGGAGCGCTATGCGCCCGCCTACGTCGTCATCGACAATCAGGGCGACGCGCTGCACTTCTCCGGTCGCACCGGGCGTTATCTCGAGCCGGTGTCGGGCATGGCGAGCCTGAACCTGATCAACCTCGTGCATCGCGACCTGCGCGTCGATCTGCGCGGCGCGCTCCACCGGGCGATTTCGGAATCGCGACGCGTCGAGCTTCCGCGCCTCGCGCTGCGGCAGGACGACCGAACGATCGGCGTCAATCTCGTCGTGGAGCCGATCGGCACGGGGGACGTGACCTCGCTCGTCGTGCTCTTCCAGGACATGGGACCGCTGCCCGACGGCGCCGGTCCTGGCGAGGGGTCGGGAGATGCCGAGCATGTCGAGCGGCTCGAGGCCGAGCTGCGCCTGACGCGCGACCGGCTCCAGGCCACGATCGAGGAGCTCGAATCGACCAACGAGGAGCTGAAATCCTCGAACGAGGAATACCAGTCGATCAACGAGGAGCTGCAATCCGCCAACGAGGAGATGGAAACCTCCAAGGAGGAATTGCAATCGGTCAACGAGGAGCTGCAGACCGTCAACGGCGAGCTCGCTCATCGCGTCGCGGAATTGGGCCGCAGCAACTCCGACCTGAAGAACCTGCTGGAGGCGACGCAGATCGCCACGCTGTTCCTCGACAACGATCTGCGCGTTCGCAGCTTCACGCCGTTCGCGACCGAGATCTTCCACCTGCTCGAAACCGATGTCGGCAGGCCGCTGGGTCACGTCGTGTCGCGCGTCGATTATGCCGAGCTTCAGGAGGATGTCCGCCGCGTCCTGAAGACGCTGGTCCCGATCGAGCGGACCGTGGTCGATCCGCTTACGAAGCGCCAGTTCGCGGCGAAAGTGCTGCCCTACCGCAGCGTCGACAATTATATCAGCGGTGCGGTCATCACCTTCACCGATCTTACCGCCGTGCATCAAGCCGAAACGGCGCTGCGAGCCAGCGAGGGGCGGTTGCAGGCGCTGCTCTCCGCCAGTTCTCAGCTCATCTATCGGATGAACGCCGATTGGTCTGAGATGATCGACATGGCCGGCAAGGGTTTCCTTGCCGACACACATGAGAGCAGGGCGTGGATGTCGCAGCACATCCCCGCAGGCGAGAGGCCGCGGATGCAGTCGGCGATCGATCGCGCGGTGAACGCGAAGCAAGTTTTCGAGCTGGAGCATCGGGTCTGTCGCCTCGACGGCACGATCGGCTGGGCGATCTCCCGCGCGATCCCGATCACCGACGGCGACGGCGAGATCGTCGAGTGGTTCGGCTCCGCAAGCGACATTACCGGACGCCGCGAGGCCGAGGAGGCGCTGCGCGAAAGCGAAGGACGCCTCAACTCGCTCGTCGAGGGACTGACGCAGCTCGTCTGGCGCGCGATCGACTCGGGGCACTGGACATGGGCCAGCCGCCAATGGCGCGACTATACCGGACAGACCGAGGCGGAGAGCAAGGGCTGGGGCTGGCTCGAGCCGGTGCATCCCGACGATCGCCCAACCGCCCGCGAGGCATGGAGCCGGGCGGCCGAGCAAGGCGGCTTCGAGGTCGAGCTGCGGATTCGCCGCGCGCACGACGGCGCCCACCGCTGGTTCCAGGTTCATACGAGCCCCATCAGGGACGATGGCGGTGCCGTCGTGGAATGGGTCGGCACCTCGACCGACATCAACGAGCTGCGCGATCTGCAGGAGCGGCAGGCCGTCCTCGTCGCCGAGCTTCAGCACCGCACCCGCAACCTGATCGGGGTCGTGCGCCAGATGGCGATGAAGACGGCGCGTGCGAGCAGCGACATGGACGACTTCCGCGACCGCTTCCGCGAGCGCCTGGACGCGCTCGCCCGCGTCCAGGGCTTGCTGTCACGGCTCAAGGAGCATGATCGCGTCGCGTTCGACGAGCTGCTACGGACGGAGCTGGCGGCGCATGGGGCGGAGGCCGACCAGGACGGCCGCGTCGTGATCGACGGTCCAAGCGGGGTGCGGCTGCGCTCGACGACGGTGCAGACGCTCGCCATGGCGCTTCACGAGCTTGCCACGAACGCGGTCAAATATGGAGCGCTGGGTCAGCCGGAGGCGCAGCTCGCCATCACATGGCGCATGGCGGACGGAGACGGCAGCGGTGAGCCCTGGCTTCACATCGACTGGCGGGAGACCGGTGTCGCGATGCCGCAAGCGGACACCAGTCCGCAGGGCGGCGGCCAAGGCCGCGAGCTGATCGAGCGCGCTTTGCCTTACCAGCTCGCCGCGAGAACAACCTATGTTCTTGAAAGCGACGGCGTTCACTGCACGATCGCGATGCCGGTCTCGGCAACCAACTCCGCAGGACAGGATCAGGATGGCTGACCGACCACTCGAACGATGCCGCATCCTCGTCGTCGAGGACGAGTATCTGCTCGCCGACGAAATGGCGGACGAGCTGATGGACGAAGGCGCCGTCGTGCTGGGGCCTGTGCCGAGCGTCGACGGCGCGCTGGCCCTGCTCGACGGCCAATCGCCGGACGGGGCGATCCTCGACCTGAATCTTGGTGGTGAACCGGCCTTCCGAGTAGCCGATGCGCTGATTGGCCGGGGCGTGCCGCTGATCTTCACAACGGGCTATGACGCCGGCGCGGTGCCGGAGCGGTTCTCGCACATCCGAAGGTGCGAGAAGCCGGTTAACCTCCGCCGGATCATCGCGGCGCTCGAGAAGGCGCTTCACGCCTGATCGAGCGGCGCCCCGGCCGAAGCGCTCAGTCGGTTGGGTTCGACTTGCGCGAAGCTGCCAGGCTGCCGAAGACGCTGACGAGCTGCCGGGGATCGACCGGCTTCTGCAGGCTTTCCGTGCCCGAAAACCGCTCGGGCAACGTACCTGAATCATAACCGGTCACAAACGCGAACGGGATTCCGCGGGATTGCAGCGTGTCGGCCACCTCGAACGCCATCTCGCCGCGCAGATTGATGTCGAGCAGCACGCCGTCGATTGCGCCGCCGCCCTCGATCAGATCGCGCGCGTCGCTCACCGTTGCCACCGGCCCGAGCACTTCCGCTCCCACTTCGGAGAGCGCCGATTTTGCGTCGTCAGCCAGATAATATTCGTCTTCGACGATGAGAAGTCGGGTTCCGGCAAGTTGATGCGACGCCACAGTCCACTCCTTCGCGCCATCACTTAACTCAAGATAGCACGGGGCGGTTCAATCTGCACCGGTGATCTGCTTCGTCGCGAGCCGCTGGGGGGCGCCCGCCTTTTTGAGGCGATCGGCGGAGATTTCCGAGACAGTTTGCGTTGAAAGCGCGATGACGGACGCGGGATTGCCCGCGTTCATTGTCCTAGGTGCCGCATGGTCGAAGAATCAGTTGCCCGCGAGCGGCTCGAGCCGGGGTCCGGTGCGGTCACGAGGCGGCAGCCTGCGACGGCTGAAGCCGCTGCGGACGAGTCCCCCGCCGCGCGTGAAATCGGCGAGCTGCGCGCCGCATTGGCAGCAGCGCAGGAGCGTGAGCGCGTGCTCGCCCATGAGCTGCAGCACCGCATCCGCAACATGCTCGGCGTGATCCGCTCGATCTACCGGCGCACCCGCGAAAGCGGCGCCAGCCAGGACGAGTTCGCCGAGCATTTCGAAGGGCGCCTCGATGCGCTGGCGCGGTACCAGGCCCAGGTCGACCATGTCGGCGCGATCGGCATCGAAGTCGAAGACATGGTGCGCAACGAGCTGCTCGAGAGCCAGTGTCTCGACGGACCGAAGTGCACGATTTCAGGCCCGCCGGTTCACCTCCGTCAGAAGCCGGCCGAGCTCATGGGGCTGGCGATCCACGAGCTTGCCACCAACGCCATCAAGTTTGGCGCACTTGCGCAACATGGCAGGCTCGACATCGAATGGTCCCTCGAAGAAGCGGCGGCGGCCGACCTGCTGCGTTTCCGCTGGACCGAGAGCGGCGTTTCCGTCGTGGTCCCGGCGCCGCGGCCTTCCGGGTTCGGACGCCAGCTGATCGAGGAAGCCCTGCCCTATCAGCTCGGAGCCACAACCAGCTTCGATCTCAAGCCCGGCGGCGTGGAATGCTCCATCCTGCTTCCCCTACGCGGCCTGACCGCCAAGCCCGATGATCAAGCGGATGAAGAGCCTCCCGCTCTGCCATCCGCAGTGGAGTGATCCCATGACTATCTTGAAAGCGCCGCTCGCCGGTGGGTCGCCTTTATTGACGCGGCTGTCCCGCCTGACGCGCCTCGATGATATGGCGGTAGAAGCGTTGCAGACAGCGGCGAGGGACGTGCGCCGCTCGCCCCCGCGGCGGGAGCTGATCTCGGAGGGTGAGCCGATCCGCGAAAGGTACGCGCTGCTAGCGGGCTGGGCCTGCCGGCAGCGCATCCTGTCCGATGGGCGGCGTCAGATCCTGAGCTTCCTGCTGCCCGGCGACCTCATCGGCGTGTGTCAGCACAGCAATCCCTTGGCTGCGACGACGATAATTGCGATCAGCGAGTTGGTGACCTGTCCGGCACCCGTTGCCGATCCAGGCAGCGCCCTCGCTGAGGCTTATGCTCGAAGCGCCGCGCTCGAAGAGCGTTACATGTTGGCGCACATCACTCGTCTGGGGAGGTTCGATGCTAGGGAGCGGTTGGCAGACTGGCTCCTCGAGACGCAGCAGCGTCTTGCCACGACGGGTCTCTCGGTTGCCGATCAGTTTCCGCTGCCGCTGACGCAGGAGATGTTGGCAGATGCACTCGGGCTCACGAGCGTTCACGTCAATAGAACGCTGCAAGCGATGCGACGCGACGGCTTGCTGATCTTGCGTCAAGGAATGGCGTTCCTCCCTGACCGCGATCAACTCGAGAAGCTGGTCGAATATAAGCCCGCGCGCGTGAGCGCTGGCGGCGAAAACTACGCGACGCCATAGCTCCGCTGCTCCCTGAGGGCCACCGTTCTGTATCCGTTAGCGCGGTGGGCTCACGGTCAAAATGCGGAGTTGCTTACGTCTGCTTACCGACAGCAGCGGCCGTCCGCGAGTGGTTCGCGAACGCTCAATCGAGATGTGCGATCGTTCACGCGGCCGAAGTGAACGAACGGTGGGAGGATTGAGGAAAGGATGCGCAGGCTCGAGCAGTTTCCAAATCTGGTGACGATGTTCTTCGCGCGCGCCGCCGAACTCGGCGATGCGCCGTTCCTGTTGCGCAAGGAGGCGGGGGCGTGGCGCGCGACGAGCTGGCGGGAGACGGCACAGCAGGTCGCGTCGCTCGCGGCCGGGCTTACGGCGCTGGGGCTCAAGGCCGGCGACCGCGTGCTCCTCGTCGCCGAGAACCGGCCAGAATGGTGCATTGCCGATCTCGCTATCATGGCGGCGCGCTGCGTCACCGTGCCGGCCTACACCAGCAACACCGCCGCCGATCACGCGCATGTGCTGCGCGACAGCGGCGCCGCCGCCGCGATCGTCTCGACCGAGAAGCTGGCGCGGCCGATCCTCCAAGCCATCGCGGAGACGGAGGGTTGCCGTCATCTGGTCGCGATGGAGCCCGTTCGCACCGTTCCGTCGCTCCTGAGCCATGATTGGTCGGATCTGATTGCGACGCCGGCCGATCCCGCCACGTGCGCCGACGCCGTCGCCGACGTCGGTCGCCAGGCGCTCGCCTGCCTGATCTACACCTCGGGCACCGGCGGCGCACCCAAGAGCGTGATGCAGCATCACGGCGCGATCCTGCACAACGTCGCTGCCTGCGCCGCGATCATCGCCGAGGATTTCGGTTGGGGCGACGAGCGCTTCCTGAGCTTCCTGCCGCTGAGCCATGCCTATGAGCACAGCGCGGGACAGTTTCTGCCGATCGGGCTCGGCGCGCAGATCTGGTATGCCGAAAGCGTCGAGAAGCTCGCCGCCAACATGGAAGAGGCGCGGCCGACGATCATGGTCGTCGTGCCCCGTCTGCTCGAGGTGCTGCGTCAGCGCATCGCCAAGCTGATCGCGAAGCAGGGCAGGCTGGCGCGCTGGCTGCTGCGCAAGGCCGACGAACTCGCGCGACGCGAGCTTTCCGGCCAGTCGCGCGCCACCGACGCGCCACTACGCCTCGTGCTGAACCGAACGCTGCGCACGCGGATCGCGCAGCGCTTCGGCGGCGCGCTCAAGGCGCTCGTCTCGGGCGGCGCGCCGCTCGATCCCGACGTCGGCACCTTCTTCCACGCGCTCGGCGTCACGCTGCTCCAAGGCTATGGCCAGACCGAGGCGGCGCCCGTGATCGCGTGCAATCGCCCTGCCGCCGGCATCCGCATGGAAACGGTCGGTCCGCCGCTCGACGCGACCGAGGTGCGGATCGCCGAGGATGGCGAGATCCTCGTCCGCGGCGAGCTCGTGACGCAAGGCTATTGGCGCAACGAGGCGGAGACCGCGCGTGCGTTTGACGGCGGCTGGCTGAAGACCGGTGATATCGGCCGGCTCGATGCGCGCGGCCGCCTCGTCATCACCGATCGCAAGAAGGACATCATCGTCACCGACAAGGGCGAGAACGTCGCGCCCCAGCGGATCGAGGCGATGCTCAATGCCGAGCACGAGATTGCGCAGGCGATGGTCTCCGGCGATCGCCGGCCCTATCTCGTCGGGCTGATCGTGGCGGATGCGGAGTGGGGGCGATCGCTCGACGAGGCGGCGCGGCGGCGCGGCGTCCAGGCCGCGGTCGATCGCGTCAACAAGCGGCTTTCGACGACGGAGAAGGTGCGCCGCGTCGCCCTTGCCGACGAGCCCTTCGAGATCGCCAACGGCCAGCTCACGCCCTCGCTCAAGATCCGGCGGCACATGATCCGCGCCGCCTATGGCGACCGCCTGGATGCGCTTTACTCGCGCTCAGGCTGAAGCGGATCGGAGGCCGATGCTCCCCCGTGCTTCGGCGGAAGCCCGAGCGTTGGCGGCAAGCGCGGAGCTCCATCCTCCAGCGCTCCGGCTTTCGCCGGAGCACGGCGTCACCTGTACGCGCCTCCGTGGTTCCACGCTGACGCTACGGCTTAGCGCCGGTAGGCCTGGAAGTCGCCGAGCGCGCAGCTGCCGACGCCTACGTGCGCGGTCGGTTCGAAGACGGTGATGATGTCGCCGCTGCAGAGCTGGTCGACGGGCGTGCTGCTCGCGAACGCGCGGTCGGGCGTGAGCTCGGCACAGCCGCCGCGAAGATGGTTGAGATAGACCTCGCGACCGCTCGTCCGGAACAGGATCGTGTTCGTGTCGATGATCTGCGTGTCCTGCACCAGGCGCTCGGAAACGCAGGAGATCGGCGCACCGGCGGGCGAGAGACCGCGCAGCGCCTTGCCGAGCGCCGCATCGGGCGCGTCGCTTCGCGCGAGCACGGCGGCGGGCAGGAGCAACAGCGCAAGGCCGAGCAGCGGGCGCATGGCGAGCCTCCGATCGAACGGCGCGACAACGTCTCAGCCGCGAAAACTGTCCTTTGCGGCGCGGCGCTCCGCCAGTTCCTCGACCGACCGCGCGCGCATGAAGGGGTTGGTCGCACGCTCGAGCGCGATCGTCGTCGGCACGGTCGCCTCGCCGCGCGCGCGCGCCGCGTCCACCTCCGTCATCCGCGTCGCGATCGCGACATTGTCCGGCTCGGCGACGCGTGCATAGCGGCCGTTCGCCTGGGTATATTCGTGCGCGCAATAGACCGTCGTCTCCGGCGGCAGCGCGGCAAGCCGCCGCATGTTGGCGAACATCTGTGCGGCGTTGCCCTCGAAGAGCCGCCCGCAGCCCATCGCGAACAGCGTATCGCCGACGAACACCGCCGCATCTTCGGGTAGGTGATAGGCGATGTGTCCGGCAGTGTGCGCCGGCACTTCGATCACGTCGGCGCGATGGGTGCCGATCCGGGCATGATCGCCCTCGCCGAGTTCGATGTCTAGCGTCGGGATCTTCGCCTTCTCGGCGGCGGGCCCGCTGATCGTGCAGCCGGTCGCCGCCTTGATCTCGGCGTTGCCGCCGGTGTGGTCGGGGTGCCAGTGCGTGTTCCAGATTTGCGTGATCCGCCACCCGCGATCCGACGCCGCGTCGAGCACCGGCTGCGCCACAGCCGGATCGACCGCGACCGTCTCGCCGCTGGCATGATCATGGACCAGCCAGACATAGTTGTCGCTGAGCACCGGTACCCGCGCGATCTCGAGCTTCGCCATGGTCATGCCTCCAATGCCGCTTCGCCGAGCCGGCGGGTGATCGCGGCGGCGGCTTCCGGGACGGCGAAGCCGGCGCCCTGGCCGGCCCATAGCGGCGAATAGTCGCCGCGTCCGTCGGCTTCGGCCTTGGCGCGCAGCGGTGCCAGCCCGGTGCTGGCGTAGGGGAAAGGCGGCGCCGCGCCATGTTCCGCGCCGAGTGCCTCGATCAGCCGATTGCGCAGGCCCCGCGCCAGCCGCCCAGAGAAGAGGTTCGTGAACACGCTGTCCTCCGCGCCGCTGTTGGCGAGGCACGCGCGATGCACGGCGCTGGTCCAGGCCTCAGGCGCGAGCAGATAGCCCGTTCCAACCTGCACCGCTCCCGCGCCGAGCAGGATCATCGCGCGCGCAGCGGCCGCGTCGGTGATCCCGCCGGCGGCGATCACCGGGATCGCGGTCATGACCGCGATCTGGTGGACGAGCGCGGCGGTGCCCACCGGGCGGTGGCCGGTAAGAAAATAGCCGGCATGGCCGCCCGCTTCGAACCCCTGCGCAACAATCGCGTCGCAGCCGGCGGCGATCAGATAGCCTGCTTCCAGCCCGTTGGTGGCATTGCCGAAGATGCGCGCGCCGGTGGCGCGGACGCGGTCGAGCAGCGCCGGTTCGGGCAGTCCGAAATGGAAGCTGACGATTTCGGGACGAATCGCCTCTACCGCCTCGGCCATCGCCGCGTCGAACGGGCGGCGCAGCGGCGCCGGCGCGCGCGGCGGCGCCACCTCCTCGTCGGCATAGAAGGGGGCGAGCAGCGCGCGCCATCCGCTTTCGTCCGGCGCAGGCCCGAGATGATGGCAGAAGAAGTTGAGGTTGAGCGGGCCCGTCACCGCGGCGCGCACCGCCCGCGCCTGTTCGATCGCTTGTTCGGGCATCAGCATCGCGCAGGGCAGGCTGCCGACCGCGCCGGCGCCGATCGCCGCGATTGCGAGCTCGATGCCGGCGAAATTCGCCATCGGCGCCTGCACCACCGGCAGCGTCGCGCCGGTGAGTTCGAGGAACCGCGCGGCCGCCGGCGTCACGTCACCAGCTGCCGGTGTTCGGCATCGATGCCCAGGGTTCGGCGGGCTCGAGCCGGCCGTTCTGCAGCAGCTCGACCGAGATGTTGTCGGGCGTCCGAACGAACGCCATGTAGCCGTCGCGCGGCGGGCGGTTGATCGTCACACCCGCGTCCATCAGCCGCTGACAGGTCGCGTAGATGTCGTCGACCTGATAAGCGAGGTGGCCGAAGTTGCGGCCGCCGTCGTAGCCGGCTTCGTCCCAATTGTGCGTGAGCTCGACCTGCGCCTGTTCGTCGCCGGGCGCGGCGAGGAAGATGAGCGAGAAGCGGCCCGCCTCATTGTCGTAGCGCTTCTGCTCCTTCAGACCGAGCAGCTCGAAGAAGCGGATCGTCGCCTCCGGATCGGAGATACGGATCATGGTGTGAAGATATTTCATGGCGCCAATCTAGGCGCGCCGCGCGGAGTCGCCAAGGGAGCGTGCACCCCGCTACTTGCCCGGCGTGGGCAGCGCGGGGGGCTGTGCGTCGAGCAGCGCGGCGGCCTCCCGTCCGGTATCGCCGTTCGGATCCGCGTCATGAGCGTGCTGCCACTCGACCCGCGCCTTGGCGGCATCGCCCGCCGCGGCCGCGATGTTGCCGGCTTCGAGCGCGACATCCGGATCGGTCGGCGCGCGCGTCCTCGCCTCGGCGATATCCTTGGCGGCGCGCGGCAGGTCGTGCTGGCGGCGATCGAGCGTCGCGGAGAGCAGCCAGCCCATCGGATCGGCCGGTGCGAGCGCGATCGCCTTGTCGAGGTCGCCGCGCGCGGTCGGTAGGTCGCCGAGCGCGACGTCGGCGCGCGCCCGGTCCATCCACGCTTCGCCCTTCATGAGCCCGTCGAGCACCGGCAGCGCTATGGCGCGATCGAGCGCCATCCGCGCCTTCGCCGGATCGCTGGCGGCGAGCGCGGCGTTGCCGGCCTGCACCCACAGATTGGCGGCGCGGCCGTCGCCTTTCTGCTCCGCGTCCTGCGCCGCCTGCTCGAACGACGCCTCCGCGGGCCCCCAGCGGTTCTGCGCGACATAGGCGAGGCCCAGGCATTGGCTCGCGCCCCAGCCGCCGCCGTTGATCCGCCAATGGTCGGCCGCGAGCACGGCGCCGGCGGGGTCGGTCTTCACCTGATCGAGGCAGGCCTGATAGCGGACACCAGAATCGGCGGGCGGTCCGGAGGGTTTGGCCGGCGCCCTCCCTGTCGGCGGCACCTGCCAGGATTTGGGCGTCGGCAGCGGGATGGTCACGCTGGCAAGAAAGGCGAGCAGGATCATGCGGGCTCCGGCGGCGGCAGCGCCTCGATCGTCGCGATCAGCAGCGCGAGGTCCTGTTCGCGCGAGAGGCGGTGATCGCCGTCCTTGACGAGGATCGCATGCACATCGGCTGAACGAAGCGCGTCGGCGGTGCGGATCGCGATCACCCAGGGCACGTCTTCGTCCTGCCGGCCGTGAAGCAGCCGCACGGGGCAGTCGATCGCGATCGTGTCGTCCAGCAGCAGATGGCGCTGCCCGCTCTCCCAGAAGCCGCGATAGGTGTGAAGCGGCGCGTCCGAATAAAGCGAAGGCTCGCCGATCCGGCCGTCGCGCAGGAGGATCGCGCGCCTCGCCTCGTCGAAGTCCCATTCGGTGAAATCGGGCGCGGCGGCGATGCCGACCAGCGCGTGAACACGCGCCGGCCGCGCAAGCGCGACGAGCAGTGCGATCCAGCCGCCCATAGACGAGCCGATGATGACGAGCGGCCCCGTCGTCAGTTGGTCGATCAGCAGCAGCGCATCGTCCCGCCATCGATCGAGCGTGCCGTCGGCGAAGGCGCCATCGCTCTCGCCATTGCCGGAATAATCGAGCCGGAGCAGCGCGCGGCCTTGGCGTCTCGCCCAGTCGTCGAGCGCGAGCGCCTTGCTGCCCTGCATGTCGGATGCATAGCCCGGCAGGAACACGAGCGTCGGCCCGGCACCCGCGCGCAGGCGATAGGCGAGGCGCAGCCCGTCGTGGCGGGCAAGATGGGAGGGCGGCGCGGCGGCGGTCATCCCGGATGCTCCTATCAAACCGTCCGTGCCACGCGAAGCCGAACCAGATGGCGAGGCGCACGTCGCGGCGCTGGCTTCGAGAAGCAGGGCAGGGGCAGGCGGCTTAGGGAGCGGTGGGTCTTGATGCGTGCCGTCGTGCGCCTATGCTGTTGGCATGACGCGCGTTCCGCGCACTCCCAGACCAGGTTGCTCCGATGATCCGTTCCCTTTTCGCCTGCTTCGCGGGCGCCTTTCTCATTTGCTCCGTTCCCATGGCGGCGCTTGCCGACGCCGACACCGCGACCACCACCAAGGATGCTAAGGAGGACGAGAAGAACACGCCGCATTTCGCGCCCTTTCCCTCCGATAGAAGCGTCGCGCAGTCGGCGGTCATCGGCGGGCGCCACATCGCCTATCGCGCAACGGTCGGCTCGATCGAGGTGCGCGACGACAAGGGCAAGGCCATCGGCGAGGTCGTCTACACCGCTTACACGCTGCCCAAGGCGGGACCGCAGCGGCCCGTCACCTTCGCGTTCAATGGCGGCCCCGGTGCCTCGTCGGTCTATCTCAACCTCGGCGCAATCGGTCCCAAGCGCGTCCGCTTCGGCGACAAGGGCGATTCGCCTTCCGATCCGCCCATCCTCGAGGACAATCCTTCGAGCTGGCTCGACATGACCGATCTCGTCTTCATCGATCCGGTCGGCACTGGCTTCAGCCGCAGCCTGGAGAGCGCGGACAAGACCAAGAAGGATTTCTACGCGAACGAGCCGGACATCAAATATCTGTCGCGGGTCGTCTACGATTGGCTGGTCAGGAACGGCCGTCTGCGTTCCCTGAAATATGTGATCGGCGAGAGCTATGGCGGCTATCGCGCGCCCCGCATCGCGCACGAGCTGGTGAGTGCGCTCGGCGTCGGCGTTTCGGGCATCGTCATGGTCTCGCCCTATCTCGATCCGGCGGCGGTGGGTGACGGCACCGCGCTCTCGCCGCTGCCGTGGATGATCAACCTGCCGTCGATGACCGCCGGCCATCTCGAGCGCGAGGGCCGGCTCTCCGCCGCCGCGATGCAGGACGTGATGGCGTATACGCGCGGCCAGTTCGCGACCGATCTGCTCGCCGGCAGCTCGGATCCGGAGGCGCAGGCGCGGCTGGTGGCGAAGGTCTCCGGTTATACCGGGCTCGATCCCGCGCTCGTCCGCAAGCTCGGCGGCCGCGTCGATGTCGATACCTATCTGCGCGAGGTCCATCGCGACGATCAGCAGCTCGGCAGCGTCTACGATTCGAACATCGTCGCCTATGATCCCTTTCCCTGGTCGGCGCAGAACCAGGCGAACGATCCGATGCTCGACATGATCATCGCGCCGACGACGAGCGCGATGGTCGATTTCATCACCCGCGTCGTCGGCTGGAACGTGGACGCGCGCTATAACGCGCTCTCCTATGCGGTGAACGAGGCGTGGGATCGCGGCAAGCCGCAGGACCGGCCGGTGAGCGATCTGCGCAAGGCGATCGCGATCGATCCCAAGATGGGTGTGCTGATCGCGCACGGCTGGGACGATCTCTCCTGCCCGTTTTTCGGATCGCGGCTGATCGTCGATCAGCTGCCGCGCTTCGGCGTGGCCGAGCGCGTGCATCTCGGCGTCTATCCCGGCGGTCACATGTTCTACACGCGGACCGGATCGGCGGAGGCGTTCAAGCATGACGCGGCGGCGCTCTACGCGCGCCGAGGATAGCTTATACGTTCTCCGTTCGTCCCGAGCGAAGCCGAGGGACGTGCGACCGGCGGTGTGCGAGCGTGTCTCGAGTTCGACCCTTGGGATCGAAGCCTGTCCTGAGCGCCTGCCTTGGCAGGCAGTCGAAGGGCTCGACACGAACGGAGGTTGGGAGGGGTCGGGTGTGAGCCTTGCCCCGCGCTCCCCTCCCGCATAAGTCGCGCGGCATGACGCAGATGTTCAAGATCAGCCTGCCGGATGGTTCGGTGCGCGAGGTGCCCGCCGGCACCACGCCCGCCGACGTCGCGCTCGCGATCGGGCCGGGGCTCGCCAAGGCGGCGCTGGCCGCACGCATCGACGGCGAGCTGCGCGACATCAACCGTCCGTTCGAGCGCGATTCCCAGCTCGCGCTCGTCACGTCGCGCGACGAGAAGGACGCGCTCGAACTCGTTCGCCACGATTATGCGCATGTCCTCGCGGAGGCGGTGCAGAGCCTGTTTCCCGACACGCAGATCACGTTCGGCCCCTCGACCGACGACGGCTTCTATTACGACTTCGCGCCCAAGGACCGGGCGTTCACGGAAGAGGACCTGCCGGCGATCGAGGCGGAGATGCGGCGCATCATCGCCAGGGACGAGCCGCTCGTCCGCGAGGTCTGGTCACGCGAGGATCTGATCGCGCGTTGGCAGGCCGAGGGCGAGAGCTTCAAGGCGGAGTGGGCCGCCGAGCTGCCGGACGCTGAGGAGCTCACGGTCTATCGCGCCGGGCGCGGCGAGGATGCCTGGCTCGACATGTGCCGCGGCCCGCACCTCGCCTCGACCGGCAAGCTCGATCCCCAGGCGTTCAAGCTGACGCGCGTCTCCGGCGCCTATTGGCGCGGCGACCAGAACAACGCGATGCTGAGCCGCATCTACGGCACCGGCTGGCTCAACAGGAAGCAGCTCGACCAGCACCTGACGCGGCTCGAGGAGGCGGCCAAGCGCGACCACCGCCGCATCGGCCAGGAGATGGACCTGTTCCACCTCCAGTCGGAGGCGCAGGGCTCGGTGTTCTGGCACGCCAAGGGCTTCCTGCTGTGGCGCGCGCTGGAGGCCTATATGCGCCGCCGGCTCGACGCGGCGGGCTATGCCGAGGTCAAGACGCCGCAGCTGATGGACGCGCGCCAGTGGGAGCAGTCTGGCCACTGGGGCAAATATCGCGAGAACATGTTCGTCGTGCCCGACGAGGTGCCTCACGCGCCCGAGGATGGCGAGGCGGACGATGCCCCGGTGCTCTCGGGCCAAGCGGATCTGATGGCGCTGAAGCCGATGAACTGCCCCGCGCACGTCCTCATCTTCCGCCAGGGCATCAAGAGCTATCGCGAGCTGCCGATTCGCATGGCCGAGTTCGGCTGCTGCCACCGCAACGAGCCGCACGGCGCGCTCCACGGCATCATGCGCGTCCGCCAGTTCACGCAGGACGATGCGCACATCTTCGTCCGCGAGGACCAGCTGATCGCCGAGGTTCGCGCCTTCTGCGAGCTGCTCGACAGCGTCTATCGCGATCTCGGCTTCGAGGATTACGCGGTGAAGCTGGCGCTGCGCCCCGACAAGCGCTTCGGGTCGGACGCGATGTGGGACAAGGCCGAGGCGGAGCTGCGCGAGGCGGTCCTGCAGTCGAACCTATCGCAGGCGATCAAGGACAAGTTCGAGGAGCTGCCGGGCGAGGGCGCCTTCTATGCGCCCAAGCTCGAATTCCACTTGACCGACGCGATCGGCCGCACCTGGCAGGTCGGCACGATCCAGTCCGACCGCGTGCTGCCCGAGCGGCTCGACGCGACCTATGTGGGCGAGGACGGGCAGAAGCACCGCCCGGTGATGCTCCACCGCGCGATCCTCGGCACGTTCGAGCGCTTCATCGGCATCTTGATCGAGCACCACGCCGGCCGCTTCCCGCTCTGGCTCGCGCCCGTGCAGGCGGTCGCCGCGACGATCGTCTCGGACGCCGACGGCTATGCGGCCGAGGTGGTGAGCGCGCTGACCGCCGCAGGCCTGCGGGCCGAAGCCGACACGCGCAACGAGAAGATCAACTACAAGGTCCGCGAGCATTCGCTGGCGCACGTCCCGTATCTTCTGGTGCTGGGCAAGCGCGAGGCCGAGGAGCGCACCGTCGCGCTCCGTCCGCTCGGCGAAGGGGCGAAGCAGGAAGTGCTGTCGCTGGCCGCGGCGATCGAGCGGCTGAGGCGCGAGGCGACGCCGCCTGATCTGCGCAAGCCGCTCGACTGAAACGCGAGAGGGAAGGTCGGGCGATGCGATTTGCGGCGAGCGTAATCCCGTCGGGCAACGCCACCGCGGTCGAGGTGCCAACCGCGGTTATGGAGGCGCTTGGCGGTGAGGGGCGGCCGCCGGTCGCGATCACCATCAATGGCCATAGCTGGCGCAGTCGGGTGGCGAAGATGCGTGGGCTCTGCCTGATCGGGATCAGCGCCGCCCAGCGCGTTGCGGCGGGGATCGCGGAAGGCGACATGGTCGAGATCGATGTCACGCGCGATGACGCGCCGCGAGAAGTCAGCGCTCCCGCCGATCTGGCGGAAGCGCTTAACTGCTTCGCCGACGCCAGAGCCGCCTACGATCGCCTGCCGTTCGGCCTCAAGCGGAAGCGCGTCGCGATGATCGAAGATGCGAAAACTCCGGAAGTGCGACGGCGCCGCGTCGAGAAGCTCGTCGCGGATCTGCGCAGCGGATGACTGCGCGACCGCCGGCTCGTAATCATTCCGGCGCATTGCAGCGCGGCGCCGCACCAAGCCTACGCAACAATGCATCCAACCGGGCGTCGCCGGACCATGCGACTGGAGGACGACGACACGGGTCACGCTTCTCCTACGCGCGAGCCTATCAGCCGCCTAGTCGCGCGGCCGGCCGGCGGCAAAGAACGCACTTCGTCTTCCGCCATCTTTCGTAAACCCTCTTCCATCACTATATGGCTGCACGTTTCAGACACGCACAGGAGATTGCGCTATACGTCCGCCCATGATGCGCCGCCCGCTTGCGGCGCCGCCGATGCCGCTCAACGGCCCTCGCTTCAACGAGTTCATCACCGTGCCGAAGGTGCGCGTGATCGATCAGGATGGCGAGAATCTGGGGGTGATGTACACGCGCGAGGCGATGGAGCAGGCGCAGGACGTGGGGCTCGATCTGGTCGAGGTCTCGCCGAACGCCGATCCGCCGGTCTGCAAGTTCCTCGATGTCGGCAAGTTCAAATACGAGGCGCAGAAGAAGGCGAACATCGCCCGCAAGAGCCAGAAGACGCAGGAGATCAAGGAGATCAAGATGCGTCCGAACATCGACGATCATGATTATGACGTGAAGATGAAGAAGATCTTCGAGTTCATCGAAGAGGGCGACAAGGTGAAGTGCACGCTGCGGTTCCGCGGCCGTGAACTCGCCCATGGCCAGCTCGGCATGCAGGTGCTCCAGCGCGTCCAGGCGGATACGCAGGAGATCGCCAAGGTCGAGCAGTTCCCGCGCATGGAAGGCCGCCAGATGCTGATGGTGCTCGCGCCGAAATAAGGCGCAGGTCCATGCTTCCTCGCGCCCGTCCGGTCCGAGTGAACGATCGAGCGGACAGCCGGCCGGTTCCCGGAAGCTGGAACCAAATGGTGCTGGCCTCGAGTCAGTCGCCTGACCGGCACAGCGGCAGCACATGCTCCGCCGTCAACGGCGCGAGGATGATCTTGCCCGGTGCGTTCGCATCGATCCAGATCGTCTCCTCGATCTCGGCTGCGGGCAGCGGTGGCGTATCGGTATCGACGCGGAAAACCTCTGCGATCACCTGCCAGCCCGGCTCGTTCGCCGCCGGCGCGGCGAAGCGTCCGAGGTGACATAAGGCGTCCGCCGCGATGGCGATGCCGAGCTCCTCGGCGATCTCGCGGATCAGCGCGGCCCGCGGCGTCTCGCCAGCTTCGATCTTGCCGCCGGGCTGCATGAACGCGCGTGTCCCGCGCTTGCGGACCAGCAGCGTCCGCCCGTCCGAGCGACAGAGTAGCGCGGCGGCGATGCGGATGACCCTCTCGGATCGTCCACACTCGCCCACGCCGAGGCTCAAGCCGCGGCCGCCGCGACCGGGCGATGCGGCGCGACCGGCTTTTCTTCCGGTTCGGCGCCCGCCGCCTCGAGCAGGCGCCGCTCGAGCGCCTTCAGCCGCGCCGCGCCGGCGAGCTTGTCGCCGGTAAGATCGGTCAGGTAGAAGGTGTCGACCGCGCGCTCGCCATAGGTGGCGATGTGCGCCGAATGGATCATCACCTTCGATTGGAAGAGCGCGTAAGCGAGCGCGTTGAGCAGCGCCGGGCGATCGCGCGCGCTGATTTCGACCACGGTGAAGCGGTTCGAGGCATTGTTGTCGATCAGCACCTCCGGCTCGATCGAAAAGGCTTCCGCGCGGCGGCGGGGCAGCGGCCGCGCCGCGAGCTTGTCGGTGAGCTTGTGCCGGTTGGCAAGCGCGTCCCCGATCGCGCGCTCGAGCCTGACAAGCTGATCGGGATCGTCGAACGGCCGGCCGAGCGGGTCCTGCACGAGCAGATTGTCGATCGCCATGCCGTCGCGCGTCGTGTGGATGCGCGCGTCGATGATGTTGCCGCCGGCGAGATGGATGCCGCCGGCGAGCCGATAGAAGAGGCCGGGATGGTCGGCGGCATAGACGGTGACGAGCGTCGCCTCGCGGGCTTCGTCGACCTTGGCCGAGATCGAAAGCGAGCCCGCATCCGCGTCCGCGCTCTGGATAAGCCGGGCATTGGCTTCGAGAATATCGGTGCCTTCCGCGACCAGATAGGAGTCCGGCAGGCGCTGCCGGAAACGGGCGAAACGCTCATCGTTCCAGCCGAGCGCGGCCTGAAGATGCGCGAGCTTGCTGTCGATCCGCTCGGCGCGTCCGCGCTGCTTGTGGCCGAGCCGAAGCACCTCCTCCGCCGATTCGTAGAGCTGTGCGAGCAGCTGCCGCTTCCAGCCGTTCCAGATGCCCGGCCCGACCGCGCGGATGTCGACGATCGTGAGCAGCAGCAGCAGCCGCAGTCGCTCCGGGCTCTGCACCGTCTCGACGAAATCGAGCACCGTCTTGAAGTCGGAAAGATCGCGCTTCTGCGCAGTGTCCGACATCAGCAGATGGTGTCGCACCAGCCAGGCGACGGTCTGCGTCTCCGCGGCGGTGAGGCCCAGTCTCGGGCAAAGCTTCTCGGCGATCTCGCCGCCGATCTCGCTATGGTCGCCGCCGCGGCCCTTGGCGATGTCGTGGAGCAGGACCGCCACGTAGAGCGCGCGCCGCGAGACGAGCTTCGCGATCAGCTTGGTGCCGAGCGGGTGGTCCTCCGCCAGCTCGCCCTTCCCGATCCGCGCGAGCAACCCGATCGCGCGGATCGTATGCTCGTCGACGGTATAGTGGTGATACATGTCGAACTGCATCCGCGCGACGACGCGGCCGAAATCCGGCATGAAGCGGCCGAACACATCCGCCTCGTTCATCCAGCGCAGCACCTTCGCCGGATCGCGCGGCGAGGTCAGCACCGCGAGGAAGAAGGTGTTGGCGCGCGGATCGGTGCGCACCTTCTGGTCGATCAGCTTCGAGTCGCGGCTCGCCTGACGCATCGCGAGCGGATGGATCTCCGCCTCCTGCTTGTCGGCGAGCGCGAACATCTCGAGGAGCCGCACCGGATCCTCGCGAAAGAAGTCGTCGCTCGGCACCGCGATACGGCCGCGTTCGAGGAGGAAGCCGCTGAGGTTGCGCGGTCGCCGGCGCGTCAACGACGACAGCGGCCGCCGACGCCGCGCGAACTCCTCGTCGAGATGGGCGAGGAACAGACCGGTCAAGTCGCCGACCACCTTCGCCATCAGGAAGTAATGCTGCATGAAGCGCTCGACCGCCGAGCGGCCGGGGCGCGCGGTATAGCCCATGCGCTGCGCGATCTCGGGCTGGAAGTCGAACGTCAGCCGCTCCTCGGCGCGGCCGGCGATCAGATGCAGGTGGCAGCGTACCGACCAGAGGAAATTCTCGGCGCGCTGGAACTGGCGCAGCTCGGCGCGGGTAAGCAGCCCCGCCTCGACGAGATCGCCGACATAACGCACCTGGTGGATATATTTGCCGATCCAGAACAGCGTGTGGAGATCGCGCAGCCCGCCCTTGCCTTCCTTGAGATTGGGCTCGACGACGTAGCGGCTGTCGCCCATCCGCTCGTGACGCGCATTGCGCTCGGCCAGCTTCTCGGTGACGAAGGTGCGCGCGGTGCCGGAGACGACCTCGCGCTGGAAGCGCCGCGTCGCCTCGTCGTAGAGCTTCTCGTCGCCCCACACGTAGCGGCCTTCGAGCAATGCGGTGCGGATGGTGAGATCGGTCTTCGCCATGCGGACCATCTCGTCGAGCGAGCGGCTCGAATGGCCGACCTTCAGGCCAAGATCCCACAGCGTGTAGAGAATCGATTCGATCACCTGCTCGCACCAGCTGGTGCGCCGGTGCGGGGTGAGGAACGCGATATCGACGTCCGAATAAGGCGCCATCTCGGCGCGGCCGTAGCCGCCGACCGCGGTCATCACGAGCCGCTGGCCGGCAGTGGGATTGTTGAGCGGGTAGAGCCGATCGACCGTGAAATCGTAGACCACGCGCAGGATCTGGTCGGTCAGGAAGGAATAGGAGGCCGCGGTTTCCGATCCCCGCGCGGGATGGTCGGCAAGGCGGCGCCCGATCTCGGCGCGCCCGGCATCGATCGCCGCGCGCAGGATCGGCACCGCCTGCGCGCGCAGGCCGGCGGGATCGCCGTCCAACGCGGCCAGCTTGTCGGCGATGCGGCGGCGGTCGACGATCGCGCGGCGATTGCCGATGGGTTCGTAGCGCGTGGCCATCGCCGCCACATAAGGATTGCGCGGCGGGATAGCGAGGGTTGAGCGGCGCGTGCGATCAGTCGCGCAGCAACTCGTTGATGCCGGTCTTGGCGCGGGTCTGCGCGTCGACCGTCTTGACGATCACCGCGCAGTAGAGGCTCGGGCCGCCTCTCGGATCGGGCAGCGCCCCCGGCACGACGACGGCGAAGGGCGGCACCTCGCCGCGCGTCACCGTGCCGGTCGCGCGGTCGACGATCTTGGTCGAGGCGCCGAGATAAACGCCCATCGAGAGCACCGCACCTTCGCGCACGATCACCCCCTCCGCGACTTCCGCGCGCGCGCCGATGAACGCGCCATCCTCGATGATCACCGGGTTGGCCTGGAGCGGCTCGAGCACGCCGCCGATCCCGGCGCCTCCGGAGAGATGGACGTTGCGGCCGATCTGCGCACAGCTGCCGACCGTCGCCCAGGTGTCGACCATCGTGCCCTCGCCGACATGGGCGCCGATATTGACGAAGCTCGGCATCAGCACCGCGCCCTTCGCGACATACGCACCGCGCCGGACGATCGCCCCCGGTACGGCGCGAAAGCCAGCGGCGCGGAACTCATGCTCGTTCCAGCCGGCGAATTTGGACGGCACCTTGTCGAAACCCGGTGCTCCGGCCGATCCGCCTTCGATCAGCCGATTGTCGTTCAGCCGGAACGACAGCAGCACCGCCTTCTTGAGCCATTGGTTGACGCGCCAGCCGCCCTTGCCGTCGGGCTCGGCGACGCGCGCCCTGCCGCTGTCGAGCAGCGCCAGCGCCTCCTCGACGGCGTCGCGCTCCGCACCCTTGGTCGCGAAACCAAGACCATCACGGGCGTCCCACGCCGCTTCGATCGTCTGCTCGAGGTCCGCCATCAAATCTCCCCCAATATGCCGTGCAGCCAGCCGGCGGGATCGCCGACGGCAAAGTCTATGAAGTCGGGCGCCGCCACCGCCGGGCCCTGCTCGGAGCCATTGTCGATCCACACCGTCGTCATGCCGAGCGCCTTGGCCGGCGCGAGGTTGCGCGCCATATCGTCCATGAACAGCGCGGTCTCCGGCGCGACGCGCTGGCGTTCGCACATCGATCGATAGGCGGCCGGATCCGGCTTGGGCACGAAACCGCAGGCTTCGATATCATGGATCGCCTCGAAGCTCTCTGAGAGGCCGAGCTTCGCCAGCACCTTGCGCGCATAGCGCTCGTCGCCGTTGGTGAACACCAGCTTGCGACCGGGCAGCGCCGCGATCGCATCGACCAGGCGGCGATCCTCGGCGAGCACTTCCATGTCGATATCGTGGACGAAGCCGTAGAAATCCTGCGGGCTCACCTCGTGCTCGCGCATCAGGCCGGAAAGCGTCGTGCCATGGGTATGGAAGAAGTGCTTCTGGATGCGCACCGCCTCCCCGTGCGGCACGTCGAGCAGGCGACGGATGTAGGCGCTCATCCGCGCGTCGATCTGGGCGAACAGATTGGCCGACGCCGGATAGAGCGTGTTGTCGAGATCGAAGATCCAGGTTTCGATATGGGCAAGCGCCGGCGTCATCGCGGAGCGCGGCCTAGCGGCGGCGCCGTCCCGCGGCAATCGGTGCCGTCTCACGGGGATCACTGAAATTTCATGATTTCCGCCAATTCAGGTGCATGCGATGCTGGCACGGCGGCCAAGGGGAGAGTCGCATGACGCGTTTGGGGAATGGGACGCTCGTTGCTGGCGGAATGGCTGCGGCGCTGCTCGTCGCGAGCTGTGGCGGCGGCGGAGGTGGGGGCGGAGTCAATTCGACGCCGGCGCCGCCCTCCAGCACCACCACGACACCTACGGTCCCGACGACACCGACCCCGCCGGTGACGACAGTGCCATCGCCGCCGACGAGCACCGCCGACCCAGAATATTCGCGCTCCAACGGCGCCGCGCAGGCGAACGCGATCGCCGCCTATACGCAAGGCGACGCCGGCCAGGGCATCACCGCGGCGATCATCGACACCGGCATCAACGCGTCCGATCCGGAATTCTCGGGCCGGATCAGCGCCGCCTCGGCCGACGTCGCGGGATCGCGCGGCATCAGCGACGCCGATGGTCACGGCACCTCGGTCGCCGCCGTGCTCGGCGCCGCCCGCAACGGCAGCGGCATCGAGGGGATCGCCTACGGGGCGACGCTGGCGATGTTCCGGGCGGACACGCCGGGCAGCTGCACGGCCGGCAATTTCGACAGTTGCGGGTTCAGCGACAGCACCATCGCGCGCGGCGTCAACGATGCCGTTGCAGCGGGTGCGAAGGTCATCAACATGTCGCTCGGCGGATCGCCCGCCAGCGCCCCGCTCCAGAGCGCCATCGAGCAGGCGGCGGCGCACGGCATCATCACCGTCATCTCGGCGGGCAATGACGGCGGCGCCCAGCCCGACCAACTCGCGCAGATCGCCTCCGATCCGAACGTGCACGGGCTCGTCATCATCGCCGGTGCGCTGGATGCCAGCAACAACATCGCCAGCTTCAGCGATCAGGCGGGAAGCTACGGCGCCTATTATCTCGGCGCGCTCGGCGTGAACGTCCGCTCCTTCGATCAGACCGGGCAATATTTCCTCTTCAGCGGCACCTCCTATTCGGCGCCGCTGATCGCCGGCGCGGTCACGCTGCTCGAGGAGGCGTTCCCCAATCTCACGCCGGCGCAGATCGTCCACCTGCTCTACACGACCGCCGACGATCTCGGCGCGGCGGGCGTCGACACGACGTTCGGCAACGGCGCGCTCGATCTTACCCGCGCGTTCCAGCCGCAGGGCAGCACCGCGCTCGCCGGCAGCGCGACGCCGATCTCGCTTGCATCCAACGCGAGCCTGTCGGCGCCGATGGGCGATGCCGGGCAGGGCACGCTCGCCGCCGTGGTGCTGGATGGCTATCATCGCGCCTACGGCGTCAATCTTGCCGGCACGGTGCACCATGCCAGCCCCGATCTCAAGCTCGAGCCGGCGCTGCAGGGCGGCGGCTGGAGCCGCGAGCAGGCGTTCGGGAGCGGTATCGCTTCGCTCAGCCTCGTCGGCTCGGCCGATCCCGCGATGACCGCCGCGCGGTCGCCGG
>Ga0213875_10000516_pt1 | contig 32087 bp, 25 predicted proteins | sample BarmaccomBMRX_R8_FD_160105 | JGI IMG/M metagenome (GOLD analysis project Ga0213875, IMG submission 160105) | Root-associated microbial communities from Barbacenia macrantha in rupestrian grasslands, the National Park of Serra do Cipo, Brazil - RX_R8 | ecosystem: Host-associated > Plants > Roots...
CGCCCCGGCCGCCCCGGCCGCCCCGGCCGCCCCGGGCGCCCCGGCCGCCGCGGCCGTCTGCGCCCGTGACCCGGGGGCCGTCGCGGGCGTGCCCGACGCGGCGCTCAGCAGCACCCCCTCGGGTCGCGGGCGCGCCCGGGCCCGCCCGACGATGCCGGCGGCGCGGAGCCGCTCGTCACCGAGCCGGACCCAGCCGCCGGGGGCGACGACGAGCGCATCGCGGTCCTCGATGATGCGGCCGTCGCGGATCCGCACGGTGCGCGCCGAGCGCCGAGCGAGCGCCGGGTCGTGGGAGACGACGATGACCGTCGTGCGCTCGGACGCGGCGAGGCGCTCGATCAACTCCGCGGTGGCGATCGACGCGCGCTCGTCGAGCTCGGCCGTCGGCTCGTCGGCGAGCAGCAGCCGCGGCCGATGAGCCACCGCGGCGCAGACGGCCACCCGCTGGCGCTCGCCGCCCGAGAGCGCCCCGGGGAGCGCCGCGCGCCGGTTGCCCAGGCCGGCCGCCTCCAGCAGCTCGCCGGCGCGCCGTTCGCGATCGGCGCGACCCGCGCCGCGCAGCGCGAGGGGCAGCTCGACGGCGCGGCCGACGGTCATCTCGGGCGACAGCGCCGCGTCGGCCTGCTGGTGCAGAAAGCCGACCCAGCGACCGCGCACCTGCGCCCGCGCCCGCTCGCCCATCCGTCCGACGTCGAGCCCGTACACGCGCGCGATCCCCGCCGACGGCCGCTGGAGTCCCGCGACCACCCGCAGCAGCGTCGTCTTGCCGGCACCGCTGGGCCCGAGCACGCACACCTGCTCCCCGGAGGCCACCGACAGCGAGAGCCCCTGAAGCGCGGCGGCGTCTCCCTGACCGGTGCGGTGCACGCAGAAGAGATCGCGCAGCAGGACCGCCGGCTCGGTCATCGCCGCCCCCTCGCGGCCGCCAGTGCCGCCGCCTGGGCGACGAGCGCGAACGCCGCCAGCGCGGCGCCGGCGAGCAGCGCGAACCGCCCCCAGGGCGCGACCGCGACGACGGGGGGATCGGGAACCGCGACCCCCCCGGCCGCGCGCACCGCTGCCACGACGAGCAGGGTCAGCGCCGCCGCCAGGACGACGCCCGCGACGGTGCCGAGGATTCCGGCGGCGAGCGCCCGCAGCGCCAGCTCCCGTCCGAGCTCGCGCGGCCCGAGGCCGAGCACGACCAGATCGCGCTCGGCGCGGGCGTCGCGCATCGCGCCGAGCAGCGCGACGAGCAGTCCGCAGATCGCGAGCGCTCCGGCAACCGCCGCCGCGGCGACGAGGGTTCCCAGCAGGCCGCGGGCGATCGGGTCGCCGTCGAGGCGACGCCGCTCGTCGGCGCGGAAGCTCGAGCTCAACGGCGCGAGCCGCGGTGAACGCAGCGCGGCCCGCAGCGCGGCGGGATGCCGGGTGGCGATCCACAGCTCGTCGGCGGCGCCCTGGCCGGGGGAGGAGGCATCGAGCGCGCCGGCGAGCGTCGCCTCGTCGGCGATCACGAACCCGGGCTGATCGGCCGCGATCGTCGGAAACCGCCGCACGACGCCCACGACGCGGGCGTTCACGGGCTCGCCGTCGACGGTCAGCGGCAGCTGACCCGCCGGTCCGGCTCCCGCCGCCGTCGCCGCGTCGACGAGCACCGGCACCGCCCGGACGTCGCTGGGTTGGCGGGGACGCAGGACGCCGGCGTCGCCGTCGTCCGAGAACGCGATCCGCCCGCCGACGGTCCGCAGGGTCGCGGCGCCGACGCCGCGCCACCCCCGCCAGCTCGTCACCAGGGTGCGCCCGCCGGCCGACACCGGGCCGATCCGCACCGCGGTCACCGCCTGGGTCCCGGCGGCCGGGTTCTCAGCGTTCTGATGGCCGTTGGTCGCGGCCTCGCCGCTCGGCTCGTCGAGCTCGAGCGCCTCGAGCTCGTAGGGGCCGCCGCGGGGCACGCGCGCGCTCGCCAGCCGCAGGCGCGCCAGCGCCGGGCCGAGGCCGATCCGGGTGACGGCGCCGGCTCGGTCGCGGAGATCGGCGGTCACGATGACCTCGCCCCCGGGCGCCCGGAGCGCGACGCGCAGGCGCCGCGCGCCTGCGGGAATCACCGGACCCGGCGTTCGCACCGGACCGCGGGGCGCGAGGCGGCGAGCGAGCACGGGCAGCGGCGCCGATCCCTGCCCGGTCCGCCACCCACGGATGAGCGGCAGGCCGGCGGCGGGAACGCCGAGGGCGGGGAGGGTGATGTTGTTGCCGTGCAGCGGCAGCGAGGCGTCGGTCTCGCGCACCGGCAGGACCGTGCCGCCGCCGGCGAGCTCGCGCCACCGCTGCAGCGACGCGACCGCGAACGGTCGGGTGAAGCTCGCCGACTGCCCGACGATCGCGTCGAGCGGGACGCTCTGGGCCGCCTGGTCGGCGGCGGCACGCCGCAGCGTGGCGTGGTAGCCGATCGCGAATCCGGCCAGCCCGGTGCTGACCGCGGTGACGGCGACCGCGAGCGCGGGCGCCGTCGGCGAGCGCGCGAGACCCACGATGGCCAGGCGCACGACGACCGGGCCGCGGCGGGCGAGGCGTTCGCCGCCGCGCAGCAGCCGTGCGGTCGCTCGAAAGACGACTCCGGCGGCGGCGACGCAGGCGAGCGGGGGCGCGAGGAGCGCCAGCGTGTCCGAGCCGGCGCCGCCCGCGGTCAGTGCGAGCGCGAGCGCGGCCGCCGCGGCGAACGACAGCGCGTCGAGGATCCGGCCGTCGGGCAGCGTCAGCACCGCGCCGATGACCGCCGTGGCGACGAGCCAGCCGCCCACCAGCGCGACGACGCCGAGCGGGCGCAGGAGGCTGTGGGCGAGCACGGCGCCCGCCGGCAGCCCGGCGCGATCGGCGAGCACCGCCGTCGCGACCATCCCGACCGCGGCGCCCGCGAGCAGCGCGAACGCCGACAGACACGCCGCCTCGGCCAGCGAGAACGTCGCCAGCTGCCAGGTGCGCGCGCCGGCGGCGCGGAGACGATCGCGCTCGGGGCGCTGGGACCGCCGCAGCCCGTAGGCGGCGAGGACGACGAAGACCGCCAGCCCCGCGAGCGCGCCGCCGCCCGCGGGCAGCAGTCGCCGGGGCGCGGTCGCCGCCTGCGCGCGCGCCTGATCCAGCGTCGTCAGCGGCGCGGTGAGGCTGAACCGCAGGCCGGCCGCGAGCTGCGCCTGGACCCGGTTCAGGCGCCGTTCGTCGGCGGCGAGCTCCCAGCTGTGCAGCTGCGCGAGGGAGGGCTCGGTGACCCACGACGTCGCCCGGTAGATGCCGCTGAGCGCCGCCAGGCGCTGCAGGCCGGCGAGGTCGCCGGTGACGAGCACCGGTTGGCCGCGGGGCGCCGGCTCGAAGCCGAGCACCGCCGCCGAGCGCAGCCGGCGGCGGCCGGCGACGACGATCCGCACTCCGGCCGCGCTCAGGACCCGGCGCCCCGGCGAGCCGCCGACGAGCAGCATCGGGCACGCTCGCGCCCGACAGCGTTGCGCCGGCGCCTTTGCGGTCCACCGGCGCAGCGGGTTGATCGCGGCAGGGCGGACGACGACGCCGCTGAGGCGCACCGGGTTGAGCAGGATCGTCTCGGTGGGCGCGGGCAGCCCGAGCCCGGCGAGAAGCGCCCGGGCCCGGCGATCGGCGCCGGCATCCGCCGGTCCCTGGATGGTGATCGTCACCGTGCGCTGCGCCGGCCCGAGCGCCCGCAGCGTGTCGCGCGCGGCGCGGTCGCCGGCGATCGTCGCCTCGGCGGCGACGGCGCAGGCGAACGCCGCGGCGAGGATGAGTCCGAGCGCGGGCCACGTCCAGCGGCCGGGCGCGCGCCGCGCCCGAGCGACGGCGAGCGACAGCGGTGCCCACAGCCGCGCCATCTAAGCGGCGGGCCGCGCGCGGCGATAGTGGCTTCGCGCCTTGGCCCGCCCGCCGCAGACGCGCATCGAGCACCAGCGGCCCGAGCGGTTGCGCGAGCCGTCGTAGAACGCCCAGCCGCAGTGGTCGCCCGGGCAGATCTTCAGCCGCGACCAGCTGCCGTCGGCGATCGCGACCGCGGTGATCGCGAGCAGGACGCCGAGCGCCCCGCGGACGCCGCTGCCCGCCGCGGGGACGAAGCGCAGCGCGCCGTCGCGGCGCCGGCGGACCTCGACGGCAGCGCCGGCGGCGGCTGCGTCCAGCCCGTCGGGCGCCGACCCCGCGGCGAGGCGCCGCAGGCCGTCGCGCAGCGCCAGCGCGCGGTGCAGGTCGGCCCGGTCGACGGCGAGCGGACGGCGATCTCGAGAGGTGGCGCCGCCACGCTGCTCGCTCAGATCGTCGAGCAGCCCGGCGCCGCCCAGCCACGCCTCCAGGCTCTCCGGAGAGCGCAGCAGCTCGGCGCCCGGGCGCTCCTCGAGGTCGTAGTGGGTGTTGATGAACGCCTGGACGACCGCGAGCGGCCCGGGCGCGGCCGGCCGGCCCCCGGGCTGGGGGCGGCGACACACCGGGCTCGCCTCTCTCTCACCACTCATCAGCGATGGCCGGTTAGCTTACGGCCCGCGAGCACCGATGCGGGCGGTCCGCAGGCACCACCTATACTTGGCCGACCCGACGAGGAGCGCTGCGTTGCACGAGATGGTGATCTACGGGGTGAGCTTCGACATGGTCGGCAAGCAGCCCATCGTCTTGCTGAAGACCGTCGAGAGCAACAAGTTCCTGCCGATCTGGATTGGTCACCCCGAGGCGGCGGCGATCCTGATGAAGCTCCAGGGCGCCTCGACGCCGCGCCCGATGACCCACGACCTGCTCTCCGACATGCTCGGCGAGCTCGACGTCGAGTGCACGCGGGTCGCGGTCACCGAGCTGCGCGAGAACACCTTCTACGCCTCGATCAGCCTCCGCGCCGCCGGTCGCGAGATGGAGATCGACTCGCGTCCGAGCGACGCGCTCGCGCTCGCCGTCCGCTCCGGCGCCCCGATCTTCGCCGCCGACGACGTCATCTCGGAGTCGGCGATCGAGTTTGAGCACGAGGTCGAGGACACCGAGGAGGTCGTCGAGAAGTTCAAGGACTTCCTCGACCAGGTGACCCCGGAGGATTTCGCCTCGGACGAGTAGGTGGTGGCTGTCGGCCCCGGGGTGCGTCAGCGCCCCGACCGGCGCCGCGCGCTCGCTGGGGGCGTGGATGCGATGCTGGGGCGCGGGCGAACGCAAGCTGCGCCGGCGCGGGAGCTGGCGTACCTCGGCCGCTCCGTGGTCCCACTCGTCCGGGGCGCGAAATGTCTGCGGCGACCTGGAGGCTCACGGGAGCCTATGAGGCTCGTGCGCGACAAAGCCTCCTATGTCAAGAGCAGACGGTCTGGGGCACCAACTTCGGGCTATGAAGGAGGGTGAAGACGCGGCGGACGAGATGTCGCTTGAGGCAGCGCAGGGCCTCGGGGGTGGTCTTGCCGGCGTGGCGTTGTTTGGCGATGTAGGCGGCGGTGGCGGGGTCGTTGACCAGCTTGCACATGGCCAGCATGTGGAAGGCGTGGTTGAGTTGGCGGTTGCCGCCGCGGTCCAGGCGGTGGCGGTCGGTGCGCCCGGAGCTGACCGGGATCGGGGCGCAGCCGGCCAGGCGGGCCAGCTGGGCGTCGGTGTCAAAGCGGTGGATGCCGGCGATCTCGCCGATCAGCTTGGCGGCGATGAGCGGCCCGATCCCGCGTTCGGCCAGCAGCTGGGGTGCCAGTGCTTGCACCAGGCCGGTCAGCTGCTCGGTCAAGGCGCTGATCGTGCGGGTCAGCTCGCGCACGCGGGCCAGCAGGTCACCTGCGATCTGCACCCGGGCGCTGGCCGGGGCGTGGCCCAGGCGGCGCGCCAGACGGGCCTGCCAGCGGCGCGCGATGAGCGCGCGGCGGGGGATCGTCAGCTCGGGCCACAGGTCGTGGCAGTGCCAGCGCAGCTCGCAGATGAGCCCGGTGCGCTGGCGCACCAGCCGCTCGCGATGGACGACCAGCAGGCGGACCTCGAGTTCGGGACCGGCCAGCTGGGCGCTGGGGAGGTTCTCGATGCCTTCGCGCAGCGCGGCGCGGGCGACCGCCAGCGCGTCGATCGGGTCAGACTTGCCCCGCTCGCGCACCCCGGTGCGCGCCCCGGCCATCAGGTGCGGCGCCAGGCGCACCACCCGCTCGCCGTGATCAAGCAAGAACCGCTCCAAGCCGCCAGAGACCGCGCGGCAGTCCTCCATCACCCATACCCGCTCGCTGTCGCCCCGCCCCCGCGCCCACGCCACCAGCGCCCCCCACCCCTCCCGACGCGCCGGCTCGGTGCGCGTAGCGACCTGCCGGGCGACGGCGTCGACGGCGACCGCGCAGTGGGTGTCCTTGTGCGGATCGATCCCGATCGTCAACATCTCCCACGTCCCTTCAGTTAGAACCAGTGATGAAGCGGACGACCTGGCGGACATATTTCAGTCGGGGCGATGCCACGCTCCTATCAGGTCACGCCAGGCGTCCTCAGCGGCGACGGGCGACAGCTTTGTCGCAGGTCAGCCCACGGCGACCAATCCGCGGTGAGTCAGCCCGCCGTCCGCTGAGGACCATCCACCACACGCCCGCTCAAACGCAAGCGCCCGGTCAGCCTCTCACTGAAATCGGGAGCGGCGATGCAGATTCGTCGCGCTGGGACGAGTGGCCGCCCGAGCGTCGAGCAGACTGAGAGCGCGCGGGCGCCCCCGAGGGGTCTTCTTCTCGGTCCATCGCGCTCGCCGCCGAGTCGGTCACAATGGGTGCTCCCGCGGATGACGCTCGCTCCTGACACCCCGCGCCTCGTCGTCTCGGACCCCGATCAGGCGGTCCGAGCGCTGCGCGAGTCCGGCCTGCGCCTGTCGACCGCGCGGCGGCTGATCATCGAGGCGCTGTTCGCCGCCGACGGTCCCGTGTCCGCCCAGGACCTGGCGGCGACGCTGTCGCTCGACGAGTCCTCGGTCTACCGCAACCTCGAGGTCCTCGAGCGCCACGGCCTGACCCGCCACGTCCATCTCGGCCACGGGCCGGGGCTGCACGCCCTCGTCGGCCGCGACGAGGGCGAGTACCTCTACTGCGAGCGCTGCGGCAAGGTCACCGTGCTGCACCCCGACGAGCTCGCTCCGGTCCGCGCCCATCTGATCGACAACTACGGGCACACGCCGCGGTTCACGCACTTCGCCGTCGTCGGGCTGTGCGAGCGCTGCGCCGCCTGAGGATTTCGCGCCCGCGGCCTGGGTAGCCCGCCTCGGACACGATCCGCGACAAAGGACCTGATCACACATGGCAACCACGCTCGTATCGAGCTCGGGCACGTTTGACATCGGCGGCCGCCTGACCGTCAACCGCCTCGGCTTCGGGGCGATGCAGCTGACCGGCGACGGCGTCTGGGGACCGCCGTCGGATCCCGACGAGGCGGTGCGCGTCCTGCGACGGGCCGTCGAGCTGGGGGTGACCTTCATCGACACCGCCGACTCCTACGGCCCGTTCGTCGCCGAGGAGCTGATCCGCAAGGCGCTGCACCCCTACCCCGACGAGCTCGTGATCGCGACCAAGGCGGGGCTGACCCGCGCCGGCCCGAACGACTGGCGGCCCGTCGGGCGTCCCGAGTACCTGCGCCAGCAGTGCGAGCTAGCCTCCGCCACCTCGGCCTCGAGCGGATCGAGCTCTTCCAGCTGCACCGGATCGACGAGCAGGTGCCGATGGCCGAGTCGCTCGGCGAGCTCGTCAAGCTCCAGGAGGAGGGCAAGATCGGCCAGATCGGCCTCTCTCAGGTTTCGGTCGCCGAGCTGCAGGAGGCGCACAAGACCACGCCGGTCGCCACCGTGCAGAACCTCTACAACCTCACCGACCGCTCCTCCGAGAACCTGCTCGACCACTGCGAGGCCCACGACATCGGCTTCATCCCCTGGTTCCCGTTGGCCACCGGCGAGCTGACCGAGTCGGGCGGCCCGCTCGACGAGGTCGCCTCCGAGACAGGCGCCAGCCCCTCGCAGCTCGCGCTCGCGTGGCTGCTGCGCCGCTCCCCGGCGATGCTGCCGATCCCCGGGACGTCGACCGTCGCCCATCTCGAGGAGAACCTCGCGGCCGCCGAGGTCGCGCTCACCGACGAGCAATACGAGTCGCTGGGCCGCGCGGGCGGCTGATCCCGGGCTTCGGCTCACCCGCGCCCCGGGCGGTCGCCGCGCAGCGGCACGAGTGGCACGGGGGTGGCGCCGGCGCCGACCCGGCGGTGGCCGCCGGCGCCGACCCGACGGGTGGCCACCGGCGCCGACCCGGGGGGTGGCCACCGGCGCCGACCCGGGGGGTGGCCGCCGGCGCCGACCCGGGGGGTGGCCGCCAATAAGCCGGTCAGGCGCGGCAGTTGGGCTGCCACCCGTCAGGGGTGCACAGCACGTCGACGACCCGCCCGCGGGGTGCGCGACGGGCCGGCGGCGCGGGCGGGCTACTTGACGGGCTCGGGCGCGGGGACGATCCGCATGTAGGGCTTGGGCTCCTCCCAGCCTTCCGGGTAGGTCTCCTTGGCCTGGTCGTTGGAGACCGAGCCGGCGATGATGACCTTGTCGCCCTGGACCCAGTTGACCGGGGTGGCGACCTTGTGGTTCGCGGTCAGCTGCAGCGAGTCGATGACGCGCAGCACCTCGTCGAAGTTGCGGCCCGTCGTCATCGGATAGACGAGGATGAGCTTGATCTTCTTGTCGGGGCCGATGACGAACACGTTGCGCACCGTCTGGTTGTCGGCCGGGGTGCGATCGCCGGCGTCGCCGCTGACGTCCGCCGGGAGCATCTCGTAGAGCTTGGAGACCGTGAAGTCCTCGTCGGAGATGATCGGATAGTTGGGCGCGGTGCCCTGCGTCTCCTCGATGTCCTCCGACCACCTCTGGTTCTCGTCGACGGGGTCGACGGAGAGGCCGAGGATCTTGACGTCGCGCCGATCGAACTCGGGCTTGATCGACGCCATGTAGCCGAGCTCGGTCGTGCAGATCGGCGTGAAGCTCTTGGGATGCGAGAACAGCACCGCCCAGGAGTCGCCGACCCAGTCGTAGAACGTGATCGGGCCTTCGGTCGTCTCGGCCTCGAAGTCGGGAGCCGTGGCCCCGATCTGCAGTGTCATCTGGCGGTCCTCCTGGATTGTCGACAAATACGGTCGCGATTGTGCCGGATACGAGCGCGTCGGCGGTCGGCGCTGGCGGCTGGCGGCTGGCGGTCATTCGCGTGACTCCCTGAAGGATAGGAACCTCGTAATTCTGAGTGGGTTTCGGTAGTTTTGCGTTGTCCAGCGCCGGGGCGGACGCGATCGCGACCGGCTGACCCGGCGTTTGCGCCGGGACGCAGCCGGTCAGCATCGAGGCGATGCTCGGCTCGCTGCTCGACGACGCGCTCGACCGCACCGTCGTCGGCGGATACACCAACGTCGGCTACGCGCTGCGCAGCCAGCTCTGGCCGCCCGACGACCTGCCGTCGATGGCCGGCCGGACGGCGCTCGTCACCGGCGCCACCTCGGGCCTCGGTCTGGCCACCGCCGAGGGTTTCGCCCGCCTCGGCGCCCGGGTCGTCCTCGTCGCCCGCGACGCCGAGCGCGGCGAGCGGGCGCGCGCCCGCGTCGCCGAGTACGGGCGCGGAGTGCAGCCGCAGCTCGAGCTCTGCGACCTCGCGTCGCTGCGGGCGGTCGGCGAGCTCGCCGAGCGGGTGAAGGCCGGCCTGGACCGCCTCGACGTGGCCGTCCACAACGCCGGCGTCCTGCCGCCGGCCCGCGAGCTGACGGTCGACGGCATCGAGCTGACCTTCGCGGTCAACGTCGTCGCCCCCTTCCTGCTGACCCGGCGGCTCGTCGACATGCTGCAGCGCAGCCGCCCGGCGCGGATCGTGACCGTCTCCTCCGGCGGCATGTACGCGCGCGGGCTGCACGCCTCCGACCTCCAGTTCGCCGCGGGCGAGTTCAGCGGCACCACCGCCTACGCCCGAACCAAGCGCGCCCAGGTGGTCCTCGCCGAGATGTGGGCGTCGCGTCTCCGCGACCGCGGGATCGTCGTCAGCGCCGTGCATCCCGGCTGGGCGGACACGCCGGGCCTCAGCGCGGCGCTGCCGGCGTTTCACCGGCTCACCCGTCCGCTGCTGCGCACCGCCGAGCAGGGCGCCGACACGATCGTCTGGCTCGGCGCGGCCGCGCGGCCGGGACGCGAGACCGGCGGCTTCTGGCACGACCGCCGGCGCCGGCCGACCCACCTGCTGCCCGGCACCGGCGAGTCCGCGGCCGATCGCCAGACGCTGTGGCAGGAGTGCGAGCGCCTGACCGGCGGCCCGGTGCGGGACGCGTGACGCCGCGCCCGGACCATCGGCTAGCCTCGCCGGCTTGAACGAGGCCGTCGTCAGCTCAGCGCCGACGTTTGACCTGCAGAGCCACTCGCGGCACTCCGACGGTGCGCTGTCGCCCACCGAGGTGGTCGGCGCGGCCGCGGACGCCGGCGTGCGCCTGCTCGCGCTGTCAGACCACGACACCGCCACCGGCGTCGCCGAAGCCCAGACGGCCGCGCGCGAAGCCGGCCTCGCGCTCGTCACCGCCACCGAGATCAGCGCCCTGTTCGACGGCCACCAGGACCTCCACGTCCTCGGGTATCTCATCGATCCCCAGGAGCCGGGCCTGACCGAGGCGCTGCAGCGGTCGCGCGCCGACCGCGAGCATCGCGCCGACGCGATGGCCGATGCCCTGCGCGAGCTCGGCTTCGTGCTGGACGAGGCGATGCTCGCGCAGCGCGCCGCCCAGGGCGCCTCGATCGGGCGCCCGCATCTCGCCCAGGCGGTCATCGCCCAGGCCGAGAACCGCGAGCGGTGCCGGCGCGAGGGACTGACCGACTCCACCGACTTCCTCGTCGCCTACTTGGTCGAGGGCAAGCCGGCGTTCCGTCCCCGCCAGGCGCCGACCGTCGCGGAGGCGATCGAGCTGATCCACGGGGCGGGCGGCGTCGCGATCTGGGCGCACCCGTTCTGGGACATCTCCGAGCCCGACGCGGTCCTCGCCGCGATCGGACGCTTTCGCCGCCTCGGGCTCGATGGGATCGAGGGGTTCTACGTCACCCACACCGAGGACCAGACCCGACTGCTCGCCGCGCACTGCGCCGAGCACGGGCTGCTGTGCACCGGCTCCTCGGACTTCCACGGGCCCGAGCACCACACGTTCTCGCGCTTTCGCGCCCATCGCACGTACGGGCTGACGCCCGCGCTCGGCCCGCTCGAGCCTGAGCGCCCGCCCGCGGGTTGAGGACCGCCGCAGCCGCGGCCGGACGGCCCCGGCGGTCTTCAACCCGCGGACGGACGGACGCGGCGGTCTTCAACCCGCGGACGGGCAGACCAGCGATGCTCAGCGCCCGCGACTTCCAGTGGCGGGCCCTTACCTGGCGTTGTGCGCCGCCACCAGCGTGCGCTTCGGGGCCTGGATGACGACCACCCGCTGCCCCGGCTGGACGGCGGACAGGCTCGCCTTCTGGCCGTTGTCGCGGACCTGCGCGGTGCTCGGGATCGTCAGCGTGACCGTCTGATAGGTCGCCTTGGGCGTGCCATCCTGCACGGTGAGCTGCTGTCCGGACACCGACTGCACGACGCCGCGATCGACGGTGACCGTGGCAAAGCCGCTCTTCGTGTGCACGACGAAGTCGCCGTGCACCGACCGCAGGACGAGCCGCGGCAGACCGAAGGCGAGATCGGCGCGCAGGTGCCGAGCGGCCGGTCGGGCCTGGTGGCTCGTCGCCGCCCCCGCCGTCGCGATCACGCTCGCGCCGGCGCCGACCGCCAGGCAGCAGACCGCGACGACCAGCAGCCGGGCGTGTTTGACGATGAATGACATGGATGAAGACCTCGCTTGTGAGAGTGCGGTTGTCGACGTGGAGGATGCTCGACGACTGAAAGCTGGCGGTGAGGGCAAGATCAGCGGCGCGTAAAGCCCTGACTCCTGCGCCGGATGCCCCACCTACGATGTCGTCGATGAGCGCAACCGTGATGGTCGTCGAAGACGAGCCGAACATCGGCGCGCTCGTGCGCACCTATCTCGACCGCGCCGGCTACCGAGCGCTGTGGGTGCGCTCCGGCGAGGACGCCCTCGTCGAGCTGCGGCGCCATCCGATCCGCCTCGTCGTCCTCGACATCGGGCTGCCGGGAATCGACGGCTTCGAGGTCTGCCGTCAGATCGCCGGCACCGTGCCGGTGATCATGCTGACTGCGCGCGACGAGGAGCCCGACCGCGTCGCCGGGCTCGAGGTCGGCGCCGACGACTATGTCGCCAAGCCCTTCTCGCCACGAGAGCTGACCGCCCGCGTCAAGGCCGTCCTGCGGCGCGCCGAGCGCGTCGACCAGCGCGAGGTGCTGAGCGTCGGCACGGTCACGCTCGCGCCCGCGGCGCGCGAGGTCCGCGTCGACGGCGGCGAGATCGAGCTGACCCAACGCGAGTTCGATCTGCTCGAGTACCTCGTGCGTCGCGCCGGCCAGGTCGTCACGCGCGACGAGCTGCTCGAGCGCGTCTGGGGCTACCTCGCACCGGGCGAGACCCGCACCGTCGAGGTACACATCGCGCAGCTGCGCAAGAAGCTCGGCCAGCCCGGCCTCATCCGCACCGTCCGTGGGGTCGGCTACAAGGCGGCGGCATGAGGTGACCCTCCAGGCTCGCGTCCTGGGCTACCTGGCGTTGACCGCGGTGGTCTCCTGCGTGTTGACGGTCGGCGTGGCGGTCGTCCTCGTGCGCCGCCACATCGAGAGCGTGCGCCGGGTCAGCCTCCAGACCCAGGCCAACCTCGCGGCGACGATCGGCGGCCCACCGGGCGCGCTGCGCGCCGGCAACCACGTCTACCGGGTCGGCGCCGCGATCCCCCGCCGCGTGCGCCCGGTGCTCGCCCGCCAGATCCTCGCCCAGCTGCCGAGCGGCGATGGGCAGGGCACGGTCTCGGTCGCCGACCGCTCGCTGCTGTGGGCCGCGCGGCAGACGGCCACCGGACGCATCGTGCTCATCCGATCGGCACGGCTGGCCTTCGGCGAGTGGCGGTCCTACCTCTCGAGCCTCCTCGTCGCCGGTCTCGGCGGCATCCTCATCGCGATCGCCCTCTCCTTCCTCGTCGCCCGGCGGCTGAGCCGGCCGATCGGCGCCCTGTCGGACGCGACCCGGCGGGTGGCCGCCGGCGAGGCCGGCGTCGCGGTGCCGGTGCGCGGCGACGACGAGCTCGCCGGCCTCGGCCGGTCGTTCAACCGGATGTCGGCGGAGCTCGGCGAGGCGCAGCGATCCCAGCGCCGTTTCCTGGAATCGGTCAGCCACGAGCTCAAGACCCCGCTGACCTCGATCCGCGGCTACGCCGAGGCGCTGACCGAAGGGGCCGTCGAGCCGGCGCAGGGCGGCCGCGTCATCGGGGACGAGGCCGACCGCCTGCAGCGGCTCGTCCTCGACCTGCTCGACCTCGCCCGGCTCGGACGCGCCGACTTCGCGGTCGAGCATCGCCCCGTCGACCTCGCCGCGGTCGCCGCCGCCGCGGTGACCCGTCATCGGCCGCGGGCCCGGGAGCTCGGCGTCACCCTCTCCGGCGACGAGGACGAACCCGCCTGGGGGATCGGCGACGAGGGCCGGCTGCTGCAGGCGGCCTCGAACCTGATCGAGAACGCGCTGCGGCTCACCCCGGCCGGCGGATCGGTGACCGTGGCGGCACGCGCCGGCGAGATCGAGGTCTCCGACACCGGGCCGGGCCTCGAGGCCGAGGATCTGCCGCACGCCTTCGAGCGCTTCTACCTCTACAACCGCTATCGCTCGGAGCGCGCGGTCGGCTCCGGCCTCGGCCTGGCGCTCGTCAAGGAGCTGACCGCGGCGATGGGCGGCGAGGTGCGCGCGGCCGCCCGCCCCGAGGGCGGCGCGCGCTTCACGCTGACCGTGCCGGCGACGGCGGTCAGGCGGCGACAGCGCGCTCGGACAGATGCGAGCCGACCTTGCGCTTGACGCGCTGCAGCGCGTTGTCGACGGTCTTGCAGTCGCAGTCGAGGCGGCGGCCGATCTCCTCGTAGGAGTGCCCGTCGAGGTAGAGCCCGAGGACCCGGGACTCGAGCTCGGAGAGCACGGTCGAGATGCACGCGACGAGCGCGCGCAGCTCCTCGGAGGAGATGACCTGGTTGACCGGGTCGTGCACGGTCGAGCCCGGCAGGACCTCGTCGAGCGTCGGCTCTGAGTCGGCCCCGCTCCCGGCGGGCGTGCTCGAGAACGAGACGTACTGGTTCAGCGGCGTGTGCTTGTTCCGCGTCGCGGTCTTGACCGCGGTGATGATCTGGCGCGTGATGCACAGCTCGGCGAAGTTGCGGAAGCTCGACTCGCGGTCGGTCCGATAATCGCGCACGGCCTTGTAGAGGCCGACGAGCCCCTCCTGGATGAGATCGTCGCTGTCGCCGCCGGCGAGGAAGTACGAGGAGGCCTTCAGCCGCACGAAGCCGAAGTACCGGCGCACGATCTGGTCGTACGCGTCCGTCTGCCCCTGCTTGGCAAGGGCAATGAGATACCCATCCTCAACGCGAGGCTGAGCCTGAGAATAGGAAGACAGTCGAGCCACAGACGCACCTTTCCCACTGCCACGGGCCGCGGCAGATCGGATTTGTCGTGGCGCGCTACCTCCCCTGGCGCCGCACCAATATGAGTTCGTTGGCCCCGGGAACGCTCCTCAAGAGCCGTCAACTGTCCAGCCCTAAAGCTGCAGTTGATCCTTACTTGCGGCGCGAGCTTGCCATAGCACCGCACTGCTGTCAAGCGCGACTGCAAGCGGACGCCCACATGCGACCGATCACGGTGGGCTACACGGCGGAGCGCAGCTCGGGGCCCTGCGGACCGTCGCGGACCTCCCATCCCATCGTCCGCAACTCGTCACGCAGGCGATCGGCGGCCGCGTAGTCGCGGTCGCGGCGCGCCTGCTCGCGCGCGTCGCGCAGGGCGATCGCCGCCTCCGGGACCTCGGGGACGGCGACCTCGAGCAGCGAGGCGAGGCCGAGAACGTCGAGCATCGCGCGCAGGTCGTCGGCCCCGACGCCGCCGCCCGCGGCCGAGGCAATCGCGCGGTTGGACCGCCGGGTCCACTCGTTGACCGCCGCCAGGGCGCGGGGCGTGTTGAAGTCCTCGGCGAGCGCGTCGAGGAAGCGATCGCGCAGCGGCGCCGACCACTCCGGGCTCGGGCCGTCGACGAGGCCCCGGCCCGCCTCGCGGATCCCGGCGGCGCGGCCCCGCGCCGCCTCGAGCCGCTCGTCGTCGAAGTCGATCGGCTGGCGCCAGTGCGCGCCCGAGAAGTACGTCAGCAGCGTCTCGGCGCCGTAGCGCTCGAGGGTCTCGTCCAGCCCGAACACGTTGCCGATCGACTTGGACATCTTCTCGGCGCGCAAGCGAACCATCCCGTTGTGCATCCAGAGCCGGGTCAGGCGCTCACCGCGCCCCGCGCGGGTCTGCGCCGCCTCGTTCTCGTGGTGGGGGAAGATGAGGTCCGAGCCGCCGCCGTGGATCTCGAAGTCGAGCCCGAGCAGCTCCTCGGCCATCGCGGAGCACTCGATGTGCCATCCCGGCCGCCCGGCCCCCCAGGGAGCCTCCCAGCGCGTGTCCTCGTTGACCTTGTGCGCCTTCCAGAGCGCGAAGTCGCGCGGATCACGCTTGCGCCGCGCGCCCTCGGTCCCCTCCCCCTGATCCATCTGGTCGACGTCGCGGTGCGAGAGCTCGCCGTACCGCGGATACGAGCGAACCGCGAAGTAGACGTCGCCGTCGGCGACGTAGGCGTGCTCGCGCGCGATCAGCCGCTCGATGAGCTCGATGATCCCGGGGATCGTCTCGGAGGCGAGCGGCTCGTGGTCGGGACGGCCCAGGCCGAGCGCGTCGGTGTCGGCGCGATAGGCCGCGGTCATCTCCCGCGCGAGCTCGTCGCTGCGCCGGCCGGCTGCGGCGGCCGCCGCGTAGATCTTGTCGTTGATGTCGGTGACGTTGGCGACGAGGGTGACGTCGTAGCCCTCGGCGAGCAGGAACCGCCGCAGCTGGGAGAAGACGACGTAGGGGCGCGCGTTGCCGACATGGATCCGCCCGTACACGGTCGGACCGCAGGCGTAGATCCGCACGCGCCGCCCGCGGGCGGGCGTGAGCTCGGCGATCCGGCCGGACAGGGTGTCGTGCAGGCGGACGGTCCGCATCGGCAGCGCAACCCTAGCGGCACGCCGCGCGACCGCCGGCTACTGGTGGTGGCCGACGTCGACGGCGTGCAGTTGGAGCACCGTCTGCCCGTCACCGAGGATCATCTCGTACTCGCCGCCTCGGCGGCCTGGCGCACGGTCGCGATCGCGAGCGCGGCAATCCCCTCGGCGCGGCCGACGAACCCCATGCCCTCCCCGCGCGTCGCCTTGACGCTGACCTGGTCGCGCGCCAGCCCGAGCGTCTGCGCGAGGCGCGCGCGCATCGCGTCACGACTCGGAGCGAGCCGCGGCGCCTCGGCGACGACGGTCGCGTCGACGTTGACCACCGCCCAGCCGCCGACCCGGAGCATCTCCGCGGTGGCCGCGAGCAGACCGAGTGAGTCGGCGCCGGCGTACCGGGGGTCGGTGTCGGGGAAGTGCTCGCCGATGTCGCCGAGCGCCGCCGCTCCGAGGAGCGCGTCGATGACCGCGTGGGTCAGCGCGTCGGCGTCGGAGTGGCCGTCGAGCCCGCGGTCGTGGTCGAGCGCGACCCCCCCGAGGACGAGCGGCCGGCCGGCCACCAATCGGTGACAGTCGTAGCCGAGTCCGGTGCGGGTGATCGGCTCGATCGACACGTTCACCCGCCGCGCTCGGCGAGGATCAGCTCGGCCAGGCGCAGATCCTCGCGCGTGGTGATCTTCAGGTTGCCGGGGTCCGAGCCGACGACGTGCACGACCCCGCCCGCCGCCTCGACGAGCCCGGCATCGTCGGTCGCCCGCGCCAGTTCGGAGTCCGGAACGTCGAGCGCGTGCTCGAGCGCCGCGCGGCGGAACACCTGCGGGGTCTGCACCGCCCACAGCCGGGCCCGGTGCAGCGTGCGCGCGACCGTACGGCCGTCGGCGGAGACCTCCTTGATCGTGTCGGTCACGGGCGCGGCGGCGATGACGGCGTCGGCCTCCGGGGAGAGCGCGAGCTCGTCGAGCGCCTGCTCGAACAGCGCCGGCGCCGCCAGCGGCCGTGCGGCGTCGTGCACGATCACCGGGTCGCCGGCGCCGGCACGCAGCGCGGCGCGGACCGAGTGCGCGCGATGCTCGCCCCCTGCCACCGCTCGCGTCCCCTCGGGGGCGCCGTCGAGTGCGTCAGCGGGCAGCGCGACGACGATCGCCTGCACCGCCGCGACCGAGCGCAGCGCCGCAACGCTCCACGCGAGCATCGGGCGGCCGCCCAGCGAGACGAGCGCCTTGGGCCGGCCGGACCCAAGGCGCTCGCCCCTCCCGGCGGCCACGATCAACGCGACCGCCATGCGGCTATCGCGCGCCGGCGGGCACTCAGTCGGCGGCGAGGGCCACCTTGCCGTCGTGGCTCCCGCTGCCGTGGCCGCTCTCGATCAGCAGCATGTGCAGATGCTCCTCCACCTGCTCCTCGTCCATCTCCAGCGCGTACATGAGCTCGGAGGCGAGGATCTTCCGGGCGCGCGTGAACATCTGCTTCTCGCCGGTCGACAGGCCCTTCTCCGACTCGCGGATGGCGAGGTTGCGCACCACCTCGGCAAGCTCGTAGATGTCGCCGGTCTTGATCTTGTCACGGTTGTGCTTGAAGCGCCGATTCCAGTTCTTGGGCATCTCCGAGCACTCGTCCTGCAGCACCGCGAGCACCTTCTTGACGGTCTCCTCGTCGATCACGCGCCGCAGGCCGGCCAGCGCCGCGTTCGCCGTCGGGACCATGACGGTCATGTCGTTGTGCAGGATCTTGATCGTCAGGTACTCGCGCGTCTCGCCGAGCACCTCCTTATCCTCCTTGCGCAGCACCCTGCCCGCGCCGTGGTGGGGATACACGACGCTGTCGCCAATCTCAAACTCGACGTGGACCGGAACGTCCGGCTCCAGATCATCCAGCTGCTCTTCCATTAGCTCTGTGATGGTGTCCTCCTCGGGGGTGGCGGCGCGGGGGGCGCTCGCGGATTGCGCTACGTCTGCAGGTAGCGATCAACCAGATTGATCTCCTGCTGTCGGCGAAGGCCCTCGCGGATGTCCTTCGCCCGGATCTCGCCGACGCCGTCGACGGTCTCCAGCTCGCCATCCGGGGCGGCGAGCAGCTCCTCCAGGCCCCCGAACTCACCCACGATGCGCTGCACCACGAGCCTGGGGAGCCGCGGGATGCGCCCCAGGATGCGAAAACCGCGGGGCGACACGGGATAGTCGAGGGTGTTCAGCTTCCGATCGTAGCCGAGCAGCTCGGCGAGGCGGCCGAAGTCCAGCAGGTCCTGATGGGGAAGTCTCACCAGCTGATCGCACACCGACGCGAAGCTCGCATCCGCGTCCTGGACGAGGTAGTCGTGCACGAGCGCCGCCTTGTCGGCGGCCACGCCCACCATCGTCTCGTCCAGCTGCATCTCGATCAACCGGCCCTCGGTGCCCAGCTCGACGATGTAGCGCTCGATCTCGACCGCCATCCGAGTCACCAGCTCGACGCGCTGGAGCACGGTCAGCACGTCGTTCAGCGTCGCGCCGCCCTCGAACTCGAGCGCGGTCAACCGGGTCGAGACCTGATCGGAACGGCTCCGGTACTTGTCGAGCGTGGCCAGCGCCTGATTGGCCTTGGCCAGGACGACCGGGATGTCCTCCAGGATGTACTTGCCGCCGTCGACGTACAGCGAGACGACCTCGCGGCGCTCGGACACCGCGATCACGATCGTGTCCGCCTGCTTGGAGACCCGCTCGGCCGTCCGATGGCGTGTGCCGGTCTCCAGCGTGAGGATCGTCGGATCCGGGGTCAGCTGGACGTTGACGTGAGCGATCTTCGTGGCGTTCGAGCTCAGAACGATCGCCCCGTCCATCTTCGCCAGCTCGTACAGGAACGCAGGCGAGTAGTCGATGTCGAGCTTGATCCCGCCGGAGAACAGGAAGCCCAGCTCATTCGCATCGCCGATCACGATCAGCCCGCCGGTCCGGGCATCGACGATGTTGTCGATGCCCTCGCGCAGCGCCGTCCCGGGCGCCACCATCTCCAGCGCCCGCATGATTCGCGACTCCTGTCGAGACTCGAGCTCGTCTCTGAGCTCTTCCCCGGATCGCGGCGGCACCACCGGAATCTTAGCTGGAAGGAGGGGAAGTCAGCCCTGTGGGGGGGCGGCGGCGGGGCGCGTTCTGCGCTTCTCGGTGCCCGGCGGTGACGGAGGCGTGCCACGCGTGCCCGCGCGGCTGCCCGGCCCGGGCACTCCAAGGCCTCTGCGTCACGCGGGGGGTCGTCGCGCAGGCGCGCGACCGGCGACCCGCGAAAAGCGCGCCCACCACGCCGCATGCCCGACGCGGCACGCCACGCGACGCGTCCACCCGCGGGCGCCGACGCCGAGCCCGCGTCACCCCGGGGGTGACGCGCCACCGGAGCCGTCGCGGCGCGGTCAGGCGTCGCACGACCCCCATGGGGCGGGGGTCAGACGACAACGAACCGTCCCGGCAAGATCGAGCGTCGCGCGACCCCGTAGGGAGGGGGTCAGACGACAACGAACCGTCACGGCGAGATCGAGCGTCGCGCGACCCCCGTAGGGAGGGGGTCAGACGACAACGAACCGTCACGGCGAGATCGAGCGTCGCGCGACCCCCATTGGGAAGGGGCCTCCTCAGGCCGCGGTGGCCTCCTCAGGGCGCGACGCCGACCACAGGCCGCAAAGGGCGACGCAGGCCCCGGCGGCCTCCCTCAGGGCCGCCGACAGGCCGCAAGGGCGACCTCAGGCCGCGGCGGCGACCTCGGCAACGGGTCGCAGCGCCGCGGCGAGGGCCGCGCGCAGAGACCTGTGGCGCTCGGGGTGCAGGACCGGGCGCAGGCCGAACCGCTCCGCCTCGCATAGACGTCGGTCGCCGTGGGCGACGGTGCGCAGCTCGCCGGTGAGGCCGAGCTCGCCGAAGCAGGCGAGCGGGTGACCCTCCGGGCCGGTGAGCGCCACCCGCTTGGCGGCGCTGGCGACCGCGAGCGCGACGGCGAGGTCGGCGCCGGGCTCGTCGACTCGCACGCCGCCGACGACGTTGACGAACACGTCGGAGGTCCCGAGCCCGATGCCGCCGTGGCGGCCGAGGACGGCGAGCACGAGCGCGACCCGGTTGCGGTCCAGCCCGGCGACGACGCGCCGTGGCGGGACGAGCTCGGACGGGCTGACGAGCGCCTGGACCTCGACGAGCAGCGGCCGGGACCCCTCCATCGCGCACAGAACGACGCTGCCGGGCGCCCGCGTCGCCTCGGCGAGGAAGCGCGCCGAGGCGTCGATCACCTCGACGAGGCCGTCGTCGCGCATCTCGAACACGCCAGCCTGGTTGGTCGAGCCGAAGCGGTTCTTGACCGCCCGGACGGTCCGATACGTCCGCTCGCGCTCGCCCTCGAACTGCAGCACGCAGTCGACGAGATGCTCGAGCACGCGCGGGCCGGCGAGCGAGCCCTCCTTGGTGACGTGGCCGACGAGCAGGACCGCGATCCGCAGCCGCTTGGCGACCTGCATCACGCCGTCGGCGACCTCGCGCACCTGCGCGACCGAGCCGGCCGCCGAAGACAGCTCGGCGCTGTGCAGCGTCTGCACCGAGTCGATGACGCACACCTCGGGATGCTCGTGCTCAAGCGTGGCGAGCACTGCGGCCAGATCGGTCGCGGCGATCACCGGCACCGACAGCGCCTCCCCGCCCCGCAGTCGCTGGGCGCGCAGGCGGATCTGCGCCGCGGACTCCTCAGCCGAGACGTACAGGGTACGCCGGCCGGCCTGCTGCAGATACCCGAGTGCCATCGTCGTCAGCGTCGACTTGCCGATCCCGGGCGCGCCGCCGAGCAGCACGAGCGACCCCGGCACCAACCCGCCGCCGAGCACGTCGTCGAGCTCGCCGATGCCCGTGCTGAGCCGATCGTGCTCGACTGCCTCGACGTCGCCGAGCGCCACCGGCGCGACCGGCCCGCCCCCACCGAAGGCGCCGCGGAAGTCGCCGCCCCCACCGAAGATGCCGCCCCCACCGCCGCCTCCACCACCGGCGCGCCGGCCGCTCGCGCGCCCGCCCGCACCAGGGGGCCCGTGGCCCGCACCCGCCGGGCGCACATGCTCGGTCAGCGTGTTCCACTCCCCGCATCCCGGGCAACGACCCGCCCAGCGCGCGGTTTCGTGTCCGCAGGCCGAGCAGACATGGATCGAGGACGGTCGCGGCATCTCGGATATCTGAGCCTACCCCCGCGACAGGACGGAGACCGCCCCGCGCGCGGCGAAAATGACGAAGTCGGCACAGCGCTTCGGCGCACGTGCGTGGCAGGTCTCCGAACGACCGACGGGCGCACCTCAGGGGCGCGCCCGACGACAAACGAAACCTCAGCGAAGAACCGCTACACGGAGGAGTCCGGCGGACCCGACGACGCGCCGTCGCCGGACGCGCTGGGCTCGGGCTCTTCGGAGGCGCCGCCCGCGGCGCCCACGCCCACCGGCGTCGGCTTCGGGGAGCCCTCGATCACCGAGAGCTTGACGTCCTCCTCCTCGTTGTCCTCGCTGCCCGGCTCGACGAGCACGGTGGCGCCCGCAGGCACCTGCTCGCGCAGGACGTAGTCGGCGAGCGGATCCTCGATGTAGCGCTGGATCGCCCGGCGGAGCGGACGAGCGCCCATCGCGGGATCCCAGCCCTTGTCGACGAGGAGGTCCTTGGCCTCCTCGGAGAGCTCGAGCTGGAGCTCGCGGTCGGCCATCTGCTCGCGGATACGGGTCAGCAGCAGATCGACGATCTCCTTGATCTCGTCCTTGGCCAGCTTGTGGAACACGATGACGTCGTCGATCCGGTTGAGGAACTCGGGCCGGAAGACCTTCTTAAGCTCGCCCATGATCCGGTTCTTCATGTCGTCGTAGGTGATCCCGGTCTCGTCATCGGAGACGGCGAAGCCGAGCGGCGTGTTGCGCGCGATCTCGGAGGCGCCGATGTTCGAGGTCATGATCACGATCGTGTGCCGGAAGTCGACCGTGCGCCCCTGGGCGTCGGTCAGCCGGCCATCCTCGAGGATCTGCAGGAGGATGTTGAACACGTCGGGGTGAGCCTTCTCGATCTCGTCGAGCAGGAGGACGCTGTAGGGCTTGCGGCGCACCGCCTCGGTGAGCTGCCCGCCCTCGTCGTAGCCGATGTAGCCCGGAGGCGAGCCGACGAGCCGCGACACGGCGTGCTTCTCCATGTACTCGGACATGTCGATGCGGATCATCGTGTCCTCGTCGCCGAACAGGAACTCGGCCAGGGTCCGCGCGAGCTCGGTCTTGCCGACGCCCGACGGGCCGAGGAAGATGAACGAGCCGGTCGGGCGCTTCGGATCCTTCAGCCCCGCGCGCGAACGCCGGATCGCCTTGGACACGACTTCGATCGCCGGGTGCTGCCCGATGACGCGCTTGTGCAGCTCCTCCTCCATGCGCATGAGCTTCGCGGTCTCGGCCTCGGTCAGCTTGAACACCGGGATGCCGGTCCACATCGACACGATGTCGGCGATCTCCTCCTCGGCGATCGAGGGGCGCTCGGTCGACTCCCCCGCCTCCCACTGGTCGGCCAGCTCGCGCTTGCGCTGGGTCAGGCGTCGCTCGGTGTCGCGCAGGTTCGCGGCCTTTTCGAACTCCTGGGACTCGATCGCCTCCTCTTTGGCGCGCCGGGTCTCCTCGATCTCGTCCTCGAGCTCGCGGTAGACCGGCGGGGAGGTCATCGACTTGATCCGCATCCGCGACGCCGCCTCGTCGATGAGGTCGATCGCCTTGTCGGGGAGGAAACGGTCGGAGATGTAGCGGTCGGCCAGATCGGCGGCCGCGTCGAGCGCCTCATCGGTGATGTTGACCTTGTGGTGCTGCTCGTAGCGATCGCGCAGGCCCTTGAGGATCTGCACGGTCTCCTCGGTCGAGGGCTGGTCGACGGTGATCTTCTGGAAGCGCCGCTCCAGCGCGGAGTCGCGCTCGAGGTACTTGCGGTACTCCTCGAGCGTCGTCGCGCCGACCGTCTGCAGCTCGCCGCGCGCCAGGGCGGGCTTGAGGATCGAAGCGGCGTCGATCGCGCCCTCGGCGGCGCCCGCGCCGACGAGGTTGTGCAGCTCGTCGATGAACAGGATGATGTCGCCGCGCTGGGTGATCTCCTTCATCACCTTCTTCAGGCGCTCCTCGAACTCGCCGCGGTACTTGGAGCCCGCGACCAGAGCGGCCAGGTCGAGCGTGTAGATCTGCTTACCCTTCAGCAGCTCGGGCACATCGGCGTTCGTGATCCGCTGCGCGAGGCCCTCGACGACGGCCGTCTTGCCGACGCCGGGCTCGCCCACGAGCACGGGATTGTTCTTCGTGCGGCGCGAGAGGATCTGCATGATCCGCTCGATCTCGGTCTCGCGGCCGACCACCGGGTCAAGCTTGCCCTCGGAGGCGAGCTTGGTCAGGTTGCGCCCGAACTGGTCGAGCAGCTTCGAGGACTTCTTGCCCTCGGCGGCGCCCGCCTGGGCGCCCGAGCCCGAGCCCGAGCCGCGCTGGCGGCTGCCGGGGCCCGAGAGCATGCGGATGACCTCGTTGCGGATCTTCTCCGAATCGGCGTCGAAGTCGAGCAGGATGCGAGCTGCCACGCCCTCGTTCTCGCGGACCAGGCCGAGCAGGATGTGCTCGGTGCCGATGTAGTTGTGGCCCAGGCTCAGCGCCTCGCGGAGCGCGAGCTCAAGGACCTTCTTGGCCCGGGGCGTGAAGGGGATCTGGCCGGAGGTGACCTCCTCGCCGGAGCCGACGATGCGGACCACCTGAGCGCGGACACGCTCCACCGTGATGTCGAGCGACTCGAGGACTCGAGCCGCGAGACCCTCCTCCTCGCGGAGCAGGCCGAGCAGGATGTGTTCGGTGCCGATGTAGTTGTGCTTGAGAGTCCGAGCCTCTTCCTGTGCCAAGACGACCACTTGGCGGGCTCGTTCTGTGAATCGCTCGAACATGAGATTCCTAGGAGTGGTTGTGGCGGAGGAGTCGGTCGGGAAATGGTCTGATCTGGAGTTCGCCCACCGTCGCCAGAGTGCCGACACTCGAACGGCTGCAGGGACGCGGAGAACCCGTCTCTGTTCCCATATATTCGGCAGCGCTGCCCGAACGGATGAGCGATGACGGACTTTCTCTCGGGGCCATAGGTCAGTCTAACACCCGGTTCTCGGGACCCGGCGCGGACAGTTCGCGCTCCTTCGGCGCTTCGTCAGCCCGCCGCAGGCTCCTTCCGGGGGGCAGGCGACCCCCCGTGGACAGCCACGATCCGGCGAGGATCAGCACCAGTCCGACGACCGCCCCGGCGCCCGGATGCTCGCCCTCGAGCGTCGTCCCGAGCGCGAGCGCCACGACCGGGTTGACGTAGGTGATGACGGTCGCCCGGCTCGTGCCGGCCTCGCGGATGAGCACCGCGAAGATGACGAACGCGACGGCGGTGCACAGCACCCCGAGGGCCGCCACCGCCGCCAGCGCGCCCACGGTCGGCGAGCGCGTCGGGGTGTCGAGCGCCGCGAACGGGGTCAGGATCGCAGTGGCGACCGCCAGCGAGGCGCCCATCATCGCGCGGGGATCGAGGCCGCCGAGGCGGTGCTTGACGAGCATCGGCCCGATCGCGTAGCCGACCGCCCCGATGAGGATCGCGCCGGCTCCGAGCAGTTCGGCGCCGCTGCCCGCGACGTCGATCCCGACGAGCGCGATGACGCCCGAGAAGCCGAGCGCAAGCCCGGTGGCGCGCAGCGGGGTCGGCCGCTCCGACGCGTCGAAGCGCAGCGCCAGCAGCGCGCCGATGAGCGGGACCGCGGCGATGATGATCGCCGCTAGCGACGAGGCGACGTGGACCTCGCCCGCGGCGATGAGCGGGAACGGGATCGAGATCTCGGCGACCGCGTAGGCGACGAGCCATGGCCAGCGGCCGCGCAGCGACCCCAGCGTCCCCGCGCGCCCGGCGAGCGCGAGCAGCAGGACGGCGGCGATCACGACGCGCAGCCACGCGACCGCCGGTGCGGGCAGCCCGCCTCGGTCGGCGATCTCGATCAGCAGATAGGAGATCCCCCACAGGACCGACATCGCCGCGAACGCGGCGACCGCACGACGGCTCATCGCCGGCCGGCCGCCGACGCCCGCACCCGACCGCCCTCCCGGGAGACCTACTGGGCGCCGACGTCGATCTTGGTGATCTTCAACTGGCGCTCGCCGCGCGGCGTCGAGACCGTGACCTCTTCGCCCCGCTTGCGCCCGAGCAGCGCCTTGCCGACCGGAGACTCGTTGGAGAGCTTCATCTCGGCCGGCGCGGCCTCCGCCGAGCCGACGATCGTGTACTTGTTCGACTTCCCGGCCTCGTCCTTGACGTGCACGGTCGAGCCGACGCGCACGACATCGGTGCCGAGGTCGGAGGCGTCCACCACGGTCGCCGAGCGCAGCTTGTCCTCCAGCTGCGCGATCCGAGCCTCCAGCATCGCCTGCTCGTTCTTGGCGTCGTCGTACTCCGCGTTCTCGGAGATGTCACCGAACTCGCGCGCCTCCTTGATCCGCGCGGCGACCTCACGTCGCCGCGTGGTCGCGAGATGGTCGAGCTCGGACTTGAGGTTGGCGAGTCCGTCCTGGGTGAGAATGACGTCCTTGGGCATAGCGATCGGGACCTGTGTTCGGTGGTGAATCCGGTGAGACGAGGAATCCGCTCAGGGCCAGGACCCCGGGACGCTGGCCGGGCGGGCGCATGAGTATAGTCACGGCCCGAGCGAGTCCCGTCACATGCGCCGAGATCGCTCAAGCAGGCTCGCGCAAATCCTCGACGAGCCTCACCCCGCGCTTCGCGACGTCGGTCACGACGAGCTGGATGACGAGCCGCCCGAGCGCGTGGCGCCGCGCCCGCCGGACGACCGCGGCGCTGACCTGCAGCGCGGGTGCGGCGATCGTCACCGTGGCCGCGCGCGCCGCGTCGCGTAAGGTGATCACGAGCCCACCGCGCCCGCGGCGGACGATGAGGCCGATCGATCGCGAGCTCGCGCGCGCCGACGTGCCGCGGCGCAGCGCCGCGACGCGGCCGGCGTAGCTCAGGCCGTGCGCCAGGCGGACCGTGACCGATCGCAGTGCCGGAGCGCCGGTGCCGGCGGCGAGCGTGAAGCGCAGCCGCGGACGATCGGCGGCCAGACCGCGCAGGGACACCGCGCGCGCGGTCGGCGAGCCCACGGCGGGGGTCACGCCGGCCCCGGTGACCGTCCAGCGAAACGTCGTCGACGCCGCGTTGCCGTCGCCGTCGGCGGCGGTGACCGTGACCGTCCTTGACTCCGGCGTCGTCGGGGTCCCGGCGAGCACCCCGGTCGCCGGGTCGATCGCCAGCCCCGCCGGCAGTCCGCTCGCCATATAGGACAGGCGGAGGCCGCCGGAGTCGGCGCCGCGCAGCGCCACCCTGACCGACGAGCCGGCGGCGGTCGTCTGAGCGCCCGGATTGCCGAGCGTCACCGTCAGGCTCGCCCGGGTGGCGCACAGGGAGTCGCCCAGCACGCCGGCGACCGGCGAGCCCAGGCCGGTCGCCATGTCATAGCCCGGCTGCAGCGGGTACAGACCCGATGGGTCATCGACGTTGGCCCCGTCCCAGGTGTCGTTGCCGGCCGTGGCGTCGTAGGGGCCCGCGGCCGTGATGTCGTGGAAGTTCGCGGCATAGGCTCCGACGGCGAGCTGGTAGAGCGCCGGGTTCTCGAAGCCGAGCGACAACCCATGGCAGCGCGGCGAGGCGTCGGCGAGAGCGGTGGCGGCCGCCCACAGGGGCGCGGCCGCGCTCGTCCCCCCCACGCGGGTCCACGCCGAGTGACCGGCGGCGGTCAGGTACATCGCATAGCCGCTGTTCGGATCGGCATCGGCGGCGACGTCGGGGACCTCGCGGCACAGTTGGCCGCCGCAGGCGCGGCTCGACGCCGCCTGGACGACCCCGGGGGTCGAGGACTGGTAGGCGGGCATCGGCCACGACGCCGAGACGCCCCCGCCGGTGCCGCGGTGACCCGACGCCGGGCCGTCGTTCCAGACGTCCTCGCCGGGATAGCCGCCGCCGGCGGGGATGGCGCCGAGGTAGGTCCCGCCGACGCCGGTGGCGAACGGCTGACTGGCGGGGTCGAGCACCGACAGGCTCTGATCCGCCGGATCGGACTGGTAGCACTGGGTCGAGCCGCTGTCTCCCGAGGCGGCGAAGAAGGACTGGCCCTGGACGGCCATCTCCTGCAGCGCCGTGTTCTCGGCGGCGACGACCGCCGCCGGCGCGAGCGCCTCGCACAGCCCCCAGGACGTGGAGACGACCTTGGCGGTGTCCTGCGCGGCGATCGCGGCGAGGACGTCGGCCTGGGCGCTCACCGTGTTCGGCGCCTGGTAGACGCGGACGTCGGCGCCCGGGGCAAGTCCGATCACCTGCTCGATGTCGAGCGCCGGCTCGGCGTCGTCGCCGGCGAACGCGCCCGGCCCGCCGTCGACGTCGACGTCGGTCACCGCCGCGTGCGTGCCGTAGCAGGCCTGATAGGTGGCGACGTCGGAGGCCTGGTAGGGCTCGAGCTCGACGAGCGCGACGCTCTGGCCCGCGCCTTCGTCGGCCGGGTAGTCGCTGCCCAGACCGTAGGCGGCGGCGATCTGATCGGCGGTGTCGCCGGTCGCGCTCGCGGCCGAGCACGGCGCCGGGCCACTCCCGACCGCCCGCGGCGCGGCCCGCCCACCGGCCGCGGCCCGCCCACCGGCCGCGGCCGACGCGACCCGCGCCTGCGGCGCGACCGTCATCGCGTCGTCGAGCCCAAACACCCCCTGGACGTCGTGCCCGATCCGCGCGGGCAGCCGCGGCGCGGTCGTGTTCGCATAGGCGATCCGGCCCGACGCCAGCGCGACGCGCGCCTCGCGGATCGCGAACGCGCGCTGCACGGCGGCGACGGTCCCGGTGACCGGCAGCGACAGCCGGTTGGCTGCGGCCGCACCGACGTGCAGGCCGCGCGCGCGCAGCACCGCCGCGACCGCGGCGATCGTTCGCGGCGAGGCGCCGAAGCGGCGGGCGAAGGCCGCGACCGACAGCGTGTCACCGTGCGACCCCGACCCGGGCGTCGCGACCGCGATCGCCAGGCGCCGCAGCCCCGCCGGATCCGTCGCGCGCAGCGCGATCGTCAGCGAGAGCCGCCGGTCGCCGTGCAAGCCGCCCGTGATCCGGGCGCGCGCCGGCAGCCCGGCGCGATCGCCCACGCGCACGAGCGCCGTCCGCGCGGTCGCCCTCGCCTCGAGACCCGGGGTCGGCGCCCTCCCCGGGGTCGCCGCCCTCCCCGGGGTCGCCGCCGTTCCCGAGGTCGCCGCCCTTCCCGGGGTCGCGGCCGCCCCCGCGAGACACAAGCTCGCGGCGACCGCGATCTGTCGCTGTCTGGCCGTCATGACTCCCACCACCGGCGTCCCGCCGGATTTCGGCGAAGCTAGCCGCGCTCCTGCGTGAAAGCGCGCACCCGCGCAGCAACGCGGAGCTTTAGCCCCTGACCCTGATCGCAACCCGGAAGCGTGAGGTCCGGCGGTGCTGGTCGGTCGCGTCGAGCGAGAGCGCGAGCGGACCCGCGCGCCCCTGCCGCGCCTGCGCCGCCAGCTTGCCGCTGGCCTGGATGGTCGGCGGGCCGATCGTCACCCCCACGCTGCTCTGGACGGTCCGGAACGCGATCACCAGCGCCCCGCCTCTCAGTACCGGGGTGAAGCCGACCGGGCGGCGGCCGGCGAACACCGCGATCCCGCCCCCGCGACCGAACGACAGGCCCGGGGCGAGCCGTACCGTGATCGAGCGCAGCGGCGGCGCGTACCGCCCCCGGGCGACCGTGAACGCGAGCTCGGGGCGCCCGCGGGCGACGCCGGCGAGGCGGACCGCGGTGAATCGCGGCAGGGGCGTGATGACGCGCAGGCGAAAGCGCGAGCTGCTGCGGTTGGCGACGTCATCGGTCGCCCGCACCGTGACCAGCGAGCTGCCCAGGCGGATCGGCCGGCCGCTGATGACCCCGGTCCGGGCGTTGATCCGCAGCCCCCGCGGCAGGCCGGACGCGGAGTAACGCAGCCTCGCGTGGCCGGAGTCCGTCGCGCGCGTGGCCAGGCGAAACGCGCTGCGGTAGTAGGCGGTGCGCGTCCCCGGGTTGGCCAACGCGACGGCGTAGACGGGAGCCCGCAGGCCGCACAGCCCGGGCGCGAGCGCGGCGGCGTCGGGCGCGCCGAGGCCGGTGGCCAGGTCGTAGCCACTGGCGACCGGGTACAGGCCGCCGTTGACCCCGAGGGCGTCGTTGCCGGCGAGGCCGCTCGTCGGGTCGCCGCCGGTGATGTCGCGGAAAGCCGGGCCGCCGCGACCGGCGAGCGTGTACAGGCTGGGGTTCTGGAATCCGATCGACAGCCCGCGGCACGCCGGGAGCGCGTTGGTCAGCGCGGTCATCGCCGCCCACAGCGGCGCCGCGGCGCTCGTGCCCCCGTACACGGCCCAGCCCCCGTCGATGTAGACGACGTAGCCCGTGGCCGGATTGGCGTTGGCGCTGACGTCGGGGACTTCGCGGCAGCGCGCGGCGCCGCACGCCGGCCGCGCGAGCGGGCTGACGACGCCCAGGCGGACGGGTGCCGAGGATTGGTATCTCGGCATCGACCACAGCGACGAGACCCCGCCCCCGGTGGCGAGCGGAGCGCCCTTCGCGGTGCCCTGGTTCCAGACGCCCTCGGCGAGCGGCAGCCCGGGCGCCCAGGCGACCGCTTGTCCGCCGGCGGCCGGAGAGTAGAGCGTCGTGCCGCCGACGCCGGTCACCATCGGCTGGCTGGCGGGGTCGTCGACCGCCAGTCCGGCGTCACCGTCGGAGCCGACGCAGTCGGCAGAGCCGCTGTCCCCGGAGGCGGCGATCACCGACTGGCCCTGGACGGCGGCCTCGTCGAAGAGCTCGTTCTCCATCCGCAGCTGGCCGTCCGACAGATAAGGCTCGCAGGCACCCCAGGAGGTCGAGATCGTCGCGGCGCGATCCTGGGACATGATCGTCGAGAGGATGTCGATGTTGGCGGCGCCGGTCGGCGGGGCCTGGTAGACGATGACGCGGGCCCCGGGCGCCAGCCCGATCAGCTGGTCGATGTCGAGCGCCGCCTCGGCGTCGTCGCCACCCGCCGGGGGATGGTCGATGTCGTCGTAGCTGACCTGCGTGTGCGTGCCGTAGCAGTGCTGGAAGACGGCGACGTCGGCGGGATCGAGCGTCTGCAGCTCGTAGAGGGCGATCGTCTGGCCGCTGCCGGAGTCGCCTGCTCGATACAGCGAGGCGAGGCCGTAGGCCGCGGCGATCGTGTTTGCGGCGTAACTGCGCGTCCGCTGCGTGATCCCCGTAACGGCGCTGCACGGCTGCGGCCCGCTTCCGGCCGCCCGCGCCCGGGGGCGTGCCGCCCGCCCGGCGGCCCGCGCCCGGGGGCGTGCGGCCCGACCGGCGGGCCGGGGCAGGGGACGTGCGGCCTGCCCGGCGGCCCGCGCCGGGGGGCGTGCGGCCCGACCGGCGGGCCGGGGCAGGTGCAGGTCGTCGAGACCGGCGACCGTCGTCACCTCGCCGGCGATCGCGGCGGGCACCGCGGGTGCGGTCCGGTTGGCGAACGCGACCCGCCCGGAGGCGAGCCGCACGCGCTCAAGCGTCGTGCCGAACGCCCGCTGCACCCCGCCGGCGCTGCCCGAAGCGGGGATCGTCAGGCGATTCGCGGTCGGCTGCCCGACGGTCAGCCCCTCGGCCCGCAGGGCGCCCCGGACCGCCGCCACCTGCGACGCGGGCGCGCCGAAGCGCCGCGCGAACTGCGACACCGTGAGGTAGTCGCGAAACCGCGGGGAGGTCGGGTCGGAGATCGCGGCGGCCATCCGCCGCAGACCTGCGGGGTCGGCTCCGGCGAGGCCGATCGTGACGTGCACCGGGACGGCGGCCGGCACCGCACCGAGCACCTGCGCGCGCCGCGGCAGCCCCGGCGCCCTCCCCAAGCGGACGCGCGACGGCGCCGCCCCCGCTCCGGGCGTGCCCACAAGGGCCACGAGAACCACCAGGACGAGAGCCACCGCCGCCAGGGCGAACGCCAGCGCCGGCCTGGGCGCGCCCCCCGCGCGGATCCGAGACCTGCTCACCGGCGCAATCTAGCCCAGCCCGAGAAGCGCGCGCGCCGCTTGGAGGCTCGGAGCACGCTGGAGCGCATCCTGCAGCGCCGGGCCGTCGTGCAGCCGGGTCACGTACCACGGGTAGAACTTGCGCAGATAGCGCGCGGCGCGCTCCTCGCCGAGATGGTCGACGGCGCCGCGCATCACCCACTCGAGCTCGCGCAGGATCTCGGCGCGCGAGACCGCGTCCGGGCCGCCGCCCCGCCCGCCGAGCAACTCGTCGAACAGCCACGGGTTGCCGAGCGAGCCGCGCGCCAGCGCGACCGCGGCGGCGCCGGTGCGCTCGAACGCGGTATGGACGCGCTCGGCGCTGTGCAGCCCGCCGGAGATGACGACCGGGACGTCGACCTCCTCGATCAGCTCGCGGGCGGCCGCGTGATCGAGAGAGCCCGAGTGGCGCTGGGCGGCCACGCGCGGGTGCAGGCACAGACCCGCGACGGCGCCCTCGCCGGCGAGCCGGCGGGCGAGCTCCAGGCCGCTGCGATCGCCCGCGCGCAGACCCGAGCGCAGCTTGACGGTGACCGGCAGGCCGGATCCGCGCGCCGCCGCCCGCGCCAGGGCGACCGCGCGCGCCGGCTCGTGCAGCAGCGCCGCGCCGGCGCCCGTCTTGCACACCTTCGGGACCGGACAGCCCATGTTGAGGTCGATGAGGTCGGCCCCGGCGGCGGCGACCCGCTCGGCGGCCGAGGCCATGACGTCGGGGTCGTGGCCGAACAGCTGCATCGAGACCGGGTGCTCGTCGGGGTGGATGCGCAACAGCTCCCGGCAGGTGCGCTCGTTGCGGTAGTGCACCGCGAAGCTCGAGACCATCTCGGAGGTGACCAGGCCGGCGCCGTGGCGTCTGGCCTGTAGGCGCACGAACCAGTTC
>Ga0213875_10000517_pt1 | contig 32069 bp, 36 predicted proteins | sample BarmaccomBMRX_R8_FD_160105 | JGI IMG/M metagenome (GOLD analysis project Ga0213875, IMG submission 160105) | Root-associated microbial communities from Barbacenia macrantha in rupestrian grasslands, the National Park of Serra do Cipo, Brazil - RX_R8 | ecosystem: Host-associated > Plants > Roots...
TTGCGTTCGGCAGGCGGCAGCGCCGCGTCGCCGAAGACGCGCAGCGCGGTGGGCTCGGCGTAGCCCTCGATAAAGTTGATAGCCGCAGTGATTGACGCGGCACTGATCTCTGTCGGATCGTCTTCGACGCCGCCCGCCGCCCAGCCGAGCAGCTCAGCGACGAGAGCCAACCGGAGCGCGGCACCATGCAGCTTGCCGCAGAAACCTTTGAAGAGAGATGCGGCGTCCTCGATCAAAGCGACGTTCTCCGCGACCCAGGCTTCGAAAATGTCGCTCGCGATCGGAGCCAGCAGCAGCACGGTCGGCTTCGCCGCGTCGCCATCCAGCCGCCCGAGGCGCCGATATGCGCGTTCCAGCCGATCGGCATCCGCGACCGCGCGCGGCCGGTGATACGGGACCGCGTTCGGCCATGCCCACAGGAAACGAGCGACCAAGCCGTCGTCGGCGACGCTCAGCAGCGTATCGGCGAGCTTCTCCGGCTGGATGCCGCCAAGCACGCAGACACCATTGTAGGGGATCGCGAGCGGCGCTTTCAGGCTCTTGCGGTCGATCACATGCGGCCGGCCGCCATAGGCTTCCAGCCAGAATTCCCGACCGCCAGGCGCATAGCGCTCGAATGACTGCAGCCAGCCAGACAGCTCGTCGCGGAGATGGAGCACGCCATTGTGGTTGCCCGAAAGGATCTCGCCCAACGCTTCAGGCGTGGCGTCCTGGACCATCGCGCGCTTGCGCACCGGCTCGTCGGGCGCGGTCGCCGCATCCGGCATGTGCGGCGTGCCCAGGCCCTCCTTCGTGGCCGCCTTCACCGCCTCCTGCCAATGCACGCGCTCGGCCTTCGCGCGCTCGACGAGCGTCTCGTGCCCCTGCAGGACGATCTTGTGATCTTCCGCGAATTCTCGCTCTAGCGGGCGCAGTCCGGCCGTCGCGGTATCGATCGCTGGCGATTTGTGCGACGACGGATCGCCGACCAGGGCAATCCACAGGATGCAGGGCTCCTGCCATTGCGGCGATGTCGTGAACGGCTGCACGCGCCGTTTGGCACCGATCAGCGAGGCCGCGACGGCGAGGACGCTGACGCCGACGTAATCGACAGGTGCGCCCGCTCCTTCGGCCAGGTCGGAGATGATTGGCCAGAGCACTCCGAAGATATCGGATGGCATCTTCGGCGGACTCACGCGGCCGGCGTTCAGAACGTGCATGTCGGGCGGCAGCCAACCGTCCGCGCCCGGCTGTGCGCTGTCGAAGCTCGCGCGTATCGGGGCGACCGTCATGGACGCCTCCCGCACAAGGCGTCGTTGAAATCTTTGAAGCGTTCGGGGGGCCACATCGTTCGCACGTCGAGCCCACGGTCGATTAGCGCCCGCGATGCCGCATCGACCGCAGCGCGACCGGCGGCGTCATTCTGGCCGGCGATCGTTACACGCTGCACCGATGGCGGCAGCACGAGCAGTGGCATGTTGGCGGTGCCGAGCGCAGCCCAGACTTCCAGCTCTGGCAGCTCTTGCGCGAGGCTGAGGGCGTCTTCCGGCCCCTCGGCGATTACAAGCTCAGCGGGATCGGGACGACGAGAGCCCATCTTCACCGCGCCGCCACGGAAGCGGCCGATGGTCAGCTTCGACTTCTTGCCCCAGCGCTTGTCGCAGCCGTCGTCGCGCAGGAACACCCGCTGAATCGCGCTCAGCTCTTCGCCGATCGTGACCGCGCACAACAGCGCTGGAAAAGGGCGCTTCCAGCGGCCGGCGTCATCCTTCGCGGCTGGCACCATGCCGAAGCGCATCGAGGCAGGCAGGTTGGCGACGATGCCGCGCGCACCGCGTAGATAGGTTTCAGCAGGCGTGCCGTAGATGTCGCTGGCAGCCGCCCAGAAAGTGCGCGCATCCTCGATCGCGGCCAACCGCTCCGCCTCGTCTTCCGCTGCTCGCCGCGCGCGCTCGCCCGGGTCGACGGCCGGGAAGGTATCGTTGGTCAGCGCCTCGAACGCGCGGCGGAAGGTCAACCCGTCGAGCTTGATCAGCGCCGTGAAGTGATCGCCGGCAGCGCCACAGCCCCAACAATGATAAGTGCCCTTGGCGTCGTTCACCTCCAAGCTTGGGCTCTTCTCGCTGTGGAATGGGCAAATGCCCTTCATCTCGTGCCCGCCACGCTTCTTGAGATCGGTGTGGCGGCTGATGATGGAGGACAAGGCGACCTGCGCCTTCGCGTCGTCGCAGAGCCGGCGGAACTCGTCATCGCTGAGGCGCGGCGGCGCGTGGCGGCGATCGCGAAAGCCGCTCATGGCCTCGCCCTCCGCCTAAGCTCCTTGAAGGAGACGGGCAGGCCGCCACGGGCACACCGCAGGAAGCGGTGAATGCGCGGCCAACTGGCGATGCCGGTAGCGTAGATCACGCCGCGTCCGCGCTCGTGCAGCTCGGCGCGATAGAGCGACGGCTGCACCTCGACTACGCGCCATGCGCGCATCGGCGGGAAGGCCGCGACCGTCACCGCGGCTCTCCCGTCTCATCAACGACCTTGAAGCCGGTGACGATGCGGATGCTGTCCGCGTAGCGCCGTGCCGCCTTCACGGTCCCGCGCTCGGCGTTGTAGCGAGCGTGGAGGATCGGCGGCTCGATTACGATGTCGTAGCCGCAGCCGAAGGGTTCGGGACGAATATAGATCGCGTGATCAGCCATGCGTCGCCTCCTGATCCAGAGGCGGCAAACCATGGCGGGCGAGCAGAACGCGCAGCCAGTTCAGCTGCTTATCGGTCAGCGGGCCGTCGCTGAAGGCGAGGCCGCCGACGAATTGACCTTCGCGCGATTTCAGCTCGGCGCCGTTGAACAGGGCGCGGGCGGCGGACTGGTAGCTTTCGAACGGCGCGCTCACTGCCGCCGCTCCCGAAGCATGCCCAGCACCAGCGACGCGAGCGGCGCCGAGAGGCCGAAGCGCGCGGCGAGCAATTGCGCTTGCGGGTCGAAGTCGTTATTTGTGCTGGCGCCTGAGTTGATGAAAATTGCGGGGGCCGGCGTTGTGGCGACGCCGGCCTTTCGCGTTTTGGGGCCGCTTGCCCGGAATGCGGTTGCCATCACGCATTAGGCCGCGACGCCCTGCGCAAAGGCGCGCAGATCCTCGATGAAGTAGAAGCGCCGGCCGCCCACGAGACGGGAGCGGGGGCCTTTGCCGAGCCTATGCCACTCGGCCAGCGTTTTGGGCTGATAACCCAGGAACTTCGCGGCGTTGGCGCGGTCGAGGCGACCGTCCGGAAGAACCATAACCTTGATCTCGTCCATACCACCTCCATCGGCGGGCATGTTCCCGCAATGCCCGCGTTGCACCAATTTGTGCCACCTCAACCCTTGCTTTGCAAGATCATGCGATGCATACGTTGCGGTATCTTATGGACGGTTCGGGAATGTTGGCTGTGCAGAGTGAGGAAACGGGCGCTGTTCGGCGCGGTGGGCGGCCCTCTGAGCGCGACGAAGCGAAGCGTGCAGCCGTCGCTGTCAGGACAACACCAACAATCAAGGCCATGCTTAAGGCGGCGGCAGATGCTCGCGGCCGGTCGATTACTCAGGAGATCGAGCAACGACTCGAACGCTCATTTGATGATGAGCGGCTGTTGGGCGGATCGGCTTCGGCTTCGTTGCTCCGACGGCTCCTTTCTCTGATCGAAGATGCAGAAACCGAAGCAGGCGCGGCGTGGCATGAGAGCTACGTCGCGTATCACGCCGTTAGAAGAAGTCTCCTCGAGGGCATCCCTCAGCTAATGGCGCTTCGACGTCCGCCCATGCCGAATGAGCCAGCCATCCTTGAAGCAGAGCGCGAGCGCTCAAAAATCGAACAGGATTTGCAATCAGTTGAGGATGATCTTCGGACTGCTGGCGTGATGCCGCCAGCACGAAGCGTAAGTGGGCAAAATCTATTGCTTTCGGCGATAGGCGGCCTGAAGTTCGATGATGACGAACATCGTCAACTTTGGGAGCGCCGAAGTGCCTTGCTTCGCCAGCTCAGCGCCGCAGAAGCTGCGATCGATGAGACTATCACTGGCGCGGTCCGTGCTCAGCGCGAAGGTGTAGCCGCTGCGGAGCGAGCAATCGAAAGTGGTCGCTTCGCTACCTTTGTGGGGAGCCCTGAGTGAGCCTCCGCTTCACCAAGCTCACCCGGCCTGCCGTCCGCGCCCTAGAGCTCGGCCAGAAGCTCGCTGAGCACGGCATCATCGCCGAGCGGCTAGCGAGCGGTGACATCCGCTACAGCGTCAACATCATGGTCGATGGCCAGCGGGTCCACCGCGTCATCGGCCGCGACAGCGAGGGCGTCACCCGCGAACAGGCCGAGCGCGCTATCGAGAAGTTCCGTACGGAGGCAAGGGCAGGGCGGCTTGATTTGCCCCAAGGCCGCAAGCTGCACCGCAGCTTCAAGGAGGCAGCGTCGGACTATCTCAAGCGGCTGGAGGAGACCGGCGGCAAGGACATGGCCAACAAGCGCCGGCATCTCGAACAGCATCTCGTTCCGGTTTTCGGCTCGCAGCGGCTCGATCAGCTCAAGGACTTTGCGCTGCTTCAATACCGGAAGAAGCGCCGCGATTCGGGCGCGACCGACGCGACGGTGAACCGCGAGTTCTCGACCCTGATGCACCTGTTCAACCGGGCGGTCGAATGGAAGTGGCTGCCGGGCGATAAGGTGCCGAAGATCGAGAAGCCGCGCGAGGCCCGGAAACAGATTCGCGTGCTGACCCAGCAGCAGAGCGACGCGCTGATGAAAGCAGCGATTCAGGATCAGGATGGCCGGCTTTGGCTATTCGTTGCCTTCGGCCTGGGCGCGGCGATGCGGCACAGCGAGATCGTCCGCGTTCGCTATGACGAGATCGACTTCGCGACACGCCGGATTTGGATCAACAAGGCCAAGGCCGGCGAGCGCGAGCAGCCGATCACGCCAGCGCTAGCCGAGGCGTTGAAGCACCAGCGCGAGACGGAGGATGATCCGAACGGGTACGTCTTCCCCGCCCACAGGCGGGCGAAGCTGCCATACCGGAGAGATATGCGGATCCCATTCGAGCGCGCCGTTGCACGGGCCAAGCTCGATCCACAGAAGGTGACGCCGCACGTGATGCGCCACACCGCTATCACGCGGCTGGTCCAGGCCGGCACCGACATTCCGACGATCCAACGCATTAGCGGTCACAAGACGGTGGGGATGGTGCTGCACTACACCCACGTCCACGGTGTCCACATCGACAACGCGATCGAGGCGCTGAACACGCCTTTTCCTGGCACACTTACACCAGAACTACACACGCCGGCCGATCCGGAGCAGCCGGACGATCGGCGGATCGTCGGCATTATCAGCGGCAAAACAGCGGCTTAGGCCGCTGGTGGAAGGGGCTGGATTCGAACCAGCGTACGCTCGCGCGGGCAGATTTACAGTCTGCTGCCTTTAACCACTCGGCCACCCTTCCATGGCGCCGCCGAAGCGAGCCGCGCTCATTGGCGAAGGCGGCATGGCCTGTCAACCGAAGCGGTGCGATGCTTGCGGGCGCGCCGTCCAGGCAATAGGCGGTGACGATGCGCAAGGGCCACCGTCCGTCGCAGCCCAACTCGGGCCGCATCCGCCTGTGGGGGCGGCACGCGGTGCACGCCGCGCTCGCCAACCCCGAGCGTGTCGTGCGCCGCATCTGGGTCACGCGCGAGGCGGCGGCAGCCGCGGAACTGCCGCCTGCGGTGCCGACGAGTTTCGCCGACGTCGCCGATCTCGGCCGCCTGGTGCCGCCCGACGCGCCGCATCAGGGCGTGGTGATCGAGGCCGAGCCGCTGCCCGACATTTGGCTCGACGAGTTGCTCGAGCAGGGCGGCGGCGACGCGAACCGCCCGCTGGTAGTGCTCGACCAGGTGACCGATCCCCACAATGTCGGCGCGGTGCTGCGTTCGGCGGCGGCGTTCGACGCGCTCGGCATCGTCACGCAGGATCGCCACTCGCCGCCCGAATCCGGCGCGCTCGCGCGTGCCGCGTCGGGCGCGCTCGAGATCGTGCCCTGGGTGCGCGTGGTCAATCTCGCCCGCGCTCTCGATACGATCGCGGAGGCGGGCTATTGGCGGATCGGGCTGGCCGGTCACGCCAAGGATACGCTCGCCGAGGCGATGGGGAAGGGGCCGCTCGCGCTCGTGCTCGGCGCGGAGGGCGAGGGATTGCGGCACAATAGCGCGGTGCATTGCGATCAGCTCGCGCGGCTGCCGATCAGCCCGCGCATGGAGAGCCTCAATATCTCCAACGCCGCCGCGATCGCGCTCTATGCGGCGGCGACGCGGTATTGAAGACCAGGAATTCTCCCCTTCAACGGAGGGGAAAGGCTCAGTCCTCGGGCGCGATCGTCACGCGCAGGCCGTCGACTGCATCGGTGAAAGGCAGCTGGCACGAGAGACGCGAGTTCCCTTGGCGATGATCCGAGCTATCGAGCAGGTCGTTCTCGTCGTCGCTCATCTTCGGCAGCTTGTCGTCGAAGCCCGGCTCGACGAACACATGGCAAGTCGCGCAGGAGCAGCAGCCACCGCAGAGCGCGAGCAACTCGTCGAAGCCGGCGTCGCGGATCACTTCCATCACCGACAGCCCGCTCTGGCCATCGACCGTGGTCTCGGTCCCCTCACGGGTGATGACGGTCAGCTTCGGCATTGATTCTGGCTCCTCTTTGCGCCGGCAGGCTATGTGGCGACTGCGTCGAATATGCAAGCGAGGGGATGGCATGGGTCTCGGTGTGGAGCAGTTGCAGCGCGCGATCGACGCGCTGGCGGCGATCGAGCCCGCCTTCGGGCAAGCGCTGGCGCGGGTCGGCTATCCGCCGCCGCGGATCCGCGAACGCGGCTACGAGACGCTGCTGCGGACGATCATCGGCCAGCAGGTCAGCGTCGCTTCCGCCAACGCGATCTGGCGGCGGCTGGAGGAAGGGCTGGGCGCGATCGCCGATCCCGCAAAGCTCGCCGCAGCGAGCGACGAGACGCTGCGCACCGCTGGCCTCTCGCGCCAGAAGATGAGCTATGCGCGCAGCCTCGCCGACGAGATCGTCTCCGGCCGGCTCGATCTCGCCGCGCTGCCGGCGGACGACGAGGAGGCGATCGCCGCGCTGACCCGCATCAAGGGCATCGGCCGCTGGTCGGCGGAGATCTACCTGCTGTTCGCTGAGGGGCGGCCCGACATCTGGCCGGCGGGCGACCTCGCCGTGCAGGCGGAGGTCGGCAAGCTGCTGGGGCTGGACGCGCGGCCGAGCGAGAAGCAGGTCCGCGCGCTCGCCGAAGCCTGGCGCCCCCATCGCGGCGCCGCCGCGATCTTCGCCTGGCATCATTATAGCGCGAAGGGGCTGCCCTTGTAGGCGCTGCCCTTTGGGGTCGACTAAAGAAAGCCGAGGTCGCCGTTAACGTCACGACTAAGGTCACATGGTTCTGTGACTTTACGTGTCTGATCTCGGCTGTGAAGCGTCACGCGAATTCAACGATCGCAAAAGGCCGGATGGGATCATGCGCTTGGGGCATATGTAGGAAAGGCGAATGTCCGCTTGTGGTGGTTAGCCGAAAGTCGGCTTTGGCGGTTGGTCAGTCGAAACCTGCCATGGGCCGTGATATGGTGGTGAGATGTCTAATAGGAACGCGCTCGCTTCCTCCACCCTCATCATCGCTGGCTTAGCCGTCGCTGCGCTCCTGCTATCGCGGTTTGTCTACGGACTGCTCATCATGACAGGCTGGGTCGGCCGCTACTGGAAGGGGCGGATCACAGCGCGGGCAGCCGAGATTGAAAGCTCGGCTATTGCGCCTCGCTTTGGCGATATTCGGGATCGCCGCATTTCTTGCGTTCTCTATCACGCTGGAGAACGAAGTCGGCATACCCTTCAAGACGACCTTCCGAATTGCCTGCGCGATCACATGCCTCATCTTCGTCGCGAAGGTCGGTTCCGAATATCAAGGCGAGCGGTGGCCCCAGACCGCGCTTTTGATAGCAGCGCTGGTCAACTTGAGCCTGTTCTTTTCACCGCTTGCTCATCTACCCGCATCGAAAGGCGACATGCTCTTCTTCGGCGCGCCCGACGCGGCGATCGTCTTCGCGGCACGAACCATCACTTATCGCGTCACCGACGATCATCAGCGTGCGGTGCGCCAGCAGATGGTTCTTGGCCTCGTCCTCGCCTTGGCCTTTTGCGCCATGATCATGTCGATGATGTTTTTTCCGCAGCGCTTCGCACATTGATACCAATGAGGTCGGAGATCGGAATGGCCGATAGTGGTGGACGCGCCGACCGATCAAAGCGACTTAGAATAGCGCGGTAGCCGCCAAAACTCATCGCCAGAGAAACGGTAGAGCAAGAAGCACCACGAGCAGCCCCGCCGCCGTGACATTGAACCGATGAGGATCATCGGCTTCGCGAACCGCACGTTCGCGCGAGTGGAGGAGCGGGATGACACCGCAGTAGTAGCAAAGCGCCAGCAGCGGCAGCATGATGCCAGAGAACACCATGCCGGGCGTCGGTTTCATCGTCCGCTTATAGGACCACCCGAGGCGTCCCGCTACGGCTCCTAGTGGGGCGAAGGCTGTCATCTCCTATCGTCGTTAACGCTTTGGCAACCACGTCCTGCAAGGTTCCGGCAAAGGACCAAGCCGGGGATCAGCATGACCAGCGCCGTACGCGCCACCGAAATCGCCAGACTGTTGGCGGATGCGCCCTCGGGGCTGCGCTATCTCTCGCTCGACTGTTTCGACACGCTGCTGTGGCGCAACGCGCAGATGCCGCGCGACGTCTTCGCCGATCTTGGCATCGCCGGCGGCGGCATCGAGCCGCGCACCTGGGCCGAGGGTGCCGCGCGCCGCGCGCATCATTTCGAGGCCGAGACCTCGGAAGTCTCGATCGAGCAGATCTATGCGCGGCTGCTTCCCGCCGCGGGCGACGAAGCCAGGGCGGAGGCGGTCGCACGCGAACTCGCCGCGGAGGCGCGCCATTGCTATGCGTTTGCGCCTACGGTCGAGCTGATGCGCGACGCCAAGCGGCGCGGGCTCCGCATCGTCATCGTTTCCGACACCTATCTTTCCGAGCCGCAGCTGTGGGCGCTGATCGCCGCCGCTGCCGGCGACGAGGTCGTGCAGCTGATCGACCGCATCTTCTGCTCGTCGCATTACGGCCGCAGCAAGGGGGACGGCCTGTTCGAGGATGTGATCGCCGAGCTGCGCGTGCTGCCCGCGACGATCCTCCACCTCGGCGACAACGAGATCGCCGACCTCAAGGCACCACTCGCGCGCGGCGTACGCGCGGTTCATTTTCGCCAGTTCGATGCCGCCGCCGAGCATCGCCTGCGGCTCGAGGCCGCCGCCGCCGCCTTCGTCGATCCGAGCGTGCGAACGACTGCGCCGGCCTTTCAGCCGCAGCGCCCGGCGGTCTCGCTGCGCGAGGCCGACGATTCCGCCTGGGTGCTCGGCCATGACGTGATGGGCCCGATGATGCACGCCTTCGCGCGCTGGCTGGAGAGCGAGGCGGACGCGCTCGCCGAACGCTACGGCCGCACGCCCAAGCCGGTCTTCCTGTTGCGCGACGGCCATCTTCCCGCGCGCGCCTATGCGGCGCTCGGCCATGAGGCGGCGGCGATCGAGCTCAGCCGCTTCACCGCGACCGCCGCGAGCTTCACAGATGAGGCCGCGATACGCGACTATCTCGGCGGCGAGGGCGGCGCGCACCGTGTCGACGTGATGGCGCGGCAGCTGCTGTTCTCGGAAGGCGAGGCGGCGAAGCTCGTCAAGGCTGGCGGCCCGACGGGCAGCGACGAGAGCCGGTTCAAGCAGGCGGTGCTCGCGCCCGAAGCGATCCAGCGGATCGTGACGCGCTCGGGCCGTTTCGCCGAGCGGCTGATCGCGCATCTGCGCGGCAAGGCCGGCGTGGAGCGCGGCGACACGATCATCCTCGTCGATCTCGGCTACAACGGCACCGTCCAGAACATGATCGAGCCGGTGCTGCGCGCGCGGCTCGGCGTTGAGGTCGCGGGGCGGTACCTCCTGTTGCGCGAGCAGAACATGCCCGGCTTCGACAAGGCCGGCCTGCTCGACGTCCGCCACTACGACACCAAGGCCTTGATCGCGCTCTCGGAATCGATCGCGGTGGTCGAGCAGCTGTGCACGCTCGCGCAAGGCTCGGTGATCGACTATTCCGAGAAGGGCCAGCCCATCCGCAAGGCCGCCGGCGTCAAGAGCGCGCAAAGCGCGGTGCGCGATCGCGTGCAGGAGGCGGCGCTCGCGTTCGTCGCTCATGCCGGCATCGGCGTGCACCGCCCGGCCGTATCCGACGATGCCGACGCGCGGCGCCGCATGAGCGCGGCGATCCTCGCACGGCTGCTTTTCCTGCCGTCCGAGAGCGAGATCGCGCTGCTCGAGAGCTTCGACCACGACGTCAATCTCGGCACCAAGGATCTCACCCGCCTGCTCGACGTCGAGGCCTCGGGCGACGGCCTTCGCCGGCGCGGACTGCCTTATCTGCATGACTCCGCGCGCATGTATCTCTCGGCCGAGCTCAAGGCACACGGCCTGCCGCTGAGCCTAACTTTCCTGGCGCAGCGCCGCTTCGGTCTGGAACTGCGCCACAGCGACTTTCAGACACGGCCGCTCAAGCTGCCGGTGATGATCGCCGACGCGCAGAGCCAGACCATTGCCGAGATCGACGCGCACCCGACGCATGACGGCTATTATCTCGCGACCGTCCCGGTCGGCGCGTCGCGCTATTCGCTGGGGGTGCAGTGGGGGCGGCTGTGCGAATGGGTGCAGGTCGAGGAGGCGAGCTTCCACGCCGTCACCGAATTCAACCGCATCGGCGGGCGCGAGGTCGCGGCGACGCCGCTGTTCCGCGGCATGGAGCCGGCCGCCGGCGGGCTCTATCGCTGCGATCCGTCCGGCTTCATGTTCGTGACGCCGCCCGCGCAGAAAGCGGGATCCGAGACGGCGCTGCTGCTCGCGATCGTGTTCCGCCCGGTGGTGCCGCGCGCGGGAATTGCGGTCGCGCAAGCCGCCTGAGCAGGTCTGCTGCGCCGCAGCGACACGCCGCCACGAAATCGCGCCGCGTCGAGCGTGCGCAGCTATGCGGCGGCGCCGAACTGCGCTATCGCGCGTCACCGGATCCGGGGGGATCGATGTTCGAAGTCGCCGCTTTCACCTACACCTTGCTTGCAGGCTTCATCCTGTCGAGCGCCGGCCGGAACCGCCGCGAGCAGCGGCCGCATCATCCGACGCTGAAGCTGTTCGGCATCGTGATGATGGCGATGTCGTTCACGCTCGCCGCGCTGCTCGTCGCGCTTGCGGCCTATATGGCGGTCACGCGCTGACGCAGCGATGATGGGTCCGGTGAAAGCCGGCACGTAGAGCATTCGGTCGGTCGGAATTGGCTTCACCCGTTCGCCCTGAGCGAAGTCGAAGGGCAGCCGCAGCGTATGGGCGTCGACTGCGCCCAGGCCGAACGGATGATGTTGCATCGATCAGATCGAAAGATGCTCTAGGTCGACATGCGGTCCGGCGCGGACGTGGGTTCCTGCTTTCGCCGGAACGCGGTATCGCGCGCTATGGCTGGACGCATCAGAGTCGGGATTGGCGGCTGGACCTACGAGCCGTGGCGCGACACCTTCTACCCGCCGAAGCTGGCGCACGCCCGCGAGCTCGAATTCGCGGCCAAGGCCGTTACCGCGATCGAGATCAACGGCACCTTCTACCGGCTGCAGTCGCCGGACAGCTTCGCCAAATGGGCCGACGCCGTTCCCGATGACTTCCAGTTCACGCTCAAGGCTTCGCGCTACTGCACCAACCGCAAGGTCCTGGGCGAAGCCGGCGAATCGATCGACAAGTTCCTGGGCCAGGGGCTGACGCGGCTGGGCGACAAGCTCGGGCCGATCCTGTGGCAGCTCGCCGCCACCAAGAAGTTCGATCGCGACGACATCGCCGCCTTCTTGCAACTGCTGCCGCCGGAGCGGGACGGCGTGCGGCTCCGCCACGCGATCGAGCCGCGCCACGAGAGCTTCCGCGATCCCGCCTTCGTCGATCTGGCACGCGCCGCCGGCGTCGCAATCGTGTTCGCCGATTCGGACGATTATCCCTGCATCGCCGACCTCACCGCCGATTTTGTTTATGCGCGCCTGCAGCGCGCGGTCGAGGATATCGAAACCGGCTATGACGCCGCCGCGCTCGATCGCTGGGCGGCGCTGGCGAAGACGTGGGCAGCGGGCGAGGCGCCCGAGGATCTGCCCTATGCCGGTGCGCCGGCGGCAAAGGTGAAGCAACGCGACGCCTACATCTTCTTCATCAGCGGCGCCAAGGTCCGCAATCCCGCCGCCGCGCAGGCGCTGATCGGGCGGCTCTGAGCGACCATGTGCTCCAGCGAAGGCCGGAGCCCTGGAGACGCAAGCGCTGGGCTCCCGCCAGCGCTCCGGTCTGCGCGGAGCACGGCAGTTTTAGAAATTCTGGTCGCCGCCGAGCACGCGGTAGAGCGTCACGAGGTTCTCCGCCTGGATGAGCTTGGTCGCGGCGAGCGATTGCTGCGCGGTGTAGAGCGTGCGCTCGGCATCGAGATAGTTGAGGTAGGGATCGATGCCGCCCTGGTAGCGCGCTTGCGCGAGGTTGAGGCTGAGTCTCGCCGAATTGGTGAGCGCCTGCTGCGCGGCGAGTTGCGCGTCAATCGTGCCGCGGCGGGCGAGCGCGTCGGCGACCTCGCGGAACGCGGTCTGGACCGCCTGCTCATATTGCGCGAGGTAGAGCTTCCGCTCGGCCTTGGCATAAGCGAGGTTGCCGGCATTGGCACCGCCATCGAAGATCGGCAGCGTCGCCGACGGTTCGACCGACCAGTTGAAGGCGTGGCCGGTGAACAGGCTCGAGAGACCGCCGCTCGCCAGCCCCGCCGCCGTCGTCAGGCTGATCCGCGGGAAGAAGGCGGCGCGCGCCGCGCCGATCCGCGCATTGGCGGCGATCAGCTGGTGCTCGGCCTCGACGACGTCCGGGCGCCTGAGCAGGATCGTCGATGACAACCCCGAGGGCAGCTCGACCGGCAGCGTGACATGATCGATGTCGACCGGCAGCAGGTCGTCGCTCACCGGCGCGCCGACGAGCAGGTCGAGCGCGTTCTTGTCCTGCGCGACCTGACTCATGTCGGCGGCGATATCGGACTGCGCCTGCTCGACGAGCGTTAGCGTCGATTGCAGATCGAGCTCGGAGGCAATGCCGCCCTCGAACCGCTGGCGCGAGACCTCGGCACTCGCCTGGCTCGCCTTGAGCGTCTGCTGCGCGACCTCGAGCACGCTGCGATCGGCGGCGAAGGTGTACCAGGCCGCCGCGGTCTCGCCGATCAGCGTCAGCTTGGTGGCGCGCGCACCCGCGTCGGTCGCGAGATACTGCTCGAATGCGGATTTGGTCAGGTTGCGGACGCGGCCGAACAGATCGATCTCGTAGCTCGCGATGCCGAGATCGAGCGAGTAATAATGGCTGGTGCCGCCGCCAGTCGCGACGGCGGTGGTGCCCGTGCCGGTGCCGCTGGAGCCGCCGGTGCCGTTGCCGGTGCCCGATCCGGCGCCGCTGCCCGCGCCGGAGCCGGTCGTGCCGGCGCCGGTGCCGCTGACCGCCGTCGCGCTGCTCTCGCCGTTGTTCGAATGCGCGATCCGCGCGACAGCACCGGCGTCGATCTCGGGGAAGAGATCGGAGCGCTGGACGCGATAGGTCGCGCGCGCGGCGGCGACGTTGGCGGCAGCGATGCGCAGATCGCGGCCGTTGGCGAGCGCGAGCTCGATCACCTGGGCGAGCTTGGGATCGGTGAAGAGCTGGTGCCAGTCGACGCTCGCCGGCGGCGGCTGGCTCTCGATCGCCTTCTGGTAGGCGCCGTCGCTCGGGAACTTGGGCGGGACGGGCGCCCCCGGCCGCGCATAATGCGGCGCGAGGTCGCAGCCGGCGAGCGCCGCCAGCATCGCCAGCGCAAGCGGGAGCCGGGCGACGGCCCGCCGCGCCATCATTGCGCCTCCTGCGGATGCGCGTCCTCGCCATCCTCATGCTCGTCATGATCGTGCCGCCGCTTGAACAGGCTGCGCACGAGCACGAAGAACATCGGCACGAAGAAGATCGCGAGCACGGTCGCGGTCAGCATCCCGCCGACGACCGCAGTACCGATCGCGACACGGCTCTGCGCGCCGGCGCCCGTCGCGATCGCGAGCGGGATCACGCCCGCCACGAAGGCGAGGCTGGTCATCAGGATCGGCCGCAGCCGGAGCCGCGCCGCCTGCAGCGCGGCATCGACGGGGCGCTTGCCCTCGCGTTCGGCGACCTCCGCGAATTCGACGATCAGGATCGCGTTCTTCGCGGAAAGCCCGATCGTCGTGAGCAGGCCGACCTGGAAATAGATGTCGTTGTCGAGCCCGCGCAGCATCACCGCGAGCACGGCGCCGAGCACGCCGAGCGGAATCACGAGCAGCACCGAGATCGGGATCGACCAGCTTTCGTAGAGCGCCGCCAGGCACAGGAAGACGACGAGCACCGAGATGCCGTAGAGCATCGGCGCCTGGCCGGTGGACTGGCGCTCCTGGTAGGAGAGACCGCTCCAGTCGACGCCGACGCCGGGGATCTGCTGTGCGAGCCTGGTGATCTCCTCCATCGCTGCGCCCGAGCTCTGGCCGGGCGCCGCCTGGCCCTGGATCTCGAACGACGGCACCGCATTGAAGCGCGAGACCGACACCGGCTGGCGCGTCCACGACGAGGTCGAGAAGGCCGAGAACGGCGTCATCGTGCCGGCGGACGACCGGACATACCATTTGTCGATGTCCTGCGGCTGCGCGCGATAGGGCGCGTCGCCCTGCACGAAGACGCGCTTGACACGGCCGCGATCGATGAAGTCGTTGACGTAGACGCCGCCAAACGCGGCATCGAGCGTGGTGTTGACGTCGGCCGCGGCGAGGCCGAGCGCGCCCAGCTTCTGCTCGTCGATGTTGAGGCTGAAGGCGGGCTGGTCGTCGAGGCCGTTGAGGCGGACGGCGCTAAGCTTGGGATCCGCCGCGCCGGCGGCGAGCAGCTTGTCCTTCGCGGCATTGAACGCGGTGGTGCTGAGGCCGCCGTTGTTGAGCAGCTCCATCGTGAAGCCGTTCGATTGGCCGAGGCCGTTGATCGGCGGCGGCTGCAGCGCGAAGATCTGCGCGTCGCGCACGCCGGAGAGCGCCTTGGTGGCGCGCTGCGTGATCGCGGCGGCGTAGTTCTGCTTGCCGTGGCGCTCGCTCCAGTCCTTGAGCATCGCAAACGCCTGGCCGGCATTCTGCCCGGCGCCGAAGAAGCTCTGGCCAGCGGCGGTGAAGATGCCCGAGAGGTTCTTCTCCTGCCTCGTGAAATATTGCTCGACCGCCAGCGCGACCTTCTCCGTGCGCTCGCGCGTCGCGCCCGGCGGCAGCGTGAACTGCACGATGAAACTGCCATTGTCCTCAGTCGGGAGGAAGCTCGTCGGCAGCCGCACGAACAGCAGCAGGAGCAGCGCGACGACGCCGGCGAAGATCAGCATGAACAGCCAGGTGCGCGCGATCACCGTCTTGACGAGATCGACATAGCGGTCGGTCATGCGGTGGAAGCCGCTGTTGAAGCGGTCCGAAAAGCGCGCGAGCACGCCCTTGGCGCCCGATTGCTCGGTCTCCCCATCCTCCCGATGCTTGGCCTTGAACAGCGCTGCGGTCAGTGCCGGCGACAGGATGATCGCGACCAGCACCGAGAGCACCATCGAGGAGACGAGGGTAATCGAGAACTGCCGATAGATCGTCCCGGTCGAGCCGCCGAAGAAGGCCATCGGCAGGAACACCGCCGAGAGCACCATCGCGATACCGACGAGCGCGGGCGTGATCTCGCCCATCGACCGCACCGTCGCATCATGCGGGCTCAGCCCCTCCTCGTCCATGAGGCGCTCGACGTTCTCGACTACGACGATCGCGTCGTCGACGAGCAGCCCGATCGCGAGCACCATGCCGAACAGGGTAAGCGTGTTGATCGAGAAGCCGGCGAGCGCAAGCGCGCCGAACGTGCCGAGCAGCACCACCGGGATCGCGATCGCCGGCACGAGTGTCGCCCGCCAGCTCTGCAAGAAGACAAACATGACGATGACGACGAGGATCATCGCCTCGACGAGCGTCTTCTCGACCTCTTCGATCGAGAGCTTGATGAACGCCGTGGAGTCGCGCGGGTAGCAGATTTTGTAGCCCGCCGGCAGATCTCGCGCGAGCTTCTCGACCTCCGCCTTGACCGCGTTCGAGGTCTTGAGCGCGTCTGCGCCGGGCGCGAGATAGATCAGCATGCCCGTGGCGGGATGGCCGTTCCACAGCGCCTCGGAGACGTAGCTCTCCTCGCCCAGCGCGACGTTGGCGACATCGCCGAGGCGCACCTGCGATCCGTTCGGCAGCGTCTTGAGCACGATCGCGCGGAACTGGTCCGGCGTGTTGAGACGGGACAGCGCGCTCACCGTCGCCGTCATCTGCAGTCCGGGGACGGCAGGCAGACCGCCGACCTGGCCCGCGGAGATCTGCGTGTTCTGTGCCTGGACGGCGCTGATCACGTCGCCCGGCATGAGATTGTAGGAGCTGAGCTTGAACGGATCGAGCCAGATCCGCATCGCATATTGCGCGCCGGCGATCTGGAAGTCGCCGACCCCGTTCACGCGCGCCAGCGGGTCCTGCCAGTGGCTGACGAGATAGTCGGACATGTCCGACGAGGTGGAATGATCGGTTTCGTCGAACAGGCCGACGATGATCAGGAAGTCGGTCTGGCGCTTGCGCACCGTGACGCCCTGCTGCTGCACCTCCTGCGGCAGCCGCGGCAGCGCCTGCTGGACCTTGTTCTGGACCTGGACCTGCGCGATGTCGGGGTTGGTCCCGTTCGCGAAGGTCACCGTGATCGACACCGCGCCATTCGAGCTCGAGGTCGACTGGAAGTAGAGCATGTGATCGAGGCCGGTGAGCTGCTGCTCGATCACCTGGGTGACGCTGTCCGCGACGGTCTGCGCCGATGCGCCGGGATAGGTCGCGCTGATGCCGATCGTCGGCGGCGCGACGTCGGGATATTGCTCGATCGCAAGGCTGCGGATCGAGCCGATGCCGATGAGCATCAGCGCGATCGCGATCACCCAGGCGAAGATCGGCCGTTCGATGAAGAAGCGCGAAAGCATCGCGTCAGCGGCTCGGCTTCCCGCCGCCCGCGCTGCCCCCGCCGCCGCCGGCGGCGTTGCCGCTCGCGGCCTGCTTCTGCTGCTCCGGCGTAAGCTTGAGGGCCGTGTCCGCGCTGGCGGCCGGCGCGGTGCCGCCGGTGATGACCGAAGCCTCCATCGGCTTGACCTGCTGCCCGGGCTTCACCGCCTGCAGCCCCTCGACGATCACGCGCTCGCCGGGCTTGAGCCCGCTGGTCACGATCCAATCGGTGCCGATCGTGCCGGCAGTGACGATCGGCCGCTGGGCCGCCTTGTTGCCGGGCGCGAGCACGAGCACCGTCGCATTGCCCTTCGGATCGCGTGACACGCCAGCCTGCGGGATGAGGATGCCATCGGGTCGCGTCGCCTGCTGGAGGATCGCGCGCGCGAACATGCCGGGCAGAAGCAATCCGTGGGGATTGGGGAAGCGGGCGCGCAGCGTCACCGAGCCGGTGCTGGCGTCGACCGTCACTTCCGAGAATTCGAGCTTGCCGACGAGCGGATAGTCGGTCCCGTCCTCGAGCTTGAGCTTGACCGGCGCGCTGTCCGGCACCGCGCCGCCCTGCGCGAGCTGGCGCTTGAGCTGGAGCAGGTCCGTCGACGATTGCTGGATGTCGACATAGATCGGATCGAGCGCGGAGATCGTCGCCAGCGCGTCGGTCTGGCTCGCGGTGACCAACGCACCGACGGTGACCGAGGAGCGGCCGATGCGGCCGGAGATCGGCGCGTTGACGTTGGTGTAGTGGAGATTGATCCGCGCGGTCTGGACCTGCGCCTGCGCCTCGCCGACGGCGGCGACCGCCTGGCCGGCGGCGGCGCGGGCGTCGTCGGCATCCTGCTTGGCGACGGCGTTGACCTTGACGAGCTGCTGGTAGCGCTCGTTCTTGAGCTCGGCGGTCACGCGGTTGGCCTGCGCGCTCTGCAGCTGCGCAAGAGCCTGGGCGAGCGCGGCGCGATAGGGTGCGGGATCGATCAGATAGAGAGGCTGACCCTTGCGGACGCGCGAGCCCTCCGTGAACAGCCGCCGCCGGATGATGCCGGAGACCTGCGGGCGCACATCCGACGTCACGAAGGCGTCGGTGCGGCCCTGAAGCTCTGTCGTGATCGCGACCGGCTGCGTCCGCACCGTTACGACGCCAACGGTTGGTGGCGGCGGCGGCCCTTGCTTGGGCTTGCCGCCACAACCGGTGAGAAGCAGCGCGAGCGCGGCTGCGGCCAGGGACTTGTGCACGCTCGTCATCCGCCGCCGCTGTCGCTCTTTCGTTAAAACGCGTTGCGAGTCTGAACCTTCGGGCGATCGGCCATAGCCGTTCGCACTCGCACAAGCCAATCCCGCAAAATTTTATTGCGCTACGGATCCTTTAGCTCATCGGCATGTGCGCCCAGGGCGCGCGCGCGAAGCGGCTCGCAAGGAAGTCGATCAGCGCGGTGACGCGGGCCGGCCGCAGCGGCGAGGGTGGGGTGACGACGTAGAGCCCGGCCGCGGCCGAGCTCCAGCCTGGCAGCAGCTCGACCAGGCGGCCGGCGCGCAGCTCGTCCCACAGCAAGAACTCGGGCTCGCGGGCGATGCCGGCACCCGCGAGCAGCGCGGGCGTCACCACGTCGGCATTGTTCGCGAGCAGCCGGCCGTGGACGCGCACGGTGCAGTTGCCTTCCAGCGGATGCTCGAAATGCCAGAGCGCCGGCGTCGCGACATGCGTGTAGAGGATCGCCGCGTGCCGTTCGAGATCGCGCGGATGCTCGGGCGCGCCGGCGCGTTCGAGATAGGCGGGGGCGGCGGCGAGCACCGTCCGCACATCGAACAGACGGCGCGCGCGCAGCGCCGAATCGCCGAGCACGCCGATGCGCAGCGCGACGTCGACGCCGTCGCCGATCAGGTCGATGCGGCTGTCGCTGAGGCTGAGCTCGATCTCGATCTGCGGATAGCGTTCGAGGAACGCGGGGAGCAGCGGGCCGAGGTGACGGATGCCGAACGACATTGGTGCGGCGAGGCGGACCCGGCCGCGCGGTTCCTCGGCGCATTCGGCGAGATCGGCCTCGATCGCCTCGCCGTCGGCGAGCAGCGCCTGCGCGCGATCGAGCGCGCGGCGGCCGCTATCGGTGAGCGAGAGCCGTCGCGAGCTGCGGCTAAACAGCGGCGCGCCGAGCCGTGTCTCGAGCCGCGCGACTGCCTTGGACACGGTCGGCTTGGAGAAGCCGAGGTCGGCCGCCGCGGCGCTGAAGCCACCGCGCTCCGCGACCTTCGCGAAGATTGCCCAGGCTTCGAAATCCGGCAGCGCCATAGGTAATTCCTCGAAACGATACGTTTCGATCATTTCTATTTCCGAACGCGACGCAATCCTTATCTTGGCGTTCAACGAGCCGATGCTCGCTCCATCCAGGAGACAGGACATGATCGAACGCCGCCCCTTCGCCAGCCTCGGCGCCGCCGACCACGGCTGGCTCGATGCCCACCACCATTTCTCGTTCGCGGACTATCGCGATCCGGCGCGCACCCATTGGGGTTCACTCCGGGTCTGGAACGACGACACGATCGCGCCGAAGAGCGGCTTCCCGCCGCACCCGCACGCCGACATGGAGATCATTACCTATGTCCGCGAGGGTGCGATCACGCACCAGGACAATCTCGGCAACAAGGGCCGTACCGAAGCCGGCGACGTGCAGGTGATGTCCGCCGGCAGCGGCATCGCGCACAGCGAATTCAACATGGAGGATGTCGCCACCACGCTCTTCCAGATCTGGATCATCCCCGATGCCAAGGGTGGCCAGCCGAGCTGGGGCAGCCGGCCGTTTCCGAAGGATGGCCGCGCCGGCCGCTTCGTCACGCTCGCGAGCGGACTGCCCGGCGATGACGACGCGCTGCCGATCCGCACCTCGGCACGGGTCGCGGGCGCCACCGTCAAGGCCGGCGAGACGATCGAGTACCGCTTCGCAGCCGGCCGCAAGGGCTATCTCGTGCCGGCGAAGGGCCGTGTCGTCGCCAACGACGTGACGCTCGAGCCGCGTGACGGCGCCGCGATCGCCGACGTCGAGACGCTCAAGGTGACGGCGCTCGAAGACGCCGAGCTCGTCCTCGTCGACGCCGCCTAACTTTCTTCAGTGCTCCTACGGAAGCAGGAGCCCAGAGCAGGCATCGCGCTTTCGGCTCTGGGCTCCGGCTTTCGCCGGAGCACGGTTCCCTAAGCTACGGAGTTCTTCCATGCCCAAGATCCTCGTCCTCTATTATTCGAGCTATGGCCATATCGAGCGCATGGCGGAGGCCATCGCCGAGGGCGCGCGCGAGGCCGGCGCGGCGGTCGACATCAAGCGCGTGCCCGAGACGGCTCCCGAGGAGGTCGCCAAGGCGCATCACTTCAAGCTCGATCAGGCGGCGCCGGTCGCGACGATCGCGGAGCTTGCCGACTATGACGCGATCATCGTCGGCACCGGCACCCGCTTCGGCCGCATCAGCTCGCAGATGGCGGCATTCCTCGATCAGGCCGGCGGCCTATGGCAGTCGGGCAAGCTGGTCGGCAAGGTCGGGTCGGCGTTCAGCTCGACCGCGACGCAGCATGGCGGGCAGGAGACCACGCTGTTCTCGATCATCACCAACCTGCTGCACTTCGGCATGGTGATCGTCGGGCTGCCCTACAGCTTCGCCGGGCAGATGGGCGTGGGCGCGGTGCACGGCGGCTCGCCTTACGGCATCACGACGATCGCCAACGGCGACGGCTCGCGCCAGCCCTCCGACGTGGAGCTCGAAGGCGCGCGCTTCCAGGGTCGCCATGTGGCCGAGATCACAGCGAAGCTCGCCGCCGGCGCCTAATCCGGCGGCATGGACAGCGGGAGCAGGATCATGAGCGCACAGATCGCAATGCACGCCGGCGAGCGCATCGAGGCACCCGCGCTGAGCGCGCTGGAGTGGAAGGTGGTGCGCCTCGCGCTGCGCGAGGCGGGCGAGCTCCGCTGCGCCGGCGTCGCCGAGCCGTCGCGACTGCGCCAGCGGCTGCGGCGGCTGTGGACGGCGCTCACCGGCTGGGAGCCGCAGCGTCCGCTCGCCGATCCGCGCCTCGAGATGCTGCGCCGCTTCGTCTGCACCGCGCGCGGCCGCCGCGACGCCGCCGAGATCGCCAGGCGCCTGCTCGGCATGGGCTTCACCCAGCGCCAGCTCGCCGCCGTGACGCTGCTGGCGCGGGGGTAAGAACCGCCGCTCGAAGTGTGAGACCGTTCGCCCTGAGGAGGGACTGAGCGCAGTCGAAGGCCCGTCTCGAAGGGCGGGTACTTCGAGACGCCGCTTCGACTTCGCTCAGCGGCTCCTCAGCACGAACGGCTTCGAATGGTCGGTTGGTGGAGTCTAGAGCACGTACTTCGACAGATCCGTGTTCTTCGCGATCCCCGCGAGCTGCGCCTCGACATAGGCCGCGTCCACCGCCAGCGCCGTGCCGCGCCGCTCCTCGGCGTCGAAGCTGACTTCCTCGAGCAGCTTCTCCATCACCGTCTGGAGCCGGCGCGCGCCGATATTCTCGACGCTCTCGTTCACCTCCGCGGCGATGCGGGCGATCGCGGCAATGCCTTCCGGCGTGATCTCGATCGTGACCTCTTCGGTCGCGAGTAGCGCACGATATTGCTCGGCTAGGCTCGCACGCGTGTCTGAGAGGATCGCGACGAAATCGGCCTCGGTCAGCGCCTTCAGCTCCACCCGAATCGGCAGGCGGCCCTGCAGCTCGGGCAACAGGTCGGAGGGCTTGGCGACGTGGAAGGCGCCCGACGCGATGAACAAGATGTGGTCGGTCTTGATCGGACCATATTTGGTCGCGACCGTCGTCCCCTCGATCAGCGGCAGCAGGTCGCGCTGCACGCCCTCGCGGCTGACCGATCCGCCGCGTACATCGCTGACTGCGATCTTGTCGATCTCGTCGAGGAAGACGATGCCGTTAGCCTCGGCGTCGGCGAGCGCGGCGCGGTTGAGATCATCCTGATCGAGCCTTCTGTCGCTCTCCTCCTCGACCAGTTTAGTCCAGGCGGCGCGGACGTTCATGCGGCGACGCTTCGAGCGCTGGCCGCCGCCGAACGCCTTGCCCATCATATCGGACAGGTTGATCATGCCGACCTGGCCGCCCATGCCGGGAATCTCGAACGGCATGTTGGGCTGGTCCTCGACCTCGATCTCGATCTCGCTGGCCTCGAGATGGCCGTCGGCGAAGCGCCGGGCGAAGCTCTCGCGGGTCGCGGCGGACGCGTCCTTGCCGACGAGCGCGTCGAGCAACCGCTCGCGCGCCGCCTCCTCGGCCTTTTCCTTGACCGCGCCGCGGCGGCGCTCGCGCTCCAGCCGGATCGCCTCCTCGACGAGATCGCGCGCGATCTGCTCGACGTCGCGGCCGACATAGCCGACCTCGGTGAACTTGGTGGCTTCCACCTTCACGAACGGTGCATCGGCGAGCTTGGCGAGGCGGCGGCTGATCTCGGTCTTGCCGCAGCCGGTCGGCCCGATCATCAGGATGTTCTTGGGGCTGACCTCCTCGCGCAGCTCGGGCGCGAGACGCTGGCGGCGCCAGCGGTTGCGCAGCGCGACCGCGACCGCGCGCTTGGCCTCTGTCTGACCGATGATGTGCTGGTCGAGCGCGGCGACGATGGCCTTGGGGGTGAGGGCGTCGTTCATTCTATACTCCCCCCTCCCTGGACGGGAGGGGTCGGGGGTGGGTAGATGGGCGAGGTGCGCTGCCGATAGCAACCCACCCCAACCCCTCCCTTCCAGGGAGGGGCTTTAGCTGCTGGAATCCAGCGTCTCGATCGTGAGGTTGCCGTTGGTGAAGACGCAGACCTCCGCCGCGATTCCCATCGCCTTGCGGCAGATCGTCTCGGCGTCGGCCTCATAGTCTGCGAGAGCGCGGGCGGCGGCGAGCGCGTAGTTGCCGCCGGAACCGATCGCCGCGATGCCGGCGACGGGCTCGAGCACGTCGCCGTTGCCGGTGATCATCAGCGTGATGTCCTTGTCGGCGACGATCATCAGCGCCTCGAGGTTGCGCAGGAACTTGTCGGTCCGCCAATCCTTGGCGAGCTCGACCGCGGCGCGCATCAGCTGGCCGTGATGCTGCTCCAATTTCCGCTCGAGCCGCTCGAACAGCGTGAACGCGTCGGCGGTGGCGCCGGCGAAGCCGCCGATCACCGAGCCGTCGTGGAGGCGGCGGACCTTGCGCGCGTTGGGCTTCACCACCGTGTTGCCCATCGACACCTGGCCGTCGCCCGCCACCACCACCTTGCCGTTCTTGCGCACGGAGAGGATCGTCGTCCCGTGCCAGCCGATCTTGTCGTCCATCGTCGTCCCGCTCATTGCGGCGGCGATATGGGAGATGGTCGCGGTGCCCGCAACACCACCGCTCCTACGCGCTTCACCGTTCGTGCTGAGCGAAGTCGAAGCACGTGCTCACGGGAATTGTCCCCGTGCGGCCTGAGCGAAGTCGAAGGCCATGCGCTGGTGGCCGCACTTCGACTTCGCTCAGTGCGAACGGGCGCCTTGGTTCGGCTTTCGCTCACCGCCCGACGAAGATGAACGCGGCCGCGCCGGCGATGCAGGCGCCGGCGCCGAGATAGCGCCAGGTGATCGGCTCCTTAAACAGGATCGCGGCGAAGATTGCGAAGACGGCGAGCGTGACGCACTCCTGCATGATCTTGAGCTGGGCGGTCGAGAGGCCGTTCGCGTAACCGATCCGGTTCGCCGGCACCGCGAGGCAATATTCGAAGAGCGCGATCGCCCAGGAGACGAGGATCGCCACCCACAGCTTCGCCTGCGGGAAGCGGAGCTGGCCGTACCAAGCGGCGGTCATGAAGATGTTTGAGCAGCAGAGCAGGAGCAGGGTGGGGAGCGCCTTGGTCATGTCCGTGCCTCTAGCGCGTTCCGCGAAAGGTCACAGTGGGGAGGCGCGAAAGGTCACAGGGTTTCGTGACTTTACGACCTCACCGATCGTGCACCGTCACCCCAGCAAAAGCTGGAATCCCCTGAAAACGAGGCGCGCGGTTTGACGCACGAGATGCCAGCTTTCGCTGGCATGACGGAGAGTATGATACGGAGAAGCGCTCACCCCACCCGGTTCGCGAGCCAGCCGTAGAGGAAGGCTTCGTCGGCCGGCCGCGCCTCGGCGAGCGCGACGTAGCGGGCGCCCTGCAGCGCATCGACCGCCCGGATCAGCACCGTCTCCCCGGCCGGGCCGCGCGTCTTGAGAAAAGCCGCGAGCGCGCCGAACAAGGCGGTGTCGACCAGGCCGCTCGCAGGGATGTCGGCATAGTCCCGTGCGCCGCGATTGAGCGCATTGAGCGCGCGGCGGAGGAAGCCGAGCGCGGTCTCGGGACCCATGTTGACGCCGGTATCGAACAGTTCGGCGGCGAGCTTCGGCGCCAGCGCCGCGATGCGGTCGAGCCCCGGCTTGGCCCAATAGAGCCGCTGGTAGATCGCGGCGGCGACGGCGCGCGGAAGCACCGCCATGTCGCCGGCATAGCCGTTGGCGCGCGCGGTCGCCTGGGTAATGCCGAAGCGCGTGGGGCCGCCGCGATCGGCGGGGTTGGCGACATAGCCGCCCTCCCGGTCGATCAGCGCGTCGATCAATGCGGTCACGTCCATGTTTTGCCTCCAACCCTCGTTGTGGCGGCAAGTAACCCATCTGGTTCTCTGTAGGACAGCAGGAAATTATCGCCGCGGCGGTTGCCGAGAATCGCGCGGCGACGCACAGTGAACGCCGGGTGCCCCGGGGGACGCGATGGCCAACACGCTCTATATCGTCGCAGGCCTGAGCGACGCCGACATGATCTGGCTGCTCTCGACCGGCAGTCTCAAGCGGCTGCGGGGCGGCGAGCGGCCGATCCAGGCCGGCAAGCCGGTCGGCGACCTGTTCTTCGTGACGCAGGGCAGCCTCGCGGTGGTGCTGCCCGACGGTACGCAGGTCGCGACGCTGGAGGAAGGCGCGGTGTTCGGCGAGATGTCGTTCATCGAGAGCCGGCCGCCGTCCGCCACCGTGCGCGCCGAGGGCAAGGGCGAGATCCTCGCCATCCCGCGCGATCGCATCCTCGAGCGTTTCGAGCAGGAGCCGCGCTTCGCCGCCCGCTTCTATCGGGCGCTGGCGCTGTTCCTGTCCGAACGGCTGCGCGAGACTACCGCGACCGCCAATGCGCCGCGCGATGCCGATGCCGACGCGCAGGCCGCGGCCGGCGGCGAGCGCTTCCGCCGCGCGCTGCAGATGCTGCGGGGCAAGGCCTGACGGCGACGACGCCGCACGAACGAGGAGAGGATATGACCGATCTGGAGAAGCTGGTCGCGATCAACGAGATCCACTGCCTGATGGCGCGGCGGGTGCGCGCGCTCGATGCGCACGACTGGGAGACCTACGAGGCGTGCCATGCCGAGGATCATGTCTCGGCCGGCCCGCAGTGGAATCCCGGTGGCGGCCGCAAGGCGATGATGGACGCGCTCAAGAAGAATATGGACGGCATTCGCCACATCCATTTCGTGCACAGCCCGATGATCGAGATCCTCTCGCCGACCGAGGCGCGGGGCTTCTGGACGCTGGAGGATTATCTCTACTGGAAGCAGGGCGACGAGGATCACTGGTTCCACGGCTGGGGCCATTATGACGACACCTATGGCGTCCGCGACGGGCAGTGGCTCTTCACCAGCCGCCGCCTCTCCTACATGCGCAAGGAACACTCCCCCGGCTCCCGCCGCGAAGGCGAGGGCAACGGCAGCTGACGGCGGGTGTTGGTGGAAAGCGGTCGTTCGTCCTCCCCATGCGTAGCATGGGGAGGGGGACCATCCGCAGGATGGTGGAGGGGTGATGCGCAACGCGCGCAGATGGCGGCGACGACTGCTTCCGCATCGTTCATCACTTCGCTCGCGGCGATGCGCAGTGTCGCAATCCCCTGGTCCGCCAACCACAGGTCGCGTCGCCGGTCGCGCTCCGGCCGATCGCCCATGTCATGAGTCATGCCGTCGATCTCGATCGCGAGCCGAGCCCGCGCGTAGTAGAAGTCCAGAATGAACGGTCCGATCGGATGCTGGCGCCGCAGCCGGACCCCGCCCGGCCGCGACTTGAACAGCGCCCACAGCCGCACCTCGGGTGCGGTCATGCGCTTGCGCAGATCGCGAGCCGCGCAATCGTCTTGCGTGGCGCCATCTCCCCTCCACCGCCTGCGGCGGTCCCCCTCCCCATGCATGCATGGGGAGGATGAAGGATAAGGCGAGGAGCGGCAACGTCCTGTCCCCAAATGGGCGATAGCCGCCATTCACCTTCGTTCGCCATTCCCGCGCGTGTGTCTCGGCTCTAGAGGAGCGCCATGGACGAAGTCGGCGCGATCGTGATCGGGGCGGGGGTGGTCGGGCTTGCGATCGGGCGGGCGCTGGCGCGGTCCGGCCGCGAGGTGCTGATCCTCGAGCGCGAGGCGCGGTTCGGGGCGATCACCTCGTCGCGCAACAGCGGCGTGATCCACGCCGGCCTCTATTATCCCGAGGGTTCGCTGAAGGCGGCGCTGTGCGTCGCGGGGCGGCGGCTGCTCTACGACTTCTGCGCGGAGCATGGCGTGCCGCACCGGCGCTGCGGCAAGCTGATCTTCGCCGCGGACGAAGGCGAGCTCGCCGGGCTCGAGGCGGTGATGGCGCATGGCCGGGCCGCGGGCGTCGACGATCTCGTGCTGCTCGATGGCGCGGGCGCGGCGGCGATCGAGCCGGCGCTGCGCTGCGTCGGCGCGGTGCATTCGCCCTCGACCGGGATCGTCGACCAGCACGCGTTGATGCTGGCGCTGCTCGGCGAAGCCGAGGCGTACGGCGCGATGCTTGTCTGCGAAGCGGCGGTCGACGGGATCGCGCGGCGCGGCGACGGCTGGGTGGTCCGCTCGGGTGAGACTGCGATCGCCGCGCCGCTCGTCGTCAACGCCGCCGGGCTCGACGCACAGGCGGTGGCGCGGACGATCGACGCGCTCGATCCCGCGCTGATCCCGCCGCGCTTCCTCGCCAAGGGCTGTTACTTCACCTATTCGGGGCGGGTGCCGTTCACGCGGCTGATCTATCCGGTGCCGGGGCCGGCGAGCCTCGGCACGCACTTTACGCTCGATCTCGGCGGACAGGCGCGGTTCGGGCCCGACATCCATTGGGTCGACGCGATCGACTATAGCGTCGATCCCGCCCGCAAGGGCGAGTTCCTCGCCGCCGCGCGCAAGATCTGGGCGGGGATCGACGAGGAGCGGCTCGCGCCCGGCTATGCCGGCATCCGGCCGAAGCTGAGCGGGCCCGGCGCGCCGCCCGCCGACTTCATGCTGCAGGGGCCGGCGGCGCATGGCCTCGCCGGGCTCGTCAACCTGTTCGGCATCGAATCGCCGGGGCTGACCGCGTCGCTCGCGATCGCCGAGCATGTAGTGCGGCTGGCGGAAACCGGCTGACGCAACCTTGGCGCAACTGGTCGGTTGATCGAGCGCCATGCCGAAGATGACGATCGCGAGGCTCGGCCTCCTTTCCGCCGGCCTGCTCTGCGCGGCCACGGTGCTCGCCCAGGTCCCGACCGCGGGTCAGATGGAGGCGGCGGGCCCAACCTCGCGTGCCGCCGCGCAAGGCGGCTTCACCGCCAACATCCAGGCCGAAACCAACGCGATGATCCGCAGCACCGATCGCGCCAACCATCCGGTGCGCCCGACCGAACCCGGCACGCCCAACGCCGCCGCGCCGCGCGCGCACGAGCAGCCGCACCGCTGATCGCGCGGCCGCGCCGCCTCAGGAGGGGTCGCGCAGCCGGATCTTGCGGTTGTGCCAACTGCGCAGCTCACCCGGGCGCGGCGTCATCTTGATGAGCACGCTCTCGGTCGCATAATGCGAGCTCGTCGCGCTCGGCATCTTCGCCGGATCAGTGCGGAACGCCGCATATTTCTTCTGGTTGGCGGCCCGGATCCGCTCGATCGTGGCTTCATCGGTGACGAACTCGGCGTCGCAATTGGCGATGACGGCGCGCAGATCGAGCCACATCTCGCCATCCTCGACCATGCAGCAGACGCGCGGATCGCGCTTGATGTGCTGCACCTTGGAGGATGCCGCACGCGTGCTCGCGTAGAAGGCGCCGTCTTCCCAGACATACCAGATCGGCGTCATGAACGGTTCGCCGGACTTGCGGATCGTCGCGATGATCAGCGTGTGGCCGGTGGTGAGGAAGGCGTCGACCTCCTCGGGGGTCAGCTTCACGCCCATGGTCGCTCTTCTCCTCGTCGTTGCGATCGCGAGGAGGAGAGTGCGGCTCGCGCGCGGCCCGCGCAAGAGCGAAGCCTGCGGGTTCGGATATCCAGGGTCTCCGGTGTGAACGGTCGGGGCGACAGGGTTCGAACCTGCGGCCGCAGATCACCAACTGGATTTAGGGCGTTGCGAAATGCCACGCCATTCCCCTCGTCATCAACCGACCGATAAGTGGGATAGGCTGGCCGACAGCACGGCGCCTCGTATAGGGAAGGCCATATCTGAGGAGAGGTGGCAGCATGCTCGATCTTCCTGCGCTTATCTCCGCAGTATTGAAAATCGATCCGACCGCACCGGCGATGGAGTTCGAGGGGCGCTGGGAGAGCTGGGGTGGGCTCGCGACCCGGATGGGCGAGATCGATCGGCTGATCGGATCGCTCGGTCTCGACGCCGAGACGCGTGTCGGCATCATGCTGCGCAACCGTCTCCCCCATCTGGCCGCGCTCTATACGCTGATCGCAACGGAGCGCTGCATGGTCACGCTCAACCCCATGTATCCCGAAGCGGTTCTTGTGCAGGAAATCTCTCGCCTCGAACTGCCGTTGATCATCGGCGGCGCGGCCGATCTGGCCCGTGACGGTATAGTCGAGGCGGCAAGGGAGGTAGGTACGGCGCTTGTCGCACTGCCCGAGCCCTGGCGTGGCGAGGCGGAAATCATCCTCGCGCCGAACGACCGTACGAGGCTCGCACGTGCCGCACCAGGCGTAATGATCGAAATGCTGACCAGCGGTACGACGGGTCTCCCGAAGCGTGTTTCGCTTACCCGGCAAGCGTTCGAGCACAGCTTCGCCACGACGCTGAAGGCCGAAGGCGCGCTCGATGCGCCGCCGACGCTGCGCCCCGGCATTCAGATATCGGCCGCGCCGCTGACGCACATCGGCGGCGTGTGGGGCTCCTTGACTGCGATCTGCCTGGGCAGGAAGCTCGTGCTGATCGAGAAATTCGAAGTGGCTGTGTGGCTCGATGCAATCGTCCGTCACCAGCCTCGCTCCGCAGCGTTGACCGCTGCCGCGCTTCGCATGGTTCTCGACGCGAACGTTTCTCGAGAAGCGCTGTCGAGCTTGGCGGCCATCACTGCAGGCGCCGCACCTACGGATCCTGCGATCGTCGACGCCTTTCGCGAACGCTACGGCATCCCGGTCCTAACAAATTATGGAGCGACGGAATTTGCCGGCCCGGTGGCGCGCTGGTCGCTGGCAGACTTCGAGGTGTTGTGGGCAGAAAAGCGCGGTTCCGTCGGCCGTCTTCATCACAACGTTGAGGCGCGGATCGTTGACGACACGAGCGATGCGGTCTTGCCGCCCGGAAAGGAGGGAGTGCTTGAACTCCGGTCGCCTCAGTTGATCGACCCGAGGGGCTGGTTGCGGACATCGGATCGCGCGCGGATCGACGGCGATGGCTTCCTTTGGGTGACCGGACGGGCCGATGGGGTGATCATTCGCGGGGGCTTCAAGGTATCGCCCGAGGAGGTCGTTCAGGCGCTGGAGGCGCATCCTTCTATTCGCGAGGCGGTCGTAGTCGGCGTCCCCGATGCGCGGCTGGGCCGGGTCCCTGCAGCTGCGATCATGTTGGCGCGAGGCGCTTCGCCGCCATCGGATGCCGAGCTATCCGAATTCCTGCGCTTCAGCCTTGCGCCTTATCAGATCCCGGTGCGGTTCGCGCTGATGGATGACGTGCCGCGCACCGCGTCGATGAAACCGGTATTGCCCGAGATCGTACGCTTGCTATCGGGCGACACCAGTTCACCACACTAAGCGGACATTCCGCGCCGAACGCAGGCCGGGGTAGATCAGTCGCTCATCGTTGGCTGCCAGCTTGAAAGGAGGGACGCGGCGGAAGAATTCCTCCAGCGCCACCCGCAATTCGCGTCGCGCAAGATGCGAGCCGAGGCAGCGATGCGGCCCACCGGCCAGCGTGAAGTGGCGATTGCCTTGACGGTCGAACCGCACTTCGCGCGGGTTGTCGAACTCGGCGGGATCGAAGTTGCCGGCCGTCACCAAGGCCATCACCCAATCGCCCTGCTTGATCGTCTGACCGTACCATTCGAACTCACGCTTGACGAGCCGGTGCGAGTTGACCAGCGGCTGTACACGCAGGAACTCCTCGACCGCGTCCGGGATCAGTTCGGGATCGGCGCGCAGCTTCTGCTGCATCGCCATATCGAGCCCGAGCCGCCGGAATATCATCGCGAGCGTGGAGGCAACGGTGTCGAGCCCGCCCAGCCACAGGAAGAAGATCGTGCCGATGATCTCGTCGTCGGTGATGGGGCGGCCGCCCACTTGACCGGTGACGATCTTGCCCGCGAGATCGGGCCCCGGATTAGCGCGCTGTTCGGCTATGAACTCACGCAGATAGGCGAGGATGCCACGCAGCGCCATGGTCGCCAGCTCGAAATCATGGCTGTGCAGGATCGCGTTTTCCCATTCGAGGAATTGCTCGAATTGCGTGAACGGGAAGCCCATCAAGTCCATGAACACGCGCACCGGGTAGACGCGTCCGAAATCATAGGCGAAGTCGACGGTGCCTTTATCGATGAAGCTGTCGATCAGAACATTGGCGCTTGCACGGATCTTCTGTTCGAGGGCGTCGATCGCTTTCGGACTGAAGAACGGGTTCAGCATCGTGCGATATTTCATGTGATCCGGAGGATCGATGCCGAGCGGAATGCAAGGCCAGGTCTCACCGATCATTGATTGGAACGCCGCGACGCCTTCGGTCGAGAACAGCTCCGCATCCTGGTAGACGCGCGCGATATCCTGATACCGGGTGACGACCCACGCCCCGATGCCGGGATGGCCGGCGACTGCATCCGGTGTCCAGAGCAGCGGCGGCACGTCACCTTCGAAGAAGATCTGTGTCTCCTTATACGGTTCGTCATAAGTGACGGGAAAGTTGCCCAACGCCCAGCGCAGATCCCGGACAAGTTCGGCAGGCACATGGTCGGGGCGATTGTCCACGACGAAGGGATCGAGCTCGACCTTGAGCTGGGTAGCCATCATCACTCTCCAAGTGTCCTTTAATCGGCGGCATATCAGACAGGATGATGCACCCCAAGGAAAATGACGGTCCGTCAGGTCGGATGAGTCAAAAACGGCGCCTCCCGCACTTCTTGATCAATGCCAGCTCCTGCGCCCCTCGCGTCAAATTCGCCATGATCGGTGCGTCTACGCGGCTGGTCGGTGGCGATTCCGATGGCTAGGATGAGGACACGGCCCGCAGGAGAGCGAGATCATGACGCGCATCCTTCCCGAGATGACGCCTGAAAACACTCCGTTCTGGACGGGCGGCGCGAGAGGGGAATTGATGATCACGCATTGCGATGCTTGCGATGCGGCGATCCATCCGGCGCAGATGGTCTGTCCAAAATGCCTGTCCGGCACCACCGCAAGACCGGCGAGAGGAACCGGAACGGTGTTGGCTCGGACCATCAACCGGCAGCAATGGTCGCCGGACATGATCGTACCCTACGCGCTTGCGGTGGTCGAGCTGGATGGCGAGCCGGGGGTGCGGATCACCGCCCGCGTCGTCGACATCGATCCCGAAGATGTACGTATCGACGACCGCGTGCAGGTCTCGTTCCAACAAGAAGGCGACGTCTGGCTCCCGCTGTTCAAGCCGCTCGCTGGCTAGGGGCCGCAGACGGGGGGGGGGCGCACGGCGTTTACAGCCCAC
>Ga0213875_10000518_pt1 | contig 32042 bp, 28 predicted proteins | sample BarmaccomBMRX_R8_FD_160105 | JGI IMG/M metagenome (GOLD analysis project Ga0213875, IMG submission 160105) | Root-associated microbial communities from Barbacenia macrantha in rupestrian grasslands, the National Park of Serra do Cipo, Brazil - RX_R8 | ecosystem: Host-associated > Plants > Roots...
GTGCAGCGTACGGACGTCTTGCAGGAAGAGATCGTATTCGGCGCCGAGCTCGTATTGCGTGCAGAAGCGCGCGGCAGCCGCGGCGCCGGTGACGAGCGGGTCGCCCTCGAACAAATGCCGGACCCGCATCACCGCTTCTTCGATCGCGGCCGGCGTCGCCTGGTTGCCGATAAAGACGATGTCGCCATTGCCGAGCAGGAAGCTCTGCCCCTCGAACAGGCTGACCATCGACTCGAACGTCTTGACCGCGATCCGCAGGTGATGGTCGCGCCGGTTGTAGGGCTGCAGCGCCGACAAACGGAGATGGGCGGCGCGGCGGCCCTGGCGAAAGCGCGACAGCCGCTCCGCGTAGTCGAGCAGGCGCGCTTCCTGGCTCGCCACCTCGGGGGGGCGCGGCGGCGTCGCTTTCATCGCCCCGACTCGCTCATGACGCTGACTACGCCTTCTGGATCGCGCATCTACGCAATCTGCGCGTTCAGGCTTACGGAAGCCTTAACAAAGACGGCGTGTGAAATAGGGCAGGTTCAGGGCTGAGCTGAATTTACGATCGGGTTTGTTGCGGCCGCTTGGCCCAGAGCGGCACGGCGACGTCGGCGCGTTTTTCGTCCCGCGGCGGCGAATGGCCGAGCGAGCGCATGAAGACGGCATAGCGCCGCCGCATTTCGGCGCGCTCCGCCGGGCTCATCTGGTCGACCGAGAGATGGGAGAGGTCGCGTTGCTGGAGATCGTCTTCGCTCATCGGCGCGGCTCTTGCTCGACGGTCTCCAGCATGGGACGGCTTATTTAACGGAAGCTTACACGATCCCGGCGGCCCCGGCGTGAGCGCGCCGGCCACAGCCGAGCCACGTCGCCCGGTCTGCCCCGGGCCCTCCTCACTCCGGGAGCTTAGAGCGGGACCTGGGCGATTTGATGATCGCCGCGGCGGGTGAGGCTGGTTGACTCAGGCCGCTCGCGTGTAGCGTCGGGAGACGATGCGCAGGTGATCGCGGAAATGCGGCCGCAATTTGCGGGTCCACTCGGTATCGGCCGCATTCTTCCAATCCGATTTCTCGACGACGGCGGGCGATTCCAGGTGATACAGCGCAACGTATTTGCGGTTGGCGTCGGTGGCGCGGAAGCGGCGCGCGCACAACACGCCCGGCACCGCGGCAAGCGCCGGGATGTGCTCCTTGTCGTACCACTCGTTGAACTCCGCCTCAACCGCGGCATCGACATTCATCGCGTTCAGCAATAGGCCCCCGGCATCCTTCGGGGGCAATTGGTCGCCCGGCAGGATCTGCTCCCCCTCGAAGCGCATCAGCCGTTCGACCCGGCTGGTCACGCGCTTCGACCACACCGACAGATTGTCATAGGCGATCGCCCGGTAAGGCTCGCTGCGCAATACCGCGACCGCATCGAGGTCGTAGGTGGCGACCGAGTTCTTCGGGTCCGCGACGCCGATCCAGCGCTGGCACAAAAGGAACCCCGGCACCCGCTCGCGCTCCGGCACGTGTTCGAGATCGTACCAGTCGTGAAACTCGTCCTCGGCAACCTTCGCGAAATTCATCGCGGCGATCAGAATGCCCTTGGCCATGGCTGCCCTCCCTTGCCGGCGCGTAACGCGTCGCAGCTGCGCCGTCCAGTCGAACAGAGCGGCGGGCGCATTGCAATCTTCGTCGCAGATTGCGAGTAGCGGCACCGCGCGATCCCGGCAATCGCGCAATTATTGGCTCGAATACTGGATTTTTTTCGCTCGCAAGCCGGCAAACGGGGCGGCCTGCCGCTTGAAGGAAGGAGGTGCGAAGCGGCCGAAGCGGCCAAGGAGACGATGCGCGATGATGACGATTCCGGCGGCCGCCTTGGCGGCGATGCTCCTCCTCCTTCCGTTGATCCTGCTGGCGCGACGCATCGGGCTGGTCGATGCACCCGGCGGCCGCAAACGGCATGTCGGCAACGTCCCGCTGGTCGGCGGCTTGGCGATCTACCTGTCGCTCGTCGCCATCGGCGCGAGCGCGGGCGTCATCGTGTCCGCCCCCGCGCTGCTGTTTGCCGGGCTGGCGGGCCTCGCCGTCGCGGCGGGGCTGATCGACGATCTATGGAGATTGCCGGCCTGGGCCAAACTGGCCTGGCAGTTCGCGATCGCGATGTCGGCGGTGATCTGCGGCGGGCCGGCTCTCGGCGAAGCGGGGGCGTTGTTCGAGCCGCAGCTCGGTCTGCACGGCATCGGTCTCGGCGCGGTCGGGCCGCTCGCCTCGGTGTTCGCCTATGTCGCGATCATGAATGCGACCAACCTGCTCGACGGCGCCGACGGGCTGGCCGGCGGGGTCGGGACGGTCGTGCTCGGCGCCGTGCTGCTGCTGTCGCAGCAGGGCGGGTTGGCCGATGCCGGGCTGTGCGCGCTCGAGCTCGGCGCGGTCGCCGGGTTTCTCTGCTTCAACCTGCCCCTGCCGTGGCGGCGGCGGCCGATCGTCTTTCTCGGCGATGCCGGGAGCATGCTGATCGGCTTTTCGCTGGCGTGGTTCTCGCTCGACCTGCATCGGTCGGCCCCGCAATTCCCGGCCGCGGCGTTCTTGTGGCTGCTGGCCTTGCCGGTGCTGGACATGGCGCGCGTCGCCTGCGGCCGCATGTTGCGCGGCGAGAGCCCGTTCACGGCCGGCCGCGACCATCTTCACCACCTGCTGCTCGACCGCGGGCTGCCGGCCGGCACCGTCGCGCTGGTCATGATCGGCGCGAGCGCCGCCTTGGCCGGGGTCGCCGTGATTGCCGCCGAACGCGGAGCCTCGAACGCGGCGCTGCTCGGCGCGCTGATGCTCCTGTGCTTCGCTTATGCCGGATCGGTTGTGAAATTGCGCGGCGGTGCGGCCGATCTGCGGCATGCCCCGGAGCCGGCCGGCGCCGCGCGCGAGGGCGAGACGGCGGCGCGGCCGCAGCCCTCGCGCCGGCTGTCGCGTGCGGCGTGAGCCTCAGGCGCCGCCATATACCGGGATGACCGCGCCGCGGGTGACCCGGTTCTGCGGCGCGGCGAGGAACGCGATCAGCTCGGCGAGCGCGGCCGGCGCGACCCAGCGCTCATGCGCCGCCCCCGGCATCGCGGCACGATTGGCCGGCGTGTCCAGGATCGAGGGCGCCACGGCGTTGACCCAGATCTCCTCGGCCGCGGTTTCCTCGGCAAGCGCCTGGGTCAGCGCGGCGACCGCGGCCTTCGAGGCCGTGTAGGCCGCCATCCCGGCCCCGAGCCGCGGCTCCAAGGCGGGGCGCGCCGCGACATTGACGATGCGCCCGCCGCGCATGCCGTCGGGGCCCGGCGCGCCGCGCGCTCGGATCGCGCTCACCGCGGCGGCGCAGCACAGAAAGGCCGAGACGGCATTGATCCGAAGCTGCGCCGCAAAATCGGCGGAAGAGGTCTCGGCGATCGGCGCCATCGCGAAGCCGCCGGCCAGGTGGATCGAGGCCCAAAGCGGCGGCAGCGCCCGATAGAACCGCTCGACCGCAGCCTCCTCGGCGAGGTCGATGCCGCGCACGACCTGCACGCCGGCATCGTCCCGATGCGGGAAGGAAGCGAGCTCGGCTTCGATCAGGTTGGGGACGTGGCACACCGCCCCGCCGGCGCGCAGGCGCGCGATCACCGCCGCGCCGAGCGCGCCGGTGCCTCCGGTGATGACGACATGCGCGCCGGCAAAGGCGACCATCGGCAGCGCTCCCCTGCACCGGGCCGGCAGGCGGCCCGAAGCGGGTTTATCACGCGCCGAGCGGCCGCCGCATCAGCTGATCGTGCCCTCGGCCGCCTCGATGTCGCGACGCCGCTCGGCCGCGACGGCGAGCACGATCTCGATGCCCCGCGCGATGTCGGCGAGCGCCATCGATGCCGCGCCCGGCTGCCGCGCCGCCTGACTCGGCAGATAGGGGAGGTGCAGGAAGCCGGCGCGGAAACGGCCTTCGCGCAATGCCGCGAGGTGCATCAGCGCGTAGAAGAGGTGATTGCAGACGAAGGTGCCGGCGGTGTTGGACACCGCCGCCGGCAGGCCGGCCTCGCGCAACGCCGCAACGGCGGCCTTGATCGGCAATGTCGCGAAATACGCGGCGGGACCGCCGCGCACCACCGGACGGTCGATCGGCTGGTGCCCGTCATTGTCGGCGATGCGCGCATCGTCGATGTTGACCGCTACCCGCTCCAGGCACAGTTCGGCGCGCCCGCCGGCCTGCCCGATTGCGAGCACGATCGCCGGATCGTGCGCCTCGATCGCGGCCTCGAGTACGGCAGCGCAGCGGTCGAAGACCGTCGGCAATTGCACGGTCGCGACCGCCAGTCCGGCGACCTCCGGAGGCAGCGCGTGCAGCGCTTGCGCCGCCGGGTTGACCGGCTCGCCGCCGAACGGCTCGAAGCCGGCGACCAGCGCTTTGATTGGCGCCCCCGGCATCGGAAACGCCGCGCCGGCCGCTCAGCCCGGACTGCCGGCGCCGCCGCCGACCGAAAGCCCGACGAACTCGCTCGTGCCATGCCGGTTCAGCAGCAGCAGCACGCTGCCCTTCGCGGCGCCCGCCTTCAGCTGCTCGGCCGCGTCCTGCGGGTTCCTGACCGGCTTCTGATCGACCGACACGATGACATCTCCCGGGCGCAAGCCGAGCGAGGCCGCCGGGCTGTCCGCGCCGACCCGGGTGATCATGACCCCCGCCACGTCGCGCGGAATGCGGAAGCGGGTCCGCGCCGCGGGATCGATCGGGCTCAGCTCCATGCCGAGGCTGGTGGCCGTGTCGTGGCCGGCATCGCCGGTCGTCTCGCGCGAGGCCACCGCTTGAGGCCGGTTGTCGCGCAGCTCGGCGACGACCGCTTCGACGCTGGAAGTCTGGCCGTTCCGCCGCATCTGCAATTGCAGCTTCTGCCCCGGCGTGGCGGCCGCGACCAGCCGGGGCAGGTCGCGAACCGTCTTGATCGGGTGCCCGTTGGCGCTGGTGATCACGTCGCCCTGCGCCAACCCGGCCTTCGCCGCCGGGCTGTTCGGCGCGACCGACGAGACCAGCGCGCCTTCCGGCGCATTCGGGTCCAGCCCGAGATTGCGCGCGATGGCCGGCGTGATTCCCTGGACCGCGACCCCGAGCCAGCCGCGCGTGACATGGCCCTGGCGGTCGAGTTGCGTGATGACGCTCTGCGCGATGCTGGACGGGATCGCAAAGCCGATCCCGACCGAACCGCCGGAGGGCGAATAGATCGCCGTATTGATGCCGATCACGCGGCCGCTCAGGTCGAAGGTCGGGCCCCCCGAATTGCCGCGGTTGATCGGGGCGTCGATCTGCAGGAAATCGTCATAGGGGCCTTCGTTGATGTCGCGGCCGAGCGCGGAAATGATCCCCGCGGTCACCGTCCCGCCCAGCCCGAACGGATTGCCGACCGCCACGACCCAATCGCCGACCTTGGCGGCGTCGCTGTCGCCCCAGGTCACGTAAGGGAGCTTGTCGCCGGCCTCGATCTTGACCAAGGCGAGGTCGGTCTTTTCGTCCCGACCGATGATCTTTGCCGGGTGCCTGCTGTTGTCCTGCAGGATAATCGTGACCTTCTCGGCGTTCCCTACTACGTGGTTGTTGGTAACGATGTAGCCCCGCGGGTCGATGATGAAGCCCGAACCGAGCGCGGTAACCGACTGCCGCGCGCCGCCGCGCGGGTGCATGCGGTTCTCGAAGAACCGGCGCAGCATTTCGTCGAACGGAGATTGCGACAGCCCGCCGCCGCCCTGATCCCCGTCCCCGCCCGGCCCTTCGTCGGTCTCGGCGGCGGTCTGTTGCGTCAGCTCGGCCGAGACGTTGACGACGGCCGGCAGTACGCGCGCGACGAGCGGCGACAGGCTCGGCAGCGCGATCGCGGTCTCGTTCTGCACCTTCTGGGTGAGGTCCCGCCCGGAGTTGCCCGTATCGGCGGTCTGCGCCCGGCCGAGCGCGGGACACAACAGCAATGCCGCGGCAAAGACGGCGAGCGCATTGCGCGGCATCGGCCGCGGAATCCGGGAAGCGAGGTCGAGGCGCATGTTGCGTTACCTGGCGATGGGTCGGGCCGCGCGGTTGGGCCGCCGCCGCGTCTGCGCGGCGGCCATCGCATCAGGAAAACCACGCCCCCATCGGGGAGTTCCGGCGTGCCCAACCGCCGCTCGCCACCGCCGCAAGCCCCATCCGGCCAGCCGCGCTCGCCCGTGCAACGCAGCATTTACCGCGATTGGGCTTGCGCCGGGCGGATCGCGCATAAGATCTGAGGGCCGGAGGCGAACGGCAGGAACGGGATGATGCCATCCGATACGAGTACGACCGTCGGCCCGGAGGACGTGCCCGAGCGGCCCGATCTGCCGAAGGTCACGGCGCTCTTCGCGCGCTGGCTGCCGAGCGCCGGGACGGATGCGCTCGAACCCTCGATTTACGGTTTCGTGCTGCGCTACAGCCTGCGCGAGCAGATCTATCTCGTGATCGTGACGCTGCTCTCGTTCCCGTTCCTTTACTACTCGCTCGAACTCCCGAAGACGATCGTCAACCACGCTATCGGCGGCAAGGAGTTTCCGCAGAAGTTCTTCGTATTCTCGCTCGGCCAAGTGCCGTACCTGCTGGTGTTGTGCGGCATCTTCCTGATCCTCGTGCTGGTCAATGGCTGGTTCAAATACCATTTGAACGTGCGCAAGGGCCGGGTCGGCGAGCGCATGCTGCGGCGGCTGCGCTACGAATTGTACGAGCGCGTCCTGCGCTTTCCGCTGAAGCATTTCGACCGGACCGCGACCGGCGAGATCGTCGCGATGGTGACCGCCGAGCTCGAACCGGTCGGGGGGTTTATCGGCGATGCCTTTGCGCTGCCGGTGTCCCAGATCGGGACGCTGCTGACGATCTTCATTTTTATGTTCGTGCAGAACCCGGTGCTCGGGGCGGCCGCCGTCGCGCTCTACCCGGTGCAGGCCTATGTGATCCCGAAGATGCAGCGCAAGATCCGCGCGCTCGGCCGCGACAGGGTGCGCCAGGTGCGCCACCTGTCGGATCGCATCGGCGAGTCGATCGCGGGGCAGGTCGACATCCGCACGAACCATGCCGGCCCGGCCCAGCTGGCCGACATCGCCAATCGCCTGAGCCAGATCTACCGGCTCCGCTTCGAGATCTACAACCGCAAGTTCTACGTCAAGTTCTTGAACAATCTGTTGGGCCAGCTGACGCCGTTTTTCTTTTATGCGATCGGCGGGTATTTCGTCATTACCGGCCGGCTGTCGTTCGGCGCGCTGGTCGCGGTGCTGGCCGCGTACAAGGACCTCTCCTCGCCGTGGAAGGAACTGCTCGATTTCTACCAGAACCAGCAGGATGTCGCGATCAAATACGAGCAAGTCGTCGAGCAGTTCCAGGTCGGGGATATGCTGGAGCGCTCGTGGCTGCTGCACGAACCGGCCGAAATCCCGCCTCTCGAAGGCGTGGTGGCGTTCCAGGGGGTCAGCTTCGTCGATGGCGACGGGTTCCGCCTGCTGGAAACGGTCAGCTTCGAATTCCCGCTCGGGACGCATGTCGCGATCCTCGGGCCGAGCAACAGCGGCAAGGACCTGATCCCGCAACTCGTGGCCCGGCTCTACACGCCGAGCACCGGCCGGATCACGATCGGCACCGTCGATCTGAACAGCCTGGCGATGTCGGTGACCGGCCGGCACATCGGCTATGTCGGGCCGACGACGCACCTGTTTTCCGCGACCCTGCGGGAAAACCTGCTGCTCGGGCTGCGTCACCGGCCCGGGACGACAAGTCCCCACGAGGACGGCGCGAGCGGCGGCCCGATCGACGGCGCGGCCGCGTCCGACGACATCGATTTCGACACCGTGCCGGATTGGATCGATTACCAGCAGGCCGGGGTCGCGGACGCCGCGGAACTCGAGACGCGGCTACTCGACATCCTGCGGCTGGTCGATTTCGCGGACGACATCTACCAGCTCGGCTTGCGCGGCAGGCTGGACCCGCAGCAGCAGCCCGAGGCGGCGCAGGGCATCGTCGAGGCGCGCCGTCGGCTCGAATGCCGTCTCGTTGCGGACGGGATCGCCGAACTAGTGGAGCGCTTCGACCCCGACCGCTACAACACCAACTCGTCGGTCGCCGACAATCTCCTGTTCGGGACCACGATCGGCGACACCTTCGACGGCGAGGGGCTGGCCCGCAACGAGTATGTCCAGCGCGTACTGGACCGGCACGGGCTGACCCGCGACCTGCTCGCAGCCGGTGCGCAGGTCGCGGAAATCATGGTCGAGCTGTTCGGCGATCTGCCGCCGGATCACGATTTCGTCGCCGAGTTCAGCTATATCGGTGCGGAAGACCTGCCGCGGCTGGAAAGGATCCTGGCGCGGCTCGGCCGTTCCGGACCGGCCTCGCTCGCCCCCGAGGACCGCGCTCAGCTCCTCTCGCTGGCGTTGAAGATCGTCGCGGCGCGGGACCGCACCGGCCTGATCGACGGCCCGATGCAGCAGCGGATCGTCGAGGCGCGCCATCAATTCCGCGAGGGGCTGCCCGAAGAACTGCGCGATGCGGTCGAGTTCTTCGACCCGGAACGCTACAACGCGGCGGCGCGGCTCGAAGAAAACATCCTGTTCGGCACGATCCTGCGCGGCGAGGCCGGCAGCCGCGAGCGCGTGCAGCAGGCGATCGGCGAAGTGCTCGACGAGCTGGGTCTGCGGAACACCGTGCTCGCGGTCGGGCTCGACTACAATGTCGGCACCGGCGGGTCGCGACTGTCCCCCTCGCAGCGGCAGAAAACCGCGCTCGCTCGCGCCGTCCTGAAACGGCCCGAATTGCTGGCGCTCGACGAGGCGAGCGCGGTGCTCGACCCCGCCGCCGAGTTCCGCATCCTCGACGCCTTGAAGCAGGAATTCGCGGGCCGCAGCATCATCGCGAGCCTGCCGCGCCCCGAAGTCGGCCGCGCCTTCGACCGGGTCGTCGTCATGGAACAGGGCCGGGTCGTGCGCGAAGGACCCTATGACGAGCTGAACCAGGCGGACGGGCCGCTCGCGACCTTGATGGCCGCCGAATAACGCCGCGCCCGCAATCGCGCTTCACCCGTCCTGCCGACCGGCCTTCAGAAGCTGCTTCTTCCGGGTTCAGGGGTTCTGGGCTCGCGGGATTTCGCAAGCGACACGTTCTCTCAAGGCCGCCCGGTGTCGAGCGCGCCCGACAGTTTCAGATGGTAGACCAGCAGCACGGTCTTGATGTCGACGATGTCGCCGCTCGCGACCATCCGCCAGGCTTCGTCGAGGGTCAGCTCGACGGTCTCGATGTCCTCGCCTTCCTCGGCCAGCCCGCCGCCTTCCGAGATGCGCCGGCTCGGATCGTATTCGGCAAGAAAGACGTGCATCTTCTCGGTGACGAGGGCCGGGCTCGGATAGAGCACGAACAGCGGAGTCAGCGCGTCGAGGCGGTAGCCGAGCTCTTCCTCGGCCTCGCGGCGCGCGGTCTCGGCCGCGTCGTCGCCGGCTTCGATGTGCCCGGCGCATGCCTCGATCAGGCGCGGCGAGTCGCCGTTCAGATACGGCGGCAAGCGCAGCTGGCGCGCCAGCAGCATCGTACCGCGCCGGCGGTCGATCGGCAGCACGACCGCGCTCTGCGGCAATTCGTAGACCTCGCGCTCGACACTCTCCCGGGCGCCGTCCTGCCGGCGCTGCGCGAAGCGGACCTTGCGCAGCGGGAATTTCTCGGCCGATAGCGTCTCGATGCGTTCGATCTCGATTGCGTCGTCGCCGCTGTCGCTCATGGCTGGCCTCCGCCGATGCTCGCCGATCCCGTAGCGCCAACGTCCCAGGCGGGTTCGGCTCCGGGCGGCCTTGCGCAAAGTGACGCGGCGGCGGCGGCCGGCAGCGTGTTGGCGGGCTCCGACGGGCGGCCTATAACAGCAGGAAGAAGCCGCAGGGGCGGCCCCCATTTCGAGAGCGACGTACCGGCGACCGATGCCGCTCCTGGCGATACCTTTTCCGGCGATCGATCCCGTTGCGGTCTCGCTTGGCCCGTTTGCGATCCGGTGGTACGCGCTCGCCTACATCGTGGCGCTGATCATCGGGTGGCGCTATTGCCTGGTCCTTGCGACCCGACCGCCGCGCCTGGTGCGGCCGCAGGATGTCGACGATTTTCTGGTCTGGGCGACGCTTGGCGTCGTGCTCGGCGGCCGGATCGGTTACGTGCTGTTCTACAAGCCGGGCTATTACATCGAGCATCCGCTCGAGGCGCTCTATCTCTGGCATGGCGGGATGTCGTTTCACGGCGGCGCGATCGGCGTCACGATCGCCATCGCCCTGTTCACGCGGTCGCGGCGCATCGCGATTTTCGCCTTTTCCGACATTATCACCGAGGCGATTCCGATCGGTTTGTTCTTCGGGCGCCTCGCCAACTTCATCAACGGCGAATTGTTCGGCCGCGAGAGCGACGTGCCCTGGGCGATGATTTTTCCCAATGGCGGCCCCGTTCCGCGCCACCCGAGCCAGCTTTACGAAGCCTTTTGCGAGGGGGTGCTGCTCTTTCTGATACTGCTCGCGGCCGAGCGTAACGGCGCGCGCCAGCGTCCGGGTACTGTCACCGGTGTGTTCCTGATCGGGTATGCGGTTGCCCGCATGTCGGGCGAGCTGTTCCGGCAGCCCGATGTGCAGCTCGGCTTCCTGATTTTCGGCACCACGATGGGCCAATTGCTGTCGATCCCATTGCTGATTGCCGGAATGGTCATCGTGTACTGGGCGAGGCGCGCTCCGCTCGCGGCGCCGTCGGTCCGCCGCTCGGCGAGCCCGCGCGCGTGATCCGGGCGGCGCGCCGTCCGCAAGCGCCGCCGGCTCCGCTGAGCGCGCGGATCGCGCGCCGCATCCGCGCCGAAGGACCGCTTTCGGTGGCGGCCTTTATGGCGATGGCGTTGCACGATCCGGAAGGCGGCTACTATGCATGCCGCGACCCGATCGGGAGCGGCGGCGATTTCATCACCGCGCCGGAGATCAGCCAGATCTTCGGCGAGCTGCTCGGCCTGTGGTGCGCCGATTTATGGCAGCGCTGGGGCCGCCCGAACCCGGTCATGCTGGTCGAGCTCGGGCCGGGCCGCGGTGCGCTCGCGCAGGACCTGCTGCGCGCCGCGGCGAGCGTTCCCGGATTCAGCGATGCGCTGCGCCTTTGTTTCGTCGAGGCGAGCCCGGCGCTGCGAGCGGAGCAGCGGCGGCGCCTGGGTTCAATGCCCGCAAGCTGGGTCGATCGGGTCGAGATGGCGCCGCGCGGGCCGGTCTTCGTCATTGCCAACGAGTTTGTCGACGCCCTGCCGGTGCGCCAACTCGTGCGCGGCGAGACGGAATGGGCCGAGCGCCGAGTCGCGCTCGACCCGCAAGGCGGGTTCGCGTTCGCGGACGGGGCCGAGAGCCCCATTGCGAGCGCCCTCGTCCCGCCGGGATTGCGGGATTGCCCGCGCGGCACGGTCGTAGAGATCCGGCCGGCGGCGCAGGCCCTGATGGCCGAGATTGCGGAGCGCCTGGTTGAGGCGCCGGGGGCGGCGCTGTTCATCGATTACGGCTCGGCGGCAAGCGTCCCGGGTGCGACGCTCCGGGCGGTGCATCGGCACCGCGCCGCCGACCCGCTGGCAGAGCCGGGCACCGCCGATCTGAGCGCGCATGTGGATTTCGCCGCTCTCGCCGAAGCGGCGGCGCGCGGCGGGCTCGAAATCTGCGGTCCGGTGACGCAGGGCCGCTTTCTCGCCGCGCTCGGGGCCGAGCTTCGCCTCGCCAGACTGTGTGCCGGCGCCGGGCCGGAGCAGCGCCAGGCGCTCGCATCGGGCGTCGCCCGGCTGCTCGACCCGGAGCAGATGGGCTCGCTGTTCAAGGTCATGGCGGCGGTCTCGCCGGGTTTCCCGATGCCGGCCGGCTTCTCGGCGGATTTCTGCGCCGGCGCCCCATCCCGAGTCACGGCGCCGAGCCGGCAGGAGCGGGGATGATCACGCTCGGCGTGCTGAACGACGCTCCCGGAATCCGACACGGCTTCTTCACCCGGCAGGGTGGGGTCAGTACGGGGCTGTTCGCGTCCTTGAATTGCGGCTACGGCTCGGCAGACGCGACGGAGAATGTGGCACGCAACCGCGCGATCGCGACGGCGCGGCTCGACCTGCCGCCCGACCGGCTCGTCACCTGCCACCAGGTCCACAGCGCCGAGGTGGTAACGGTCGAGCGGGTGTGGCGCCGCGAGGACGCGCCGCGCGCCGACGCGCTGGTCACCTCGCTGCCCGGTATCGCGCTCGGCATTCTCGCCGCGGATTGTGCGCCGATCCTGTTGGCCGATGCCGAGGCGTCGGTCATCGGCGCCGCGCATGGCGGCTGGCGGGGCGCGCTCAGCGGGGTGGTCGATGCGACGGTCGCGGCGATGACGGTTTTGGGCGCGGTACGCTCGCGCATCCGTGGCGCCATCGGGCCGTGCATCGCCCAGCGCTCGTATGAGGTCGGCCCGGAATTCCCGTCCGCCTTCCTGGCCCAGGACGCGGCGAATGCCGGGTTTTTCGCGCCGTCCCGCCGCGAGCGGCATTTCATGTTCGACCTCGGCGGCTATATCGAGCGGCGGCTGCACGGGCTCGGCGTGGGCGAGGTGCAGCGCGCCCCGCACGACACGGTGGCCGAAGAGGACCGTTTCTTCAGCTACCGGCGAGCCTGCCATCGCGGCGAAGGCGATTACGGCCGCGGCCTCGCCGCAATCGCGATCGCGGAATAGCCGGGTCCACGAGGGGAGCGTCGCCGGTGCCGCATCTGATCCTGTTCGCCGCCTTTTGTCTGCTCGGCCTTCTCGCGACGTGCGTCCTGATCTGACATCAGCGGCACGGCGCCGAGCGGCGCGGCTCTGCGCGGGCGGGCTCGTGCTGCTGGCCGGCTGCCAGCCTTTGCCGCATCCCTTTGCCGACGATCTGCCGCCGCCCTCGCTGATGCGGGTGCGCAGCGGCGCGGCCGTGACGATAGCGCCGATCGACGGCGTGCCGCAGGCGGCCGCGGCAAAGCTCGAATCCGCGATCGCCCATGCGCTGCAGGAGCACGACATCGCGGCAACCGATAAGGCAACCAGTCTTGGCAGCTATCAGCTCTATGGCCGCATCGAGGAGCTCCCTGGCGAGGGCAAGAAGGCGAGTTTGGTGGCCTATTGGAGGCTGCGCGACCCCAATGGCCAGCCGCTCGGCGAGCGCAGCGAACGGGTCGACGGGACGGCACAGGAGTTCGACAAGGCCGATGACGGCGCGCTCGCGAAGCTGGCCTCGGCGAGCGCCGAGCAGCTCGCCGGCCTGCTGCAGGAAGAAGCGCCCGTTCAGGCTGCCGCGCCGGGCCATACGAAAACCCGGCTGTTGATCGGCAAGATTGCAGGCGCACCCGGCGATGGCGGCCAGTCGCTGGCGACGGCAATGGCGAATGTGCTGCGCCGGCAGGATATCGACGTCGTCGTCCAGCCCGAGGCGAAAGCCGATCTGTCGCTCGACGCCGAGGTGACGGCGGCCGCTGCCAAATCCGGTAAGCAGGATGTCAAGATCGTCTGGCACGTCCGCCGCGGCGACGGCGGCGAGATCGGTACGGTGGGCCAGGAGAACGAGGTGCCGAGCGGTTTGCTGAACGGCCCGTGGGGCGACCTCGCCTACATGGTCGCGCTCTCAGCCCAGGACGGGATCATGGCGCTTGTCGCGCGCGCAGTCACCCGATAAGTTACGCTTATCAGGTGATACGGCGATTTCGCCATAACGGGCTGGAGCGGTTTTTTCAGAAGGGCGACAGCAGCGGGATCAATGCCCAGCATGCCGCCCGTTTGCGGCGGCTGCTGTCGGCGCTGAATGCCAGCGTCGGACCGCGAGGCATGAACCTGCCAGGTTTCCGCCTCCATCCGCTTCAAGGCGAGCGCCGGGGGCAATGGGCGGTTTCAGTCTCGGGCAATTGGCGGCTGGTCTTCGAGTTCGCGGGTGAAGACGCCACGAACGTCGATCTCGTCGATTACCACTGAACCCGCCGGAAAGGACCGTGGTTGCATGGAGATGCACGATCCGGCTCACCCGGGCGACATCATCCGGGAGGAGTGCCTGAAGCCGCTCGGCTTGACCGTGACGGCGGCGGCCGAGGCTCTCGGCGTCACCCGCAAGGGCCTGTCCGACTTGCTGAACCGGCATAGCGGGGTTTCGCCGGAGATGGCGATCCGGCTGGAACAGGTGTTCGGCGGCACGGCCGATACCTGGTTGCGCATGCAGTTGCAGCGCGATCTGTGGGAAGCTCGTCAGCGGGCCGACAAGATCAAGGTCAACCGCCGCTTCACCGAAGCGGCGCCGAGCTGAGTCCGACAAAGGGGAATGCCGGCTCGGCTTACCGGGCGTCGCCGGTCAGATCGCATAAGGCGCCGGGTATTTCCGCCAGCAGCTCGCGGGCAAGATAGCCGAGCGGCCCGAATTTGCGGGCGAGCCGCAGTCCGGCCTGGCGGTGGAGTCGCACCGCCCACAAGCTCGCCGAAACCGGATCGGCGCCTCGCGCGAGCAGTCCGGCGACGAGCCCCGACAAGACGTCGCCCGAACCCGACGTGGCGAGACCGATCTGGCCTTGGTCGTGGTACCACGCCTTTCCGCGCGGCGTCGCGATATGGGTACAGGCCCCCTTCAGGACCACCACCGCGCCGAATCGGGCGGCGGCGTCTTTCGCGACCCGCAGCGGGTCGGCTGCGACCTCGGCCAGATCGGTCTTCAGAAGATGCGCCATTTCGCCGGGATGCGGCGTGATGACGATCGGCTGAGTCCGGTGACGCAACGCCTCGCCAAGTTCGAGAACGCCGCCCATCGCGGCGGCGTCGAGCACGAGCGGGGGCCCGTCCTCGGCCGTCGCGAGCGCGGCGCCGAGCGCGCAAGCCGCCGGCTCGTCGGCCATGCCGGGGCCGATCAGCACCGCGCGACAGTGCCGTGCGCGCGATACCAGCGCGTCGGCCGCGCCCGGATCGATGCCGCCCTGCGTCGTCTCCGGGTGGCCGACAACGCGCGCCTCGATCATCGCGAGGCCGAGGGGGACGGCAATGCTCGCGACGGTCGCGACCTGCAGCCGGCCGGCGCCGACCCGCAACGCGGCGATCGCCGACAGCACCGCGGCGCCGGGCACCTCGGCGCTGCCGGCGACAACGAGGACGCGGCCGCGCCCTTCCTTGTCGGCGTCGTCTGCCGGAGAAGGCGGCGCGTGCCGGCGCAATACCTCATCCGTCAGCTCCACCGGGTCCAGCGCGGGCGGGTCCAGCTCCACCGGGGCGCTCATCGCGCCGCCACTTTCGCGTCCGGTTCGGAGGTCACGGCGACGCCGGTCCGCTCGATCGGCGCGACGAAGTTGTAGCGCGCCAAGATCATGCCGCCGCGCACTCCTCGGTCGGGATCGAAGCGGTATTCGGTTACCGAGCAATTGGCGACATCGCCGTCGCGATCGATCGCGAGGATGCTCGCCTCATCCAAATTCTCCAGCAGGTAGCGCAGGCACAGCACGACGACCTGATGCGTCACGATCAGCACGCGCCGGGCCGCGAAATGCAGGCTGACCGTGTCGAGCACGCTGCGCAATCGCAGGATCACGTCGCACCAGCTCTCGCCGCCCGGCGGGCGGTGATAGAATTTTCCGAGGATGCGGCGATGCTCGGTTTGCTCCGGATAATGCTCGGCGATGCCGGTCTCGGTCAGCCGGTCGAGCACACCGAACTCCTTTTCGCGCAGCCGCTCGTCGCTGACGAATTCGCGGTGCGCGACCCCGAGCTCGCCATGGGTCGCGACCAGCTCCGCCGTTTCGCGCGCCCGCAGATAGGGCGAGACCAGCACGCAATCCGGCCGCTCCTCTGCCGGCAGCGCGGCAAACCAGCGGGCGAGCGCCTGCGATTGCTGCCGCCCGAGCGAGCTCAGCGGCACGTCGGCATCGCGCATGGCGATGTCGATCCGGGCATGACCGGCGGCCCGCGCGAGGTTGCGCGCGACATTGCCGGCGCTCTCGCCGTGCCGCACGATCCACAGCCGATCCGGCCACCGCTGCTCCATGGCACCTCCTCACCCATCAGGTGAACCCGCCAAGGCCCGCGATGCTCCGCCGTGGCAGAAGAGAGATTGTACTAAACCGCTATCGCGGTAATGAAGGGCAGTCAGGCGTACTTCATTCGATCACTTTACTAGCACGCACCAGCAGTTGATTGGGCAAAGTGATTCCGAGTGCTTTGACCGTCTTTTGGGTGATGACGAGTTCGAACTTGGTGGGCTGCTCCACAGGCAAGTCTGCCGGTTTGGCACCCTTGAGGATCTTGTCGACGTAAGGGGCAGCGCGCCGATACTCGTCGAGAACATTCGCACCATAGGACATCAATCCTCCCGATTCGGCGTAAACGCCCCACTCGTAGATTGCGGGTAAGTTCTGCTTTGCCACGAGGTTGATAATTGCTTGTCGTTCCGCGACGAACATCGGGCTTTGCATGACAATGAGACCATCAACCTGCACGCTAGCCATGTCTTCGAACGTCTTCTCAAACTGGCCTCGATCTCGCGCCTCAAAGATTTGAAGCTGGACCGCTAGGTTCCTTGCCTCGGCTTGCGCATCTTTCAGAAGGTCCCGGTATCTCGCTTCCGTAAGCACTCCCGGCTGCAAAAGAATAGCCGCGCGGGTCACACCAGGCGCCGCCTCTTTCAGCAGCCGCAGCCGCGTTGCTGTCAGCTCAGGGTTGCACTCCATCGTTCCCGTAAGATTCCGGCCCGGTCGCTCAAGGCTGTCTACCAAACCCCAGGCTACAGGATCAGCGCCCAACACGAACACGGTAGGGATCGTGCTCGTTGCGTCTTTGGCCTGTCGTGCGGGCGGCCCAGGAGCGACGATCAGATCGACGGCCATGTCGACCAGTTGGGAAGCAAGTCCGGGGAGTTGGTCGGCCTTTCCCTCCGCACGTCGGTATTCGATCGCCACATTGTGGCCCTTAACCCAACCCAGATCGTTCAGCCCGCCTTCGAATGCCTCCTCGAATGGGGAGGCTGAACCACCAGACAAGTAGCCGATTATGGGTACCTTTTTGGGTTGCTGGGCGCGGGCGACGAGCGGCCACGCGATCGCCACACCGACGGCACCTTTGACGAACTTGCGCCGCCTCATGACGTACCCTCCCGTTCTGACCAGCAGCAGGGAATATGGCTCAACAGAGACCCTGCCAGACGAATTCCACCGCATCCGCTATTACGGCTTGCCGCCAACGGCCAGCGCGCCGAGAAGGTCGCGCTCTGCCGGCAACTTCTCATATCGTGGCGCGGTCCGCCCAGTCCGGCGACGCCGACCAGACCAATGGTCCGCCGCCCGACGGCACACTTCCCTGCCCGTGCTGTGGCGGCCGAATGATCATCCTCGAAATGTTCGACGGTACGCATGTCCGCGCGCGGTTCGACACCTCATGACGAACCCGCGCAGCCTTGCGCATAATCCGACCCGCCGCTTGCGCAGCGGTGGCGCTGATCCTCTGCGCCTCGCTCCCGTTCCCCGCGATCTCGGCTGCTTAAATCCGTTCGTGAGGCGGCGCCTGTCGTCGCCCGCAGGGGCTTTCCGCCACTCGCTTCCCCCCGCTATGGTGTAGTGCTGCCCAGCGCGGACCGCACCGGAACGAGAGGATGCAATGCCCGACGAAAACGACGTTTTCGACATCATGCAGACCACCCGGGCGATGCGGCGTCTCAAGCCCGACCCAGTGCCGGAGGAGCTGATCCACAAGATCCTGCGCGCCGGGCAATGGGCCGCGAGCGGCGGCAACAACCAGCGTTGGCGCTTCCTGGTCGTCAAGGACCGCAAGATCAAGGAGGCTGTGGCGGTCTTCTACAAGCGCGCCTTCGAGGAGGTGATCGGGCCGCGCTACGCCAGCAGCCCGCCGCCGCCGGGGGTGACGGCCGAGAAGTACAAGCGCCAGCATGCCGCGGTCGAGTACCTGACCGAGCATTTTCACGAAGCGCCGGTATGGATCGTCGCCTGCCTCGACGAAGGATCGTCGGAGCCGCCGCGATGGGCCGGCGCATCGATCTACCCGGCAGTCCAGAACATGCTGCTCGCGGCGCGCGCGCTTGGCCTCGGCTCGACACTGACGACCCGGCATTTGCTGCACGAGAAGGAGGCCGATGCGGCGCTCGGGCTGCCCCCCGGCGTGCGCTCCTATGCGATCCTGCCGATCGGCTATCCGATGGGGCGCTTCGGGCCGGTCGGCCGCGGACCGCTGTCGGAGGTCGTCTACCAGGACCGCTGGGGCCAGCCCTATCAGGGGCTGTAACGGGGAGGCGAGCGATGCCGAGGATTGCGCCTGTCACCGGGAAATCGGATGTCCCGGCCGAATACCACGGCGTTGTCGACGAGGTGGTGTCGGTGTTCGGCAATGTGCGCGGGCCGTTCAGCATCCTGCTGCACAGCCCGAAACTTGCCGAACGCCTGCTGAAGCTGGTCACCTTCAACCGCGACGAGAGCGTCGTCGAAGCGAAGTTGCGCTCGCTTGCGATCCTCGCGGCGGTGCGCGAGCGCGAGGCCGCCTATGTCTGGGCGGCGCAGGTCGGCGCGGCGCGCCGCGCCGGGGTGCGCGAGGAGACGATCGATCTGCTCCGCGCCAAGGGCGATCCCGCCGCGCTGGCGCCGGAGGAGCGCGACATCGTCACCTATACCCGTCAGCTGATGCGAACCAATCGGGTGGAGCAGCCGGTGTTCGACGCGCTCAAGGACCGTTTCGGGGTCCAATGGCTGGTCGAGCTGACCGCCGCGGCCAATTACTTCGCCTTCCTGTCCGGCATGGTCAACGCCTTCGAGGTCCCGGCGCCGCCCGACGGCGACAAGCTGCCGGTGTGAGGCGGACCGGCAAGCGCGGTCACGCCCTGTCGGGTTCGGCGCCAAGTTCGGCAGAGGCCTGGCGCGCCCGGCTTGCGGCGTTGCGGGCCATCTCGGCGCAGAGCCCGGTATAGGCCGCGGGGTCGAGCAGCGCGGCTATCGCCGCCTGATCGAGATGGGCGGCCACCCGGGGATCGGCGGCCAGCAGCTCGGCGAACGGACGGCCCTCGGTGAAAGCGGCCTGCGCGGCGTCGTAGACGGCGTCGTGAGCGTGCTGGCGGCCGATGGCGGCGCCGAGGTCGAGCATGACCGCCTCGGCCATGATCAGCCCGCCGCCGAGGTCGAGATTGGCCCGCATGCGCGCCGGGTCGAGCCGCAACCCGCTCAACATGGCGATGAGCCGGCTCAGCATGTCGCCCATCGCGATCGCCGCCCGGCTCTCGGCGGTGTCCATCATCAGGCTGGTGGTGCGGTCGGCCTCGTGCTCGGTCTGCATCGCTTCGAGCGCGAGCGGCACCATTGCGCGGATCTCGGCCGAGGCGGCGATAATGTCCTGGCACAGCTTCGGGTTGCGCTTTTGCGGCATGGTCGAGCTGCCGACCGTGCCCGCGGGTACCGGCTCCTCGGCCTCGCCGAATTCGGTCTTCATCAGCGTGTAGATCTCGCGGGCGATCTTGCCGCAGGTCGCCGCGAGCAGGCCGAACAGGCAGATGTTCTCCGCCAGATGATCGCCGATCGTGCGCGCCGGCACCGCCATCGGCGTCAGGCCGAGATGGCGTGCAACGCCGGCCTGCACCGCCGGCCCCTGCGCGCCGAGCGAGGCGAAGGTGCCGGCCGCGCCGCCCAGCATCGCGACGAAGATTCGCGGCGCCGCCTCGCGCCACCGCTCGACATGGCGGATCAATTCGTCGATCCAGACCGCGACCTTGAACCCGAAGGTCGCGGGCACCGCATGCTGGCCGTGGGTGCGGCCCGCCATCGGCATGTCGGCGCCGCGCTCCGCGAGGTCGGCCGCGGCGGCGAGCGCCTTGCCGATCAGCTCGAGGAAGATCCGGTGCGCCTGACGCAGCACCAACAGATCGCCCGTCTGCGTGATGTTCTGCGTCGTCGCACCCCAATGGACCCAGCCGCCATGCGGCTCGCCGACGATCCGCGCCAATTCCCAAACCAGCGGAACGATGGTGTGCCCGGTGCGCGCGAACCCCTCATCGAGCCGCACGCGGTCGAACAGGTCGAGCCGGGCGGCGCGCGCGATCGCCTCGGCCGCGTCGGCCGGCACGATCGCCAGCTCGGCCTGCGCGCGGGCCAGCGCCGCCTCGACATCGAGCCAGGCCTGCCAGCGGTTCTCCAGCCGGTAGAGCGCACGGATGCCGGGATCGGAGACGCGCGCCGCGGTCGGCAAGGTGTCGCTCATCGGGCCGCCTCCGCCATGTTGGACAATGCGCCGTGTCGGTGCGGTCCCCGGCCTCGCCAACCGCCGAGAGGCTGTGAGCGAAGAGCATGGAGCCGCGGTGTTGTGGCTCAATCATCCCCGAAAATTGGGTGTTCTCGGGTCCGGCCTCGCCGCTGCGCGACGCCCGGAGTGACTATCGCGTGCTACGCCGCCTGGTCGAGGCTCGAGGCTGTGTCCTGGGTGGTGACGCGGCGCAGGTCGCGCGGCTGGGTCTCGTCGAAAGGCCGGCCGCGATGCATCGTGCAGCGATTGTCCCAGATGACAAGATCGCCGGTGCGCCAGCGATGGCGGTAGACGAATTGCGGCTGGGTCGCATGCTCGATCAGGTCGCGCAGCAAGAGCCGGCCTTCGGGAACCGGCCGGCCGAGAATGTGCGAGGCATGCGCGGCGAGGTAGAGGGTCTTGCGCCGCGAACCGGGGTGCCGGCGCACCACCCGCTGCGGCACCGGCGGCATCGCCGCGCGCTCCTCCTCGGTAAAGTCCGCAAAGCCGATCGTGCCGCGGGAGTAAAAAATCGAATGCTCGGCGACGAGCCCGTCGATGCTCTGCTTCGCGGCTTCGGGGAGCGCGTCGTAGGCGGCGCGCAGATCGGCGAATTCGGTCTCGCCCGCGCCGGCCGGGCCCGGCGCCGGCACGACATGAGCGAACAGCATCGACAGCGCGCCGGGCACACGGCGGAACGACGCGTCGGTATGCCATAGGCGGTTGCCGAGCGCGCCCATGCGCCGGCGATCGTCGCGAGCGCGCAGCCGGTTGTCGGGGCCAAGGTTGGAGACATCGGCAAATTCGGCATGCTTGAGCCGGCGCACGCCGCTATAGGTCTGCGGCGGCTCGATCGCGCCGAACCGGCGGGCGAAGGCGAGCTGCGTGTCGTCATCGAGGCGCTGGTCATGAAAGACCAGCACGGCATAGCGGTCGATCGCCGCCGCGATCTCGCCGATCGTCTCGCTCGACAAGGGGCCGGACAGGTCGAGCCCGCCGACCTCGCCGACGAACAACGGATGGAGCTGGCGAATCTCGAGGCTCATGGCCCGCGCCGCCGGGCTCAGCCCCAGAAGGCGAGCGTGCGCACCTCGATGCTCTCGCGCGGCGGTGCGTCCGCTGACGTGGTCGGGTCGTCGAAGGCGCCATGCGCCGAAAACCGCGCCGCCCCGTGCAGCGCCGAGTCGAAGCAACGGATCAGCACGACCTCATCGGCCTGCATCTTCGGGAAGTAGTACCAGCGCTGCCGCGGATCGTAGGTGATCGCATAGATCTCGCCGACCCGGTCGGGATAGCGCAGATCGGACGCGACCAGGTTGTTCTCTTCGAGGCTCTGCGCGTCGCACAAGGCCAAAGGCGAGCTGAGCAGAGGGCCGCGGATCGGCCGCCACGCATTGATGATGGCATAGCGGCCTTGAAGCAAGGTTTCGGCCTCGGCGCCCAACAGGTCGCGCACCCGCTGCGGCGCCGATTTCGCGGTGTAGTCGTTGTGGACGCGGTTCGCCGGCGGCTTGATGCCGCTGCCCTTGACGGCGGCCTTCTCCGGGTTGCGAACGATGTGGTCGAAAACGACGACGCGTTCGGCGCCCGTCGCCTGTTCGATCAAACGCTCCACCTCGGGGTAGTAGACGTTGCGGATCTGGTCCTCGTCGTAGAAGTCGGCGACCGCGCTCGGCTGTCGCAGCAGCACGAACCCTTCGCGGTCGAGCGACAGTGTGTCGGCCAGCATTCGCGCGTCGCGGACGGCGACCGTATGCGGCTCCAGCGTTCCGGTGCGCACGGGGACGCCCGGCGGCGGGTCGTAATTATACGCGACCGGCCTTTCGCTCGTCGGCGCGAGGAAATTCAGCGACGCCGTCACGCTGGTCGTCTCGACCGGGGTCATGCCGTCCATAAATTCCTCCTCGAGCCGGCGCGCGATGCCCGTATCAGGTAGGTACTGACGGTAGGGTTTGCTGCCGGCGCGGGCCAGAAATTTTCGCCGCCGCGGCGCCATCGGGGCGGGAACCACCGGCTTTTTCGTCGGTTCGAGTGGCGCATGCGCGCTCGATCGCGAGCGCGACAACCCGCTCCGGAGTTTCCCACCGATGGCCGACAGTACCCGTCCGCTTGCCCTCGTGACCGGCGCCTCCACAGGCATCGGATACGAACTCGCCAAATGCTGCGCCGAAAACGGCTTCGATCTCCTGATCGCGGCCGACGAACCGAAGATCATGGAGGCGGCGCGCGAACTCGGCGCGCATGGCGCCAAGGTCGAGGCCGTGCAGGCCGACCTCGCGACGCTGGAAGGGGTCGAGAAGCTTTACGCCGCCGCGCAACGGCTCGGGCGCCCCGTCGAGGCGTTGCTGGCCAATGCCGGGCGCGGCCTCGGCAAAGGCTTTCTCGATCAGAATTTCGACGACGTGCTGAAGGTCGTGAACACCAACATTACCGGCACCTTGGCGCTGATCCAGAAGGTCGCCCGCGACATGCGCGCCCGCGGCAAGGGCCGAATTCTGATCACCGGCTCGATCGCCGGCTTCATCCCCGGGACCTATCAGGCGGTCTACAACGCCAGCAAGGCCTTTCTCGACTCGTTCTCCTTCGCTCTGCGGCACGAGGTCCAGGATAGCGGCGTCACCGTGACCTGCCTGATGCCGGGCGCGACCGAGACCGAATTTTTCGAGCGCGCCGACATGCTGGACACCAAGATCGGAGCCTCCAAGAAGGACGACCCGGCGGATGTCGCACAAACCGGGTTCAAGGCAATGATGAACGGCGCCGGCGATGTCGTGACCGGCTGGCACAACAAACTGCAGACCGCGATCGCCTCGGTCACTCCCGCCGACATGCTCGCCGAGCAGCACCGCTGCCAGGCGCAGCCCGGCAGCGCAAGCGCCTAGTGTCCTGAACGATAAGTTCGTTAGATAGTTATTGTTGTCATTCCGGGGGCCGCGCAGCGGCAGCCCGGACCCAAGAACACAGGCCTTTCCTGGTTTTCTTAGGCCAGTGTTCATGGGTTCCGGGCTCGCGAGCTGCGCTCCCGCCCCGGAATGACGAAGGGGGGGACGCCGGTGAGGATGGCGGCGTCGCCCAGCGCTCTCCGGGGAGGCCGAGTGGCGCGGGTCAGATGACCTGGTCGGTGCGCGGGTCGATCAGGTGCATGTGGTTCATATCGGCGACGAGGCGCATCACCTCGCCGGCCGTGCCGGCGGCGGTCGGCGTGACCCGGCCGCAAATTTCCGTTCCGTCGACGAGGAAATACACCATCGTCTCCATGCCGAGCGGCTCGACGACATCGAGCTGCGCCTCGAACGGGGCGCAGCCGGGCGCCAGGTCGCCCCGGCCTTCGGTGATGTCCTCGGGGCGCAACCCGAAGATCAGTTCGTTTCCGACATGCGCGCGATAGCGTGCGGTGCGCGACGCCGGCACCGGCAGCGCTAGGCGGTCCGTCAACCGGACGCTCAGCGCGCCGTCGCTCTCGACCAGCCGGCAGGGCAGGAAGTTCATCGCGGGCGAGCCGATAAAGCCCGCGACGAAGCGGGTCTTCGGATTGTGGTACAGCTCGTTGGGCGGCCCGATCTGCTCGATGCGGCCGCCATTCATGACGACGACGCGGTCGGCCAGCGTCATCGCCTCGACCTGGTCGTGGGTAACATAGACCGTCGTGGTCGTGACCTTCTGATGCACCTTCTTGATCTCGGTGCGCATCTGCACCCGCAATTTTGCGTCGAGATTGGAGAGCGGCTCGTCGAACAGGAATACCTTCGGGTTGCGCACGATCGCCCGGCCCATCGCGACGCGCTGCCGCTGCCCGCCGGACAGCTGCTTCGGCCGGCGGCCGAGCAGGTCGGTGATGTCGAGAATGCGCGCCGCGTTCTCGACCCGCTCCTTGATTTCCGGTTTCGGAAACCGCTTGAGCCGCAGCCCGAACGACATGTTCTCGTACACCGTCATATGCGGGTAGAGCGCGTAGTTCTGGAACACCATCGCGATGTCGCGGTCCTTCGGCGGCACGTCGTTGACCAGATCGTCGCCGATGAAGATCTCGCCCGAGGTGGCTTCCTCGAGCCCGGCGATCATGCGCAAGGTCGTGCTCTTGCCGCAGCCGGAGGGGCCGACCAGGACGATGAATTCCCGGTCGGCGATGTCGAGGTCGATGCCCTGGACGGCCGGGGTCCGGTCGAAGGTCTTGACGATGTTGCGGAGCGCGACCTGCGCCATGCTGTCACCCCTTGGTGGCGCCGGCGGTCAGGCCGGCGATGTAATAATCCATCAGAAAGGCGTAGATCACGAGCGGCGGCGCGGCTCCGAGCAGGGCGCCGGTCATGATCTGCCCCCAATTGTAGACGTCGCCCTTGATCAGCGTCGTCACGATGCCGACCGGCAGGACGAGCTGGTCGGCGGAGGTCGTAAAGGCGAGCGGGTACAGGAAATTGGCCCAGGAGACCGTAAAGGCGAAGATCGTTGCCGCGATGATCCCCGGGAGCGCGACCGGGATGAAGATGCGGGTCAGCATCTGCACGTAACCCGCCCCGTCGATCAGCGCCGCCTCATCCAGTTCCTTCGGGATGCTCGCGAAATAGCCGATCATGATCCAGGTGCAGAACGGCACCGTCAGGGTCGGATAGAGAAAGATCAGCACCCACCAATGGTTGATCAGCTCGATCCCGGTCTTGTCGTGGATCCAGGCGAAGATCTTGAAGAGCGGCAGAAACAGCAGCGTGTCCGGGATCAGATAGGTCAGGAAGACGCCGGTCGCGAGCGTCGCCGACCCCCAGAATTTCATGCGCGCCAGCGAGAAGGCGGCGAGCACGCTGATCACCATGCTGACCGCGACGACGACGACCGACACCACCGCCGAGTTCTTGAAAAAGGTCAGAAACTGCGCCGAGGTCAGCAGGTTGACGTAGTTCTCCAGGGTCGGGTGGTAGACCCACCACGGGTTGGTCACCGCGCCAATCTCCGCGCTCGTCTTCAGCGAGGTGATCAGCATGTAGACGGGCGGCATCAGGAAGAAGATGACGAACAGGACCAGGAAGAAATAGGACCAGTAAAGGGCCCGCTTGCGGCCGCGCGAGATGCTGCCGTAACGGACGGCCCCGCGCCGGCCGGCGCCGAGTTCCGCGGTGGCGGTGGTCATGTCAGGCCTCGTTCCCGCGCTTGCGCACGTTTCGCAAGATCAGGATCGCCGAGACGCCGAGGATCGGGAACATGAACAGCGACACAGAGGCCCCGAGCGGCAGGTCGTTGCCCCAGATGCCGAGCGCGAATGCCCAGGTGCCGAACACATGGGTCTGATCGACCGGCCCGCCATTGGTCAAAACCTTGACGATGTCGAAATTGGCGAAGGTGACGATCAGCGAAAACAGCGCGGTGATCGAGATGATGTTGCGCATCATCGGCAGGTTTATGTACCAGATCTTCTGCAGCCAGTTGGCGCCGTCAATCGCGGCCGCCTCGTGCAGCTGCTCGGGCACCGATTTCAGCGCGGCGAGGTACATGATCATAAAGAAGGGCGAGCCGACCCAGACATTGTCGAGGATGACGCCGAAGCGCGCCCAATAGGGGTTGCCGAGCCAGGCGACGGGTGCGATTCCGACCTTGGCGAACACCCAGTTGAAAGCGCTGTAGGAGGGGTCGAACAGCCACAGCCAGGCGAGCGTGCTCATCGCCGGCGGAATGACCCACGGCACGAGCAGCATGCCGCGCCATTTGCGCTGCCCCTTCAGCGGAATGTTGTGGACGAAATGCGCGACCACAAAGCCGATCACGGCCTTAAACACGACCGCGCTGATGGCAAAAATACAGGATTGCTCGACCACCATCCAGAATGTGTTGCGCCGGAACAGGAACAGGAAATTGTCGAAGCCGACGAACTTGGTCATCGACTTGTTCAGCGACGCGAGATGCATCGAATACAGCGCCGGGTAGACCACCAGGCAGGCGATGACGGCGATCAGCGGGAACGCCATCAGAAAGGCGACCGTCGACTTTCGGCGCATAAGTGCGCGTGCGCTGCTGGTGTGCCGGACTGCCGGGATATGCAGATCGCGCACGACGGCTTCGGCCATTCACTACTCCCTACTGACCGGCGCCGCGGCTTCCCGTTCGCGCCGGTTCATCGCTCTCCGCCCCTCCGAGCGTTGCGCGCATACTAGCCCAGCCATGCGCATTTCGGGCAGCGAATTTTAGCTTAGCGAGCCGTCCCGGCTTCCGGCGGGGCCGGTTCCCGCCGCGCCGTCGGGCTGAAGATGCCCGCGTCGTCCTCGGCCGCGCCGCGCCGGCTTTCCAGCTCGTGCGCGTAGCGGCGCAGCGCGTAAGCCTCGCTAAGATAGCCGATGACGCGGCGGTTCTCCGGATCGTTGATGACCGGCAGCTGCTCGTGCGCCGCGGCGCTGAAGCGCTCGATCGCGGTGCGCAGATCGTCGCCCGGCAGCAGATAGGCGGGCGGTCCGGAGACGAGATCGGCGACGGTCACCCCCTCATGCTCCTGGTCCGGCCGGCTCGCCTCGGCTGGGTCCACGACCCCGGCCAAGCGGCCGTTGCCGTCGACGACGAAGACGTGCCGGGTGCTGCCGGCTGGAAAGCGCCGGTGCAGTTCCGCGAGCGGCAGATCGGCGGCGATCACGGCCGGGTCGCGCCGCATCATCGGGCCGATGCGCAATTCGTTGATCCACCCGATATCCTCGGGACTGCGGATCTTCAGGCCGCGAAGGTGAAAGCGCCAGGTCGCGAAGGAGTAGCCGAACCAGTGGCGGACCGCGATCCCCGCCGTCACGACCGCGACCATGACCCCGATCGTCGCGGAAAAATCGCCGGTGGTCTCGAGCACCAGCATGATCATCGTGACCGGCGCGCCGACGATCGCCGCCGCGACCGCGCCCATCCCGACCAGCGTATAGAGCAGCGGGTCGGGTGCGAAGCCGGGGGCGAGGTCGGTCAAGGCGCCGCCGATCAGGCTGCCGAACAGGCTGCCGAGAAACAGCGACGAGCTGAACAATCCGCCGCGGAACCCGGAACCGATCGACACCGCCGAGCCGACCGTCTTGGCGACGATCAGCGCCGCGAGGAGCGGCAGGTCGAGACCGGCATGCAGGACGTGCAGGATCGCGCCATGCCCGCTCCCGAGGATCTGCGGAAAAGGAAGCGCGATGCCGCCGACCAACAGACCGCCGAGCATCGGGCGAGCCCAGCGCGGCACCGCCAGGTGGCGGAACAGCGCCTCGGTCCCGGTCACGCCCTTCATGACGGCGATCCCCAGCCCGGCCGAGGCGAGGCCGATCGCGAAGAACGCGCCGTAATCGGCGGGGACGACCTCGATGTGGCGCTCGATCACGAAGATCGGGTTCGAGCCTTCGAGCGCGCGCACGGTCAATGCCCCCATCAGCGCGGCGATGCCGATCGGCGCGAGGGTCAGCAGGGTGTAGCTGCCGACGATCAGCTCGAAGGCGTAGAAGGCGCCGGCGAGCGGCGCGTTGAAAGCGGCGGCGATGGCGCCGGCGGCGCCGCAGCCGACCAGCGTGCGGATATCGTCGCGGCGCAGGCCGATGCGGCTGCCGACGCGCGAGCCCATCGCGGCGCCGAGCTGCGTGTACGCCGCTTCGAGCCCGACCGAGGCGCCAAACCCGCCCGACAGCACCGTCACGCCGACCAGGCTGAGGCTGTCGCCGATCGACATGCGGCCGCCGAACAGCGCGTTCGCCTCGATCGCATCGACGATCTCGCGCGGCCGCCACCAGCGCAGCAGGGCGGCCGCCGCGCCCACCACCAGCCCGCCAAGCGCCGGCACCAGCAGCACGCGCCCGGCGGCGAGACCGGTGGCGTCGCTCAAATGGCCTTCTTCCGGGATCGCGAAGGTCAGCGCCCGCAATTGCCCGAGCAGCAGATCGACAAGGATCACCCCCGCACCGGCCATGATGCCGACCGCGGCGGCGAGAGCGATCACGAACAGGTCGCTGTCGCGGAAGCGCCGGTGAGCAAGGGTTGCGGCGCCGGCCTCGACCGCCGTGACGACCGCGTCCCCGGCGCGAGGTGATGCTATGTCTGCCACTTCAGGCGTCTGCCCGTGCGAATGCGCCGACCTTCTAGCCCCGCGGCGCTCGCAATTCCATAGCCGGGTAGGAGAAATCGCGCAACGTCATCGCTCGGTCAATTTGAGCTCGATGCGGCGGTTGCGCCGATAGGCGTCCTCGGTGTCGTGCGGGTCGATAGGCTGCTTGTCCGCAAAGCCGGTCGCGGCCAGCTTGTCGGCCGGAATGCCCTGCTCGATCGCGTAGCGCACGACCGAAATGGCGCGGGCGGCCGACAATTCCCAGTTCGAGGCGAACTGCGTCGTGTTGATCGGCCGCTTGTCGGTGTGCCCGTCGACCCGCAGAATCCAATTGAGGTCGGGCGGGACCTTGGCCGATATCTCCTTGAGCGCGGTGATGACCGGGTCGAGCTGCTTCTTCGCGGCCTCGCCGAGATCGGCGCTGCCGGGACTGAACAGCACCTCGGATTGGAACACGAAGCGGTCGCCCTGGACGCGGATGTCGGTCCGGTCGCCGATGATCTCGCGCAGCCGGCCGAAGAATTCGGAGCGATAGCGCGCCAGCTCCTCGACCTTGTTGACGAGGGCGAGGTTCAGCTTGCTGCTCAATTCGAGGATCTTGCCTTCCTTCTCCTTGACGTTGGCTTCGGCGATGTCGAGCGCGGCGGAAATCCGTTTCAGCTGGTCGCGCAAGGCGGCAATCTGGGCATTCAGCTGGTCGATCTGCGCGCGCGCCGAGCGGCTGACCGCCTTCTCGTCCGCAAGCGCCTTCTCGGCCGCGTCGGCGCGGGTGCCGAGATCGGCCAGGCGGACATCGCGGTCATCGATCTGCTTCTGCGCCAAGGAGGTCTTTTCCTGCTCGGAGGCGAGCTGGGCTTCGAGTTCCTTGCTGCGGTCGCGCAGCGCGCCGGCATCCTGTGCCGCCTGGTCCTGTGCGGCGCTAAGCGCGGCCACCTTGGCTTCGAGCTCGGCGCGCACTGCGCGCAGCGCGTCGAGGTCGCGGCGCAGGCTTTCGAGCTGCTTCAATTGCAGCTCGACCTTTTCGCGATCGGCGCTGACGAGGCTGTCGGCGGCCTGCAACTGCCCGGTTGCGCGGTCGGCGCGGGCCGCCTCTTCTTGCGCCTTGGCGGCGAGTTCCGCGACGCGGGTCGTCAGGGTGTCGCGCTCGGCCAAGGAGTTCTTGAGCTGGGCCGCGAGATCGGCCGAGCCGGCGCGCAGATCGTCATTCGAGCGGCGTTCGAGCGACAGCAGCTCGGTCAATTGGTCGATCTGCTGCTGCAACTGGTGCAGCGCCTGGTCGCGGCCGGACAGCGCGTCCGACAGATAGAATTGCCCCGCCGTGAACACCAGCAGCATGAAGATGATGATCATCAACAGCTGCGACAGCGCATCGACAAAGCCGGGCCAGATGTCGATGCTGGAACGGCGGGAGCGGCGGGTCGTGCTGGCCATGCGGTGCTCGTGCGGCTATTGGCGAGAGAACGGGGTCACCGGCCGCTCTCCTCGGCGAGGGCGGCAATCGTACGCGCGAGCAGCCGGATCTCGCCGCGCAATTCGTTGACGCTTTGCGCGCGGCCTTCGGCGAGGTCCTCGCTGAGCCGCGCCATATAGGCCTCGATGTTGCGCAGATGGCCGCGCAGCACGTCGTCCTGGCCGAGCGAGTTTTCCGCGACGGTGGCGAGCCGGGTCAGCGCCGGTTCGAGCTTCATCTGGTTTTCCGCCAGCCGCACCATCAGGAGCTGGCCCGCCTTCATCTGCTCGCCGAGCACGCCGAGGCGTTCGGCGAGGCCGCCCAAGGTCGAGTTCGCGCCGATTCGGCTCTCCTCGCTGCGGGCGAGGATGCGCTGCAGGTTTTCGAGACTGTCCGCCGTCTGTTCGAGCAGGGCCTGGATATAGGCCGGGACCGATCCGTCGCCGCTCTCCCCGAAGGCGCCGCCCGACAGCCGCGTATAGGTCGACAGCCACTCTTCGAGATCGTTGTAGAAGCGGTTCTGCGCCTGCCCCGCCTGCAGATCGAGAAAGCCGAGGACGAGGCTGCCGGCCAGGCCGAACAGCGACGAGCTGAACGCCGTCCCCATGCCGTGCAACGGCGAGGCCAGCCCCGCCTTGAGATCCGCGAAGGCGCGGGCGATGTCGCTCGACCCGACGGTCAGGCCGCCGATCACCCCGCCGACCGAGCGCACGGTTTCGAGCAGACCGTAAAACGTCCCCAGCAGGCCGAGGAAGACGAGCACCCCGATCATGTAGCGCGAGGTCTCCCGGGTCTCGTCAAGCCGCGACGAGATGCCGTCGAGCAAGGTCTGCAACGAGGTTGCCGACAGGCTGACGCGGCTGCCCTGCCGCACCCCGAGCATGCGCGCCATCGGCGCGAGCAGGCGCGGCGCCGGGCCCGGCGGCAGGGCCGGTTCGCGGCTCAGCAGGTGCTCGCGGAACCGCTCGATCCAGGCGATTTCGGGATCGAGGAGCAGCACCTGGCGGAAGATATAGGCGATGCCGGCGATCAGGATGCCGATGATGATCCCGTTGACCACGGGGTTGCCGAGAAAGGCATTCACCAACGAACGGCCGAGCGCCAGCGCGAGCGCCAGCACCAGGATCAGGAACAGCACCATGCGAAGCAGGAAGCGGCGGCTGCGGGTCATGCCGGCCGCCTTTCGCTGCGCTGCGGGGGCAGCGCGCTCACCGCTCCGAGACGAACAGGTCGACGCGGTCCCGCGGGCCGCCTTCGCTGCGGTTGCCGAGCGCCCTGACCTCGAGCCGGCCGCTCGGCATTCCCTGCTGGATCAGGAAAGTGCGCACCGCCAGCGCGCGCGACAGCGACATGCGGCGCGCCTGGTTGCCGCCGTCCTCATCGCCGCCGGCATAGGCGACCAGCCGCACCCGGCGATGCTCGTCGGCGGACGCAAGCCGGACGATGCCGCGCAATTCCTGGTCGGACCCCTGCGGCAGGTCGGTCTCATCGGCGCCGAAAACGACCCGCACGCTCGCCAGATCGTCGGGCCCCGTCGGGGCCGGGGACGGCAAGGTCGCGGCGTGCGCCGCCAGCATCGAGGCGGCGGGGTCGGAGGCGGCCTCGGCAGCGGGCGAGGCGGCGGCTGCGGGGCCGTGCGCCTTCCCCGGGGCCGGCGCCGGGCCGAGCGGCGCGAGGTCGGTATCCAGCAACAGCGGCGCACGCGAGGGGGGCGGCCCGCCCTCGATCGATGCGGGCGGGATCAGCGGTCCCGGCGGCAACGGCTCGATATCGACGGCGCGGGCGCGCTTCGCGGCGCTTTCGCCTTTTTTGGGGGCCGGTTTGTCCGCTCGCTTCTGCGGGGCAACCGGCGCCTCCGCTTCCGTCACTTGAACTTCCGGCGCCTCAGTGTTTTGCGGCGGGGCCGAGTTCAACAACCCCGACACCAGCAGCACGGCGCCGAGCGGCATCGATTTCGCGCGCAGCGCCAGTTTCGGGATCGCCGGCACAAAATTCGCGGGTGGCGCGTCGTCGGCGACGGCCGGCACCGAGGCAGTTGCCGAATCGAGGATTGCGTCCGGTTGTGGCCGAGGCGCGTCGCTCGGCGCGCCGGATTGCGCGTCGCCGGCAAGATCCTGCGTCTGCGGCGCGGCAGTCGCCATCTCGGTCCCGGCTGCCGCGGCCGGGCTTGCCGGGCCGGGCGGCGTTGGCAAGTTGGGCGTGGCGGGGCTGGGGATGGCGGGGCTGGGCGGGCCGGCATGGCGGTCCGGGTCGGCGGCAGGCCGCGTTTGCGCGGTCGGGTCTGCCTTTACCGGGTCCGGCGGAAGCAGGTGCAGCAGAACCGAGCCGGATGGCGCCGAACCGTCCGCCGGCTGA
>Ga0213875_10000519_pt1 | contig 32028 bp, 29 predicted proteins | sample BarmaccomBMRX_R8_FD_160105 | JGI IMG/M metagenome (GOLD analysis project Ga0213875, IMG submission 160105) | Root-associated microbial communities from Barbacenia macrantha in rupestrian grasslands, the National Park of Serra do Cipo, Brazil - RX_R8 | ecosystem: Host-associated > Plants > Roots...
CGTTCCGGCCTCGCCCCTGAGCCCACCGAAGCCGCCCCCGGCACCGACGCGCCGGTCCCGTTCGCCGGCGACCCGGTGATCAGCACCTACCACGCCTACGCGGGCCGCCTGGTGGCCGACCACGCCCTCCGCGAAGGCCTCGAGCCGTCCATGCGGCTGATCACCCCGGCCGAGTCCTGGCAGCTGGCCGCCCGCATCGTGGCCGCCTACGACGGCCCGATGATGGACATCGGCTGGGCCCCGGCCACCGTCACCGCCGCCGTGCTGGCGCTGTCGGGCGAGCTCAGCGAGCATCTGCGCGAGCCGGCCGACGTCGAGGCGGTCGGCGAATGGCTCGACACCCGGCAGGCCGCCCTGGGCAAGCTGCCCGCCTACATCAAGAAGATCATGCAGAGCCAGCGCGCACGTGAGCAGCTGCTGCCCCTGGCGAGCCTTTATTCATATGAAAAAAAGGCCCGCGAGGTGCTGGACCACGGCGATCAGATGGCGCTCGCGGCCCGCATCGCCTCCCGCCATCCCGAGGTCGGCCTGTCCGAGCGGAGTCGCTACCAGGTGGTCCTGCTCGACGAGTACCAGGACACCAGCCACGCGCAGCTGGTGCTGCTGCGGGCGCTGTTCGGCGGCGGCCACCCGGTCACCGCGGTCGGCGACCCGTGCCAGTCGATCTACGGGTGGCGCGGCGCCAGCGCCGGCAACCTGCGGCGGTTCTCCGAGGACTTCCCGGTGCTGCCGAAGACGCCGCGGCCGGGGGTGGCGGGCTGGCCGGCCCCGGTCAAGCTGCTGTCCACCAGCTTCCGCAACGCCGGCCGGGTGCTGGACACCGCGGCCGTCCTCCAGCAGCGGCTGCGGGCCGAGGCGCCCGACGTGCCCCGGCTCAATCCGGCTCCAGACCGCGAGGGCCGCGGCTGGGTGGCCTGCGCGCTGCTGGAGACCGCCGCCGCCGAGGCCGAGTGGGTGGCCGGCCGGGTCAAGCGGCTGCTGATGCTGCCGCCCGGCATCGCGCCCGACGGCCAGCCGTGGCCGGACGGCAGCAAGGCCCTGGTCCAGCCGTCCGACATCGCGATCTTGTGCCGCAAACGGTCCCAGTTCCCGGCCCTGCGCCGCGCGCTGGAAGCCAGAGACATCCCGGTCGAGGTGGTCGGGCTGGGCGGGCTGCTGACCGTGCCCGAGGTGCAGGACGTGGTGGCCACGCTGCGGGTGCTGGACGACGCGGCCGCCTCCGACTCGTTGGTCCGGTTGCTGACCGGGCCGCGCTGGCGGATCGGCCCGCGTGACCTGGTGGCGCTCGGCCGCCGGGCCCGGGCGCTGGCCCGCGCCGACGAAGCCCGGGCCGAGGAGGCCGCCGGTAAGGCGCCCGCGGCTTCGCCCGCCGACGACGCCGACGCGCTCGCGGAAGCGCTGACCGACCTCACCACCGACGCCGGCAGCCTGGTCGAGGCGCTCGACGACCTGGGCGATCCCGGCGCCTACTCCCACCGCGGGCTGGCCCGGTTCCGGATCCTGGCCGGGGAGCTGCGGATGCTCCGCGGCCAGCTCGGCCGCCCGCTGCCCGACCTGATCGGCGAGGTCGAGCGCACGCTGGGGCTGGACATCGAGCTGGCCTCGCGGCCGGGGGCCGACCCGCTCACCGCCCGGGCCGACCTCGACGCGTTCACCGACGCGGCCGACTCGTTCGCGGGCTCGCGTGAGGAGCCGACGCTGGGGGCGTTCCTGGCCTACCTGACCGCGGCCGAGGCCGAGGAGTTCGGCCTGGAAACCGGCCGGGTCGGCGAGACCGACTCGGTCAAGCTGGCCACCGTGCACACCTCCAAGGGCCTGCAGTGGGCGGCGGTGCTGGTCCCGGGGCTGGCGGCCGGGGAGCGGTCGCAGGTCTTCCCGGCCCGGCCCCGGCTGTCCACCCGCTGGACCGACAACCCGCGGCTGCTGCCGTTCAGCCTGCGCGGCGACTCGTCCGACCTGCCGTCCCTGCGCGACCTGGACCCGGCCTCGGTCGACGCCTTCACCCAGCGCTGCGCGGACCGGGACCTGGCCGAGGAACGCCGGCTGATGTACGTGGCCGCCACCCGGGCCGCGTTCTGGCTGGGCTGCTCGGGCTACTGGTGGGGCGACGGGGCGAGTTTGCTGGGGCCGTCCCCGTTCCTGGACGAGGTCCGCCGGGCCTGCCAGGCGGGCACCGGGCGGATCGACGAGTGGGCGCCGCCCCCGCCCGAGGACGCGGTCAACCCGGCCCTGGCCGAGCCCGCCGCCGAGAACTGGCCCGCCACCCCGGCCGGCGAACGGTACGCGGCCGTCCGCGAGGCCGCCGAGCTGGTGGCCGCCGCCAAGGACGCCCAGCCCCCTGAGTCCCAGGAGATTCCTGAGTCTCAGGAGACCCCTGAGTCTCAGGAGACCCCTGAGTCCCAGGAAGAAGGCGTGCCCGCCCTCAGTGACGAGGACCAGGCCCTGGTCGCGGCCTGGCAGCGCGACGCCGAGCTGCTGCTGACCGAGCGCGAGCGGCGCCGCGCCGACGGCGGCCTGCGGGTCACCCTGCCCGCTCATCTGTCGGTGTCGTCGCTGGTCACGCTGGCCCGGGACCCGGCCGAGCTGGCCCGCCAGGTACGCCGCCCGATGCCCCGGCCGCCCGCCACCTACGCCCGCCGCGGCACCGCGTTCCACCAGTGGCTGGAGGAACGGTTCGGCCAGCAACGGCTGATCGACACCGACGACCTGTTCGGCGCCGACGACCTGTTCGGCGAGCCCGGGGAGCCCAGCCCGGCCGCGCGGGTCGAAGCCGAGGCCGAGGCGGACCTGGCCGCGCTGCGGGAACGGTTCGAAGCCAGCCCCTGGGCGGGCCGCTGGCCGCGCGAGGTCGAGGTGCCGTTCGAGACGCTGATCGGGGACCGGCTGATCCGGGGCCGCATCGACGCGGTCTTCGACGACGCCCCCGACGGCCTGATCGACGTGGTCGACTGGAAGACCGGCCAGCCGCCCAGCTCCGGCCCGGAAGAACGCGCGGTCGCCGTCCAGCTGGCCGCCTACCGGCTGGCCTGGGCCGCGCTCACCGGGGTGCCGGTCGACCGGATCCGGGCCGCCTTCCACTACGTGCGCTACAACCGCACCGTCCGCCCAGCCGACCTGCTCGACGAGGCCGGCCTGGCCGCCCTCATCGACGCCGTCCCCGCCGGAGCCTCATGAGCCCAGCATCCGACCTGCGCGGCCTGCCGACCGAGCGGCTGCTCCTCCGCCGCTGGCGGCCAGCCGACCGGGAGCCGTTCGCCGCCATGAACGCCGACCCCGAGGTCATGGAGCACTTCCCGGGCCGGATGACCCGGGCCGAGAGCGACGCGTTCGTGGACCGGATCGAGGCCGGCTTCGCCGAGCGCGGCTTCGGCCTCTGGGCGGTCGAGGTGACCGAGCCGGGGGAGCAGCAAGGGCAGTTCATCGGCTTCGCCGGCCTGTCGGTGCCGTCGTTCGACGCCCACTTCACCCCGGCGGTCGAGGTCGGCTGGCGGCTGGCCCGCCCGGCCTGGGGCCACGGCTACGCGTCCGAGGCCGCCCGCCGCGCGCTGGCCGAAGGGTTCGGGCGCTACCGGCTGGCCGAGATCGTCTCGTTCACCAGCACGACCAACGTCCGCTCGCAGGCGGTCATGCGCCGCATCGGCATGACCCACGACCCGGCCGACGACTTCGACCACCCGCGGCTCGACCCCGCCAGCCCCCTGTACCGCCACGTCCTCTGGCGGATCAGGCCTCCCGCACGCTGACCCCAGCTCCGCGCGCCCCCGCCAGCGGGAACCCGGCCAGCGTCGCCTGCAGCGTCCCCAGTGTCGCCATGATCACCTCGAACAGCGTCCGGTCGTCGTCGACGTCCAGCCATTCGTCCAGCGCCACGTACAGCATGGTCACGGTGACCTCGCCGAGCAGCGCGGCCGTGGTCGCGGGCACCCCCCGACCCACGAAGCCGGCCCGGATCGCCTCGCTCAGATCGGCCCGCTTGCGCTGATCCCGCTCGCGCAGGCCCGCGTCCGAACGAATGATCGCCCGCAGCGCCCGCAGTTCCTCCCGATGCCCCTCGAACCGGGTCTCGGCCACCGTCTGCAGCCCGCCGAACACCAGCGTGGCCGGATCCAGCGAAGCCGGCGCCTCCGCGATCATCCGGGCCGCCAGCGCCGGGATCTCCGGCCCGCCGAACAGCACCTCGCGCTTGTCGGCGAAGTGCCGGAAGAACGTCCGGGTGGTGAGGCCGGCCCGGGCGGTGATCTCCGGCACCGTGGTGGCGGCGAACCCCTGCTCGGCGAACAGCTCGACCGCGGCCCGCTTCAGCCGGTCCGCCGCGTCCGGTTGCCATCTGCTCACGCACCCCAGTCTAAGTGATGGCACGCGATGTCATCATCGGGTACGTTAGTGATGACACGAAATGTCATCACCGCGAAAGCCGAAAGCCGAAAGCCGACGGCCCAAGCCCAAGCCGAACGCCGCAAGCCGAGAGCCGAGACACAGGAGCACCGATGAGCAACGAAGTCTGGATCCTCGGGGGCGCCGGCCGCAGCGGCCGCGCGATCGCCGCCGAGCTCCTGTCCCGCGACATCACCCCGGTCCTGACCGGCCGCGACACTGGCCGCCTGCAGGAAGCCGCCATCCGCGCAGGCGGCCGCCCGCTGGTCGCGGCCTCGATCAACGACCTCACCCGGCAGATCCGCCAGCAGCGCCCCGCCGTCGTGATCAACACGATCGGCCCGTTCACCACGACCGCCGGCCCGATCGCCGCGGCCTGCCTGGCGGCCGGCGACGGCGGCACCGACTACGTCGACCTGGCCAACGACGTGGCCGCCGTCTCCACCCTGCTCGCCCTCGACGAGCAAGCCCAAGAAGCCCACCGCACCCTCATCACCGGCGGCGGGTTCGGCGTCACCGCCACCGAGAGCGTCGTCATCAAACTCTGCCAGGATCGCTCCCGCCCGGTCAGCGTCCGCGTCGACATGATCCCCTCGCTGGCGGCCGAGGCCGGACCGGTCGGCGCCGCCCTGGCCGGAACCATCCTCGACGGCCTCCCCGGCGTCCCCGGCGGCGGCCGCTACCAGGGCCGCCGCTACACCGATGGCCGCCTGGCCCCGGCCCCGGTGGCCGGCGACGTCGCCCACCTCACGCTGCCCGACGGCACCCAGGTCACCACGGCCGCCATGCCGCTCGGCGAGCTGATCGCGGCCCAGCGCGCCTCCGGCGCCGCCAACGTGATCTCCGCCTCCAGCGAGGCCCCGTCCTCACCGCTGATCCGCGCCGTCCTCCCCGCCGTATTTGCCCTCCTTCAGCTCGCCCCCGTCCGCCAGTTCGCCAAGAACCGGCTGGCCAAGGTCCAGCTCAAGGCCCACGACCGCCCCCGCGCACACTCCTATGGCCACGCCGCCATCACGTGGGCCGACGGCTCGACAGCAGAAGGCTGGCTCCGCCTCGGCGACGCCCAGACGTTCACCGGGGCCGTCCCGGCCGAGATCGCCCGCCGGCTTCGGCGAGGCGAAGGCCGCCCCGGCGCCTTCACCCCCGCCGCCCTGTTCGGCCCCACCTTGGCCGAGTCCTGCGGCGCCGACTACCTCACCGAGCCGACCCAAGCCACGCAAGCGACGCCCGCCACGGACGCCACCCCCACGGAACGTTAGCGACCAGTTCGTTGTTGACAACTGAGTGAGACATGATGGAGCAGCGATGATGCTTACCGACGCGTTGCCCCTCACCCCCGATTCCGGCGCGCACCCCAGCACGCCCGATCCCGACGCGGTCTACAACGCGTTCGCCGACTGGGCCAAGGGCCAGGGCCTGAGCCTGTACCCGCACCAGGAAGAAGCGCTCATCGAGGTGGTGTCGGGGGCCAACGTCATCCTCAGCACCCCCACCGGCTCGGGCAAGAGCCTGGTCGCGGCCGGGGCCCACTTCGCCGCGCTCGCCCAGGGCCAGCGCAGCTTCTACACCGCGCCGATCAAGGCGCTGGTGTCGGAGAAGTTCTTCAACCTGATCGACACGTTCGGGGCCAGGAACGTCGGCATGATGACCGGCGACGCCAGCGTGAACGCGTCCGCCCCGATCATCTGCTGCACCGCCGAGGTGCTGGCCAACATCGCGCTGCGAGACGGGGCCGACGCGGACGTCGGCCAGGTCGTCATGGACGAGTTCCACTTCTACGCCGACCCCGACCGCGGCTGGGCCTGGCAGGTGCCGCTGATCGAGCTGCCCCGCGCCCAGTTCGTGCTGATGTCGGCCACCCTCGGCGACGTCCGCTTCTTCGAGCAGGACCTGACCCGGCGCACCGGGCGGCCGACCGCGGTGGTCAGCTCGGACGAGCGGCCGGTCCCGCTGACCTTCCGCTACGTGATCACGCCGCTGCACGAGACGCTCAAGGAGCTGCTCGAGACCCACCAGGCCCCGGTCTACGTGGTGCACTTCACCCAGGCGGCCGCGCTCGAACAGGCCCAGGCCCTGATGAGCATCAACGTCTGCACCCGGGCCGAGAAGGACGCGATCGCCGACACGATCGGCGCCTTCCGGTTCACCTCCGGCTTCGGCAAGACGCTGTCCCGGCTGGTCCGGCACGGCATCGGTGTGCACCACGCGGGCATGCTGCCCAAGTACCGGCGGCTGGTGGAGACCCTCGCCCAGGCCGGCCAGCTCAAGGTCATCTGCGGCACCGACACGCTCGGGGTCGGCATCAACGTGCCGATCCGCACGGTACTGTTCACCGCGCTGTCCAAGTACGACGGGACCAGGACCCGGCTGCTCCAGGCGCGCGAGTTCCACCAGATCGCGGGCCGGGCGGGCCGGGCCGGTTACGACACCGTCGGCACCGTGGTCGTGCAGGCGCCCGAGCACGTGGTCGAAAACGAACAAGCCCTCGCCAAGGCGGGCGACGATCCCAAGAAGCGCCGCAAGGTGGTGCGCAAGAAGCCGCCGCAGGGCTTCGTGTCCTGGGGCGAGCCCACGTTCGAGCGGCTGGTCAGCTCCGAGCCCGAACCGCTCAAGTCCCGGTTCACGGTCAGCCACGCGATGCTGCTGAACGTGCTGAACCGCCCGGGCGACGCCTACGCGGCCATGAAGCACCTGCTGCGCGACAACCACGAAGAGCCCGCCGCGCAACGTGCCCTTATTCACCGGGCTATCCAGATCTACCGGGCGCTGCTGGCCGGGGGAGTGGTCGAGCAGCTGGCCGAGCCGGACACCCACGGCCGCCGGGCCCGGCTGACCGTCGACCTGCAGTTCGACTTCGCGCTCAACCAGCCGCTGTCGCCGTTCGCGCTGGCCGCCATCGACCTGCTCGACCTCGAAGCGCCGTCCTACCCGCTCGACGTGCTGTCGGTGATCGAGTCGACCCTCGACAACCCCCGCCAGGTGCTGTCGGCCCAGCAGCACCGGGCCCGCGGTGAGGCGGTCGCCCAGATGAAGGCGGACGGGATCGAGTACGACACCCGCATGGAGCTCCTCGACCAGGTCACCTGGCCCAAGCCGCTGGAGGAGCTGCTCGAGCACGCCTACGGCGTCTACCGCCAGGGTCACCCCTGGGTGGCCGACCACGAGCTGGCCCCCAAGTCGGTCGTCCGCGACATGTACGAGCAGGCGATGACGTTCAGCGAGTACATCGCCCACTACGGGCTGTCCCGGTCCGAGGGGCTGGTGCTGCGCTACCTGGCCGACGCCTACAAGGCGCTGCGCCAGACCGTCCCCGAGGACGCCAAGACCGAGGAGCTCATCGACCTCGAGGAGTGGCTCGGGGAGCTGGTCCGCCAGGTCGACTCCAGCCTGATCGACGAGTGGGAACGGCTCCGCAACCCCGACCCCGAAGGCGGCCTCGAAGCCACCCGCGACGAGCGACCGCCCGCGGTCACCGGCAACGTCCGCGCGTTCCGGGTGCTGGTCCGCAACGCGCTGTTCCGCCGGGTCGAACTGGCCGCCCTCGGCCACTACGAGGAGCTCGGCGAGCTCGACGGCGACAGCGGCTGGGACGCCGACGCCTGGGGCGACGCGGTCGAGCCGTACTTCGACGAGCACGACGAGCTCGGCACCGGCCCCAACGCCCGCGGGCCGGCGCTGCTCATCATCGACCAGAGCCCCGCTCGCGAGCAGGGCATCTGGAAGCTGCGGCAGATCTTCGACGACCCGGCCGGCGACCACGACTGGGGCATCAGCGCCGAGGTCGACCTGGACGCCTCCGACGAGGCCGGCACCGCCGTGCTCCGCATCACGAGCGTGGGCCAGCTCTAGTCCGCCAGGTAGCGCTCCACCGTCTCGACCTTCGACGTCAGCCCGTCGGTCACCCCCGGCCGCAGGTCGGCCTTGATCACCACGCTCACCCGCGGCGCCCGGGCGGCGACCGCGTCGACCGCCTGCTTGACCACGCCCATGGCCTCGTCCCAGTCACCCTCGACGGTGGTGAACATCGCGTCGGTCCGGTTCGGCAGCCCACTGGCCCGGACCACCCGGACCGCCTCGGCGACGATCTCGCCGACGCCTTCACCGACTCCGAGCGGTGTCACCGAGAATGCGACCAGCATGCGATCTCCCTTCACTGACACGATCGACTGAAACTCCCCGGTGGCCGCCCAGGCCCGCTGAACGTCCGTGTAACATGGTCGACATGTCACGATGGTATTGGCGCTTTGAGCTGGCTCCAGGTGTAGCCAGCCGCGTTCACCAGCGCTGACTATCCCACCTGGAGCCAGGCAGACAGAGGCGATCCGCCTCTGTCTTTGTCATGTAAGGGCAGACTGGCTCCCGGGCAGTGGGTGTCGCTCTGCCGGGAGGAGAAGCGATGTCCCACCACACGAGCGATACGCGCATCACAGGCTACGAACCCTTGCTGGCCCCGGCCGCTCTGCTGGAGGAGCTTCCGCTGGGTGCCAGCCGCGAGGACACCGTTGAGCGGGGCCGGGCCGAGATCCGCGACGTTCTCGACCTGACCGACGACCGGCTGCTGGTCATCGTCGGCCCCTGTTCGGTGCACGACCCCAAGGCCGCCCTCGACTACGCCCGCCAGCTGGCCGAGGTCCGCCGGGCGCTGAGTGACGACCTGCTGATCGTGATGCGGGTCTACTTCGAGAAGCCGCGCACCGTGACCGGGTGGAAGGGCCTGATCAACGACCCGGATCTGAACGGCAGCTACGACGTGCACAAGGGCCTGCGGGCCGCCCGGCGGCTGCTGCTGGACATCGTCGAGCTCGGCCTGCCGGTCGCCTGCGAGTGGCTGGACCCGGTCACCCCGCAGTACATCGCCGACGCCGTTGCCTGGGGGGCGATCGGCGCCCGGACCACCGAGAGCCAGATCCACCGCCAGCTCGCGTCCGGGCTGTCGATGCCGATGGGCTTCAAGAACGGCACCGACGGGGACTGCCAGGTCGCGATCGACGGCTGCCGGGCCGCCGCCACCCCGCACACGTTCTTCGGGGTCACCCCGGCCGGGGCGGCCGCCGTCGTCACCACCGCCGGCAACACCGACTGCCACATCATCCTGCGCGGCGGCCGCTCCGGCCCCAACTACCACGCGGCCGACGTCAGCGCCGCCCTCGCCCTGGTGGCCAAGGCCAAGCTGCCCCGCCGGATCATGGTGGACGCCAGCCACGGCAACAGCGAGAAGGACTACCGGCGCCAGCCGATCGTCGCCGAGGCGCTGTCCGAGCAGATCGCGGCGGGGGAGCAGGGCCTGGCCGGCGTCATGCTGGAGAGCTTCCTGGCGGCCGGCCGCCAGGAGCCGGGCCCGCTCGGGGATCTGGTCTACGGGCAGAGCATCACCGACGCCTGCCTGGACTTCGACGCCACCGTGGGCGTGCTGAACGGCCTGGCCGCCGCCGTCCGCAAGCGCCGCGCGGTGACCCCCGAGCCCGGCGACGAGCCTGGCGACGAGCCCGCGGGCCCGGCCACCGGACGCTCCCGTGCCGCTGCCCCGGCCTGATCTCTGAATGATAACTGCCTGATCACGACGCCATTTCGCGGCTGGGTGGCCCGGCTTTTCTCCCCTGGGGCGCATCAGCCGCCGGCGCACCATACACTGTGGGCATTGCCGTGCTGACCAGGCATATCTGGTCATTCGGGTGACTGCTGCCCGGGCGCGGACACGACGCCGACGTACGCGCGACGCGCACGCCGTTGCTGGCCCCAGTGGTGTGGTCAGTGTGGTGGCCCCCGGTTGAAGGTACAGGTTGGCGGGACAGTTTCATGGACCACCCCCGGAGGTAGCCGAATGGGCCTTAGACGCGCGGAGCAGCGCCTGCTCAGCCAGATCGAGCGCACCCTGCGCGGTTCGGACCCCAAGCTGGCCGCCGCGCTGAGCACTTTCAACCGTCGCATGTCGCACCTGGAGATGCCGCACCTTGAGCGGCTCCACCCATCCCGCGTGGTGCGCTATGCCCCGGTCGCCATGGTCGTGTTCGTGCTGACGATGATCCTCGTCTCGGCCACCGTGCTCGGCCGTCTGGGTCCCGATTCGGGCCGGGCCACCGCCGCCTGCGGCATCGCCTACGTGCAGGGCTGCCCGTCCACCACTGCGGCCCACACCAGCCACGGCACCGGCAACCATTGACCCGCCGCGGTCAACTTTTCCGAGCCATCGCGATAGAAACACCGTAAACGGGTTAGCAGTTTCTCAGACGTGACTGACCAGTAGGCACGGGAGACCCGGCATGACCCTGGCAGCAGATGACCGGCACGCGCTGGCCCGGATCGAGGGCGCCCTGCGCCGCTCTGACCCCAAGCTCGCAGCGATGCTGGCCACTTTCAATCGGCTCCACGAGACCGAGCGGATGCCCGCCCGTGAGCTGCTGCCCCGGCCCCGGCTGCGCCCGCGCCAGTGGGTCATGCGGATCGGGCTGTGGTTCAGCCGCTGGCGGCTCTACCCGCCGGTCTCGCCCGCTTCCCGGCGGCGCCCCGCCTTCCGCCCGGCCGAGATCGTGTCGCTGACCATGGCCACCTGTGCGCTCGGGGTGATAGTGGTGCTGTTCACCGTGCTCGGCCACACCCGCACCCCGGCCCTGCCGACCCGGGCCGGTGCCTGCGCCCCGACCGCGCTGCTGAGCTGCCAGCCCGCCGCCCGATCGGCCGGCACGACCGAAAGCACCAAAGGTGCCGCTGGTTAGAGTGGCTCCATGGACCCCCGCACGTACGTCGAGGAGAACGCCAGCGCCTTTTTCGAAGACCTGAAGGAGTGGCTCGCGATCCCGTCGATCTCGGCCGATCCGGACCGCCGCGGCGACGTACGGAAGTCCGCCGAGTGGCTGGCCGCCCGGCTGGCGGCGACCGGCTTCCCGGTCACCGAGATCTGGGAGACCGGTAGCCCGGAGTCCGACGACCCGGAGTCGCTCGGGCAGCCCGCGGTGTTCGCCGAGTGGCGGGCCGCCGACCCGGCCGCCCCCACCGTGCTGGTCTACGGCCACCACGACGTCCAGCCGGTCGACCCGCTGGACGAATGGCACAGCCCGCCGTTCACTCCGGTCGAGCAGGCGGGGCAGCTGCTGGCCCGCGGCGCCTCCGACGACAAGGGCCAGGTACTCTTCCACGCGCTCGGCGTGAGCGCCAGCCTGGCCGCCGCCGGCCGGGACACCCCGCCGGTCAGCCTCAAGCTGCTGATCGAGGGGGAGGAGGAGTCGGGCTCCCCGCACTTCGCGGACCTGCTGCGGCGGCAGCGGGACCGGCTCGGCTGCGACCTGATCGTCATCTCCGACACCACCATGTGGTCCCGCGACGTGCCGTCCATGTGCATCGGGATGCGCGGCATGGTCGACGCCCAGCTCGACGTGACCGGCCCCGACCGCGACCTGCACTCGGGCTCGTTCGGCGGGGCGGTTCCCAACCCCGTCCAGGCGCTGGCCGCGCTGCTGGACGGCCTGCACGACGAGAACGGCCGGGTGACGCTGCCGCGCTTTTACGACCGGGTGCTGCCGCTCGGTGACGAGGAACGGGAGCTGTTCGGGCGTCTCCCCTTTGATGAAAAGGCGTGGTTGTCCGAGGCGGGCAACAGCCGCGCGGCCGTCGGGGAGGCGGGCTTCAGCACGCTGGAACGGATCTGGGCCCGGCCCACGGCCGAGATCAACGGGATCTGGGGTGGCCACACCGGCGCCGGCACCAAGACCATCATCCCCCGCGAGGCGCACGCCAAGCTGTCCTTCCGGCTCGTCGCCGACCAGGACCCGGCCGACGTCATCGCCGCCCTGCAGGAGTACGTGGCCGACCACACCCCGGCCGGGGTGGAGGCCAAGGTGCAGTTGTTCGGCCCCGGCGTGCGCCCGTCCCACTCGCCGCTCGACTCCCCGGCCGTGCAGGCCGCCCGCCGGGCGCTGGGCCGCGCGTTCGGCCGCGAGATCCTGTTCACCGGTGAGGGTGGCAGCGGGCCCGAGGCCGACCTGGCCGACATCCTCGGCGCCCCGCTGGTGTTCGTCGCGGTCGGCCTGGACAGCGACCGCATCCACGCCCCGAACGAAAAGGTGGACATGGACCTGCTGCTCAAGGGGGCGGAGGCGGCCGCGTACCTATGGCAGGACCTGGCCGACGCCGCGCCGACCGCGGACGGCAGCGCCGCGCCGGGCTCCCGGTGACCGGGGCCGGGGCGCTGGGCCCGCTCGGCAAGCTGATCCTGGCCCGGGAGACCGTCGACCGCGCCACCGAACGCCGCACCGACCAGGCCTGGCTGGACCGTACCTGGGCCGACCCGGCCACCCGGGTGCTGGTCGTGCACCGGGGCCAGGCGCTCGTCCGGGTGACCGGCGACCACGCCGAGCTGGTGTTCATCGCCCCCGGGCAGGCGCCCCCGGGCGTCCGTTTCCTGCTCGGGGTCGAGGACGAGCGGACCGTCTATTACGGCGTGTCCGCTCCGCTGGAAGGGGCCGGCGGCCCCAACGGGTCCGACCCGGCCCCCGGCTCGGCTCCGGCCCGCGGCACCGGACCGGGCCGCGACCGGCGTACCGGGCCCGCCGACGGGGTGCCGCGGCCGCTGTCGCTGCGCGAGGCCGGCTCGCTGCTCGACGACCGGGACGCCGGCCTGCTGACCCACGCGATCGCGGTGGCCAACTGGCACGACACCCACACCCACTGCCCAGTCGACGGCACCCCGACCGTGGTCAACCCGGGCGGCCACTCGACCACCTGCCCGGCCGACGGCACCGAGCACTTCCCGCGCACCGACCCGGCCGTGATCATGCTGGTCACCGACCCGGACGACCGCTGCCTGCTGGCCCGCAACGTGATGTGGCCGCAGCGCCGGGTGTCGATCCTGGCCGGGTTCGTCGACCCGGGGGAATCGGCCGAGCACGCCGTCGCCCGCGAGGTCCACGAGGAGATCGGCGTCACCGTCGGGGACGTCACCTACCTGGACAGCCAGCCGTGGCCGATGCCGCGCAGCCTGATGCTCGGCTTCCGCGCCCGCGCCGTCGGTGACCTGACCATCCGGGTCGACGCCGAGGAGATCTCCGAGGCCCACTGGTACTCCCGGGACGACCTCAAGCGCGTCCTCGAAGCCAAGGAGCTGGCGCTGCCGCCGGCGGTCTCGATCGCCCGCCGCATCATCGAGTTCTGGTACGGCGCCGAACTTCCCGACGGCGCCCCGTTCGAGACCCGCTGACCGGCCGGGCCCGGGCGCTCAGGCGGCGACGGTCGCCAGCAGCGCGCGGGTCTCGGCCACCACCCGATCCTGGAACTCCGGATCCTGCACCAGCGCCGAGCCGGTCATCGGCTGCCCCTTCTCGCCGTAGTAGGCGCCGGTCACCCCGGGCTCGTTCAGCACCGCGCTGGTGATCACCTGGGCCGCCCGGTCCGGGCTGGTTCCCCCCGGGATCAGCAGCGTCAGCGGCGCCACCACATACCTGGCCGCGAACTGGGCGAACGCGCCGGCGTCGCGGGCCAGCCCGGTGGCCGGACTGAAGCCGGGCTCGACCGCGATGAACCGCAGCCGCGGGGTCTCCCGGGCGAACGCCAGGACCGCCGCCAGCTCGCACTGCTTCGACGTCGCGTAGGCGTCCAGCCCCGGCCGGGAGGCGCCGCCCGGCGTCCACTCGCCCCGGGCGCTCGCCTCGGCCGAGATGTAACGCCCGCCCCGGAACCCGGAGATCACCGCCTGCCGGCGCCCCGGATCCTCGACCGCGGAGCACACCGACACCACGGTGGCCCCGTCCGCCAGGTGCGGGATCAGCGCCTCGGTCAGCGCGAACGGCCCCAGGTGGTCGGTGGCGAACGTCATGTCCCAGCCCTGCGCGTTCTGGGTGGCCTTGGTCTGCATGATCCCGGCGTTGTTGACCAGCCCCGCCAGCGGCAGCCCGAGCGCCGCGATCTCGCCCGCCGCCCGCCGGACACTGACCGGATCGGCCAGGTCGCCGACGACCGTCACCGCCCGCCCGCCGTTCCCCTCGATCGTCCGCTGAACTTCGCCCAGCCTGCCCGGGTTGCGCCCGGCCAGGACCACGGTCCCGTGCCCGGCCAGTTCCAGGGCCGTGCGGTAGCCATAGCCCGACGTCGGACCGGTGATGATGTACGCCTGCCGCTCTTCCGAACCGCTCGCTGCCATGCTGACTCCTCCATGTCCTCCGGCCCACTCACGGGCCCCGCGTAAGTTGTCTGTCTGATCAGTCATTTATGAACCGAAAAAAATAAGCTGCCGATCATCCGCCCCAGCGCGGCGAACCCGTCCCGGCAGTGCTCGTCGGCGTGCGCGGGATCGGCCACCATGAAGTCCATCGTGGTCTCGGCCAGCGAGTTCATGATGGCCAGGGCGAACTCCATCGGCACGTCCCGCATCGGCCCGTCGGCCCGCGCCCGTTCGAGGATCACCGCGATGTCGGCCATCGCCCGGTGCGAGGCCGCCTCGGTCTCCGCCGTGATGTCATCGGACACGCTGAGCAGCGCCAGCGCCCGTCGCTGGTCGGGATGGGCGGTCGCCCAGCGCGTCCAGTTCGACCACAGGTGGTACAGCTGCTCCCGCAGCGGAGCCCCATCCGGCAGGCCGTCCAGCGAAGCGCTCGCCATCCCCGCCTTCAGCTCCAGGTACAGCTGGTTGAACAGCTCCCCCTTGGTCTCGAAGTACGTGAACAGCGACCCGTTGGCCACCCCCGCCTCCTTGGCGATAGCCGCCGTCGCCGCCCCCAGCCCCTGCCCCGCGATCACCCGGGTCGCCGCCGCCATCAGCGCGTTCCGCTTGTCATCACTCCTGGGCCGAGCCATGCCGTCCATTTTATAAATGAATGACTAGTCAGTCAAGAAACGATAAGGGATTCCGCAGCACGCCCGCCGGTAGGGCGCGGAAGGCTCATGCTCTTTGGCTCCAGCGGGGTTCTGCTGCCGCTGGGATCGATCTCCCGTGACCGGACAGCACCCCGCCGTACTCCGGTTCCCGCTCCGGTATCCGTCCTGCTCCCGCCGGCCCGCCGTCATCCCGGCCCGCCCGCACGCTCCCGCCGGTCGCGTGACCACCGCCCGCCTGGCCCGCTATTTTCCTCACTCAATCTTGATTAAACAGACCTAATAAGTAGGATATGAATGTGACCCCTGCTCTGCGCTTGGTACGGCGCGGCCACGTGGACTTCGTCCGGGTGGCCAGTGCCCAGTGTCCGCTGCGCCGCCGGCCGTCCCGCTGTCACGCGGGACCGGTCCTGGCGCAACCGGATAACAGGGCCCGCCTGCTGTGCACAAGCACATGAAGGAGTCACGCAATGCCGTCCGATCTGCTCGCCGCCGCCAAGGTCTTCCAGATCCCTGGTCCCGCTCAGCCCCCTGGTGACCAGGAGCCCGGCCCGATCCGCCCGGTCGGGTCGGTGCTGCCGGAGGGGACGCTGCGCCCCGAGGCCGGCCTGCCCGCCGAGCTGGACGGCCTGATCGGGCCGGACGGGCCGCTCGACTTCAGCTCACCCGGCTCGCCCGGCACGCTGCTGGCGGTCGTGCCGATCCCCGGAACCGACAGCTCACTGGCCATCGTCGGCTACACGATCCCCGCCTCGGCCTCCCACGGCCAGGCGCCGCCGGCCCGGCGCGCGCACGGCGGCCTGGTCGTCGACCACGCCCGCCGCTGCGTGTGGATCGGCGGGACCGAAGTGCAGCTCACCTACCAGGAGTTCGAGCTGCTGGCGTTCCTGAGCGCGAACCCGGCCCAGGTGTTCAGCCGGGCCGACCTGCTGGAGCGAGTCTGGGGCCAGCAGGAGAACGCCCATCACCACACCCGGACCGTGGACGTGCACGTGAGCCGGCTGCGCCGCAAGCTCGGGCCGTCCTTCGGCCAGTGCCTGACCACCGAGCACCGGGTCGGCTACCGCTTCGACCCGGCCATGGAGATCAGCGCCTGAGCCCAGAGCTCAGCCTCAGCCCCAGCTCCCTGCCTCAGCCCCCAGCCCAGCCCAGCTCCAGCCCGATGACAGCATCTGCTGTCACGGGCCGGCTGGCGCCCTACTTCTTCTCGTCCCCGGCCGGGGGCGGCGGGATGTCGTCCGCGTGCTTCTCCAGATAATCCAGGTAGAGCGGCCGCAGCGCGTCCGCCTCCGCACCCTCGCCCGAGCCCAGCGCGTCCGAGATCAGCGCCGAGATCCGGTACATGTCGGCCCCGGAGCGGCCGGTGTTGCCCTCGGCCGCCTCGGCGGCCGGGATCTCGCGCAGCAGCTGCCACAGGAACCCGACGTCCGCGTGGTGCAGCGCCCGGCGCATGGCAAGGTCGTGAAGCTCGTGGGAGGACATCGCCTCGAGGTCACTGCGGCTCAGCACAGGGGACACCCTACCCGCTCGCTAGCATGATCCAATGACCGACAAGGCCTGCGTGTTCGACGCGATCATCAACGGCGAGGCCAAGACCGACATCATCGACGAGGGCGAGCACTACCTCGCGTTCCTCGACCACCGGCCGCTGTTCCGGGGCCACACCCTGCTGGTCCCCAAGCTGCACGTCCAGTTGCTGAGCGACCTGCCGGCCGATCAGGTGGGGGAGTTCTTCGCCGAGGCCCAGCGGCTGGAACGGGCGGTCGAGGACGGCCTGGCGGCCGACGGGTCGATGATCTTGATCAACAACGTGGTCAGCCAGTCCGTGCCGCACCTGCACCTGCACGTGATCCCGCGCCACCGCAAGGACGGCCTGCGGTTCTGGCTCGGCCCCCGGCACCCCTACGACGCCGAGCATCCGGCCGAGGAGTACGCCGCCAAGATCCGCGCCGCCCTGCCCGCCCGCTGATTGTCCCGGGCGGATTTGGGGAGTCGCCGGTCATGAACCACCTGCACACCGACGGGCCGAGCTAGCACGGCACCGCTCCGGGTCACCACCTGCCCGGCGAGCAGCCCCTTTCCGGGCATGCGCACTTGCACGGTCGCCCGGTGTCGTGGGTGTTCGTGGGGGTGGTCGTCGCGGCCTTCGTGGCCGGCGCGTTCGCGGTCGTCGGCCGGATCTGGCCGCTGTTCTGGGTCTGCCTGGGCATCGCGGTGCTGTCGGTACCGGCCGGTAAGATCGTCAACATCATGGGAGATACCGTCCTGTATGGGAACCCGGCCGAGCAGGCCGGCCAGGAGGGCCGGGTGTCCGAGGATTACGGGTCGGCGGTTCACCCCGGCGTCGACGTCGGGCCGACCCCGGCCGTCGCCGCCGCCCAGCCGGCCCCGCAGCAGACCTCGGAGCAGCTGTAGCCACTCCGGTCCACAGCAATGTCCGGGCCGCCCTATGCTGCTGCCCTGAGTACCGGCCGCCTGGGCGGCCCCATCGTCTAGGAGTTTCCTTATGCCGCCGTGGCCTGGCAACGCGTATCCCCTCGGTGCGACCTATGACGGCGCGGGTACCAACTTCGCGCTGTTCTCCGAGGTGGCCGAGAAGGTCGAGCTGTGCCTGTTCGACGGCGACGGGCGTGAGGAGCGGGTCACCCTCACCGAGATGGACGGTTTCGTCCACCACTGCTACCTGCCCAACGTCACCCCCGGCCAGCAGTACGGCTACCGGGTGCACGGCCCGTACGACCCGAGCCGGGGCCTGCGCTGCAACCCCAACAAGCTGCTGCTCGACCCGTACGCCAAGGCCGTCAGCGGCGAGGTCGACTGGGATGAGTCGCTGTTCGGGTACCGGTTCGGCGACCCCGACGAGCGCAACGACGACGACTCCGCCCCGCACATGTGCAAGGGCGTGGTGATCAACCCGTTCTTCGACTGGGCCAACGACCGGCCGCCGCGGATCCCCTACAACGAGACCGTCCTCTACGAGGCGCACGTCAAGGGCCTCACCTACCGGCACCCGGCCGTGCCCGAGGAGCTGCGGGGCACCTACGCCGGCATCGCCCACCCGGCGATCATCGAGCACCTGACCCGGCTCGGGGTGAACGCGATCGAGCTGATGCCGGTCCACCAGTTCCTTACCGACAAGGTGCTGGAGGACCGTGGCCTGCGGAATTACTGGGGCTACAACACGATCGGCTTCTTCGCGCCGCACGCCGCCTACTCGGCCACCAACGCCGGTAATCAGGTGCAGGAGTTCAAGGCGATGGTGCGCGCCCTGCACGACGCCAACATCGAGGTCATCCTGGACGTGGTGTACAACCACACCGCCGAGGGCAACCAGCTCGGGCCGACGCTGTCGTTCCGCGGCATCGACAACGGGGCTTACTACCGGCTGGTCGACGACGACCCGCAGTACTACATGGACTACACCGGCACCGGGAACTCGCTCAACGTCCGCCACCCGCACGCGCTTCAGCTGATCATGGACTCGCTGCGCTACTGGGCCACCGAGATGCGGGTGGACGGGTTCCGCTTCGACCTGGCCGCCACCCTGGCCCGCGAGTTCTACGACGTGGACCGGCTGGCCGCGTTCTTCGACGTGGTCCAGCAGGACCCGGTCATCAGCCAGTCCAAGCTGATCGCGGAGCCGTGGGACGTCGGCCCCGGCGGCTACCAGGTCGGCCAGTTCCCGCCGCTGTGGACCGAGTGGAACGGCAAGTACCGCGACACCGTGCGCGACTTCTGGCGGGGTGAGCCGTCCACCCTGGGCGAGTTCGCGTCCCGGATCACCGGCTCGTCTGACCTGTACCAGCACGACGGCCGGCGCCCGGCCGCGTCGATCAACTTCATCACCGCCCACGACGGCTTCACCCTCAACGACCTGGTCTCTTACAACGAAAAGCACAACGAGGCCAACGGCGAGGACAACCGCGACGGCGCCGACGACAACCGCTCCTGGAACTGCGGGGCCGAGGGCCCGACCGACGACCCCGGCATCAACGAGCTGCGGGGCCGCCAGCGCCGCAACTTCCTCAGCACCCTGCTGCTCTCCCAGGGCGTGCCGATGCTGGTGGCCGGGGACGAGTTCGGCCGCACCCAGGACGGCAACAACAACGCCTACTGCCAGGACGACGAGATCTCCTGGGTCGACTGGGGGCGGGCCGAGGAGTTCGCCGACCTGGCTGCGTTCACCGCCGCGGTGTCGGAGTTCCGGCGCGCGCACCCGGTGTTCCGGCGTCGCCGGTTCTTCTCCGGCCGGCCGAACCCCGAGGGCGACAAGCTCCGCGACATCGTCTGGTTCAGCGCCGACGGCACCGAGATGGACGACGAAGACTGGGGCGGCTCGGTCGGCCGCTGCGTGATGGTGTTCCTGAACGGCCACGGCATCCCCGACCTCGACACCCGTGGCGAACAGGTCACCGACAATTCATTCCTGCTCGGTTTCAACGCCGACCCCGAGGACGTCACGATGGTGCTGCCCGGCGCCGCCTACGGCGAGCGCTGGGCGGTCGTGCTCGACACCGCCAACGGTGAGGTCCCGGCCGCCCTGGGCGCGCTCGGCGGCGTGACCGCGCTCGGGCCGCTGAGCAACCTGACCCCGCCGCTGGGCACGGTCAGCCCGGGCAGCAACTTCGACCTGATTGAGGGGGCCCGGGTGGTGGAGGCCAAGGCCACGCTGAAGGTGGCCGGACGATCCCTGGTGGTCCTGCAGCGCAGCGAGCCGAACGAGTGACCGGGCCCGGCCCCCGCCGCCCGGCCACACCCAGCTCGACCTACCGGATCCAGCTCGGCCCCGACCTCGACTTCGCGGCCGCCGCCGAGCTGACCGGTTACCTGGCCGACCTCGGCGTCGGCGCGCTCTACGCCTCGCCGGTGCTGGCCGCCGCCCCCGGCTCGACCCACGGTTACGACGTCGTCGACCCGACCCGGGCCAGCCCCGCCCTCGGCGGCGACGAGGGCCTCGCACAACTGGCCGACCGCCTGCACCAGGCCGGCCTGGAGCTGGTCGTCGACATCGTCCCCAACCACGAGGGCATCGCCGTTCCCCAGGCCAACCCGGCCTGGTGGGACGTGCTCGAGAACGGCCCGGCCGCCCAGCACGCCAGCTACTTCGACATCGACTGGACCCGCCCGCCGATCATGGTCCCGGTCCTGGCCGACGACGAGGCCGTCAACGACATCAAGCTGGAAGACGGCCAGCTCGCCTACTATGACCAGCGCTTCCCGATCGCCCCCGGCACCGGCGAGGGCACGGCCCAGCAGGTGCACGAACGCCAGCACTACCGGCTGGTCAACTGGCGCCGGGCCAACACCGAGCTGAACTACCGGCGCTTCTTCGACATCACCACGCTGGCCGCGGTCCGGGTCGAGGACCCCGAGGTGTTCGCCGCCACCCACGCCCTGATCCTCCGCTGGGTGGCCGACGGCCTGGTCAGCGGGCTGCGGGTGGACCACCCGGACGGCCTGGCCGACCCCGGCGCCTACCTGAGGCGGCTGGCCGCCGACGCCCCGTCGGCCTGGCTGGTGGTGGAGAAGATCCTCGGCCCAGACGAGGCGCTGCCCCCGCCCGACCGCTGGCCGGTCGACGGCACCACCGGCTACGACGTGCTCCGGCTGGTCTGCGGGCTGTTCGTCGACCCCGACGGGGAGCCCGGGCTGACCGCGCTGGCCACCGCCACCTGCGGCCACCAGGACCTGGCCGAGATGGAGTACCAGGCCAAGCGCTGGATCGCCGAGCACATCCTGCGGGCCGAGGTCGGCCGCATCGCCCGCCTGGCCCCGACCCAAGCCGACCGAGCCGACCGAGCCGACCAGGCCACCCCCGACGACGCCGAGCCAGCCGTCATCGAGCTCCTGGCCTCGTTCCCCGTCTACCGCTCCTACCTGGCCGACGGCGAGCCCGCCCCCCTCCACGCCGCCGCCGCGGCCGCCGCCCAGCGCACCCCCGACCAGGCCAGCACCATCGACGCCCTGGTCCAGCAGATGACCGCCGACCCCACCGGTGAGCTGGCCGAACGGGTCCAGCAGACCGCCGCCATGGTGATGGCCAAGGGCGTCGAGGACACCACCTTCTACCGCTACAACCGTTTCGTCGCCCTGAACGAAGTGGGCGGCGACCCCGGCCGCTTCGGCGTCCCCCCGGAAGAGTTCCACCGCCGCGCCGCCACCCTCGCCACCGGCCCGCACCGGGCCACCATGACCACGCTGTCGACCCACGACACCAAGCGCTCGGAGGACGTGCGGGCCCGGCTGGCGGCCCTGTCCGAGGTGCCGGCCGAGTTCGCCGAGGCGGTCAGCCGCTGGTCGGCCCGGGCCCGGCTGCCGGAGCCGACGCTGAACCTGCTGGCCTGGCAGTCGCTGGTCGGGGCCTGGCCGATCAGCCCCGAGCGGCTGCGCGGCTACCTGGAGAAGGCCTCCCGCGAGGCCAAGCTGGCCACCAGCTGGACCGAGCCGAACGAGGAATTCGACGCCGCCGTGGCCGCCTGGCCGCAGCAGGTGCTGGCCGACGGGGGCCTGATCGCCGACGTCGAGGGGTTCGTGCGCTGGGTCCGGCCCGCGGGCTGGGTCAACGCCCTCGGCCAGAAGCTGGTCCAGCTCACCATGCCCGGCGTCCCCGACCTGTACCAGGGCAGTGAGCTGTGGGACCTGTCGCTGGTCGACCCGGACAACCGCCGCCCGGTCGACTTCGCGCACCGGCGCGAGCTGCTGGCCCGGATCGACGCGGGCTGGCGGCCCCCGGTCGACGACTCCGGTGCCGCCAAGCTGCTGGTCGTGACCCGGGCGCTGCGGCTGCGCCGGGACCGGCCCGAACTGTTCGAGGGGTACCGGGCGCTGGCCGCCGACGGCCCGGCCGCCCGGCACGCGCTTGCCTTCCAGCGCGGCTCCGGCCGCCTGGTCACCGTGGCCACCCGGCTGCCGATGACGCTGGACCGGTCCCGCGGCTGGCGGGACACCACCCTCAAGCTGCCCGGTATCGCCGGTGGGATCGGCTGGGTCGACGCCTTGTCCGGGCAAAGCTTCCCGGCCGGGGCGGTCCCGCTGGCCACGCTGCTGAACCGCTACCCGGTGGCCCTTCTCGTGCGAGGTGACCAGTGACGCGACCAGTGACGCCCTTTCACCCGTCCGTCTGGGCCCCGGACCGCCAGCGCGTCCGGCTGCACGCCGAGGACCGCGACGTCGAGCTGGTCAAGGACGACCACGGCTGGTGGCGAGCGCCCGACCCGCTCGACCCGGGCACCGACTACGCCTTCAAACTGGACGACGACGACACCCCGCTGCCCGACCCCCGCTCGGTCTGGCAGCCCGAAGGCGTGCACGGCCCCTCCCGGGTCTACGACCACTCCGCCTACGCCTGGACCGACCAGGCCTGGACCGGCCGGGCGCTACCGGGCGCCGTCATCTACGAGCTCCACATCGGCACGTTCACCGCCGGCCGGACCTTCGACGCCGCCATCGAACGGCTCGACTACCTGGCCGACCTGGGCGTTGACCTGGTCGAGGTGATGCCGGTCAACGCGTTCGACGGCACCGCCGGCTGGGGTTACGACGGCGTGCTGTGGGGGGCGGTGCACGACCCCTACGGCGGCCCCGACGGGTTCAAGCGGTTCGTGGACGCCTGCCACCGGCGCGGCCTCGGCGTCGTGCTCGACGTGGTCTACAACCACATCGGTCCCTCCGGTAACTACCTCGACCGCTACGCGCCCTACTTCGCCGGCTCCAACCAGTGGGGCTCGGCCCTCAACGTCGACGGCCCCGGCTCCGATGAGGTGCGCCGCTACGTCATCGACAACGCGCTCGGCTGGCTGCGCGACTTCCACGTGGACGGGCTGCGGCTGGACGCGGTGCACGCGATCGTCGACCGCCGGGCCACCCACATCCTCGAGGAACTGGCCGCCGCGGCCGACGCGCTGGCGGCCGGCCTGGGCCGCCCGCTGTCGCTGATCGCCGAGTCCGACCTCAACGACCCCAAGCTGGTGCTGCCGCGTGAGGCGGGCGGCTACGGCCTCACCGCCCAGTGGTGCGACGACATCCACCACGCCCTGCACGTGGCGCTGACCGGCGAGACCCAGGGTTACTACGCCGACTTCGCCGAGCGGGGGGCGCTCGCCACCACCTTGCGGCACGCCTACTTCCACCGCGGCACCTGGTCCTCGTTCCGCCAGCGGACCCACGGGCGGCCGTTCGACCCGCGCCGCATCCCCGCTTACCGGTTCCTGGCCTACCTGCAGGACCACGACCAGATCGGCAACCGCGCCCAGGGGGACCGGCTGTCGGCCAAGGTCCGCCCGGGCCTGCTCGCGTGCGGGGCCGCCATCGTGCTGACCTCGCCCTACACCCCGATGCTGTTCATGGGGGAGGAGTGGGCGGCCAGCACCCCGTGGCAGTTCTTCGCCTCGTTCCCCGACCCCCAGCTGGCCGACGCGGTCCGCAACGGCCGCCGCTCGGAGTTCGCCGCCCACGGCTGGGGGGAGGAGGAGATCCCCGACCCGATGTCGCCCGCCACCGTCGAGCGCAGCACCCTGAACTGGGCCGAGCTGTCCGAGGGGGAGCACCGCACCCTGCTCGAGCTGTACCGCGACCTGATCAAGCTGCGGCACACCCATCCCGAGCTGGCCGACCCGCGCCTGGACCGCTACCAGGTCGAGACCGGCCCCGGGGATCGCTGGCTGGTGCTGCACCGCGGCCCGCTCCGCGTCGTCTGCAACCTCACCGGCGAGGTGGAGAACGTCCGCCTCGACCGCCCGGTCGACGTCGTCCTGCTCGCCTCGGCCAAGGTCAACCACGCCGGCCAGGTGCTGGAGCTCCCGCCCGAGTCCTTCGCCGTGGTCCGGACCGTCCCAGCCGCCGAAGCCCGCCCCGTCACCGCCGACGACCTGGCCCGCATCGAGTAGCGGCTCAGGCCGGGCGCAGCATCTCCGCGTCCAGGCACGAGGCCGGGATCCCGAACCCGTCCACCAGCGTCTGCGCGTGCGGCCGGAGCTGCTCGCACAGCGCGTTGACCGCGCTGGTCACCGACTTGGCCCGGGTCGGGGTCAGCCGCCCGTGGGCCAGGAACCAGGCCAGGTCGGCCTCGATCGTGGCCAGCACGTACAGGTCGCACACCCGGCTCAGCAGCGCCCGGGTGGCCGGGTCGACGCAGCGCTCCAGCCCGGCCACGAACGCCTCCAGCACCACCCGGTCGACGTGCGCCCGGGCCGCCCGCAGCAGGTGATCCTGGGCGTCGTTGAACACCGCGAACGCCCCGGCCGCGCCGTCGGCGCTGGCCGCCCCGCGCCGCAGCCGCCGGGCGAGCCCGTCGACCATGTGCCGTTCGCGGTCCTCGAACGCGCGCACCTGCCAGGCCCGGTCGAACAGCACGGTCTCGTCGTCGCGCCCGGGCGCGGCCGCCGTCAGCCGCTCGATGACTCCGCGGGCGGCGGTCCGCTCGATCAGCGCGCCCGCGAACTTCTCGGCCACGAACCGGGCGGTGGCCAGCGTGCCGAGGTCGGAGAAGTCGCTCTGGTAGTTGGTCAGCAGCCCCTTGGCCACCAGCTGCAGCAGCACCGTGTTGTCACCCTCGAACGTGGTGAACACGTCGGTGTCAGCCTTCAGCGTGGCCAGCAGGTTCTCGGCCAGGTAGCCGGCCCCGCCGCAGGCCTCCCGGCCGGTCTGGATGGTGGCGGTGGTGTGCCAGGTCGACACCGCCTTGAGCCCGGCCGCCCGTGACTCCAATTCGCGCTGGCGCCGCTCGTCCGTCCCTGTCGCCCTGGTCGACTCGTCCAGCGCCCCGACCAGCTCGTACTGCGCGAACGCGAGCGCGTAGCTGGTGGCCAGCGCGGGCAGCAGCTTGCGCTGGTGGGCCCGGTAGTCCAGCAGCACCACCTCGCCGGAGCCGTCCGGCCGCTCGAACTGGGTCCGCTGGTTGGCGTAGGTCACCGCGATCGCCAGCGCCCGCTTGGCCGCGCTGCCCGCGGTCCCGGCGACCGAGATCCGGCCCCGGATCAGCGTGCCGATCATGGTGAAGAAGCGGCGCCCGTCGCTGGCGATCGGGCTGCTGTAGTGCCCGTCGGCGTCCACGTCACCGAACCGGTTGAGCAGCGCCTCGCGCGGCACCCGCACGCCGGTGAACGTCAGCCGCCCGTTGTCGACGCCGTTGAGGCCGGCCTTGCGCCCGCAGTCCTCGATCAGCACCCCGGGCCGCGGCTGGCCGTCGGCGTCCCGGATCGGTACCAGCAGGGCGTGTACCCCGTGCCCGGTCCCGTCCACGATGAGCTGGGCGAACACCACTGCCAGGCGCCCGTCCCGGGCCGCGTTGCCGATGTAGTCCTTGCGCGCGGCCGGACCCGGGGTGCTGATCACGAACTCCCCGGCGGCCGGGTCGTAGGTCGCGGTGGTGCCCAGGTGCTGGACGTCGGAACCGTGCCCGGTCTCGGTCATCGCGAAGCAGCCGGACAGCGCCACGTCCATGATGTCGCGCAGGTAGCGCTGGTGGTGCCGCTCGGTGCCGAGCAGCTGGACCGCCCCGCCGAACAGCCCCCACTGCACGCCCGCCTTGACCATCAGCGACAGGTCGCCGAACCCGAGCATCTCGTGCGCGACGACCGAGGCGGCCGGGTCGCCGAGGCCGCCGTACTCGCGCGCGAACCCCAGCCGCGCGTGCTCGGTCTTGGCCAGCAGCCGCAGGTCTTCCAGGACCTGGCGCCGGTACTCCTCGGTGCTCAGGTCCGACCGGTCGCGCACGTCGGCCGCGGCCAGCTGGGCCCGGACCTCGGTCCGCAGGCCGGCCCAGCGGCCGTCCAGGACCGCGGTCAGCGCGCCCGGCTCGACGTTTTCCAGGGGGGAGGGGATACCCACGATGCCTCCGCTCGTCGGTCCGTCTTGTTACTCAAGAGTAACATACAAACCGAACCGCATTCGGAGGGCCGGGGGCCCGCGGGCTCTGCCCCCCGAGGCCAACACCGAACGCGAGGCTGTGCCAGGTCCCGTCGGGCACAGCCTCGCGTCAGCTCACTAGCTGGCGAGCGCCTCGTCGTCGGCCTCGTCGGCCTCGTCGGCCACGAAGTCCTCGTCGCGCTCGCTGGTCAGCTCCTTGATCGGCAGCTCGTCCTGCTCGCCGAGCTGCTCGCGGGCCAGCTCCGCCAGCCCGTAGCGCTCCACGTGGTCGGGGTCGGCCAGGCTGATCGTCCGCAGCCCCTGGCTGACCAGGCGGTCGTTGACCTCCTCGAAGTGCTGCTGGACAAGCTGGCGCTCGGTGTCGGTGATCTTGCCCTTGTGCGGCTCGCCCGCGTGCTCCAGCGACGCGTAGTTGACCTTGCCGGCACCGCCGCTGGCGCTGCTGGCCCGGCTGCCGCGGCTGCTGGTGGCCGACGCCGACCGGGCCGCCTTGCGGGCGGGCCGGGCGGTGATCAGCAGCTCGCCCATGACCGTGTCGGTCGCCATCGCGTCGAACTGGTCCAGGTCGACGGTGACCCGGCGTGGCTCTTCCTGGCCGGGCAGGTGCAGCTCGACCACCGCGACCGACAGGGCCGATTTTTCGATGGTACGGGCCTCGTCAGCCAGCGCCTCGAACTCGACCGGGCTGTCACCCAGCTCCGGGTGCTCGAGCACGACCACCCGTGCGAGCGTGTCTTCTTCGGTGATGAGCTGCCCGCTCAGATCGCTGAAGCGGACGGTCTTCTGGCCCACGGTCGGCTCCTAACGGCGTTCGATGAAGTGATCCCCACCCTGTCGAAGATGGCCGCCCGTGTCAAACATCTGTTCGAGCGAGTCGTCACCGCCGTCAGGCCGAGGAGAACGAGATCCTACCGACCGTGAGGATCAACTACCGAAAGTAGCCGAACCTGTTACCCGTCTCAGCCCTCCCCGAGCTCGCTGACCATCTTGCCGATCCGCCGCTGCCGGGTCTCGGCCGTCTTCGCGTCCTCCACCGAACCGATCCAGCGCGACTGGTGGCTGTAGGACAGTTTCTCGAACGCCGCCTTCGCGGCCGGCGCCGCCGCCAGCGCCACGGCCGCATCCTCGGGCACGCTGACCTCGCGCGGCGCGGTGTCCAGCTCCAGGTCGACCTCGACCTCGTCACCGGCCGTGATCCCGGCGCCGTCGCGGATCTGGGCGCTGACCGGCAGCATCGCCCGGCCGCCGACCGATCCCACGCTGCTCCGGTAGCTGAACCCGTTGACCGTCACCTGCACCTTGGGCCGCTTGCCGCCGCCCAGCCCGGTCACGATCTGCTCGGGTACCGGTATCCCGGTCGCCGTCTTCCCGTTCAGCTCGACCACCGCGTGAAACTTCATCGCCATCCCCTCAACTGACCAGGTCACAGACTCTACGGGGTATGCGGCGGCAAAAACCATTCGCGGGCCACGCCTTTCGTCATGCAGCATGGCCGGGCTGCTTATTCGGATGGGGAAAATGACGACACCGAGAAACGGTCGCGGTTCGCCTGCCCGGAGGCGGGCGGTAATGCTCGCGCTGCGTTGTTACGGTTCGCAGCTGTTCCGGCTGTGGCGCTTCACCGTTCCCGCTCTGCTGCTGCCTGCCCTGGGCAATACCTGTATCTCCTATATCGCCCCGCTTATCGTCGCTCAGCTGGTCGGCCGCCTGATCGGGCACGGTGCGTTCGGGCTGGCCATGGCCGCGAAATACCTGATCGCCTTCGCCGGTGTGCTGCTTTTCGCCGAGATCTTGTGGCGGATCGGCCTGCACTGCCTGAACCGCATCGGCGGCCGCGGAATCGAAAACCTTTATGTCATCGGCATGGACGAGCTGCTGGCCAAGGACCCGGCGTTCTTTCACGACAACTTCGCGGGTTCGCTGACCAAGCGGGTGCTCAGCTTCGCTTCCCGGTTTGAGGACTTCATTGACAACCTGACGTTCAACATCGTGGCCAGCCTGGTGCCGCTGATATTTGCCTCGGTGATCCTCTGGCGCTTCGACCCGCTGCTGGTGGCCGGGCTGATCGGCATGATCGTCATCACCGGCGCCGGCGTCGCGCCGCTGATCCGCCGCCGCCAGAAGCTGGTCGACCAGCGCGAGGAGGCGATCGCCCGGGTGTCCGGGCACGTGGCCGACAGCCTGATGAACATGGATACGATCCGCGCGTTCGCGGCCGAGGAGAGCGAGGCGGCCGAGCATCGCTCGCGGGTAGCCGACCAGCGGAAGAAGTCGGTGCTGTCCTGGGACTACGGCAATCTGCGGATCGACACCCTCGTCGCCCCGATGTCGGTCCTGACCAACGTGCTCGGCCTGCTGCTGGCGGTCGCGCTCGGCGGTGGCCGCCACGGCGTCGAGGCGATCATCGTGGCGTTCACCTACTACTCCAACGCCACCCAGATCATGTTCGAGTTCAACCAGATCTACCGCTCGATGGAGAGCTCGCTGACCGAGGCCGCGCAGTTCACCGAGCTGCTGCTGACGCCGCCGACCGTGGTCGACCCGGTCGCGCCCGAGCCGCTGCGCCCGGCCGTTCGCGACGTCCGCTTCGAGCAGGTGACGTTCGCTCACGCCGGGGCGTCGCCGCTGTTCACCGGCCTCGACCTGGTCGTGCCGAGCGGCACCCGGCTCGGCCTGGTCGGCCGGTCCGGGGGCGGCAAGAGCACGCTGCTGCGGCTGCTGCTACGGATGACGGACATCGACGGCGGCCGGATCCTGATCGGCGGCCAGGACATCAGCCGGCTGCGCCAGGCCGACCTGCGCAGCCTGATCTCCTACGTGCCCTAGGCGCCCGCGATGTTCCACCGCACCCTGCGCGACAACATCGCCTTCGCCCGCCCCGACGCCACCGACACCGAGATCCGCCAGGCCGCCGAAGCCGCCTACGTCACCGAGTTCGCCGACACCCTGCCCGACGGCTTCGACACCATGGTCGGCGAACGCGGCGTCAAGCTGTCCGGCGGCCAGCAGCAGCGGGTCGCGCTGGCCCGCGCCATCCTCCGCAACGCGCCGCTGCTCCTGCTCGACGAAGCCACCAGCGCCCTCGACTCCGAGAGCGAGGTCCTCGTCCAGCAGGCCCTCTGGCAACTCATGGAAGGCCGCACCGCCCTGGTCGTCGCCCACCGCCTGAGCACCGTCGCCCGCATGGACCAGCTCGTCGTCCTCGACCACGGCACCATCGTCGAGCAGGGCCGCCACGAAGACCTGCTCACCCTCGACGGCACCTACGCCCGCCTCTGGCACCACCAGTCCGGCGGCTTCCTCGACGAAGACACCCCCGCCGCCCTCCTCCGCCAAGACCTCGCCACCTAGCCCGGTTTCTCGCTACCGTTCAAGCCGTGCCGTGTATCAGCACGTTCTACGGCGTAATGATCTACATGTACTGGAACGAGCGCGATCACCCAGTGGCGCATTTTCACGCCTACCACGCCGGGCAACGCGCATCGATCTCAGTGGACGGCGAAGTGCTCGCCGGAAGCCTTGAGGGCAGGGCCTTGCGCCTGGTCCGAGAGTGGGCTGCCCTCCGCTACGATGAGATATTGGCGGACTGGGAGCGAGCCCGGCGAAATGAGCCGCTGCTGAATATCGAGCCGCTGGCCTAACATTGAGGCGTGAGCGTGACCTACCTGCCCGTTGTTGCCGGAGTGGCCGTGGTCCGGGACCACGTCCTGCGCCTGCTGTTCACCGACGGTACGGCTGGCGATGTGGACTTTTCAGCGGAGCGATGGACCGGTGTCCTCGCGCCGCTGAACGATCCGGCCTACTTCGCCCAGGTCGCGGTCGATGCCGAAGCCGGAACCATTGTCTGGCCGAACGGCATCGACTTGGCGCCGGAGCCGCTGTACGACCGAGCGAAAGCGCATCCGCTCGCCGCCTTACGGGGATTCGCATGATCATCGGCCTGCGTGAAAAGCTGGCCCAGCTGGCCGCCTTGGTAGCGGACATGCCAGTCGCCGATGATCGGACGCCCGACGAGATCATCGGCTACGACGACGGCGGACTACGCAGCTGACGCTGAGGCGTCCGCCCGCCTACGCTTGGCCCGCCTCGTCCCGCCGCCGCGCCACCTGCAGCACCGACCCCCAGTGCCGCCGCAGCGTACCTTCCGGCCGCCTGCCCACGATGTCTCTGACCGTGGAGTACAGCCGTTCGCGTTGCCAGCCGGCCATCGCGATGTGGTTGGAGAACGTTTTCAGCAGGTCGATGTACTGCTGCGCGGAGTACACGACCTCCCAGTCGAACTGCCGCACGTGCACCACGTCGAACAGCCTGCTGCCCTCAATCTCCGCAACGAGGGTGGGCAGCTCCCCAGGCCGGTACTGCACCGCATCCTCCGGCCTCCCCTCCCCGATCTCGTCGTACACGGCCTGCAGGTCATCAAAGATCGGGTCGCCGCCGACCGGGAACACGTGCCCGGCCGACCACAGCGCCAGGTACCCGCCGGGCCGCAACGCCGACCAGGCCCGCTGATAACGAATCGCCGGATCAATCCAGTGCCAGGCCGTCGCCGCGAACACCAGCCCGAACGACGCCCCGGCCGCCGGCCGCCACGACTCGAACGACCCCTCCACCACCGCCACGTCATACCCGGCCAGGTTGACCCGCGCCGCCCGGGCCAGCTCGCCCCCCAGCTCGATGCAGGTCATCGCGAACCCGCGCCGCGCCAGCGGCAGCGTCGCCTTCCCGGTGGCACAGCCGACCTCCAGGATCCGGTCCCCGGGCGGCAGCATGGTCACCGCCAGCAGGTCGTCGTACAGCTCGGCCGGGTACTCGGGCCGCGCCCGCTGGTACCGGTCGGCCACGCTCTCGAACGTCTGCCGCAGCCGTTCCCGGTCCGCCTCGTCGCTCACCCGGACAGGCTGCCAGCCCGCCGCGGCCGCGCCAACCGGTTATCGGCCCACGGGGCGCCCAGCAGCCGGTACAGCCCGGCCCGGTGGTAGTACACGTTGGTCACCACCTGGATCGCCGCGAACGTCACCGGCCACAGCGCGCCGCCGAGCCCCGGCACCACCGAGACCGGCAGCGTGTACGACATCAGCACCCGGAGTACGGCGTCGGCCAGCAGGCCCGCACCCCAGATGACCGTGCTGACCCGCCAGATCCGGCGGAAGGTGGCCTGGTCGGCCCACAGCTGTTCCCACGACGCCAGGCCGAGCGCGCGCCTGCCCTCCATCAGCGGCCGGGCCAGTGCGTACGCGGCCGGCCGCCGGGCCCAGCGGGCGCGCAGGGTGGCCAGGAACCACAGCCCCCACAGGGCGGTGATGAAGCCGTCCCGGGCCAGCAGGAACCGCGCGCTGTCGGTGATCAGCGAGAGCATGATGGTGGCGGCCACGCTGACCACCACCACCCCGCCCACCCCGTCCAGCCGGCGCCGGGTGATCAGCTGGATGATGACGCCGACCGCGGGCACGATCGCCCCGGCCGACAGCGCCACCAGGTTGGACAGCCCGGCCCCGCGCAGCCCGTAGTAGAGCCCAATCGGCGCGCCGATGTCGAGCACCATCAGCGCCAGCTGCCGCCGCGGCCCGATCACGGCGCGGCCCTCGTGGCCAGCTCGAACGCGGTGATCACCTCGGCCGCGTACGTCCGGGTGTCGAACTCCGGGTCGTCGGTGAGCAGGAACGGCAGGCCGTCCACCGCCCGCTGGATCATCGTCGCCATCACGGTCACGTCGAACGACCGGAATTCGCCGCTGGCCTGCCCGGCCCGCAGGATCTCCTCGACCGGCGACTTGGCCACCCGGTCCTGGCTCGCGTCGTAGTCGAACCCGCCGCCCAGGAAGATCTCCAGCAGCGCCTTCATCTCAGCCCGGTGGCTCTCCACGAACGCCACGTTGCCGTCGATGTAGCGCCGCAGCGCGTCGGCCGCCCCGGTCGCGCCGGCCATCCGCTCGCCCATGAACTCGGCGATGGTCCCCACCACCCGCTCCGCCACCTGCGCCATCAGCTC
>Ga0213875_10000520_pt1 | contig 32000 bp, 26 predicted proteins | sample BarmaccomBMRX_R8_FD_160105 | JGI IMG/M metagenome (GOLD analysis project Ga0213875, IMG submission 160105) | Root-associated microbial communities from Barbacenia macrantha in rupestrian grasslands, the National Park of Serra do Cipo, Brazil - RX_R8 | ecosystem: Host-associated > Plants > Roots...
GACTTCGAGGCAACCATCGGCAGCGCCACCGCCTGGGTGCTGCTCGCTAATGTGCGCCTCCTCACCCGCCGTCTCGCAAGAGCCTGACCGACCTTGATTCATTTCGAGTCGGACTCTCAGGATGAGGTCTCTCTTACCGCCATCAACATTGTCCCTCATGCTGAGGAGCGCCGTCAGGCGCGTCTCGAAGCACGCATCCTGCGGATGCAGCTCAAGCCTGTTTGGCGTGCTGACCGTCACCTTGCACCGGTTCTCCGAGTGGCTATTCATTCATCGAAGCGAGATGGCAATCGAGACAACTGCAGCGATGGCGGCGACAGTAGCTGCAACTACGCCCGCTATCGTCCAGCGCAGGTTGAGAAGATCTCGCTTTTGAACTCTTGCATCATCGCACTTTCGCAACCATTCCAATACTGATTCCGTGTGCGCGCCATGATCCCGGTAATGTCCGAGGATCAGCCTTCGACGTACTTGGTCCTCACCAAGCGCATTTAATTCTGCCCAGAACTCCTCAATAGTCGGCATCGCTAACTCGAGGTAGCCAACCGGAACTGGGGCAGGGTGAAGTCGTCATTGAGTTTTTCGAAGATCACCTCGACGCGGCGGCCGACCTTGGCTTCGGTGTATTCGGCTTCGAGCAGATTGCCCGCCATCAGCGCGCCGGGGGCGTCGTCGAGTTCGACGATGATGCTGGCATAGGGCACCGCCGGCGCGAAGCGTTTGTCGCCGGTGTGGTACATGATCGTATAGGCGTAGATCGCCCCCTCGCCGCGCACCGGCTCGAATTTGAGGTCGGTCGAGACGCATTGCGTGCAGGTCGCGTAGGGCGGGTGCTGGAAATGGCCGCAATTCTGGCACCGCTGCAATTCCAGCACGCCGCGCTTCGCCGCGTCCCAGAACGGCTTCGTCCATTCGTTCGGCACCGGGATCGGCCGCGTCACCTGGCTCCAGTCGCTCATCGCGTGCGCCCTATTCCTTCCTGGTGGACGGAACCTCCCACCGCAAGCCCGGGAAACGCGCGAAGTCCCGGTCGAAGGTGATCCAACGACAGTCCCACTCGATCGCGAGCGCGGCAAGCCAGGCATCGCTGACGCGGGCTCCGCGGGTTTCGGTGTCGACGCACAGCCGACGGAAAATATCCCAATGGCGCTCGCCCGGCTCCACGATTTCGCAATGCGGCTGACCGAGAAGGTCGTCGCAAAACCCGAACGCCTCCTCGATGCCGCTGGGGGTGGCGAACGCCCGCGGGTTGGTTGTAATCCGAACAACGGCGCTCAGCACCGCCGGCGCCACCCCGAAACGGGCGTCACCCGACACGAGCTCGATCAGCCACGGACGGCATATCGCATGCTGCGGCAGATCCGCACGAAAAGCGTAGATCAGGACGTTGACGTCGGGAAGGATCACCGGAAATGCTTGATCCGCATGGCGTCAGCGAGATCGTCCGTTTCCTGGAGCGCCGACGAAGATGCCAGATCGATCCCCGGGACCAGCCCTCCGGCGGCCGCGCTGACCCGCGGCAGCGGGCGCCTCGCAATAGGCGATCTCCTGGTTTCCGACAGTACGAGGCGCAACCCCTGCTCGATCAGGGCGGTGAGGGTACAGCCCTGTGCGGCCGCGTGGCGCTTAGCGCGGGCGAGCAGTTCCTCCGGAAGCCGGACCGTTGTACGTTCGGTCATATGTCGAGACATATGGCTGAGCCGACCATATGTCAACTCTCCCGGATGTTCTGATGTGACGGGTTTGGGGGCGCCGTGTACGATCGCGAGGACATTTGAAGGGGCAACGCCGTGCAGAAGCAAGCGGGGATCGCGCCAACATCCGTGTCGGCCGGGCCGGGCGAGATGATGGGCAATGCCGGGCCGGGCATGCTGAAGGGCCTCCGGGTGATCGAGATGGCCGACGAGCGCGCCGAATATTGCGGCCTCCTGCTCGCCGGACTCGGCGCGGAGGTGATCAAGATCGAGCCGCCCGAGGGCAATGCCACGCGACGCATCGGGCCGTTCCTCGAAGACGAGCCGGGGATCGAACGCTCCCTGTTCTTCTGGAACTACAATCGCAACAAGAAATCGGTCGTGCTCGACCTGCGAAGCGCGGCCGGGCGCGACCATATGCTCGCCCTGCTCGATGGCGCCGACATCCTGCTCGACGCCAGCTGCGGCGCGCTGAACGAGGTGCTGGGCATCGATCATGCCGCGCTCAACGCGCGCTATCCGGCGCTGATCACGGCGCGGATGACGCCGTTCGGCGATGACGGGCCGTGGAAGGATTTCAAAGGCTCGGACCTCATTCATCTCGCGCTCGGCGGCCCGATGATGAATTGCGGTTACGACCCCGACCCCAATTTCGACTACGACACGCCGCCGATCGCGCCGCAGATCTGGCACGCCTATCACATCGCCGGCGAGCAGATGGCGACCGGTATCATCGCCGCGCTGATCCACCGCGAGCGCTCGGGCGAGGGGCAGGACGTCTCGCTCGCGATCCACGAGGCGGTGTCGAAGAACCCCGAGCAGGATCTGATGTACTGGGTCTGCCGGCGGGTGCCGCTATGGCGGCTGACCTGCCGCCACGCCTCCGAGGGGCCCAATCACAGCCCCAGCATCGCCCATACCAAGGACGGGCGCTGGTTCATCACCCATGGCATGGGGGCGCGCGATCTGAAAAACCTGGTGCCGTTGCTGGCCAAGTACAACGCGCAGGCGGATTTGCAGCCGCCGCCCCCCGATGCCGAGATCAAGGGCCGCCAGGTGCCGGGTACGGCCGGCCCCGACGAGGCGCGCTCGCATCTGCTCGATGTGGTGCAACGCTTTGTACGCGCCTGGACCTTCAAGGACATGCCGTGGCGCGAGGCGCAGGATGCCGGCCTGTTGTGGGCGCCCTTGCGCAAACCGCACGAAAACGCGCTCGACGAGCACTGGCTCGCCCGCAAGACCTTCGCCGAGATCGAGCACCCCGAACTCGGCCGCAGCTTCCGCTATCCGACGAGCAAATGGCTCAGCAACAAGACCAGCTGGCAGGTCGGCCGCCGCGCGCCGTTATTGGGCGAGGACACCGAGGCGGTGCTCGGCGAATTGGCTCATGCAGCAGGAGGGCGCCGTCCAAGCGTGCCGGCGCAGCCGCGCAAGGTCGAAAGCCCGCGCCTGTCGGCCCTGCACAACAAGCCCTTCCCGCTGCAAGGGATCAAGATCTTCGACTTCGCATGGTTTCTCGCCTCGGCCGGCGGCACGCGGTTTCTCGCGGCAATGGGGGCGGAAAGCTACAAGGTCGAGTGGAAGGACAACCCCGACACGCGCCTCGCCGGCATGGCGCCGGTCGGCGGCCGCGCCGCGCGGGATGTCGCGACCGGGCCGCTGCCGGGGGTCAAAGATCCCGATATGGGCGGCAATTTCCTGAACAAGAACTCCGGCAAGCGCGGGATCTCGCTGAACATCCGTCATCCCAAGGGTTTGCAGATCGCCAAGGACATGATCCGCATCTGCGATGTGGTGGCCGAGGGGTTTTCGCCTGGGGTCCTCCAGCGTCTCGGGCTCGGCTATGACGTGATGAAGTCGATCCGGCCGGACATCATCTACATCCAGCAATCCGGCATGGGCGCACATGGCACCTATGGCCGGATGCGCACGGTCGGGCCGGTGGCGGCGGCCTTCGGCGGACAGGCCGAGATGTCGGGGTTGCCGGAGCCGGCGATGCCGGTCAGCTGGGGCTATTCCTATCTCGACTGGATGGGCGCCTACGGCTATGCGCTGGCGCTGCTCGGGGCGATCTACCACCGCGAGCGCACCGGCGAGGGGCAATGGATCGACGCATCGCAATGCGAAAGCGGCATCTTCCTGACCGGCGCGACGATCCTCGACTGGGCGGCCAATGAGCGCGTGTTCCGACGCTACGGCAACCGCTCGCCCTACAAGCCGGCGGCGCCGCACGGCGCCTATCGGTGCGAGGGCAAGGACCGCTGGATCGCGATCGCCTGCTTCACCGAGGGTGAATGGCATGCCGTGGCACGGGTCGCCGAGCATGGCGACTGGCTCGACGACCGCCGCTTCGCCACCCTGGAGCAGCGCTTGCTGCATCAGGATGCGCTTGATGCGGCGGTCGAGGCGTGGACCCGGACCCAGGACCGCTATGACCTAATGGTAAAATTGCAGAAGGCCGGGGTGCCGGCCGGGGTGTGCCAGAACGCCGAGGACCGGGTCGACACCGATCCGCAGCTCCGTCACCTAAAATGGCTGACCGAAGTCACCGGCACCAAGATCGGCACCTGGCCCATCTACGAGATACCGATGAAGCTCTCGAAGACCCCGGCCTATGTCGGCGGCCCGATCAACCGCGGGGCCCCGTGCTACGGCGAGGATAATTTCTATGTGCTGACCGAGCTGCTCGGCCGCACCCCGTCCGAGGTCGAGCGGCTCGCCGAGGAAGGCGTCCTTTGACCGCCGCGGCGGTATCGCCGCCGGTCGAAGCCGATGGCTCAACGGACCGCCAATCCATCTCGTTTCGGCGTCGATCGGGGAGGCTGAGCCGATCGGCTGTCGGCGCCGATTCATCTTTCGTTCAGCAGCGCCGTGCGACATGAGTTGCGATCTCCATCGAGGGCCGCCCATGCGTCAGCTTTTCGCGCGTTTGATCCTGGACGAGACCGGCGCGACCGCGATCGAATACGGCCTCATCGCCGCGCTGATCGCGGTTGCCGCCGTCAGTGTGATGGGTTCGGTAGGCAAGAATCTATCGACCACCTTCACGACGGTCTCGAACAAACTGTAGCAACCGAGAAAAAGCGGCAGGCGCGAGCGCTCGCGCCTGCCGCTCCCCGAACCGATCGCGGCGATTATTCGGCCGCCGCCGCCGTTGGCGCACTTTCGCCGATGATCAGCCCGAGCGGGCTGGCCCCGACATGCACCGTCGAGCCGTCGGCGATGCGGCCTTCGAGGATCTGCTGCGCCAACGGGTTTTGCAGCTCGCGCTGGATCACCCGCTTCAGCGGCCGGGCCCCGTACACCGGGTCGTAGCCCGCGGTCGCGAGCCAGGTATTCGCCGTCGGGTCGATCGCAAGCGTGATCTTGCGGTCGGCCAGCAGCCGGCGCAGCCGCTGCAGCTGGATTTCGACGATGCCCTTCATGTCGTCGCGCGACAGGCGGCGGAACAGCAGGATCTCGTCGAGCCGGTTCAGGAATTCCGGCCGGAACGCCGCCCGCACCGCTTCCATGACCGCCGGGCGAGCCTGCTCGATATCGGCCGCCTCGGGCAGGTGTGCGATCGCCTCGCTGCCGAGGTTCGAGGTCAGCACGATCAGCGCGTTGCGGAAATCGACGGTGCGGCCCTGACCGTCGGTCAGGCGGCCGTCGTCGAGCACCTGCAACAACACATTGAACACGTCGGGGTGCGCCTTTTCGATCTCGTCGAACAGGATCACCTGGTAGGGCCGCCGCCGCACCGCCTCGGTCAATGCCCCGCCCTCGTCATAGCCGACATAGCCCGGCGGCGCGCCGATCAGCCGAGCGACCGAGTGCTTCTCCATGTATTCGGACATGTCGATGCGCACCATCGCGCTCTCGTCGTCGAACAGGAACTCGGCAAGCGCCTTGGTCAATTCGGTCTTGCCGACCCCGGTCGGCCCGAGGAACAGGAACGAGCCGATCGGCCGGTTCGGGTCCTGCAATCCGGCGCGGGCGCGGCGGATCGCATTCGACACCGCCACCACCGCCTCCTCCTGCCCGACCACGCGACGGCGCAAATTCTGCTCCATGTTCAGCAATTTTTCGCGCTCGCCCGACAGCATCTTGTCGACCGGGATTCCGGTCCAGCGCGACACGACGCCGGCGATGTGCTCGGGCGTCACCGCCTCTTCGAGCATGCGCCCGGTCTCGGCAGCCTCGGCCTCCTGCAGCTGGCGTTCGAGCTGCGGGATCACGCCATAGGTCAATTCGCCGGCCCGGCTCCAATCGCCGCGGCGCTGCACGATGTCGAGTTCGGCACGGGCCTGGTCGAGCTGCTCCTTGAGCTTCTGCGCGCCGGCCAGCTTGTCCTTCTCGGCGCGCCATTGCGCGGTCAGCTCGGCCGATTCCTGCTCCAGCTCCTCAAGCTCCTTGACGAGCTTTTGCAGCCGGTCGCGGGAGGCCGGATCGTTTTCCTTTTTCAGCGCCTCGCGCTCGATCTTCAGCTGCACGATGCGGCGGTCGAGCTCGTCGATTTCCTCGGGCTTCGAATCGACCTCCATGCGCAGCCGCGAGGCGGCTTCGTCCATCAAATCGATGGCCTTGTCCGGCAGGAACCGGTCGGTGATGTAGCGATGGGACAGGGTGGCGGCCGCGACCAACGCGCCATCGGTGATGCGCACGCCGTGATGCAGCTCGTACTTCTCCTTGATGCCGCGCAGGATCGAGATCGTGTCCTCGACCGAGGGCTCGTTGACGAAAACCGGCTGGAAGCGCCGCGCCAGCGCCGCGTCCTTCTCGATGTGCTTGCGGTATTCGTCGAGCGTCGTCGCGCCGACGCAATGCAGTTCGCCGCGCGCCAGCGCCGGCTTCAGCATGTTGGAGGCGTCCATCGCGCCTTCCGCCTTGCCGGCGCCGACCAGCGTGTGCAATTCGTCGATGAACAGCACGATCTCGCCCGCCGCGGCGGTGATCTCCGACATCACCGCCTTCAGGCGCTCCTCGAATTCGCCGCGATATTTGGCGCCGGCCACCAATGCGCCGAGATCCAGCGCCAGCAGGCGCTTTTCCTTCAGGCTCTCCGGCACATCGCCGTTGACGATGCGCAGCGCGAGGCCTTCGACGATCGCGGTCTTGCCGACGCCGGGTTCGCCGATCAGCACCGGGTTGTTCTTGGTGCGGCGCGACAGGACCTGAATCGTGCGGCGGATCTCTTCGTCGCGGCCGATCACCGGATCGAGCTTGCCGTCGCGCGCCGCCGCGGTCAGGTCGCGGGCATATTTCTTCAGAGCGTCATAGCCTTCCTCGGCCGACGCGGTTTCCGCCTTGCGGCCCTTGCGCAAATCCTCGATTGCGGCGTTGAGGGTCTGCGGCGTGATCCCGCCGGCCGCCAGCGCCTTGCCGGCCGGGGTGTCCTTCGCCAGCGCCAATGCCAGCAGCAGCCGCTCGACGGTGACGAAGCTGTCGCCCGCCTTCTCGGCGATCTTCTCGGCCTGCTCGAAGACCCGCGCCACCTCCGGGGTCAGATAGACCTGGCCGGCACCGCTCCCCTCGACGCGAGGCTGCCGGTTCAGCTCGGCTTCGACCTGCGACAGCACGGTTTGCGGATCGCCGCCGGCGGCGCGGATCAGATTGGTGCACAGCCCTTCCTTGTCCTCCAGCAGCACCAGCAGCAGATGCTCGGGCGTCAAGCGCTGGTGGCCGCGGCGCAATGCCAATGTCTGCGCCGATTGGACAAACCCTTTCGAGCGTTCGGTATATTTTTCAAGATCCATGATATGCCCCTCCAACGAACCGGCCACGCCGCCCCCGCAGGCAGCGGCGCAACCCTTCCTCATGCTATATGGTGTGGCTCTGATGCCACACAACGGAGGCTCGCCGCAAATGGCGGACAGGCGCCCGCTTATCAGCTGAAGAAGTGTCGCGGCTGGCGAATGGTTCGGAGGTGCGCGCGGCTGCCGGTCGGACCCGGCGCCGCCGCTCGCTTACTGAATACGCGGGCCTGGCTCAGGCACGATTACCAGCCCGGGCTGGTTGTCAGCCAAGACAAACGCTCGCTTGGGCGGTGGTGACGTGGGGCCTGAAAGCCGGCTCCCGGTCGATGTGCCGGTCCGGTAAACGAACGGCCGCGAGCGTCGGCTCACGGCCGTATTCGGATAGCGACCGACTTGTTTAGTGGCCATAGCTCGGTTGCGGCTGATAACCGTAAGTCGGTTGCTGTTGGTAGCTCGGTTGCGGCTGATAACCGTAACTTGGTTGCTGCTGGTAGCTCGGTTGCGGCTGATAACCGTAACTTGGTTGCTGCTGGTAGCTCGGTGGCGGCTGATAACCGTAGCTCGGTGGCGGCTGATAACCGTAGCTCGGTTGCTGCTGGTAACCGTAGCTACTTTGCGCCAGCGCCGCCGCCGAACTGACAACCAGAAGGCTAGCTGCCAATGCGAGCGATCCAAATTGATTTCGCATATTCCTGGTTCCTTAAATGTGTCAGGCAGGACCGCAAGGGATCCTCGCGCTCTGAACGCGATTGGCGAACGCGCAAGGGCAGGATTTGCTCATTCTGACGCTTCGTCAAGGCGCGCGAGCGGCGAAGGTGGCCGCAATGGCCGGAAATCGCGGTCCGGCGAACCCAGTCCTGCGCCCGCGACCCCTATTGCCGATCCGTCGCAGCGGCCGATAAAAAGATGACAGCCAAATGCCGTCGGCAGCCGGGTAGGGTCGAGAGAAGAGATGATTTACAATTAGACTTAGATCATCGTGGGCGGCGGCTTGGCGCCGAAGCAAATCCGCGGGCTCCGGTCGCCGACGCGAGCCCTTCTTCGTCCGCCAGGCTGAGCATCAAGGGCGCGCGCGAACGCTCGGTCGGCACCAGGGTATAGGCGAGGGCGCAAACCAGCGAACAGATCGCCATGACGATGAACGCCGGCAAGACGGCATCGGTGGTCGCCTTGGGCGAGATCAGGTTGCTGCTGCCGGCGATCATCGCGAGGATCAGCGGCCCCAGGATCTTGCCGACCCCGTTGCAGGCCTGCGCCAGGCCGGTCGCCCTGCCCATCAGCTGCACCGGGAAGATCTCCGCCGAGTAGGGCGCGTTGTTCGAGACGCCACCATCGAAGAAGAACATCGTTGCGACCAGGATAACGATAAAGGCCGGCAGCGGCCCGATGAAGGCACCGTTGAACAGCCCCGCCGCCAACAGGCCGACCGCACCGATATAGCCCATCAGCATTCCGGCAACGCGGCGGCCCGTCCACAACGGCATGAATGTGAAAAGGGTGCGCCCGAGAATGCCGGCAATGGCGACGAACTCGTAATAATGCGCCGCTTCCTTGACCGGAATGTCGAGGCGCAGGGCGAGGATCGTCGGCGCCCACAGCACCACGCAATAGCTGACGGTCGTGTGCGCGGTCCAGATCGCGGTGATCTGCCAGAAGCGGACCTTGTTGCGATAAAGCTCGCGAAACGGCGCCTTCGGCGCTTCGAGCGGTCGCGCGGTCGGGATCGAGATGGACGCGACCGGCCGATGCAGCCAGCCGGCGACGATCGCCCGGGCCTCCTCGAACCGGTTGTGCGCCAGCAGCCAACGCACCGATTCCGGCACGATGAGCGCAATGGCTAGCGCGCTCAACAACGGCAAGGCGCCAAGCGCCGCGATGCCGCGCCAGCCGATCAGGTCGAGCAGAGTTGCCGCCGACAGTGCCGCCAGCAACACCCCGAGCGCCACCGGGATCACCATGCCGCCGGTCACCACCGGCCGGTGGCGGGTCGGCGTCACCTCGACCAGCAGCGGGACCTGGCTGGTGATCGCGCCGGCCATTCCCAGCCCGACCAGAAAACGCAATGCCGCAAACAGAACCCAGGCGCCATCGGGGATCAAGGCGAGACAGCCGGCCGCCACTGGATAGATCAGGCTGCCAAGCACCAGCAGCCGCTTGCGGCCCCAGGCGTCAGCCAGCCGGCCCCACACAATCGAGCCGATGATTGCGCCGATGCCGGCGCTTAGCAGCATGATTGCCGACTGGCCATAGGTCAGGTGCCAGGGACCGGCCAGCACCGCAACGAGATAGCCGACCAGGAAATAATCGAAGAACTCGAAGGCCGCCTGTGCATAGATCAGGACCAGGGTGGCCCAATAGCGCGGTGTCAATGGTGCGTTGTCGTAGAGGGACAGAACGTCTGCGGCCGATGGCGCCATCGCTTCTCTCCCCTTTCGGAAGTCATTCTCGCAGCCATCAGCCGGCGCGATGTCTTGCCGGCCCTTGACCGCAGGACAGCCGAAGCGGCCTCGGGGCGACCGGTTGCCAAAACTCCACCGGGAAACCAGCCGACTGTCAACCCGAGCGCCGGCAACCCTTCAATGTGCGAGAGACCGGATCTCGCCGCGTGCATCATGTCGGTGCGGCACCGCATTCGGCCCCGATGCCCCAGGGTTTCAGCCGCCGCTGGGGCGTGCGCCGACGGGTGGAAGGTCAGTCCGCTGCGGCTGCGGCGGGTCCGTAGACCTGCTCGGCCTGCTCCGGGCTCATGTAGCCGCGGGCGAGGTCGCGTGCGACAAGGGCCGGGTCGCGATCGCCGGGCAAGCCGTAACCGCCGCCGCCCGGCGTGCGTACCCGGATCCAGTCGCCGGCGGCGAGCCGGTAGCCGTCGCCTTTCGACAGATGCTCCGGGCGGACCGTCTTGCGCGCGTGCGATACGGTGATCTCGTTGCAGGCTCCGGGCATGCCGCCGAGCAGGCCGGGCGGGCCAACCCGCCCGTGATCCATCAGGAACGACGCCTTGGCCTCGCCGCGCAGCAGCCGGATCTTGTAATCGATGCCGAAGCCGCCGCGATGCCGACCGCCGCCGCCCGAACCCTCCCGCAACGCGTACTGTTCGAACAGGATCGGGTAATGCTGTTCGAGAATCTCGACCGGCTGGGTCTTCGAGATGCCGACGCTGGAGCAGCCATTGGTCAACCCGTCGGCTTCCCACCAACCTCCATAACCGCCGCCGCTGAAGAAATACATGATGTAATGACGATCCCGGTCGGGATCGTAGCCGCCGAGTCCGAGGTTGCCGCTGGTGCCGGCAGGCGCGGCAAACATGCGCTCCGGGATCGCCTGACCCATCGCGCCGAACACTGCTTCCATGATGCGCTGCGCGACCTCGGCGGCGCAGCCAGCGACCGGGCGCGGGTAGCGGGCGTAGAGAAAGGTGCCCTCGGGCGGCGCGATGTGGATCGGCGCGAAACAGCCGGAATTGATCGGCACATCGGGGAAGATGTGTTTCATCGCGACGTAGACCGCCGATTGCGTCGTCGCCCACACCGAGTTCATCGGCCCGCGGCAGGGCGGGCTCGAGCCCGACAGGTCGAAATGAATGTCGGAGCCGGCGATGCGCATCTCGAGCGCCACTGCAAGCGGCTCATCGACGATCCCGTCGCTATCGAGAATTGCGGCACAGTGGTAGACGCCATCGGGAATGCTGGCGATATGCGCCCGCATCAGCCGCTCGGAGCGCGCCTTCAGCTCGTCGATCGCGGCCTCCACGGTCTCGACCCCGTAGCGGTCGAGCAGCGCCGTCAGCCGCCGCTCGCCGACGCTGAGCGCGCCGAGCTGGGCCCGGATGTCGCCGATCCGTTCTTCAGGCACGCGGATGTTGTTGAGCACGAGGTCGACGATGTCCTGGCAGATCTCGCCGCGGCGGACGAGCTTGACCGGCGGAATCCGCAAGCCCTCCTGCACGATCTCGGTCGCGGTTGCCGAGAAGCCGCCGGGCACCATGCCGCCGGTATCGGGCCAGTGTCCGGTATTGGCGAGATAGCACCACAAACGGTCGCGGTAATAGAACGGCCGGACCATCTTCACATCCATCAGATGGGTGCCGCCGAGATAGGGATCGTTGACCAGCACGACGTCGCCGGGATCGAGGTCGCGGCGGCGCGCGATCACGGCCTGGGTCGTGAACTGCATGACCCCGACGAATATCGGCAGGCCGAGTTCGCCCTGCGCGACGACCTCGCCGGTGTCGCGGTCGTAAATTCCGTTCGACCGGTCATAGGCTTCCGAGATGACCGGCGAAAACGAGGTTTTCTCGTGTACCAGGTCCATCTCGGTCGCGACCTGGCGCAAGCCGTTCTGGATCACCGCCAATGTCACCGGATCGAGGCTCATGCCGCACCCACCGCAATGATCAGGTTCCCGAAACCATCGACCCGCGCCGTCGCGCCAGGGTCGATCACGATTGTCGTATCCGCCTGCTCCAGGATCGCCGGCCCGGCAATTTCGGCTCCGCCGGGCAAGGCGCCGCGCGCGAAGACGGCGGTCTGGTGCCAGCCGCCGTCGAAATGGACCGGCCTCACCTCGGCCGGCTCTGGATGCCCGGCACGGTCCATCGGCTCGGGGGCGAACATGGCCAGGCCGATGTCGGCGCGGCGGCCGGTGGCGGTGGTGCGCAGGTTCGTCAGCACCGCCTGCATCTCGGGCAATTCGATGTCGAAGCGGTCCTTATAGCGCGCCGTGAAATCGCGCAGCACGCAGCGGGCATCGAACGGGCGGCCTATCGGGATGCGGAACAGATGGCTTTGCCCGGCGAACAGCAGGTCGGCCTCATGGCCGATCGCGACCTCCACCACCGGGACGCCCTCCCGCCGCAGCAGATCGCGTCCGGCGTTCTCTTGTTCCGCGAAAGCAGCTTCGATCCCCGCGGCATCGGCAGCCAGCAGCGGCACGGCGACGGTGCGCACGAAATCGTGCCGGACATCCGCAAGCACGCACCCCAGCGCCGAGGTGAGGCCCGGGAAACGCGGCACCAGCACGTGGGGAACCCCGAGTTCGCGAGCGATCTGCACCGCGTGCAGCGGCCCGGCGCCGCCGAAAGCGAACAGCGCGAAATCGCGCGGGTCGTGCCCCTTCTCGACCGAGACCAGTCGGATTGCGTTGGCGAGCTGGTTCGTCGTCACCGCCAGAACCGCGGCGGCCGCCGCGGTGGCGTCGAGACCGAGCGGATCGCCGAGCCGGGCCGAGATTGCGGCGCCGATGGCGGCCGCATCGACCGGGCCGGCGGCGCCGCCGAGCGTCGCCGGATTGAGCCGCCCGAGCAGCAGATTGGCGTCGGTGACGGTGGGTAGCGTGCCGCCGCGCCGATAGGCGACCGGACCGGGGTTCGACCCGGCGCTTTCCGGGCCGACCTGCAGGATCCCGGCGCGAGTCAGGCGGGCGATGCTGCCGCCGCCGGCGCCGATCGTATGAATGTCGACGAGCGGCACCCGCAGCGGCACGCCATAGGCGATGTCGTTTTCCGTCGTCAGCGCCGGCTCGCCGCCGCGGATCACCGAGACGTCAAAGCTGGTGCCGCCCATGTCGCAAGCCACGAGGTTCGGGAACCCCGCTTGCGCGCCGATCCGCCCCGCGGCTATGGCCCCGGCCGCTGGCCCGGACATTACGGTGTGTACGGCGAACTCGGCCGCCATCCCGGCACTCATCATGCCGCCATTGCCCTGCATCAGCAGCAGATCGCGGCCGAGCCCGGCGCTCGACAGCCGTTGCGACAGGCGGCCGATATAGCGGGAGACGACCGGCTGGACGTAGCCGTTCAGCGCCGCGGTGCTGCCACGCTCGAACTCGCGCGCCTCGGCCAGGATCTCGGAGCCGCAACTGACGAAGCCGTTCGGCCAGATTTCCCGGGCTATTTGCGCGCAGCGCCGCTCGTGCGCCGGGTTCGCGTAGGAATGGATGAAGTGGATGACCAGCGCCTCGGCACCGGCGGCGATCAGCGCGTGCAGCGCGGCGCGCGCCGCCGTTTCATCGAGTGGCACGAGAACCCGGCCGCGGGCATCGATGCGTTCCGGCACTTCGAGACGCAGCTCGCGCGGGATCAGCGCCTCGAAGCTGCCGGTCATGCCGTAGGCTTGCGGGCGAGTACGGCGGCCGAGCTCCAGCACGTCGCGGAAGCCTGCGGTGGTCAGCAGGCCGCAGCGCGCGCCCTTGCGCTCGAGCACCGCGTTGGTGGCGACGGTGGTGCCGTGAACGACCGCCGCGAGCGAACCGAGATCGAGCCCGAGCGCCGCCAGGCCGGCCATGAACCCGAGGGACTGGTCCGCCGGGGTCGAGGGAACCTTGGCGACCCGCAAGCCGCCGGTCTCCGGGTCGAGGGCGAGCAGATCGGTGAACGTGCCCCCGACATCGACCCCGACCTGCCAACTCATGCGACCTCCGCGGTTGCTCGCGCGCGCCGCATGGGTTCCTCTTCCGACGTTACAGCACACGCGTTTTCTTGAACACCGGTCCCGGCGCAACCGCGAAGGCGCCGGTTCGCGTTGGACGGCCGGTTCGCGACCTTGCAGTTCAGGCCATTGTTGCGAGTGCCCGGCCTGGACCTGCGGCGGACATCATGCGCTTCGACACGAAGCTGCTCGCCCCGGAAAAGACTCATATTTCAATTACAATCGACGCAAACGCAGTTCGGGTGCGGGCCGTAGCATCGCCGCAGGTCCGGAGCTCGCCGGCGCGGGGCTTGTGCCCGGAAACGGCGGACTGTGACGAGCCCGTGGCGGGCAGGCTTTCAGCGCTTCTGCACAGCGATCACTCATCATTTCCTTTCGGAGATCCGGATGCTGACGCAAGCGATGCGGGCGGTCATCGGGCTGTGGCTGGCACTGCTCGGCGGCGAACCCGCGCTTGCCGGCTGCCGGCAATTCGGCACCGAACCGCCTTTGCCCCAGGATTGCCCGAAGGCCACCGGCGTCGCCGCGGCGGTCGATCCCGCCGCAATGCGACCCGCGAGCGGCGTTACAACCGCAGCAGACGATTTGCATGTCTCTGCTGTGATGCCGACCAATCCGAACCCGCCCCTGGGCGATGCGTCGGCGGACACCGCCAATACCAGCTTTGTGGCGCAGGCATTGGACTGGGTAACCATTCACGCACCGGCGGGGTACTCGCCATCGACGCCGTGGATCGTCACCGCACCCGACGGCTCCGAAGTCGCCACCGCCGGAACCCAAACCAACGGCGCGCAAGAGGCCATCGATTACGCCGCCGCGCATGGCAACAGCGTACGTTGTGCCCCGAGCTGGACCGGCAGCCAGGTGCTGTACCTCTACAAGGGCGCCTGGACCCCGGACACGTCCTACACGCCCAACATGGTCGTGCAGGACAGTGCTTCCGGCAGATTTTACTACACGCTCGACAGCTTTACTTCCGCGACAAGCCTCTCGGCTGATCTCGCGGCGCGCCACCTCGCGGTGCTCGCCTATGGCGGGTCGACCGGCGTCCCGGTGCCGACCTCGTGGACCACTGCGGTCAACGGCGTCCACGTCTTCTGGAAGAACCTCGGGCTCGTCCTCAACGCCCCCTTGCGGCTTCCGCCGTTCGAGAATGGCGGCGTCGATTTTTCGCTTTGCGCGCTCGACTACACCCAAACGACTGGGGATGCCGTGCTGTTGAACAGCGGCTATCAAAGCTTTGCCCATTTCGGCTTTTTGTCATCGCTGGGGGATAGCTGCGTTCACGTGCAGCCGTCGCAATCCTGGGGGTTCGTCGACGGCCTGATCACCGCCCAGGCCGGCTATTGGCACAACCGTCTGACGCTCGACAACTGCGCCGACTTGAAGGCGGGCGGCAAGGGATTGTGGCTTGACGCATCGCTTGCCGGCGTCAACACCAATGACATCGATATCGGAGAGATCTACGCCGACAACCCGCTGATCGCGACGGCGAGCGCATCCTATTCGGCGGCCGAAAACCGGATCCGCTACGTGCGCCTGGACGGGCCGGCCGTCTCGGCGGGCAATGTCGGCCTGTCCTGGGGCACCGACGCCGCCAACGGAACCAACGTCGCGCGCAACATCGCCTATGGCGGCGTGATCGCCCCGGCCTTCGCCGACTCCGCCTTTGTGCAGGATTGGGGGTTGCGCAACCGGGTGTTCGGCACCTTCGACAACGGACAGGTGCCGGGGGCGGCGCCGGTGGCCACCGGCATAAGGTTCGGCAGCTCGGCCCGGCAGGACCGCTATGATCTGACCGAGCTTGACGCCGCGGTCAAGGTGGCGGACGGCAGCAACGGCACCTCTTTGGTCTGCGTGCAGGATGCCCCGCAAATCTGCTACGGCAATCAGGTTTTTGTCGGGCGGGCCGGGTTTGTTGAGCCGCCGGCAACCGGCTGGGCGGCGGATTTCTCCAATTCCGCGATGACCGTGGCGAATGGCGCCTCGGTCGGGCTCGCTCCCGGGTCGGGTCTGATCGTCGTGACCGACGGGTCGGTAACGGGCCAGACCGCGCTCTACACGCTCGGCGGCGGCAGCGTGGCGCTGAACAGCGCTCCGAACGCCTTTGTTTCGCCGACCCCAGCGCCCCGCGCCGGACATGCCAGCATCTATTGGAATGGCGGCTCTTACATGCTGGTCAATAATCTAGGAGCCGCGGCAACGTTCAGCCTCGCGATGATCCGCGCCAGCGCCAAGAATTAGCGCAGTCTCCGCTCGAATCGAATTTCTTGTTCTCTCGGCCCCGTGGCCGGGCTCGTCCCGGCCATCCACGTCTTTATTGTGCCAATGGCCGAGGAAGAGTGGACCCGCGGGTCATGCCCGCGGGAGGTGATTTGAACGCTGATCGGACTTGATCGAGTTCCGCTCTCTAGAACTCGTACTGTTCGACGATCATCGGTTCGTTGCGCGCCGCGGCGGCCCATTCCTGCATCGCCGCCAACGCCAGCACGGCGTCGCAATACGCATCGGCATCGCGTTCGAGCTCGACGCGGTAGGTGCGAAAGCGCGTCACCACCGGCGCATACATCGCGTCGGCGATCGAGAAAGGCCCGAACAGAAAATCGCCGCCCTCGCCGAAGCGGGCGCGGCAGTCGCGCCAGATCGCCATCACGCGGTTGATGTCGGCGCGAGCCTCGTCGGTGATCGGGCGATCGGGAAAGACCGAGCGCACATTCATCGGCAATTGCGACCGCAGCGCCGAAAATCCCGAATGCATCTCGGCACTGACCGCGCGGGCGACTGCGCGCGCCTCCTGGTCCTTCGGCCACAGCCCGGATGTCGGGAAGGAATCGGCAAGGTATTCGCAAATGGCCAGGCTGTCCCAGACGACCCGCTCGCCGTCATGCAGCGCCGGCAGGCGGCCCGAGGGCGAGTATTTCATGATCGTCGGCTTGCTCGACGGCTCGTAAAGGGGCACCACGACCTCGTCGAAGGCAACGCCAATCTGCTTCAGCGCCAGCCAGGGGCGCAGCGACCAGGAGGAATAGTTCTTGTTCCCGAGATAGATGGTCAGATCGGCCATGATATGTCCTGGGTCCCGGATCGAGTACTACTGTGGCGAGAAGCCCGGGCCGGCGCAATCGATGCAAGGCTTGCGACGGCACCCGGTTTCCGCCCTGCGCCAGCCCGGGACGAGGCCGGCTTGGCAGCGCCATCAGCGAGTTGGCCCGCTTCGCCGCGGCGTCCATCCGCCGCGGCGCCCGCTGGCCGCGGCCTTGACCAACATCGAGCAAGGCTACAGCATGCCGAGCGCGGTCCTGCCCTTGGGCGGCGGGAAGGCGCGGTCGAGCGCTGCGAGATCCTCGGCGCTCAGTTCGAGGTCAAGCGCCCCGCGGTTCTCGCGGACATGCTGCTGCCGGGTCGCCTTGGGGATCACGATCATGCCGTCCTGGCGCAGCAGCCAGGCGAGCGCGACCTGCGCCGGGGTCGCGCCATATGCCCGCGCCACCTCGGCCAGCCCGGGGTTGCCGAGCATGCGGCCCTGCTCGATCGGGGAATACGCCATGATCGCGATGGCGCGCTCGCGACACCAGGGGAGCAGATCCCATTCCGGGCCGCGACGGCTCAGATTGTACAGGATCTGGTTCGCCGCGACGGTCTCGCCGCCGGCGATGGCGATCCAGCGCTGCATATCTTCGGTGGCGAAATTGCTGACCCCGTGATGGCGGATCTTGCCGTCGCGCTGCAGCCGCACAAACCCTTCGATCGTGTCGGCGAGCGGGATCGAGCCGCGCCAATGCAGCAGATACAAGTCGATGCGATCGGTCTTGAGCCGCCTGAGGCTGCGCTCGCAGGCCTCGACCACGCCCTGGCGCGAAGCATTGTGCGGGTAGACCTTGCTGACGATGAAGAGCCGCTCCCGCACACCGCGCGCCGCCTCGGCCACTACTTCCTCGGCGCCGCCATTGCCGTACATCTCGGCGGTGTCGATCAGGGTCATGCCGAGTTCGATCCCGAGCCGCAATGCCGCGGCCTCCTCGGCGGCGCCGCGGCGGTCTTCGCCCATATGCCAGGTTCCCTGCCCCAGAGCCGGCACCCGCTCGCCATCGGGAAGGGTGACTTGGCGCAAGCCGTCAATCATCACGCGTCTCCCGGTGCTTCGGCCTCCCGGCGCAGGAAAACCAGCCGCGCGGCCCCATAGACGCGCTGATCCAGCAGCATAAACCCCGGCGGCAGCGCAAAGGTTTCGCGGGCTCCGACCTCAACCACGGCCAGCGCGTGCGGCATCAGCCAACCCGCCCGTGCCAGCGCCATCACGGCCGATCCGGCCAGCCCGCTGCGGTAGGGCGGGTCGATGAAGGCGACGGCGCAGGCGATCCTGGCACGCGGCGGCCGGGTCGCGTCGCCGGCGATGATTTCGGCCCTGCCCTCTTCGCCGAGTACGGCGAGATTGCGGCGCAGCGCGGAGAGGGCCTCGCGATCCTGCTCGATAAAACAGGCCTTTGCGGCACCGCGCGACAGCGCTTCGAGGCCGAGAGCGCCGGTGCCGGCGAAGGCGTCGAGCACCGGCTGTTCGGCGAATGGCGAGCCCTCGGTGGCGAGCCGGCCATGCGACAGGATGTCGAACAGCGCCTCGCGGGCGCGGTCGCTGGTCGGCCGCACGGCCTGTCCCGACGGCGCGATCAGCCGCCTTCCGCGGTGCCTACCGCCAACGATGCGCATGGTCCATCAGCCGCTTTGTCGGCGAAAGCGCACGATTGGAGCGGCAATGCGAGCCGGCACAGGCGCGCATCGACGATCCGAGGCGAGCACCGGTTTTCTGCTGCTTGAGGCGTCCGTCTGCCGGTCCGCGCATATCCGATGTAAATTCGAATGGAGAGGCGATGAGATTCTGTTCGCAGTCCAAGCGGCCGCGCAACGATCAACTCCCGACAGGATCAAGATTCGCCAAATCCGATGTGGCGGCCGTCCTTGGCATTACGGGCAGCAGAATTCGGCTTGATACGCGAAGGGGTTTGGCGGGCAATTAGCAGGAGCTTGCGGCGGACTGGCCTGCATGGATTCGGCGACTACCGACGTGGATTCGGCGACTACCGACGGGCCGGCATCGGACCGGCGACAGCCGGGCGGCAGGCCCGCCGGCGTCTCCGGCGTTGCGACGGAAATGCCCGCCAACATCTTCCACTATGTCGTCGCGACGAGCGGATGGCATCAGCTCGTCCTGGTGGCGCTGACGGTCGCGGTATTCATGCTCGAAGTCGTGCCGCTCGAATTGCAGCGCCGGATCATCAACGACCTCGTCAAACAGCGGGAATACTGGTTCATCATCGTTCTCGGCGGCGTGTATCTCGGCACTGTTCTGGTACAGGGCGGCGCCAAGCTCGTCCTCAACGTCTATCGCAGCTGGGTCGGCGAGCGTGCGACCCGCGATCTGCGCCGCCGGGTGCATATGCTGGTCAGCTCGACCTCGGCCGCGTCATCGACGCCGGAGGCGGAAGGAGTTCAGGCCTCGATGATCGTCGCCGAGGTCGAAGGAATCGGCGGGTTTGTCGGCGGCAGCGTATCGGAACCCCTGCTGCAAGGCGGCATCCTTTGTTCCGTCTTGGCCTACATGATTCATCTCGATCTGCGGATGGCGGCGGCGGCGTTCGCGCTGTTCGTGCCGCAGCTGGTGTTTGTGCCGCTGATGCAGGGCGCGATGAACCGGCGCACGCGGCGGCGCGTGCAGATCATACGCGAACTCAGCATCAGCGTCGTCGAGGGTACCGGCGGCGACGGGACGCGCGACCGGGCCGACGACGAGCGCATCCAGCAGGTCTTCGAGCTCAACATGGGGATATTCCGCTTCAAGTTCTCGATGAACTTCCTGATGAACCTGAGCACGCAATTGCAAATCATCAGCGCATTGCTGGTCGGCGGCTGGGCGGTCTATGCGCAGCGGCTGGAAATCGGCGGTGTCGTCGCCTTCATTTCCGGTATCGGCCGGATCACCGATCCCTGGGGCGATCTCGTCAACTATTTCCGCGACGTCAACATCACCCAGGTCAAATACGCCCTGGTGCGCGACGCCATCAATCGGCAGGCGGCAACGCCGTAACGCCCTGACCGCCCCGCGGAAACGCGGTCGGGCAAACGACCGACGGCTACCGCCGGGGACGCGCCGGCAACCCCGCTTCCGGGCGGGGTCCGAGCTGCTCGGCAAGCACCTTCCTTGACACCTCTTTGATGTCGCCGCGCGCCAGATTGCCGAGCTGGAACGGGCCGTAGGACAGGCGAATGAGGCGGGTCACCGCCAGTCCGAGATGTTCGAGCACGCGCCTGATCTCGCGGTTTTTGCCTTCGCGCAACGCCATCTCCACCCAGGCGTTGCTGCCCCGCACGCGTGCGAGCGCGGCCCGGATCGGACCATAGGCGATGCCGTCGATCGTAACCCCCCCGGCAAGCGCCGCGAGGCGGTTTTCGTCCACCTCGCCATGCACCCGCACCTTGTAGCGGCGCAGCCAACCGGTCGCCGGCAGTTCGAGCCGACGAGCCAGCCCGCCGTCATTGGTGAGGAGCAGCAGCCCTTCGGAATTGAGATCGAGGCGGCCGATCGAGACCAGCCGCGGCAGCTCCGGCGGCAAGGCGGCGAACACCGTCGGCCGGCCCTTCTCGTCGCGATGCGTCGTCACCAGCCCGGCCGGCTTGTGATAGCGCCACAGCCGCGGCAGGTCGGGCTCGGGTAGCGGCTTGCCGTCCACCCGGATCTGGTTCTCGGCCGTGACCGTCAGCGCCGGGCTCGTCAGCACCGCGCCGTCGACCGCGACCCGGCCCTCGGCAATCCAGCGCTCGGCATCGCGGCGCGAACACAGCCCGGCGCGCGCCAGCACCTTGGCGATGCGCTCGGGCTTGTCGATCGAAGGAGGCAGCGAAGGGGCGGACAAGATCGGATTCATCGGGAGTCCTGTGCGCCGGCGGCCGCAGCCGTCGCGGTCTGCTCCCGGCATCGTGGTAAGATGGCCTCGGCGCAGCGGCGGGGAAAGGCGGCCATGCACAGCTCGGCTCACGGAACATGGACGATCGTGACGGCCGCCGGGACGGGTGTGGCCGGCTTTGCCGGCGATGGCGGACCGGCGATTGCGGCACTGCTCAACGGTCCGTTCGACGTCACCTTCGACGGGGCCGGGAACATGTACTTTTCGGACACGTTCAACCACCGCATCCGGCGGGTCGAGGCGCACACCGGCCATATCGCGACGATCGCCGGCAATGGCGCGGCCGGCTATTCGGGCGACGGCGGCCCGGCCATCGACGCCGCGCTCAACGAGCCCTATGGGATCGTGCTCGACGCCAACGGCAGCCTCTACATCGCCGACCGGTTGAACCGGGTGGTGCGCTGCGTCGACCGCGCCGGCCTCATCAGCACCTTGGCAGGCACTGGGACGGCCGGCTATGGCGGCGATGGCGGGCCGGCCGCCGCGGCCGGGCTCGCCGAGCCCAACGGGCTCGCCCTCGATCCGCAGCAGCGCCGGTTGTTCATCGCCGATGTCGCCGATCATCGGGTGCGGGTGGTGGACCTTGCGGCCGGCACGATCGCGACCTTCGCCGGGACCGGGGCGGCGGCGCATAGCGGCGATGGCGGTCCGGCGGGCGAGGCCGGCATTTTCGGCGCGCGCGCCGTCAAGGTCGCGACCGACGGCACGGTCTACATTCTCGAGCGCCAGGGCAGCAGCCTGCGCGCGGTTGATCCCCGCCGCGGGACCATCACCACCGTCGCCGGCACCGGCGAGCGCGGCTATCGCGGCGATGGCGGGCCGGCGACAGCGGCGGTGTTCGATGCGCCGAAAGAATTCGCGCTTGCCCGCGACGGCGGCATCCTGATCGTCGATACCGAGAACCATGCGATCCGCCATATCGACGGCCGCAGCGGGAGGATCGCGACGATTGCCGGCGGGCGTAAGGGCGGCGGCGGCGACGGCGGGCCGGCAACCGCCGCCGGCCTCGACCGGCCGCACGGCGCCGTGCTCGGGCCGGACGGCGCGATCTACATCGGCGACACCAACAATCATCGCATCCGCAAGCTGGCCCGCGGCGCGTGAGTGAGTTCACCTGTCCGGGAGAGCGGCGCGAACCTTGGTCCCCGGCCCATAGGCTAGGGAAGGACGTACGGGCCGCGGTTGATCAGCCCGGTTCACAGCGATCGTTCCGCAAAGCGGAACGACGCCGCGTGCAACCCGCTAATACATGTGCTGGCCGCCGTTGACCGACAAAGTCGAACCGGTGATGAAGCCGGCGTCGTCGGCAACCAGGAACAGGACCGTGCGCGAGATGTCCTCGGCCTTGCCGAGGCGGCCGACCGGGATGCGCGCGACGATCTTTTCCAGGACGTCGGGCGGCACCGCGCGCACCATCTCGGTATCGACATAACCCGGCGCCACCGCGTTGACGGTGATGCCGAGCGCCGCGCCTTCCTGCGCCAGCGCCTTGGTGAAACCGTGAATGCCCGATTTCGCGGCGGCGTAGTTGACCTGCCCGTATTGCCCGGCCTGGCCATTGATCGAGCCGATATTGACGATCCGCCCGAAGCGGCGGTCGCGCATGCCCTCGATCACCGCTCTCGACATGTTGAAGCAGGAGGCGAGGTTGGTCTGGATCACCGCATTCCACTGCTCGAAGCCCATGCGGTGCATCGTGCGGTCGCGAGTGATGCCGGCGTTGTTGACCAGGATCTCGACCGGCCCGAGCTGCGCCTCGATCGCCTTCACACCCTCGGCGCAAGCGTTGCAATCGGCGACATCGAACTTGAACACCGGAATCCCGGTCGCCTGATGGAATTCCTGCGCGGTCTTGTCGTCATGGCCGTAATTGGCCGCGACGCGGTGGCCCGCGCCCTTCAGCGCCTCCGAGATCGCCCGGCCGATGCCGCGGGTACCGCCGGTTACTACCGCCACCCGTCCCATGCTTCCCTCCCCATTTCTATACCGAGCGCCTCAAGCGCACTGTCATTGCGAGGAGCGCAGCGACGAAGCAATCCTCGCCCAACGTGTTCCGGCGAGATCGCTTCGCGCAGCCTGTCCTCGGACCGGCCTCCGGCCTGACCCGTGGGCTTGCAATGACGCCGCGAGAGCAGGCGCCTGCCGGCGACCCTCCGCAGCGTAAACAGCGCGCGGGCTAATCGCGCTCCAGGCACATCGCAATCCCCATGCCGCCGCCGATGCACAGCGTGGCCAGGCCTTTTTTCGCGTCGCGGCGCTGCATTTCATAGAGCAGGGTCGTCAGCACCCGCGCGCCGGAGGCGCCGATCGGGTGGCCGAGCGCGATAGCACCGCCATTGACGTTGACCTTGGCGAGATCCCAGCCGAGGTCCCTGTTGACGGCGCAGGCCTGCGCCGCGAACGCCTCGTTGGCCTCGACCAGGTCGAGATCCTCGGCCGACCAGCCGGCTTTCTTCAGCGCCATGCGGCTGGCCGGGATCGGCCCCGTTCCCATCACCGCCGGATCGACCCCGGCGGTCGCCCACGAGACGATGCGGGCGAGCGGCTTGATGCCGCGCCTCTCGGCCTCGACCGCGGTCATCAGCACCGCCGCGGCGGCGCCGTCATTGATCCCCGACGCGTTGCCGGCGGTGACGGTGCCATTCTTGTCGAAGGCCGGCCGCAGTTTCGACAGCACCTCGACGGTGGTGCCGTGCTTGGGGTGCTCGTCGGTGTCGATGACGGTCTCGCCGCGCCGGGTGGCGATCTTGACCGGCACGATCTCGTCCTTGAAGCGGCCCGCCTTCTGCGCCGCTTCGGCCTTGGCCTGCGACGCCGCCGCGAAGGTATCCTGCTGCTCGCGCGTGATCTGCCAGCGCTGCGCGACGTTCTCGGCGGTGTTGCCCATGTGATAGCCGTTGAAGGCGTCCCACAGCCCGTCGCGGATCATCGTATCGACCAGCTGGCCGTCCCCCATCTTGACGCCATTGCGCAGATGGATGCAGTGCGGCGCCTGGCTCATGCTCTCCTGGCCGCCGGCGACGACGATCTCGGAATCTCCGTTGCGGATCGCCTGGAACCCGAGCGCCACGGTACGCAGCCCCGAGCCGCACAGCTGGTTGACGCCGTAGGCGGTCACCTCATAGGGGATGCCGGCGGCCACCGCGGCCTGGCGGGCCGGGTTCTGGCCTTCGCCGGCGCTGAGGATCTGGCCCATGATGACCTCGGACACCGCGCCGGGCTCGACCTGGGCGCGGCGCAGCGCCTCGGTAATCGCGACTTCGCCGAGCTTGTGGGCCGGCAGGCTCGCAAGGCCGCCGTTAAAGGCGCCGACCGGGGTGCGCACGGCGCTCGCAATGACGATGTCGGTCATGGACGATCTCTCCTCGCGGGTTTGGAGCCTATGTGGTCCGCCGGGTCAGAAACTAAAAGCCTCCTGCGGATCAGTCCAGCCGGGCCCGCAGCCAGTCGGCGATCGCGGTCCACAGCGCGTCGGGGGCAGAGGCCGATGCCATCATCCCGATATGGCCGAGCGGCGGCCGCAGCACCGCCGCGCCGGCAATCGCCGCGGCGAGCGGCTCGGCCGAACGCGGCGGAACGATGCGGTCGCGGCTTGGCAGCACCACGAGAGCGGGAATGCGCAGATGCTGCGGCTTCACCTCGCGTCCGGCGACCCGCCACTCGCCGCGGCCCGGCGCATTGGCGCCGTACCACGCGCGCGCGCATTCTTGCGCGACGCGCAAGGCCAATGGCACGCCGTCATTGATCCAGTCCTCAAGCGCGACAAAGCTGCGCGCCGCCTCCCCGTCCGGGTCGAGGCCGGCGAAGCGGATGAATTTGCGTTCGGCGAGGAACGGGTCGAGGGCGAGAAACAGGCTCTGGATTGCCGGCACCGACAATGCGCCGGCGGCATCGGCAAAGGACGCCAGCCGATCGGCCAGCGATGCCAACAGGCGGGCCTCCCGCTCTCGTTCGGCGTGGAAGTCCCACGGCGTGGCGAGCAGCGCCAGGCGGGCCACCTGGTCCGGTCGGCGCAGCGCCAGGGCAAGCGCCAGCAGCCCGCCCATGCAATAGCCGAGGACCCCGACCGGCCCCGCGGCGGCCGCGACCGCGGCGGCCAGGGCCGCCTCGAGCCGCCGAGCGATGTAATAGTCGAGGCCGAACCCCCGTTCGGTCTTGCCGGGCGTGCCCCAATCGAGCAGCAGCGGCCGCAGCCCCTGCCCGGCGAGGTGGCGCAGGAAACTGCGCTCCGGCAGCAGGTCCAGCACATAGAAGCGGTTGATCAGCGACGGGACAATCAGCACGGCGGGCGCCCCCGCCTGCTGTCCGTAATCGAGCAGGCGCGCCGTCCCCCGCCGCCAGATTACGGGCGCTTGCGCCCGGTGGCGGCGGAAGGAATGCCCGCGATAGGCCGTCAGGCCGGCAATAAAGCACTGGGCCCGCCGCGCCAGCTCGCGATCCAGGGCTTCGCCGACTTGTTCAGGCCCGAGGGCGTCGATTTCGGCGCCGAGCCGGCGCAGCCGGGTCGCTACGGCGCCGGACGCCCCGGCGCTCGAGGTCATCGAGGCGCTCTTCAAGGAGGGCAAGGCGGCGCGCGAACTCGTCCACAGCAGCGCTGCCGCCATCAGATGCGCCGGCAGCGGCCGGGGCGCGATCCGGCGATCCGTCCCGCCTTGCCGCCGCCTTCTTGCGATGGGAGGTAGCGGCGGGATCATGCGGGCGTGGCCCCAACAGGCCGGCCCCGAGCGCCAATGCCCGGCCGACCGTCTCGACCACCCCCGGCTCGGCCAGCAACGCTGTCAGGTAATCCGCCCACAGCGCCAGGTACCGGCGCGCCAACTCGTCGGTGTCGCTCATTGTCGGGAGTATACCGCCTGGCCGGGGCGTCGAAAGCCGGCGCGGCCTGCTGCGCCCGCGTCCGGTGCCGTCTTTGACTCCGGTCTCGGCCTTGATCCGGGTCTCGTCTTTGATGAGGCACGCCGCGGATTTCGCTGTATTGTCCCGCAACATCAGGCCCCCAGCGGGATAACGGGCGCATGAATACTCCCAACCAGGATCAAGCGGCCGGTGCCAAACCGATCGTCGTCAAGAAATACGCCAATCGCCGCCTCTACAACACTGCCGCGAGCAGTTACGTCACACTCGACGATCTCGCCAAGATCATCCAGGAGGGAGGGGATTTCGTCGTTTACGACGCCAAAACGGGCGAAGACATCACCCGTTCGGTTCTGACCCAGATCATCGTCGAGCAGGAGCAGAAGGGTCAGAACCTGCTGCCGATCAGCTTCCTGCGCCAGCTGATCAGCTTTTACGGCCACAGCATGCAGTTCCTGGTGCCGGGATACCTCGAACAGGCGATGGTCACCTTTGCCCGCAATCAGGAGCAGATGCGCAAAAACCTGCGCGCGACCTTCGGGATTTTTCCGTTCGGTCAGTTCGAAGAGATGGGCAAGCAGAACATCGCACTGTTCGAGCGTGCGCTGCAGATGCTGTCGCCTTATGCCCGGGACGAGAAAGCGGCCGCCGCCGAAGCGGCGGCTGAGCCCGAAACAGCGGTTGAGCGGGAGGACCCCCGGCTGCGGCGCCTGGAGGCGCAGGTCGAGGCGCTGCGGCGCCAGCTCGAGGATATCGGGCGCGACCGCGAGCCGCGCTGACCGTCAGCCGAGGGCAGCCTCGGCAAGACGCGGAAGCGGGGCGGCGGGCGGCTGCGCCAGCCAGGGGCGCTCGATCGTCGGCCGGCCGAAGTAATAGCCCTGCAGATATCCGATCCCCTCGCGGCGCAGGATTGCGGCTTCCTCGGCGACCTCGACGCATTCCGCAACCGTGCTGAAGCCGAAGCCCTTGGCCAGCCCGAGCAGGTGGCGCAGGAAGATCTGGCTGTCGGGATTGGCCGTGATATTGCGGATGAACGAGCCGTCGATCTTGACCGTATCCACGGCGAGGCTCTGCAGGTGACGCAGCGAAGTATGCCCGGCGCCGAAATCATCGAGCGCGACGCGGCAGCCCGCCTGCCGCAGCGTGCCGACGAACCGCGCCGATTCTTCGATGTCGTACAAGGCCGCGGTCTCGGTAATCTCGACCACCAGCCGGCAGGCGATCTCCGGCTTGTTGCGCAGCTGCGAGATCAGCGAGCGCAGCCACGGCCGGTCTGCCGCGGTCAGCCCCGATATGTTGAGGCCGAGCCTGACCTCGGGGTGCTCGGTCAGTTCCTGCACTGCCTTGTCGAGAACGTAACGATCGACCAGCCGGATGAAGCCGAGCTGCTCGACGATCGGCACGAACTCTCCGGCGGCGGCAATCCGTCCGTCCTCCTCGCGCATCCGCAGCAGGCACTCGTAGTAGTCGACGACGCCGGTTGTGGCGCAGACGACCGGCTGAAACGCGAACAGCACGCGCTCGTCGCGCAATGCGGCCTGAACCCGCTCGCCGATGCTCAGGCTGCGGCGCTGCCGCTGCCGCTGTTCCTCGGTCATCCGGTAGTGGACATAGCAGTCCCGCCCGGCGCGCTTGGCCTCGGCCAGCGCGGCCTCCGCCCGGGTGATCACGTCGAATGACGTCGTCCCCTGGTCGGGAAAGGCGGACCCGCCGATCGATACCGTGGCATAAACCGGACCGCGTTCGGTAATCACCGGCGTGCCGCTGACGACCGACAGGATCTTTTCCGCGGCGGCTCCGACATGGTCCGCCGGGCAGTGCGACAGGACGATTCCGAAGCGGTCGCCTCCGAGCCTGCCGATCAGGTCGCTGACCCGAAGGCAATCATCGAGCCGCCGCCCGATCTCGATCAGCACTGTGTCGGCGGCCTCGTAGCCGAACACATCGTTGATCATCGTCATGTTGTCGATGCCGATCGACAAGAACGCGGCCGGGCTGTTCGAGCGCTGGTTGGTGGCGATGATTTGATCAACCGCCTCGCGCAGGCGCGTCTTGTTGAAATGCCCGGTCAACTCGTCGTAGTTAGCCAGGCGTTCGAGGCGGGTCTCATGCGCCTTGCGGTCTCCGATCGGCCGAATGACGCCGAGCATGCGGCACGGCCGGCCGGCGGCATCGCGCTCCACCCGGCCGCGTTCCTGGACCCAGACAAAGCCCCCCTCGGCATCGCGCAGGCGATACTCGCAATCGAAGCTCGGCTCGCCGTCGAAATGAGCCGCGAGCATCAGCTGACGCTGCACCAGGTCGTCGGGATGGATGCGACTGGCGAAGGCGCGACCTGTCGCGAGCTCAATCCAGGGCTCGATCCCCAGTTCCGGAAACCGGCCGGACCATTCGATGCGATCGTCGTCGAGCTGCCACAAGCAGCCGACGTCGCCGGCTGCCTCCAGCGCGGCCGCCAACCGGCTCGACGTCTTCTCCTCGACAAATGACATGCGGGAACAACCCTGACACCCGGAGCCGCGCCCACAGGGGGAACGGCGATCATGGGCAGTTAACCGTCGATTTGTTGAGGAACCCTTAAATTTGCGGAGGGGACCGGAATGTCAGCCCGGTGTGTGCGAGGTCAAGAACGGCAGCACGGCCTGGCTGAACTCGCGCGGTCGCACCTGCGTGAAGAAATGCCCGCCACGCGGAAAGATCTTGACTTCGGCGGCGGGAATGAGACGCGCCAGCTCTTCTGAAAAGTAAGACGGCGTGACGATGTCATCCTCGGCGCCGACGACCAATGTCGGGGTACGGATGCGCGACAGGTCTGCGGTGCGATCAAACGCAAGTATCGCGTCGATTCGGCTCGCCACGGTCTCGATCGGAGCGAACGAGGCCAGGTTCTGGGCTTCGGCCTGGCGCAACCGCTCATTGTTGCGCGCGACCCACCAGCTGGGATAGAGGAACAGCGTTGCGGATTGCACATAGGCGCTGGGGCCTAGACGCTGCAGTACCTCTTTGCGCAACGCGAACAAGCGTCGGAAATAGGCGTCCGCCTTGGTCCAGGTGGCGGACAGGACGATGCTGGCCAGCCGTTTGGGATGCTCGATCGCCAGGATCTGGGCGATCGCCCCGCCGGTCGAGTGCCCGACCACATGGGCGCGATCGATCCCGAGCGCGTCCATCAGCGCGACGACATCGGCCGCCATGCGGTCGACGGTATAGTTGATCCGGCTCTGATCGCTCTGCCCGATGCCGCGGTGATCGTGAGTGACGACCTCGAACTTCTTCGCGAACGCCGCAACCTGGTCCTGCCAGAACGAGCCAAAGCCGCCGAGTCCGGCCACGAACAGGACCGGGAAACCCACGCCGTGCCGCTCGTAGTAGAGGGAGCAGTCGCCGATCGAGATCCGGGGCATCGATGCACATCAGAGCAGATGCGCGTCGGTATCACCGGGCACCGAAGCTGTCAAACGGGAAGACACAGGCGCAATGCAGCCCTCGAATCGCGCGGAACGGTCATGAGCCGGGCTGCCTGCCCCAAATTTGACACAGGCGCGGCTTTCAATTTCCGGGGACCATGCAACGGCATGATTCCCGCAAGTAGCGGGGGAGCATCTCAGCCACGGCATCGAGAATGCCGGCGCGGCGATCGTTTCGCCGATGCTTGCGCCCTGAAGCGAGCCTGTGCCGGGCGGGGCGCATCGACATCGACCGCGAGGAACTCAATCATCTGAGCGAGTGAACCGACATGAACCAGCAAGACCAGATCAGCAAAAGCCACGCGGGCAAGCGCCAGCATCTGGCTGCGCTCGGCGACGCGCGCGCCGACGCTCACCTTCCGTCCCGCGGCGCGGCACCGCGTCGGTCGACGAGCCGGACCCTGGATATCGATCGCCATGTCGGGACGCGCATCCGCGAACGCCGGATCATGCTGGGGCTTACGCAGCAGCAGCTGGCCGACCTGATCGGGGTAACCTATCAGCAGGCCCATAAATACGAGCGCGGCATCAACCGCGTCTCGGCCGGACGACTGTTCGAAATCGCACAGGTGCTGAGCGTGCCAGTGAACTATTTCTTCGACGGGCTCGACGACGAGAGCGGGCGTTCGATCAGCCCGCGAGAGCGGATGTGTCTCGAACTGGCGCGGAACTTTGCGCTGATCCCGAACGAGCGGCACCAAGAGGCGCTTAGCCAACTGGCCCGCGTTCTCGCCTCCGTATAGCTCGCCCGTCGGCAGGACCGCCTCAAACGGCGAGGCCGGGCCCCCAGGGCCCGGCCTCGGCAAAGGCTTGTCCTGCGATCAGATCGGCGGCGGCCGACGATTCACCAGCCCCATGACCAGCGCCACCAGGAAGATCACCAGGAACACGAAGAAGAGCACCTGCGCGATCCCGGCTGCGGTCGAAGCAATGCCGCCAAACCCGAGCAGACCCGCGACAATCGCGATGACGAAAAACACCAACGCCCAGTAAAGCATGCTGTCCTCCGTTGGCGGCCCGCCCTGGAACGAACTCGACTATCCCGGGCCGATTCGCTTCGATCAACAAGCCTGCGAGCGCGGAGGTTCCCTCGCGCCGGTTCAGAAGCGCACGCCCAAGCGCAACCCTACATCGTTGATGCTCTGATTGTAGCGGTCGAGCCCGCCATTGGAGATGTGGTCCAGATAGGCCGAAAGCTGGTACCGCGGAGCGAGGCGGTAGCCGAATTCGAAGCTCTCGCGGAACAGGACGCTGCCGCCGAGGCTTTTACGATCGGATTCGGTGGCGTGAACCATCCCGTTGTTGAAGCCGGGGCCGAAGCTGTAGCTGAAAATGAGCCCGTCATCGGGGGTGAGAAGGTTTCCAGCCACCTGCCAGGTCCAGGTCGCGCCGAAATAGAACTGATCGGTCTGGCCGGCGCTGTTGAACTCGGCGCCGAGACTCGGCCGCGGCTGGACCATCCACCGCAGATAGCCGGGCACGGTGGCCGCCCAGGCATCGCTGACCGGCGATTGCAGAATGACCTCCGGATTGATGTCGACGCCGTGTTCCTTGCCCCCGAGAAAATGCACGTCGTGCGCCAGAACTCCGAGCTTGATCTCGTCGTAGGACAGGTTTTGAGCGTGCGCCAACGCGGGAATCAGAAGCGCAGAGACGATGGCGGCGAGGATCGCGGGCAGATAGCGACGAAGCCGTTTGGGGATCTCGGCTTTATTTTCGTGCTGCGGACCCATCCTCGCTCCCCCGGTGGTGTGCTGCAATCGCTGAAGACGCAGAACGGCGCCACCCCGCGGTGTCGCCGCCGGCGCGATCATAGCGCGGGCAACTCGCCCGCCGAAACGATTTAGCGAGATGCGGGCGGAAGGCCTCCCACACCGGCGATCCGGCTAGGCTGCGCCGCTGCGGTCCAGCAGCGAGGATATCGGATGCTTAAAACGGCGCCCGCCGGCCGGGCGGAAAGTTGACCCCGACCCGCCGCATCAGTCGCGGGAAGTGATCGGGGAACGGGTCGCGGCGGTGCATCGTCGCGGCGTTGTCCCACAGCACCAGGTCGCCGACGCGCCAATGATGGGCGTAGACGAATTGCGGTTGCGTGGCATGCCGCCGCAATTCCTCAAGCAGATCGAGGCTTTCCGCCTCCGACATACCCTCGATCCGGGCGGTGTGGTTCATGCTGAAATAGAGGGTCTTGTCGCCGGCGAGCGGATGGATGCGCACCAGCGGGTGGCCGACCTCGGGCGCCCGTCGCTGTTGTTCCTCGGTCAACCTGATGCCGACGCGTCGGTCGGCCGTCGCTGCCGAATGCACCGCCCGCACGCCCTCGATCCGCGCCTTCAGAGCAGGCGATAAAGTCGCGTAAGCGGCGCCAAGATCGCAGAACCAGGTATCGCCGCCCTCAGGCGTCACCTCGACCGCATAGAGCATCGTGCCTGCGGTTGGCTCCGCCATGAAGATCTGGTCCATGTGCCAGTTCAGCTCCTGATTGCCGAGCCGGCCTATCGGCTGCCCGTTTTCCTGCTTGTTCGACACCAGCAGCACCTCGCGACGGCCGGAGGTGCGCGTCTGCCGCAAATGGACCTCGACCTCTCCGAGATGCCCGGCGAAATCGACCAGGGCGTCCTCGTCGAGATGCTGGTCCCGAAACACCAGCACCTTGTGCGCCAGCCATGCGGCTTTGATCGCCTCGACTGCCGCGGCGTCGAGGCGGGCCAGATCCATCCCGTCGATCTCGCCGCAAAAGCTCGGCGCCAGTCGGCGAACATTCAGATCCATGACCTCCTCCAATGGCACCGCAGCGGCACTCGCGCGCTTGCGATAACCCGGCTGCCCTGACCCCGGCGTCACGCCAGGGCAGCAAGGCACAATTGTG
>Ga0213875_10000521_pt1 | contig 31847 bp, 25 predicted proteins | sample BarmaccomBMRX_R8_FD_160105 | JGI IMG/M metagenome (GOLD analysis project Ga0213875, IMG submission 160105) | Root-associated microbial communities from Barbacenia macrantha in rupestrian grasslands, the National Park of Serra do Cipo, Brazil - RX_R8 | ecosystem: Host-associated > Plants > Roots...
GCAACGGCTTTGAGGTGATCGATCTCGGCGTGATGGTGCCGTGGTCGACGATCCTGGAAAGCGCTGCCGCCAACGATGCCGACATGATCGGGCTTTCCGGCCTCATCACGCCATCGCTCGACGAGATGGTGACCGTCGCGGAGGAGATGACGCGCGCGGAGCTCGCGATCCCGCTGCTGATCGGCGGCGCGACGACGTCGAAAGTTCACACCGCGCTCCGCATCGCCCCGGCCTATGAGGGGCCGGTCGTGCATGTGCTCGACGCCAGCCGCGCGGTTGGCGTCGCCTCGACGCTGATGAGCGACACGCAGCGCGACGGCTTCGTCGCGCGCACCGCCGCCGACTACGAAGCGGTGCGTGTCGCGCGCGAAGGCAAGGGGCAGAACGAGCTCGCCACGATCGCGGAGGCGCGCGCCAACCGGGCGCCGTTCGATGCCTCGCTAGTACCGCCGGCGCCGCTGCAGCCGGGCCGTCATTGCTTCGACGATTGGCCGCTCGCGGATCTGCAGCCTTATATCGACTGGACGCCCTTCTTTCGCGCCTGGGAGCTGGCCGGCACCTATCCGGCAATCCTCGACGATGCGATCGTCGGCGAGAGCGCGCGCAGTCTCTTTGCCGACGCAAAGAAGATGCTCGCGCAAATCGTTGAAGAGAAATGGCTCACGGCCCGTGGCGTCGCGGCGCTGTGGCCGTGCCGGCGGGACGGGGACGATGTCCTCGTGAAGCCGCTCCCCTTCAGGGGAGGGGTTGGGGTGGAGCAGCCCCACCTCCCGATCTCCTCACCTGAAGGGGAGGAGGAGGTTCGCCTCTCCTTCCTCCGTCAGCAGATGAAGAAGCGCGAGGGGCGGCCGAACATGTGCCTCGCCGACTGGATCTCGCCGGATGGCGATTGGCTGGGCGGCTTCGCGGTCGGCATCCACGGCATCGAGCCGCACATCGCGCGCTTCAAGGCCAATCATGACGATTATTCTGACATCCTGCTCAAGGCGCTCGCGGATCGCCTGGCGGAAGCGTTTGCCGAACGCCTGCATGCCCATGTCCGCCGCGAGCTCTGGGGCTATGCCGCCGGCGAGCAGCTCGACAACGAGGCGCTGATCCGCGAGCAATATCGCGGCATCCGCCCCGCACCCGGCTACCCGGCCTGTCCAGATCACAGCCTCAAGCCGATCCTGTTCGATATGCTGGATGCGGGCAAGATCGGGCTGACGCTCACGGAGAGCTTCGCGATGCTGCCGACGGCGGCGGTTTCAGGCTTCTACTTCGGCCATCCCGACAGCCAATATTTCGGTGTCGCGCGCATCGGTCGCGATCAGCTCGAGGACTATGCCGTGCGGCGCGGCGCGGACCTTAAGACCGCCGAGCGCTGGCTGCGGCCGAACCTGGACTGAGCCGCAAGCCTGGTGCCCGATATCCGCACCGTCGCCGAGACCGGCTCGACCAACGATGACGTCATGGCGCTTGCACGCGAGGGCGCCGGCGAAGGGCTGTGGCTGCGCGCCGAGGTGCAGCGCGCCGGACGCGGACGGCAGGGGCGCGCCTGGATCGCGCCGCCAGGCAATCTCTCGGCGAGCACGCTGGTGCGGCTGCGCAAGGATGATCCGCCCGCGCCAGGGCTTGCGCTCGTCGCCGCCGTCGCGCTCGAGGAGGCGGCGCGGGGCTGGTCAGGCGAGGCGCCGTTGGCGCTGAAGTGGCCCAACGATCTGCTGCTGGGCGGTGTCAAGCTCGCGGGCATCCTGCTCGAGCGCGAAAGCAATGCGGTGGTGGCCGGCTTCGGCGTCAACCTCGCGCATGCCCCAGCGGACATCGATCGACCGGCAACGACGCTGGCTGCCGCAGGCATCGCGCCTCCGCCGCCCGATCTGTTCCTTGGCGATCTTGCGGAGGCTTTCGCGCGCTGGCTCGCACGCTGGCGGAATGCCGGCCCGACGCCGGTGATAGCCCGCTGGCGCGAGCGGGCGCACGCCGTCGGCACCGCGCTTCGTGTCGCCATGCCGGGCGGCGAGGTGCTGGACGGACTGTTCGATGGGCTCGACGATCAAGGTGCGCTCAGGCTGCGGATGCCGGGCGGGGAAATCGTCTGCGTGAGCGCCGGCGACGTGTTCCTTATTTGATGTCAACGTCTCAGCAAGCGATCCGCTCATCCTGAGCGAACGCGAAGGATGTGCCAAGAACGCAACGGCGTCTCGCACCTGCTTCGATTTCGCTCGGCACGAACGGGTTTGGACGGGCAGTCGGCCTAAGCCGCGCTCGTCTCGAACTGGAGGCTGGCGAGTCGTGCATAGAGGCCGCCGCGCGCGGTGAGCGCCTCATGGCTGCCTTCCTCGACGATCCGCCCCTCGTCCATCACCACGATGCGGTCCACCGCACGGATCGTCGCGAGGCGGTGCGCGATGACGATGCTGGTGCGGTCCTCCATCAGCCGCTCGAGCGCCGTCTGGACGAGCCGCTCGCTTTCGGCGTCGAGCGCCGAGGTTGCCTCGTCGAGCAGCAGCAGCGGTGCGTCGCGCAGCAGCGCACGGGCGATCGCGATGCGCTGGCGCTGGCCGCCCGAGAGCCGCGCACCGCCTTCGCCGAGGAAGGTGTCGAGCCCCTGCGGCAGCGCGCGCAGGAAATCGGCGGCGTTGGCGGCCTCGGCGGCGGACCACAGCGCGTCGTCATCGGCGTCCCAGCGGCCGTAGCGAAGATTGTCGCGCGCGGACGCGCCGAAGATCACCGTCTCCTGCGGCACCACCGCGACGCGCGCGCGGATCGCCGCTGGATCAGCTTCGGGAAGCGCCACGCCATCGAGGCTGACCGTGCCGCTGGTCGGATCGTAGAAGCGCAAGGCAAGCTGGAACAGCGTCGATTTGCCAGCTCCCGACGGGCCGACGACGGCAATCCGCTCGCCGGGCGCCACCGAAAGGCGAAAATCCTCCAGCGCGGCATGCTCGGGACGCGCCGGGTAGCGGAAGGTGACGGCATCGAAGCGCAACGCACCCCGCGCGGGCATCGGCAACGCGCGCGGCGCGGCGGGCGCCTTGATGTCGGCGACCTCGTTCAGCAGCTGGCCAAGCCGGCTTGCGGCCGCCGCGCCGCGGAGCAGATCGCCATAGACATCGGTCAGCGCGCCGAACGAGCCGGCGACCAACACGCCGGTGAAGACGAACGCGGCAATGTCGCCGCCCGAGAGCCGGCCGGCGGTGAAGTCGAGCGCGCTCTGCCACATCACCAGCGTGATCGATCCGAAGATGAGCGCGATCACGATCGCGGTCATCACCGCGCGCCACGCGATGCGCGTCCGCGCGGTGGCGAAGGCGCGCGTGGCGGCGTCATGGAAGCGGCCGCGCTCGCGCTCTTCCTGCCCGAATGCCTGGACGATCTTCATCGCGCCGAGCGTCTCGACCGCCATCGCGCCGACGTCGGCGATGCGATCCTGACCCTGCCGCGAGTAGCCGCGCACACGCCGCCCGAGGATCATGATCGGAAAGATCGCCATGGGGATCAGCAGGATCAGCTCACCGGTGAGCTTCGGCGAGATCACCAGCAGATAGGCAAGGCCGCCGATCGCCGTGACCGCGTTGCGCAACGCGACCGAAAAGGCGCTGGTGATCACCTGCTCGATGATCGTGGTGTCGGCGGTGAGGCGCGACGCGATCTCCGACGGGCGATTTTCCTCGAAGAAACGCGGCGCCAGCCGGAGCAAGTTGCCATGCACTGCGATGCGCATGTCGGCCACGACCCGCTCGCCCAGCCACGAGATGAAGAAATAGCGGCAGGCCGAGGCCAGAGCCAAGACGACGACGATCAGCAGCAGATAGCGGAAATAGGGGCCGACCTGCCCACCATGGGCGACGAAGCCCTTGTCGATCACGCGCTTGAAGCCGCTCGGGATGGCGAGCGTCGCGGCCGCGGCCAGGATGAGCGCGACCATCGCGCCCGCGATCTGCCCGGGATAGGCGAAGGCGAAGCGCAGGACGAGGCGCAGATTGCCCAGGCTCCGCTCGGCGGCGCGCGCGGGATCGGGCGGCGTGGCGGAACGGGGAGGGCGAGCCATGGACTTCGCCCCTAGCAGCGACAGCGGGCGCGCTCAACGCAGGCGAAAAGCGCAACGCCTACGAGCGCCTTCGCCCGATCAACGCGGCCTTCCCGCAGCGCGGGCGAGGACGATCGGGGGCTTGAGCGTCCGCCCCGCTCAGCCGTTCTCCTGCGCCCGCATCCGTTCATTCACGTGATGGAGGTAGCTCAGATAGCCGACCGGAACGCGGCTGCCGCCGTTGACCGGGATGATCGCGCCGCTGATCCACGACGCCTCGTCGCTGACCAGATAGACGGCGAGCGGGCCGACATCATCGACCACGCCGAGACGGCGCAGCGGCACCGTGTCGATCTGGCGCTGACGGCGGCTTTCCGATTTCATCGAGCCTTGGGTGGTGCTCTGCTCGGTGAGCACGACGCCGGGCGCGATCGCGTTCACGCGGATGCCCATATGGCCCCACTCGACCGCCATGGTGGCGGTGAGGTTCTCGACGCCGGCCTTGGCGGCGCCATATTGGCCGGTGTTCGGATTGGGCTGGGACGCGCTGCGCGAGGTGACGTTCACGATCGATCCGCCGCGCGTCATCGCTTTGGCAGCGATCTGGCAGGCGAAGAAGGTCCATTTGAAATTGAGGTCGACGACGGCGTCCCATTGCCGCTCGTCGATGCCGATCAGCGGCCCGACGTCGCTGGGGCTGGCGCTGCCGGCGTTGTTGACCCAGCCGTCGATCGCGCCGAAGCGCTCGAGCGCTGTCGCCGCGAGGCGCTCGAGATCGGCCATGCTGGTGATGTCCGCCGGAACCACGATCGCCGGTGCGCCGATCGCCGCGACCTCCTCGGCGGTCTCCGCCAGCGGACCCTGACCGCGTCCGGAAATCACGATGTTCGCGTTCGCGCGTGCCAGCGCGCGCACGATGCCGCGGCCGATGCCGCGCCCGCCGCCGGTGACGACGATGGTCTTGCCGCTCAGATCAAAGAGGTGTCCGCTCATCAGCCCGTCTCCGCTTCGGTAGGCTTGCCTGTAGGCAGCGCCCCCGCGCTTGAGAAACGAAAAAGTGCGCGGTTTGCTTCTGCTATCATGGTTGCGGCGACGCGGGCGCGCGGAATGATCCGCGCCGATAGGCGGAAGGACTCTTGCCGGTCCAGGAGCGGAAGGCGCGGGTGAAGGATCGCGGCTCGGCGTAACCGAGGTCCGCCGCGATCGCCTCGACCGATCGGCCGCTGTCGGCGAGCGCGCGTATCGCCGCCGCGCGGCGCACATCCTCGCGGATCGCCACCCAGCCGGTGCCTTCGCCCCGCAAGGTCCGGCGCACCGTGTCGGGGGATATCGACAACCCCGCTGCGAGTTCCGCGAGCGTCAGACCGGGCGTCGCGGTCAAAATCCGGCGGACGTGCGGCGCGAGGCCATGATCGCTGGCCGGGATGGTCATCATGTCGAGCGGCGCACGCTCGAGCATCACCGCAAGTTCCTCGCGCGTTCGGCGGATCGGACCCGCCAGCGCACGGCCATCGAGGCGGATCATCCGCTCGCCGGCATCGAAATGATGAGGGCAGGGGAAGAGGTGCTTGAATTCGGCGAAATAGGCGTCTGGACGAGGATAGTCGAAGCGGGCATCGAGCATCGGCACCGTTTCACCGGCCAGCCAGCAGGCAAGCCGATGCCAGATGATTAGCCAAAACTCACTGAAATAATGGGTGGGGTCACGCGCGGGTTCGGCGAAGCGAACCGCAATCGACGCGATGTCGCCGCGCAAGGTGAGGCGCGTTGCGATGTCGCGCGTGGCGAGATTGTAGAACCGGACGGCGCGCCGCATCCCTTCGCCCACCGAGCCCGCGTCTCGCGCCATCTCGCAAGCGAAGGCGAAGGCGCCGATCGGCATAGGATGCTGCGTATAGCCCATGAACTCGTCACCGAGCGCCGACCAGATCCCCCGCACCAGCCGCGCCATGGCATCAATGTCGCCGCGCCAGAGCGGATCGTGAAGATCGGCTGGCTCGACCCCCGCTGACCGCATCAGCGCGTCAACGTCGACGCCTTGCCTGCGCGCACCGTCGGTGCAGACGTGAAAATAGTAGCGGTCGATCGTCGCCATTCGAATTCTGCGCGATATGGTGAGCTTTTCTCGCCGATAATGTCCTTATCGCCGCTCCCGAGATGCGCGACAATAGCCCTCAAGCACAGCAGGTTCGCCGGCCGGCCCGGCCGACGGCGGACCCGTCATCCAGGAGCTTCGCCAATGTCCACCACCGTTCGCGCCGTCGATCGGATCGAGACCGGCCCTAACCGTCGTGAGGAAGGCGCCGAGGAGCGCTGGGCGCGCTTCCATCCCGTCGTCGACGGCAAGAGCTACGTCGAATCGCTGCGGGGGCGCGACGTCACCGTGTATCTGTTCGGCGAGAAGATCGACGAGCCGGTCGATCATCCGATCATCCGCCCCTCGATCAACGCGCTTGCCGAGACCTACGATCTCGCCGTCGAGGATCCGGAGCTGGCGACCGCGCATAGCAAGCTGATCGATGCGCCGGTGAACCGCTTCCTGCACATCGTCGGCAGCCCCAACGATCTCGTGATGAAGAACCGGATGCAACGGCGGATGGGCCAGCGGACCGGAACCTGCTTCCAGCGCTGCGCGGGGCTGGACACCATTTCGGTGCTTCACTCGATCACCTACGACATCGATCGGAAGCACGGCACCAGCTATCATCAGCGCTATCTGGAGTTCATGAAGAACGCGCAGCGCAACAACATCATCGTCGGCGCCGGCATGACCGATCCGAAGGGTGATCGCTCGAAGCGGCCGAGCGAGCAAGTGGATCCCGATCTGTTCATGCACGTGACGCGGCGCACGGAGAAAGGCCTCTACGTGCGCGGCGCCAAGGCGCACATGACCGGTGGGCTCAATTCGCACTGGATCTGCGTGATGCCCACCATGAACCTGGGCGAAAAGGACAAGGACTACGCCGTCGTCGGCATGGTGCCGGGTGACGCCGAGGGGCTTACCTATATCTACGGTCGCCAGTCCTGCGACACGCGGGCGATGGAAAAGGGCGAGATCGACAAGGGCAACGCGAAGTTCGGCGGCCAGGAGACGCTCGTCGTGTTCGACGACGTGTTCATCCCCTGGGAGCATGTCTTCATGGACGGCGAATATGAGTTCGCGCAGGAGATGGTGGCGCGCTTCACGAGCTATCACCGCGCCTCCTATGTCTGCAAGACGGGCCTCGGTGACGTCATGGTCGGAGCGGCGGCGGCGATTGCGGAGTATAACGGTGCCGATCAGGCGAGCCATGTAAAGGACAAACTCGTCGAGATGACCCACCTCAACGAGACGATCTTCTCCTCGGCAATCGCCTCCAGCCATGAAGCCAAGGAATTGCCGTCGGGCATCTATATGAACGACGGCATGCTGGCCAATGTCTGCAAGCACAATGTCACGCGCTTTCCCTACGAGATCAGCCGGTTGGCGCAGGATCTTGCGGGCGGGTTGATGGTGACGCTGCCGAGCGAGCAGGATTTCGAGCACGAGGTGACGGGGCCGATCCTCAAGAAATATCTGCAAGGCCGATCGAACGTGCCGGTCGAGCATCGCCAGCGCATGCTGCGGTTGATCGAGAACATGACGCTCGGCCGCAATGCCGTCGGCTATCTTACTGAATCGCTTCACGGCGCGGGGAGCCCGCAGGCGCAGCGGATCCAAATCCTCCGTCAGATGGAGGTCGAGCGCAAGAAGGGCTATGCCGAGGATCTGGCCGGCGTCGGCCGCAACGAGGAACGCGTCGACTGACCGTTGCCACGGGTTGCGCGCCGGTGACCGGACCCCTGAGCGAAGACGTGCTGACGCCGGGCGTGTCTCGGCTCCGCCCGGACGATCACTTTATGGTGCTCGCAGAGACCGATGCGTCGCCGCTTCACATCGGCGCGCTGTTGGTTTTGGATGTGCCGGAAGAGGCGCGTGGGCGCTTTCCGGGCGATATCCGGCGGCATCTCGCGGAGCGGTTGCCGGCAACGCCGCTGCAATGCCGGCTCGTCGAGGCGCCGGACGGCTATGATTCGGATGTCTGGGTGGATGTTGCCGCTTCCGATCGGCACGTCCTGTCCGTGCCGTCGGCGGAACCGTGGATCGCGGCCCGATTGCGCGCGGATGTCGCGCTCCGCGCCATGGCGCGGCTCGATCTCGCATCGGCGCCCTATCGTATCCATGTCTATGAGGAGATCGCGGGCGGCGGGGCGGCACTGTTCGTGCAGATCCACCACGCGCTCGCCGACGGCATCGGCGTGCAGACGATCCTGCGCCTGCTTTCCGACGCCGCGCTCGCCGTGCCGCCTCGAGCGATGGATGCGGTGCCGCCGCCGGAAGAGGAGTGGCGCCGTCTGGCGGACGAGCGCTTCGCGCGCGAAGCGGCACTCCGCGAGCGCCACAGGAACGATCGCGAGGCCGCTCTGGCTGCGCTCAAGGCGTTGCGTGACGATCCGGCGACGCGCCGCCCGCGCACGCCTGCACTGCGGATGGGGGGAGCGATCGGGCCGGAACGTGCCTACGCGACCGTTCAGCTGGATTTCGCGCGCGTGAAGCGCGTCGCGGCCGCGCTCGGAGGAACGATCAACGATCTCTTCCTCGCGCTGTGCTCGGCTGCGGTGCGTCGGCTGCTGCTCGATCTCGACGACCTTCCGGCCGCGCCGATCGTCGTCAACTCAGCCCGCAGCTACCGCAAGCCCGAGCACGGCGCGTACGGCAACCGGATCGTCGCGCTTCACCCGCACATCGCCACCGACATCGCCGATCCGATCGCGCGGCTGCGCGCGATCCAGGCCGAGATGCGACGCGAGCTGGCGCGCTCGACGCTCGACGAGGCGGTGCTCGATCAGCCCGAAAGGCCCTATGGCGCGCGCGATCGCCGCGCGCGCTTTGGGGGCCAAGCGGGCGAGACGATCCTGCCGGGCAACATCTCCGTTTCGAACGTGCCGGGACCCGCCGAACAGTTGCGCTACGCCGGCTTCCCGCTCGTCGCCAACTATCCCGTGCCGATCATCGGATCGGGCCGCTTCCTCAACATCACCTCGCGCCGCAACGCCGAGCGGCTCGATGTCGGCATCATGGCCGATCCAACGCGTGTGCCCGATGCCGATCGGGTCGCGCAGTCGCTGAGCGGGGCACTCGGCGACTATGAGGCGCTGGTGTGAACGGCGCGCCGTTGCTGCTTCTGCCCGGGATCGGCGGCGACGGCAGCGCCTGGGGCGATATGCCGGGCGGACAGGTGCTGACGTCCGCCGCCGCTAGCGTGGACGCTATGGCGGACGATATCCTGATCCGCGCTCCCGATCGCTTCGCGCTCGCGGGATCGTCGCTCGGCGGATATGTCGCGCTGGCGATCATGCGCCGCGCGCCGGAGCGGGTTACGCGCCTGGCGCTGATCAGCACCTCGGCTATGCCCGACAGCGAGACGCAGAAACAGCTCCGCGCCAAGATGATCGCGGCCGCGGAGCGTGATTACGAACGCCTGATCGGCGCGATGCTTCCCGGCATGGTCCATCCCGAGGCGTTGCCGGCGCTTGCGGACGGTCTCACCGCCATGTTGCGGCGGGCCGGATCGGCCACTTTCATACGCCAGCAGCGCGCCGCCGCCGCCCGGCCCGATGCCCGTTCAGCTCTTGCGGCGATCGGCGTGCCCACGCTGGTGCTCGCGGGTGAGGACGATCAGATCATCCCGCCCGCGCGCTCGGTCGAGCTGGCGGACGCGATCCCCTCTGCTCGCCTCGTGCTGCTGCCGCGCTGCGGCCACATCCCCGCTCTGGAGCGACCGGCGGAAACGCGGGCGGCGATGCTGGATTGGCTGAGAGAGGGAACGGCCCCCTCCCGTGCCTAGCTCTCGATGCGCTCGATGATGATCGCGGGCGCCATGCCGCCGGCGGCGCACATGGTAGCCAGCCCGCGCTTCTTGCCCGTACGCTCGAGTTCGTCCATCAGCGTCCCGATGAGGATGGAACCGGTCGCCCCGATCGGATGGCCGAGCGCGATCGAACCGCCATTGACATTCACCTTGTCGCGGTCGAGCTCCAGGTCGCGGATGAACTTCTCGGACACGACGGCGAACGCCTCGTTGATCTCCCAGAGGTCGATGTCGTCCTTGCTGAGACCGGCCTTTTCGAGCGCCTTCTTGGCCGCTGGGACGGGCGCGTTGAGCATCAGCGTCGGATCGTCGCCGACATTCGCCATCGCGACGATGCGCGCGCGCGGCTTCCAGCCCATCTTCTCGGCGTAGTCCTTCGAGGCGAGCAGCAACGCCGCTGCGCCGTCGACGACGCCGGACGAATTGCCGGCATGATGGACCGCCTTGATCTCGACATCGGGATATTTGGCGTTGATCGCCTGCCGAAAGGTCTGGCCGCTCTCGTCGATCGCGACATCGGCAACGCCCTCGAAAGCGGGCTTGAGCGCCGCGAGCCCTTCCAGCGTCGTTCCGGGGCGCGGATATTCGTCCTTGGCGAGGATCACTTCGCCGTCGTCGTCGAGCACCGGCACGATCGACTTGTCGAAGCGACCTTCCTCGATCGCCTTGGCGGCGCGCTGCTGGCTGATGAAGCCGGCGCGGTCGAGCTGCTCGCGCGATATGCCTTCCATGCTGGCGATGGCATCGCCGCAGACGCCCTGGTTGCTCTGCGGGTGAAGCGCCTGGAGGCGGGCATTGCCGGAGCTGCCGGCGACGCCGATCGGCGCCCAGCCGGCGGCGGCCTCCGCCTGCGCCATCGTCGAAGTCAGCGACATCATCTCGGTGCCGCCGGCGATGACGCATTCCTCCATGCCGGACATGATCTGTGCGGCGGCGAAGTTCACCGAGGTTATGCCGCCGCCGCAGAAGCGATCGAGCGTGACGCCGGATGCCTTGACGTCGTAGCCCGCGTCGAGCGCCGCCATGCGGCCGAGATCCTGGCCTTGCGTCCCTTTCTGGGTGGAAGTCGACCAGATGATGTCGTCGACCTCGTCCGTCTTGATGTGATTACGGTCCTTCAGCGCCTTGAGCACGGTGGCGGCGAGGTGCTGCGGATGCATGTGGGCGAGTTTGCCCTTGCCGACCTTGCCGATGCCGCGCGGCGTGCGCACCGCGTCGATGATGTAGGCGTCTGCCATGTCGTTCGATCTCCCTGGCGCGATCGCGCCGTTGCCTCTGCGTGTTGATATGGGGATGCGCTGCGCGGCTGTCAGAGACCGGTGCCGCTCGGGTGAAAATTCTCGGTCTCGGCATAGCCGGCTTCGGCGGGGATCACGACCGCCATGCCGCCCTCGCGCTTCTCCGGCCAGGGATGCACCACGAAGTGCGGGCGCGCGGCCGCCGCCGCGAGCGCCGAGGCGGCATCGTGGCTTTCCGCCAATCGGACGAGATTGAGCCGGGTCGGAAACAGGATCGAGCGCTCGCCGGCGCGCGCACGTTCGATCACTTCGTGCGGGTTCGCCCATTCGAGCGCGACCGTCTCGGCGCCATCGCACACCGCCTCGCCATGGTGCGGTGCCTTCGCCACGTAGAAATGCGTGTCGAAGCGCTTGGGCGCAATGTCGGGCGTGATCCAGTGCGCGAAAGGCACAATGGCGTCGAGCCGCAGCCGCAGGCCATGTTCGCGGACCAGATCGAGGAAGCCGCGGCCGGTCGCGTCGGCGATCGGCGGGCAGATGCCCTCCTCATTCTCCGCGACTAGGATCGCGGTTTCCTCGAACGTCTCGCGGATCGCGGCGATGCGCAAAGCCCGCTCGTCCGGGTCGAGCTCATCGGCACCGTCGAGATGCGGGAGCCACTCCTTCGATCGATCGCCGTCCTCGACGACGCCGCCGGGAAAGACGAGCGCAGAGGCGAATTGGCCGCGATTGGCCCGCCGCACCATCAGCACCTCGAACGGATCGTCGCGCACCAGCAGCAGGGTGGCGGCCGGTCGCGGCACGGGCGGTTCGCGGTGGGTCTCGGTCATCCGCGCGTGAAGCTCCCGCCGGATGCCGCCTTCTCCTTGAGCAGCTTGGATGGCGTGAAGAACTCGCCGTGCTGCTTCTCGAGCTCCTCGAGCTTGGCGACGATCTTCGGCAGCCCGACCGTGTCCGCCCAGAACATCGGACCGCCGGTATAGACCGGCCAGTTGTAGCCGAGGATGCAGGCGACATCGACATCCGATGCGCGGATCGCGATGCCTTCCTCGAGCACCTTGGCGCCTTCGTTGACAACCGGGTAGAGCAGGCGGGCGACGATATCCTCGGGCGATTGCGCGCCCTTGTTCTCGATGCCTTTGGATTTGGCGAAGTCGGCGATCAGTTCGGCAGCGATCGGCGAGGGCGTGGCGTTGCGCTTCTCGTCATAGTCGTAGAAGCCGCCATTCTTCTTCTGTCCGAGCCGCTCCATCTTGACGAGATCACCGCGCACGCTGCGCTCGGTCTCCTCGCGACCGATGACGTCGAGCCCGACGAGATCGATCATCCGGAACGGCCCCATCGCGAAGCCGTAATCGAAGATTGCGTCGTCGACCTCTTTCGGCGTCGGGCCTTCGAGGATGATCGCGTCGCCCTGTTTGCCGCGCACCGACATCACGCGATTGGCGATGAAGCCGTGGCAGACGCCGGCCAGCACCGGCACCTTGCCGATCTGCTTGGCGAGCTTCATCGCGGTGGCGATCACCGCCTTGGAGGTCTTGGCGCCGCGCACCACCTCGAGCAGCCGCATCACGTTGGCGGGCGAGAAGAAGTGGAGGCCGACGACCCAGTCCGGCCGGCTCGTGGCATCGGCGATCTCGTTGAGATCAAGGAAGCTGGTGTTCGAGGCGAGGATCGCGCCCTGCTTGCAGATCGTGTCGAGCTTGCCGAAGATGTCCTTCTTGACCGCCATTTCCTCGAACACCGCCTCGATCACGAGATCGACGTCCGAGAGGGCCTCGAGGCCGAGCGCGGGCTTGATCAGCGCCATCCGCTCCTCGACCTGCGCGTCGGTCATGCGGCCCTTCTTGGCCGTGTTCTCGTAGTTCTTGCGGATGACGCTGATGCCGCGATCGAGCGCAGCCTGGTTCATCTCGACGAGCGTGACCGGGATGCCGGCGTTGAGGAAGTTCATCGTGATGCCGCCGCCCATCGTGCCGGCGCCGATCACGCCCACCGTCTTCACGGGGATGGTCTCGGTCGAGGCGGGAACATCGGGGATCTTCGCAGTCTCGCGCTCGGCGAAGAAGAAATAGCGCTGCGCCGCCGATTCGGTCGAATCGTGGAGCTCGTGGAACAGCTCTCGTTCGCGCTGGATGCCCTCGTCGAACGGAAGATCGACCGCAGCCTGGATCGCGCTGATGATGTTGCCGGGCGCCTTGAAGCCGCGCGAGGCCTTGGCCGCCTTCGCCCGGGCTTCGTCGAACAGCGCAGTGTTGCCTCTATCGAGATCGACCTTGTCTTGACGGTCCCGAACGCGCTGCAGCGGCTTGCCCTCGGCGAGCAGCTTCTTGGCGAAAGCGACCGCATCCTCGCGCAGCTTGCCCTCCTCGGCGAGCGCGTCGATCATGCCGAGCTCCAGCGCCTTCTTGGCTGGAACCGGTGCGCCGCCGACGATGATGTCGAGCGCGGTCGCCGCACCGACGACGCGCGGCAGGCGCTGCGTGCCGCCAGCGCCGGGCAGCAGGCCGAGATTCACTTCCGGCAACCCGACCTTCGCCGAGGGCACGGCGATGCGGTAATGACAGACCAGGGCGAGCTCGTAGCCGCCGCCGAGCGCGGTGCCGTGGATCGCGGCGACGACAGGCTTGCTCGATGCCTCGATGATGTCGAACACCTCGTTCAGTCCGGGCGCCTGCGGCGGCTTGCCGAATTCGGAGATGTCGGCGCCGGCGAAGAAGGTGCGCCCGCCGCAGATCAGCACGATGGCCTTGACGGCGCTATCGGCGTCGAACTTGCGAAAGCCTTCGTCGAGCGCCTTGCGGACGTTGATGCCGAGCGCGTTCACCGGCGGCGAGTCGATGGTGACGATTCCGATGCCATCCTCGACCGCAAACGTGCCCACACCCGTCATCGAAATCCTCCTGGCGGCTAGCGCTGCCGGCTCCTTGCACGGCCAGCCCGACCGGTGCAACGTCGAAACATTTAGATAAGTGCGTGGCGCTGTGCCGCGCCGGGGGCGGGGCGGTTTGAGCGACGAGAAAGATGCGCACTCCCGGCGACTTGCGTGCTGGCGGCCGATCACCGCGATGACGTGCACCTGTGCGGTGCTGCAGGATGCCGCTGGGCACGGCCCGTTGCGCGCATGATCGCGAAGCTGAGTTGGCGCGGCGCGCTGCCGGTCCTGATATTGATCTACGCGACCGCCTATCTGGATCGCCAGATCCTCAATCTGCTCGTCGATCCGATCAAGCGGACGCTGCACGTCTCCGACACCAGGATCGGCTTCGCGCAAGGCTTCGCCTTCGTGATCGCCTTCACGCTCTGCGCGGTGCCGTTCGGTGCCGCCGTGGACCGCTACTCCAGGCGCAACATCATCCTGTTCAGCGCGGTCGCCTGGTCGGCTTGCGCCGGGCTGGCGGGGCTCTCCGAGAGCTATGGCGAGCTTTTGCTGGCGCGGGTCGGCGTCGGGGCGGCGGAGGCGGCGCTCGCCCCCGCGGTCTATTCGCTGCTCGCGGACGCGGTGCCGGCGGAGAGCTTGGCGGGCATCCTCGCCATCTTCTCGACCGGCGCGATCGTCGGCGCCGGCGTGTCGTTCGCCGGCAGCGCCTATGTCGTCGATCGCGTCTCCGCCTGCGACGGCTGCATCCCCTTCACGCATGGCTTGCAGCCATGGCAGATCGTCATCATCCTGATGGCGCTGCCGGGCCTGCTGTTCGGCCTGCTCGCGGCGCTGATCGCGGAGCCACCGCGACGGCGCGAGGCGGGCCATGGTGACGTTAGCGGTCTCGCCGAGACGCTGGCGATGATCTGGCGCCATCGCGGCTTCTATCTCTGCCATTTCTTCGGCTTTGGCCTGCTCAACCTGCTGTCGGCGGGCTGGAACGCCTGGGCGCCATCCTATCTGATCCGCACGCTTGGCTGGAGCGTGAGCCGCGCCGGCTTCACGCTCGGCGCGGTCTCGATCACGGGCGGCATGATCGGGATGATCGGCAGCGGACAGCTCGCAGACCATCTCTACCGGCGCGGCGTCCTCGACGCGCATCTGCGCATCTACGCCTGGGCAACGCTGGTCTTGGGCGCCGCCGGCAGCATTGCCGTCTCGACATCGACGATGTGGGTTCTCGTTCCGGCGCTGCTGGTGATCACGCTGATCATGCCGTTCATCGCGGTGGCCGCCGCCGCTCTGCAGATCACCTCGCCACCGCGAACCCGCGGCAAGGTGTCGGCGATCTTCCTGGCGGTCTACAACATCCTCGGCTTCGGGCTGGGACCAGCTGTCATCGCGTTCACGAGCGATACGATCCTGCGCGACGCGCACAAGCTGTGGCTCGCGCTGCTGCTCTGCTTCATGCTGTTCGCGCCGATCGCGTCGGCCATCTTCGCGCTCGGCTTGAAACCGATGCGCGCGATCATTGCGGCCGGCCGATCATAGCCGGTTAGCGTATGGATCGTTGCAGCGCGCGATGCAGACGTTGAGATCGCCAAGGCTGATGCTAAACGCAATCTGAATTCAGGATGCTGATCTCGGGAGGATGCGGTGCCGCTGACGAAGATTTTCGAGCCTCTGCAGGTCGGCCCGGTGGAGTTGCCGAACCGTGTGGTGCGGACCGCGCACGGCGGCATCGAGGCGTTTCAGCAGATCATGGGCGACGACTACATCGCCTACCATGCCGCCCGCGCCAAAGGCGGCTGCGGGCTGACCATTCTCGGCGCGTGCAGCGTCCATCCCTCAAGCCGGCTCTACGAATATGGGCTGTTCCGCGACAATGTCGTTGCCGACTATCAGCGGCTGATGGCGAAGGTGCGTCCGCACCCGATGAAGGTGTTCGCGCAGCTCTGGCACGGCGGGAACCTCTACAATGCCTATGATGGCGGCCCGAGCTGGGGCGTGTCGGACATTCCGGGGATGATGGGCAACGTGCCGCTGCGCATGACCGAGGAGATGATCCGCGAACTCATCGACGCCTATGTCCAGTGCGCGATCAGGGCCCGCGACGGCGGGCTGCACGGCGTCGAGATCCACGCCGCCCACGGTTATTTGCCGCAGCAGTTCCTCTCGCCCTATCTCAACGACCGCACCGACCAGTGGGGCGGCTCGTTCGAGAACCGCATCCGCTTTCTCAAGGAGGTGCTGCGGGGCGTGCGCAAGGCGATCGGCGGGGAACTCGCGATCAGCATGCGGCTTGCCTCGAGCGATATGCCGGGCGGGCTCGATGTCGAGCAAAACCAGCAAGTGCTCCGCTCCGTCCAGCAGGAAGGGCTGATCGACATGGTCAACGTGTCCCGTGGTGATTATTACCGGATGGACACGATGGTGGGCGCGATGCAGAACCCCACCGGTTACGAGGTGCCGACCTCCGGCGTCATCGCCTCGGTCGCCAACGTCCCGCGGCTGCTCGCCGGCCGCTTCCGTACGCTCGACGATGCCGAGCAGCTGATCCGCGACGGCGAAGCGGATCTCGTCTCGATGGTCCGCGCGCACATCGCCGACCCCGATCTCGTCAACAAGACCCGTGAGGGACGCGGGCTCGAGGTGCGGCCCTGCATCGGCTGCAACCAGCAGCATCGCGGCGGCCGCTTCGGCTGCGCGGTCAACCCGGCGGCGGGTGCGGAGGACCGGTTGTCGGAGGACTTCATCGTCAAGACGACGGCGCCCAAGAAAGTTCTGGTCGTCGGCGGCGGGCCGGCCGGCATGGAGGCCGCGCGCACGGCGGCGAACAAGGGGCACAAGGTCGTGCTGTGCGAGGCGAGCCCGGCGCTGGGCGGGATGATCAACGTCGCGCGCCGCGCGCCGCAGAGCGCAAATATCGGCGACATCGTCGTCTGGCTGGAGCAGGAGATCTACCGCCTCGGCGTCGAGGTCCGGCTCAACACCTATGTCGACGCCGCCGATATCGAGGCGGAGGGTGCCGACCACGTCATCATCGCCACCGGATCGATGCCGCGGATGGATGGGCAGCAATATACCTACCCCACCCAGCAGGTGAACGGCGTCGAGCAGCCGCACGTCGTCTCGTCGATCGACGTGATGATGGAGCCGCGCAAATGGGGGAAGACCGCCGTCGTGCTCGACACCGTGGGTGACTATGAAGGCCTGGCAGTGATGGAAGAGCTGCTCACCAAGGGGGTGAAGGTCACCTACGTCACGCCGGCCACGGCTCTGGCGGAGAAGAGCGAGCGCCATTGGCCGGCCTATGAGCGCTTCCTCCAGCTCGGCGAGTTCGACGTGAAGGCGCGCCACCATCTGGTCGAGGTCAAGAAGGATCAGGTGCTCATCCGTCCGCATCTCGGCGCTCAGCAGCAGCTCACTGCGATTCCGGCGGACACCGTTGTGCTGATCACGCCGAACCAGCCGCTTCGCGAGCTTTACGAGGAGCTGAAGGACAAGGTGGCCAACATCAATCTCGTCGGCGATGCCCGCCAGCCGCGCAGCCTGCTCCACGCCATCTGGGAAGGGCACGGCATCGCGCGGGCGATCGCATGAGCACGGCGTCGCACCCCTCCGGCTTCGATGCCGACGTGATCATCGTCGGCGCGGGCAGCGCCGGTTGCGTGCTGGCGGCACGCCTCTCCGAGGACCCGTCGCTCAAGGTGCTGCTGATCGAGGCAGGATCGAAGGGGGGCGGCTTCCTCGTCACCATGCCCGCCGGTACGTTCAGGCTGATGGGCGACCCCAAATCGGACTGGTCCTACCGGACCGAGCCCGATCCGACCATCGGCGACCGCACGCTGCAATGGTCCGGCGGACGTATGCTCGGCGGGTCGAGCGCGATAAACGGGATGGTCTACATCCGCGGGCAGCGGGGCGATTATGACCAGTGGGTGGCGGCGGGTGCGCGCGGCTGGTCGTTCGACGAGGTGCTGCCCTACTTCCTGAAGTCCGAGCGATTCGAGGGCGAGCCGTCACAGTCGCACGGACGGTTCGGTCAGCTCTCCGTCTCGCCCGGCCGCACGCGGCATCCGATCGTCGACGTGTTCCTCGAAGCATGTGGCGAGGTCGGCCTGCCGCCCAACGCGGATTATTGCAACGGCACGCCCGACGGCGCCTTCGCGGTCTACAGCACGACCGGCCGCGGCCAGCGATCGAGCGTGGCCAAGGCGTTTCTGGAGCCGGCGCGCAGCCGACCCAATCTGACGGTGCTGACCGATTGCACGGTCGACAAGGTGCTCGTCGAGAACCGCCGCGCCGTCGGCGTGCGCGTGATCCGCGGCGGCGAAACGCGCGACTATCGCGCCGCCGCGCAGGTGGTGGTGAGCGCCGGTACGATCGGTTCGCCCGCCATCCTGATGCGTTCCGGCATCGGTCCCGAGGACGCCATCCGTCCGCACGGCGTCGCGATGGTGCACGCGCTCGATGCAGTCGGCCGCAACCTTCAGGAGCATTGCTCGACGTCCGTCAGCAAGCTCGTCGACATGCCGACCTACAATAGTCCGTTCGGGCCGCTCGTCGTCGCGCGCAACCTGTTGAACTATCTGCTGTTCCGCAAAGGGCCGATGACCTCTGCGGCCGTCCAGGCGATGGCCTATGCCCGCTCCAGCCCCGATCTTGCCGAAGCCGATCTGGTGATCAGCCTGATGCCGTTGGCGATCAGCTTCGCCGGCGGCAAGCCTGGTATGCATCCGCAGCCCGGGATCAACATCGCCGGCAACCTGGCGCGTCCGCGCAGCCGCGGCCGCATCCTGCTGCGGACTGCGAGCGCGCTCGACAAGCCGGTGATCGACCATCGCCTGTTCGGCGATCCCGACGATCTGCGGCGGCTGGTCGAACTCGGCAAGCTGGCGGCGCGGATCTTCGAGGCGCCCGCGATGAAGGCGCACGTCGTCGGGGAGAACATGCCGTCGCCGATACCCGCCACGCAAGAGGAATGGGAAGCGCATGTTCGCGCGACCGCGGGCATCGGCTACCATCCGACCAGCTCGTGTCGAATGGGTGAGGGGCCGAACAGCGTCGTCGACGCGACGCTCGCGGTACGCGGGATCGACGGTTTGCGGATCGCCGACGCGTCCGTGATGCCGAATATCATCTCGGGCAACACCAACGCGCCGACGATCATGATCGGAGAGCGCGCCGCCGAATTCGTGCAGGAGGCGCTGCGGCAACGCCTTGCGGCATAGGTCGACCCGTCGCGCTAGGCGCGCATGAGACGGATCGCGGTCTCTACGACGTGCCGTACCGCGGGACTCTGCGTGCGGCCAGGCACCGTCACCATCACGATGTCGGCCGTAGGCATCGGCGCGGCATCTTCGGGATGGATCTCGCACATCGTGCCGCTCGCGAGTTCGCGCGCCAGCAGCCGATCGCTGGTGAGCCAGATGGTGTCCGAGCGCAGCGTGAGACGACGCAGCACCTCGAAGTCGTCACACGCCACCGTCGCGCCGAGCGGGCGGAACAGCGACTGTTCGCGCGAACTCGGATTGGGCGGCGGCGCTTTTCCGGTGGCGCGTGGATACGACGCGAGATCGGCTAACCGGATGGGCTGTTCGCGTCTCGCCAGCGGGTGTTCGCTCCGCACGAAATAGCCGGTGCGAAACTGGCCGAGCGGGCGGACGGCAAGCGATGCGTGCGGGCTGATCGTGCTCGCAGACACGATCACGAAATCGAAGCCTCCGTCGAGTACGCCCGCGATAAGATCGCCGGTCGACCCCACGGTTGCGTTGATCAGCAGGGAGGGATGCTCCGCCAGGCTTTCGGCGAGCAGATCGGTCATGAGGTAGTTCGCGGCGAGCGGGCCGATGCCGAAATCGATCCGGCCGGCCTCGCCCCGACTCTGCAGCAAGAGGTTCTGCTCGATCGCGCCGACTTGGCCGAGCAATTGACGCGCATCGCCGAGGAGGTCCGTGCCCGCCGATGTCAACGCGACGCCGGAACGGCTGCGGTCGAACAGCCGCAGTCCGCAGGCTTCCTCCATCTGCGCAATGCTGCGACTGAGGGCGGGTTGCGTGATGCCGAGCTTCTCGGCGGCGCGTGAGAAATTGGCTTCCTCGGCGATGGCGACGAGATGCTGCAGCCGCTTGAAATTGAGAATCATGCACGCTGCTTATCAAAATGCGGTTTTTTATGCATTGGACATGATGGATGGGCTGCGCGACATTGGCGCCCGGCGCCGCAAAGTCGCGCCAGGAGAGGCAGACGTGAACGCAACCGCGACCGGTCTGGCGGCGAAGCCGGCCCATGTGCCCGACGAGCTCGTCGTCGATTTCGATTATGTGCATCCGGACGGCTTGGAGGAGGTCGGCGTCTATCGCGCGATGAAGCGCCTGCACGATGGTCCCGACATCATCTGGACGCCGCGCTATGGCGGGCATTGGCTGGTGACCCGCGGCGACGACATCCGCTTCGTCCAGGAGAACTACCAGATCTTCAGCCACGAGATCTTCATGATCCCGCGCGAACTGCAGGTCTACAAGCCGGTGCCGCTCGCAGTCGATCCGCCCAACCACACCAAGTATCGTGCTGTGATCAATCCCGGCTTCACGCCGAAGCGGGTCGAGGCGATGCGTGAAAAGGCGCGCGAGCTGACGATCGAGCTGACCGAGAAGATGCGGCCGAACGGCCGGTGCGAGTTCCTCTCCGAGTTCGCGCGCATCATGCCCGTCACGATGTTCCTCAAGATCGTCGACCTGCCGCTCGACCGGCGCGAGGAGTTCGTCGAGTGGGGTCTCGCGATCATGGGCTCCTACGACGTCAGTGGCCGGACCGAGGCCATGAATCGCGTCCATGCCTACCTCAAGCAGGTGCTCGACGAGCGCGAGGGCGGGCCGGGCGAGGATCTGCTCACCCGCGTTGCCGGCTGGCGCAGCAATGCGCGCTTTCAGAACGACGGCGAGACCATGTCGATGGCGAGCCTGCTGTTCGTCGGCGGCCTCGACACGGTGGCGTCGCTGCTCTCCTACACGGTGCATCATCTCGCCGAACATCCCGAGCTGCAGCGTCGCTTGCGCGAGGATCCGGGTATCGCCCAGAAAGCGAGCGAGGAATTCATCCGCCGCTTCGGCCTTTCGAATACCGGCCGGATCATCACGCAGGACTTTGAATATAAGGGCGTCCAGTTCAAGAAGGACGAGATGATCATGGTCCCGAACAATCTGTCGGGAGTCGACGATCGCCTTTACGACGATCCCATGGCCGTCGACTTCGACCGGAATGCGCCTCACTACAACACCTTCGGCAACGGTCCGCACAAGTGCGTCGGCGCGCCGCTCGCGCGGGTCGAGGTGCAGGTGTTCCTCGAGGAATTCGTGACGCGGATGCCGGAATTCCGCGTCGATCGCGACCGCAAGTCGACGGAGCATTGCGGCTCGGTGCCCGGCTACGACACGCTCTATCTGCGCTGGGACTGAGGCTCTGCCGGTTACGCTGCCGCGCGGAGCTATAGCGCGCTCGATTTCAACGCTGAGTCGCCGATGCGATCGGTGAGGGAGAGGAATGGACATGGCTGACTACACGAATGCGCTCGCGCCCTTCACGCTGCCGGGCAAGGTCGCGCTGATCACCGGGGCCGCGCAGGGTCTGGGCCGGACCACGGCGGAGCTGTTCCTCGAAGTCGGCGCGTCGGTCGTGATCGCGGATCTCGATGGCGAGGCGGCCAAGGCCACCGCGCAGGAGCTTTCGGCGAAAGGACCGACGCTCGGCGTCGCGATGGACGTGGCCGACGAGAAGGCGGTGCAGGTCGGTTTCGCCGCTGCCGCGGAGAAGTTCGGCGGTGTGGACGTGCTCGTCAACAACGCCGCCTACCGCAAGAAGGCCAACACCATGGACATGCCCGTGTCCGAGTGGGACATCATGCATGCGGTGATCGGCCGTGGTACCTTTCTCTGTCTGCGCGAGGCGGTGAAGCAGATGCGCGGGCGCGGCGGCGGCTCGATCGTCAACATCTCGTCGGCCTGCTCGCACCATCCGATGATCTTCCCGAACATGCACTATGACTCAGCCAAGGCCGGCGTCGACGCCATTACCCGCCTTGCCTGCGTGGAGTTCGCGCCGGACAAGATCCGCGTCAACTCGGTGCTGCCCGGCGGGATGAACACGCCCGGCCCCAAAACGATGAAGGCCGCCGAGAACGCGGGCGGCCCCGTGATCGCCGGCCCGGCGATGCTCCCTGGGCGCAACCTGATGGGGCGGGTCGCGGAGCCGATCGAGATGGCCCGTGCCGTGCTGTTCCTGGCGAGCGACGCGGCGAGCTATATCACCGGCGTCGAGCTGCTGGTCGACGCCGGCTATACCAAGGGCTGAGCCGTCGTCGTCCCGGGAGCGGCATGTCTCCTTTCGCATGCGAGATCGGCGGTCAGGCGCTGCGCGGCCTCCGTTCGGGCGAGGGCGGCGCGCGGGGCCTGATCGTCGCGCTGCATGGCGGCGGCTATGATGCGAACTACTGGCATGCGTCGGACGCGCATACCGGTTCGCTGCTGTCGCTCGGCACCGCGCTCGGCTTCGACACCGTCGCGATCGACCGTCCCGGTTATCGCGGTTCGGCGACGGAGAGTGCCGCCGGACTGTCGCTCGCGGAGCAGGCGGATCTCGTCTTCGCGCTGATCGATCGGATCGCGGACGGCAGGGGCATTTTCCTGATCGGCCACTCCATGGGCGGCATCCTCAGCCTCGTCATGGCCGGCGACGATCGCGCCGGCGGCTGGCTGGCGTCGACGTCTCGGGTGTGCCGCTGCGCTTCGTGCCCGAGGTGCAGGCCGGGGTCGCCGCGACGATCGAGCGGCTGCATGCGCCCGCGCCGCCCGCGCCACCTCCGCTGGAGCAGCGCGAAGCCGGTCGCCGCGCGCTCTTCTATGGTGCCGACGGCAGTTTCGATCCCGATCTCGTGCGTGGCACGGGCGACCATCCGACGCCGGCCGAGGAGCTTCAGGACGCGTTCGACGCGCCGACCGCGCTGCCGCCGATCATGGCGCGTATCGCGGCGCCCGTGCAGTGGACGATCGCGGATCAGGAACGCTCGTCGATCGGCGGACAGCCCATGCTCGACGAGATCCGGTCGCTGCTTCCCACGTCGAGGCACGTCCGTACCGCGATCCAGGCCGGAAGCGGCCACAATATCAGCCTGCACCATGTTGCCAGGGCCTATCATCTGCGCGCGCTCGCCTTCTTCGAGGAATGCCGCGCGCTGGCCTGACCTGGACGTTGTTGCGCTCGATCCCGGCATTCCGCACGTCGCCAGCGCTTCGAGGCAGGCCGCGATAGGCTTCGCGGTAACCCATGTCGCCAAGCCGTTCGGGCCGGCCATGGCTATGACGCGATCGTGCAGCTCATCGAACGTGCAGTTCAGCTCATCTCGTTCGTCAAATCCCGGTCAGCGGTGGGAGAACCCCTCGACGTTGTTCGAGCCGACCGCCAGCCCCGGCGGGGCGCTGCCGCCCGTCGCGTTGGTGCAGACCTCAAGGTTCGAAAAGCCTTCGCGACCGTCGAGATAGGCGGTGCCGATCGTTTCCACGGCGCTGTAGCCACGGACGTGCATGACGATGCCATCGGTGCGGTCGCAGCGAAGGCGGAGCTCCTCGCCCGTTTCAAGATGGAGTACGCCTTCGCCGTAGCGCGGGGTGAGCGCATCGGACTCGAGCCCGACGATCACGTCGCTGTCGACGATCGCCGTCGTCTTGCCGTCTCGCCAGACATAACCGACCTTGAAGATGCGCCCGAGGGTCGGATCGGCGAGGTGGATGACGTGCGTCGTCAGGTCCGGGCCGAACACGCACGGCCACCAGCGCGTGCCGCGGATGCGCGTCCAATCCCGATGCGCCCACGAGCGATCACGATAGCCGAGTGCGTCGATCTCGATCTCGCAGTCCCCAATGCGCACGCGCCCGGTCATCCGGCCGGACACCTCGAAATGGTGGGCGGCGCCGCCAAGCTGCTGCCCGGCCGGCATCGCGATGGCATGATAGTCGAAGCGCGGGTGGAAATCGTCGAAGCGCAGCTTGGCCTCGCAGTCGGGGAAATCGGCGGTGATGTCCGCGTGGCCGTCGAATTCAACGCGCAGATGCGGGCCCCAGCCCATGTGACGCTCGCCGCGGTCGGCGGGATCGAGCGCGACCCCAGTCACGTTCGAGCGGAAGCGCAGCCCTTCGTCGGTAAAGACACCGAAGCAGGAATTGACCGCGCCCACGACCGGCTCCTGCCCCAGTCGCCAGAAGCCGCCTAGGCCGGCCTTGCGATCATGCCAGCAATAGAGGCTGCTCTCCTGCCACAGTGGATCGTCATCGGGCCGATGCGGGCAATCATCCTGCTCGGAAAAGATTTGCACGCCGCCATCCTCCCATGCTTATCCCTGTACACTAAGCTTCTATAAGCGTTCACCGCGAAGACAATATGACCAGACACGCGCGCGATCTCGCGAGCTTGGCAAGGAGGATGCAGGATTGGGCGAGCCGGGCGATGCCCGAGCGCGCGCCGATCGTGATCCGTGACGTCGCGGTGCCGAAGGGCGGACAATCGAGCGAGACCTATCTTCTCGAGCTGCTGATCGGCGATGCGGGAGACACTGCCAGCTGGGTGCTGCGGGTCGAGCCCCGCGATCACCAAGTCTATGAAGACCCATCGGTCGAACGGCAGTTCCGGATGGCCGAGACGATCTCCGCGCATTCCGCTCTGCCGGTGCCGCGGCCTATCCGGTTCGAGGTTGACGAGGCGTGGATCGGCGCACCCTTCTTCGTGATGGAGCGCGCTGCGGGCGAAACACCGCCTGATGCCTACCACTCGGAAGGCGTGCTGTTCGCGGCCTCGCCGGCGGAGCGCGAACGGCTGTGGTACGACAGCGTCGGGCTGCTCGCCCGGCTCAACGCGCTCGACCCCGCGCTGTTCGGCTTTCTCGCTTATCCGCCGGCAGCCGATCATGACGGCCTCACGCAGGAGCTGGCGCGGTGGGACAGCTACCGCGGCTGGGCGCATGTGCCCGCCGACCCGGTGCTGACGCGCGCGCGCCGCTGGTTGGACGACCATCGCCCGGCGGCAGCAACGCACGGCGTCGCCTGGGGCGATGCGCGGCTGGGCAATATCCTGATGGACGGCGGGCGGTGCGTCGGAATGCTCGATTGGGAGACGGCGTCGCTTGGCGGCGCCGAGACCGATCTCGGCTGGTGGATCTTCTACGATCGCTTGATCACGGAAGCGGCGGGCGTGCCTCGGTTGGAGGGTATCGGCGATGGCCCCGCGACGATTGCGGCGTGGGAGAGCGCCGCCGGCCGCAAGGCGCAGGCGATGGATTGGCACATCGTCTTCGCCGGCTACCGTTTCGCGATGATCGTCGAGCGCGCGAGCGCGCTCGCGCGCGGTGAGGGGAAGACCGTCGCGCAGGGGCAGGGCGGCACCAACGCCGCGACCCGTCTGCTCGAGACGCTTATTCGCTGAGCTGGCGCCGGCGCCTTGGCGGTTTGCGGCAAGCCAATCCGTGGCGTTGCCGCTATCGTTCCGTTTTCTTGAGCAAGGCCGTGCGCGTGCAGCGGCAGACGACCTCGTCGCGCTGGTTGACAAGTTCATGCCTGAAAGTGACGATGCCTGCTGTCGGACGCGAGCGGCTTTCCTTGAGCGCGACCACCTCCGAGAGCGCGCGCATCGTGTCCCCGATGAAGACCGGCTTCGGCATCATCAGTTGATCATAGCCAAGGTTGGCGATCAGCGTGCCGAGCGTCGTCTCCGCCACCGTCAGCCCGATCATCAGCGCGAAAGTGAAGGTGCCGTTGACGAGGAGCTGGCCGAACTCGCTTGCCTTCGCCGCCTCGATATCGAGGTGAAGCGGCTGCGGATTGTGCGTCATCGTGGTGAAGAGAAGATTGTCGGTTTCAGTGACGGTGCGGCGGATCGGATGCTCGATACGGTCGCCGATCTGCCATTCGTCGAAATGTCGGCCCGTCATCGCGGCATCCTCCGGCCGCGCGTCATAGTCTTGTGCCGAGCCGCAGGATACGGAAAAGGACCGCGCAGGAGACCATGATGACCGACGAGACGATCGACTACGACAATGTCCGCCTGACGTTTGAAGGCCCGCTCGGCATATTGAAGCTGAACGCGCCGCAGTCGCTGAACGCGATCGGCGAGGCGATGGCGACGGACATGCTTCTTGCGCTCAACGAGGTGGTGAAGCCGCGCCGGCGTTGCCGCGGGCTGATGCTCACCGGCGAAGGCAGGGCCTTCTCGGCGGGCGTCAACCTCATGTCGCGGCGCGAGGCGGCGCGCGAGGGCAAGCGCACGCTCGAGGTCGTGAACGGGCTCGAAACCCATTACCATCCCATGCTGCGCCGGCTTCACACTCTCCCGATCCCCGTGATCTCGGCGGTGAACGGCCTCGCGCTCGGCATCGGCCTAGGCGTGGCGATGACCGGCGACTACATCGTCGCCGCCGAAAGCGCCTGGTTTCAGGCGCCGTTCCGCAACCTCGCCTCCGCGCCGGATTCCGGGCTCACCTGGCTCCTGCCGCGCGCGATCGGGACGACACGGGCGCGCCGCATGCTGCTGGGCGCCGAGAAGGTCGACGCCAAGACGGCGCTCGACTGGGGGCTGATCTCCGAGGTGGTGGCCGACGACTGCTTCGCCGAGCGCGCGAAGGAGGTGGCGCTGAGCTACGCCAACGGCGCGACGCTCGCGCTGGGCGAGATCAAGGCACTGATCAACGACGGGCTTCGATCCGACCTCAACACGATCTTCGAGGCGGAAGCCGTCGCGGTGATGCGCACCGCACGCACCAAGGACAATCTCGCGGCGGTGAAGCTGTTCGCGAGCAAGGACCGCCCCGTCTTCACCGGCGAGTAGGTTACTACTCGCGATCGGCGGCCCGGACCTTCAGCGCGCCGTTGCCGCTACCTTGCGCGCGGCGGCGGCCTCCTCGAGCAGCGGCTTAAGCTCGCGCTTGAGGAATTTGCCGTTGGGGTTGAGCGGCAGTTCGTCGAGGATGAGGATGGTGCGCGGCACCTTGTTGTCGGCCAAGCGTGCGCGGCACCAGGCCTCGAGCTCCTCCGGACTCGCCTGCGCGCCGGTCGCTAGCGCAACCGCTGCCGCCACGTCCTCGCCGAGAACCTCGTGGCCGATGCCGACCACCGCCGCGTCCTTCACCGCCGGATGATCGTGCAGCACCGTCTCGATCTCCAGCGGCGTGATGTTGTAGCCGCCGCGAATGATCAGCTCCTTCGAGCGGCCACAGAGGATGAGATCGCCGTCCGCGTCGACATAGCCGAGGTCGCCGGAGCGGGTCCATTCGCCGACGAACGAGGCCTGCGTCGCCTCTTCGTCGCGCCAGTAGCGCCGCGGCTTGCCCTGCCGCCCGTAAATCTCGCCGGTCTGGCCTTGCGACACCGGCTTGCCTTCCTCGTCGCGCAGTTCGAGCGTGTCCGCCATCTTGCCGACACAGCCCGGCTTGACGAGCTGCTCGCGCGTCGTCGTCGAGAGCGCGGCGCCGCCTTCGGACATGGCGTAGCTGTTGCGCATGCGCATGTGCGGCCACAACGCGAGCGCGCGCACGACCGTGTCGTGCGGCAACGGCGCGGAGCCGGTGATCAGCCACTTCGTGCCGGTGAGATTGTAGTCGGCGACGTTGGGCAGATCGAGGATCAGCCGCAGCATCGCGGGCACGAGGAAGATCGTGTCGGGCTTCTTCTCGGCGACGAGCTGGAGGAAGCCCTCGGGATCGAACTTGCGCATCGTGTAGACCGTGGCGCCCGAGCGGATCGGCTGCAGCCCGGCCGCCATCGCGCCGCCCGATCCGGTCAGCGGCAGCGCATGCGCCATCGATCGCGAGGCCTGGCGGCTGATGCCGTCGGTGCTGCCGAGCAGGTCGGGATGGGCGATGACGACGCCCTTGAGCTTGCCGCCGGTGGTGCCGGAGGTCTGCAGGATGATCGCATCGGCCGTCATGTCGAGCGCCGCCTGATCGGGAAGCGCGGCGGGATCGCTCGGCATGGCGTCGACCGCGAAAACCGTGCCGGCGCCCGCATCGGCCATCCGATCGGGAATGTCGGTGATCGTCATCGCCGGTTCGATCAGGCGGGCATAGGCGGCCATCTCGTCCGGCATGAGCCGCGGGTTGACCGGGCATGCGATGCCGCCGGCGCGCAGCACGCCCTGCACCGCGATCAGCATCTCGACGGCATAGGCATTGCTGATCGGCAGAAGCACGCGGTCGCCGGGGCGCAATCCGCGCGCGGCGAGGCCGCCACCGAGCGCGTCCGCCGCGTCGTTCCACGCCGCGAAGCTGAGCGCGCGACGGCCATCATCATGCGCGATCTCGTCCCGCTGATGCTGTGCACGAACGCGAAGCGCGTCGGGAAGCCGCCTGATCTCGGTCATCATCCATCCATTCCAATCATCGCGGGCGGTCGATTGCGCCTCCGGGTAAGGGGCGATGACCAAGTCTGCGCGGGCATCCGGCAGTCCGTCATCCGCCGAACGGCAGCTCCGCCCACCAGGGAAAGATCTCCGGCATGTCCTGGCTGACCTTGCCCGCATATTGTGGCGATCGCTTCTCGAGGAAGCTCATCACGCCCTCCTTGGCATCGCTCGAGCGGCCACGCGCATAGACGAGCTTGCTGTCGAGCCGATGCGCTTCCATCGGATGCGCCTGGGTAAGGCCGCGCCACATCATCTGCCGCGTCAGCGAGACCGAAACCGGCGAGGCGTTGTCGACGATCTCGCGCGCCAACGCATAGCCCGCCTCAAGCAGCGTGTCGGCAGGATGGATCGAGCGGACGAGCCCGCCCGCCAATGCTTCCGTGGCGGGGAAGAGCCGGCCGGTCATCGTCCACTCGAGCGCCTGGCTGATCCCGACGACACGCGGCAGGAACCAGGAGGACGCCGCCTCCGGCACGATGCCGCGGCGGGTGAAGACGAAGCCGAACCGCGCCGTATCCGCGGCGATGCGCACGTCCATCGGCAGCGTCATCGTGACGCCGATGCCGACTGCGGGGCCGTTGATCACGCCGATCACCGGTTTCAGGCTCTCGAAGATGCGCATCGAGGTGCGGCCGCCATTGTCGCGCACGCTGGGATGCGCATAGTCGACGCTGCCGTCGGCGCGCACCGGCGAGCCGAGGTCGTTCGGACGGTCGGCGCGATTGTCATAGTCGAAGGTCGCGGCGCCAGCCTCGAGGTCGGCGCCGGCGCAGAAGGCGCGGCCGGCTCCGGTCATGACGATCGCGGCGACACCGTCGTCGGCATCGGCGCGATCGAACGCCGCGATCAGCTCCTCGCACATCGCATTGTTGAACGCGTTGAGCCGGTCGGGGCGGTTCAGCGTGATCGTCAGGATGCGGTCTTCGACCTTGTAGTCGATCGTCTCGTACATGTGTTTTTTCCTTCCTATCCGCCTAGCGCAGGCCGAGCCCACGCGCGATGATGCCGCGCAGGATCTCCCGCGTCCCGCCGCGCAACGACCAGCTCGGCGCGTTCAGCAGGATGTTGGCGAGAACTGCGTTGAAGTCGCTGGTCGAGGCCTTGTCGGGCTCCGCTTCGACAAGCGTTCGCGCGATCTCCGGCACCGACTGCTCGAAGATCGACCCGACGTCCTTGACGATCGCAGCGTGCAAGGACGGGTTCGCGCCCGCCTCCAGCATCGCCGCGACGCCGCGCGACAGCCGGCGCAGCACGATCAAATGCGCGGTGAGCCGGCCGATCGCCAGCCGCGCGGCGTCGCTCTCGCTTTCTTGCAACGCGCGGATGAGCTCGACGATGAGCTGGATCGAAGAGAGAAAGCGCTCCGGCCCCGAACGTTCGAACGCTAGTTCGCTCATCACCTGATGCCAGCCTTCGCCCTCGGTGCCGATGAGGGCGCCGGCCGGGACGAGCGCATCCTCGAAATGCACCTCGTTGAAATGGTGCTGCCCGGCGAGATCGATGATCGGGCGGACCGTCATGCCGGGCGTGTTCTCGAGATCGATCAGCAGCTGGCTGGTGCCGGCGTGGCGGTCGGCGGGGGTGCCGCTCGTCCGGCAGAACAGGATCATGTAATTGGAGCGGTGGGCGTTGGTCGTCCAGATCTTGGTCCCGGTGATCCGCCAACCTTCATCGACGCGCGCCGCCTTGGTGCGCGTCGCGGCGAGATCGGACCCGGAATCGGGTTCGCTCATGCCGATGCAGAACACCGCTTCGCCGGCGGCGATACGCGGCAGCACGGTCTGTTTCTGCTCCTCGGTGCCGAACTTGAGCAGCGTCGGACCCGACTGGCGATCGCCGATCCAGTGCGCGAGGACGGGTGCGCCGGCGGCGAGCGTCTCCTCCACGATGACATAGCGTTCGAAGGCGGAGCGTTCATGGCCGCCGTAGCGCTTCGGCCAGGTCATGCCGAGCCAGCCGCGCGCGCCCATCTTGCGCGAGAAATCGCGATCGAAGCCGTTCCAGCTTTCGGAGCGCTCGAGCGGCGTTCGGTTCGCCAGCGCCCCGGCGAGGAAAGCGCGCACTTCGGCACGGAGCGCCTCGGCGGCCGGCGATGGCGGCGGGCTCGGGAAAGTGAAGCGCTCCATCTCAGGCCTCCGTCACCAGCGGCCAGAAACCGTCGGGTCCGGCCGCGAGTGCGGCGTCACCGATCAGCTTCGCCCAATAGCCATGGCCGCGATGCTCCTCCCGCCATGCCCGGAGCGCGGTGGTGAACAGGTGGAGGCGATGCTCGGCGGTGAACCCGATCGCGCCGTGGAGCTGGTGCGCGAAGCCGACGGCGCGACCGACCGCCTCCCCGGCGCGAAGCTTGGCCGAGGCGATCGCGAGCCGCGCCGCGTCGGCTGGACGTCCGAGGCCGTCGGCGGCGATGTCGGCAGCGGCGCCAGCGGCGGCAACTTCGCCGGCGATCTCGGCGCATTCGTGCTGCACCGCTTGAAACTTCGCGAGCGCGCGGCCGAACTGGACGCGTTCGTTGACATGGTCGACGGTCAATTCCAGCACGCGATCGAGCGCGCCCGCGATGAGAATCGTGCCGAGCGCGGCGGAGCCCAGCAGCAGGTCGCGATTGAACGGCGAAACGGCGTCGACGACGCCATCGAACGCGATCGTATCGCGACGATGCCCGGCGACGTTCGCGGCCGTCTCGGTAGTCCGCCATTGGCCTTTCGCCAAACGCACGACATGCCGGCCTTCGGGGCCCGCTGTTTCCACGAGCAGCGTTCCGATCGTCTCGCTCCACGGCACGCGTGCAGCGGTGCCGGCAAGGCGCCAACGATTGCCCTCGCGGCTCAGCGCGGCACCGGCGCCTGCGGGGACGATCGCGGCGGCGCCGTCGCTCAGCGGAAGCCCTGCGTTGGCGAGCACGCGATTGGCGAGCATCGTCTCGCCAACCGGCAGCGGACAGCCGTAGAAGCCGGCCACGCGCAGCAGCGCCAGCGCTTCGCTTGGATCCACGCCGAAGCCGCCACGATCCTCCGAAAGCAGCGCCAGCGGCAGGCCCATCGCTTCGATCGCGGTCCAGGCGTCGACCAGCCACGCCCCCTTCGCCGCCCGCCGGATCGCGTCTTCGTCGAGATGCTCCTCGAAAAGCCGCGTCGCCGCGTCGGCCAGCAGGCTTGCCGTCTCGCTCATCCGTGCATCCTCGGTATGAACCTCTTTCTTGCGACGTCGAACACCCGCGCGCGGCCGCGCGTCAGGTCCGTTGCGCGGAGCGCCGGCCGACCGCGCGAGCACGTGTCACGATCGGACGCCGCGCGACTGATGGCAATTCGCCGATGCAGTCAAGCGCAAGCTGACGGATCGCTCCGCCACCTTCATGTGCCGATGGCACTTGCGCCTGCGGACGATCTCAGACGTTCCAG
>Ga0213875_10000522_pt1 | contig 31812 bp, 24 predicted proteins | sample BarmaccomBMRX_R8_FD_160105 | JGI IMG/M metagenome (GOLD analysis project Ga0213875, IMG submission 160105) | Root-associated microbial communities from Barbacenia macrantha in rupestrian grasslands, the National Park of Serra do Cipo, Brazil - RX_R8 | ecosystem: Host-associated > Plants > Roots...
TGGTGCAGATGCCGAACCTCATCGAGGTCCAGCGCGAGAGCTACGAGCAGTTCCTGCGCTCCGATCCCTCGATCGGCTATGTGTCGGGGCTGGAGAAGACGCTGCGGAGCGTCTTCCCGATCCGCGATTTCGCCGGCACCGCCGAGCTCGACTTCGTCAACTACGAGCTCGAGGACGCCAAGTACGACACCGACGAGTGCCGCCAGCGCGGCATGACCTACGCCGCGCCGATGCGCGTGACGCTGCGCCTGATCGTGTTCGAGGTGGATCCTGATACGGAAACCCGCTCCGTGCTCGATATCAAGGAGCAGGACGTCTACATGGGCGACATGCCGCTCATGACCGAGAACGGCACCTTCATCGTCAACGGCACCGAGCGCGTCATCGTCTCGCAGATGCACCGCTCGCCGGGCGTGCTGTTCGATCACGATCGCGGCAAGACGCATGCCAGCGGCAAGTTCCTGTTCGCGGCGCGCGTGATCCCCTATCGCGGCTCGTGGCTCGATTTCGAGTTCGACGCCAAGGACATCGTCAACGTCCGCATCGATCGCAAGCGCAAGCTGCCGGTGACGACTTTGCTCTACGCGCTCGGCCTCGATGGCGAGCAGATCCTCAACTATTTCTACGAGACGCAGACCTATGTCCGCGGTGAGGGTGGCTGGAAGGTGCCCTTCCTGCCGCAGAACTGGCGCGGCGCGAAGCCGGCGTTCGATGTCGTCAACGGCGACACCGGCGAGGTGGTGTTCCCGGCCGGGCAGAAGATTTCCCCTCGTGCGGCCAACAAGGCGCAGAAGGACGGGCTTGGCACGCTGCTGATCCCGACTGAGGAGATTTTCGGGCGCTATTCGGCCTATGATCTGATCAACGAGGCTACCGGCGAGATCTACATCGAGGCCGGCGACGAGGTCAGCGAGGAGAATCTCGCCAAGCTCGACGCGGCGGGCATCGACCATCTCGACCTGCTCGACATCGATCATGTCTCGACCGGTCCGTGGATCCGCAACACGCTCAAGGCCGACAAGGTCGAGGAGCGTGATCATGCGCTCAGCGAAATCTATCGCGTCATGCGCCCCGGCGAGCCGCCGACGAAGGAGACCGCCGAGGCGCTGTTCGCCGGCCTGTTTTTCGATCCCGAGCGCTACGACCTCTCGGCGGTCGGCCGCGTGAAGCTCAACATGCGGCTCGAGCTCGACGCCGAGGACACCGTCACGACGCTGCGCACCGAGGACATTCTTTCGGTGGTCAAGACGCTCGTCGGCCTCAAGGACGGCAAGGGCGAGATCGACGACATCGACAATCTCGGCAATCGCCGCGTGCGTTCGGTCGGCGAGCTGCTCGAGAACCAGTATCGCGTCGGCCTGCTCCGCATGGAGCGCGCCGTGAAGGAGCGCATGAGCTCCGTCGACGTGTCGACGGTCATGCCGAACGATCTCATCAACGCGAAGCCCGCGGTCGCCGCGGTGCGCGAGTTCTTCGGCTCGTCGCAGCTCTCGCAGTTCATGGACCAGACCAACCCGCTCTCCGAAGTGACGCACAAGCGTCGCGTCTCGGCGCTCGGGCCGGGCGGCCTCACCCGTGAGCGCGCGGGCTTCGAGGTCCGCGACGTCCACCCGACGCACTATGGCCGCATCTGCCCGATCGAGACGCCCGAAGGGCCGAACATCGGCCTGATCAACTCGCTGGCGAGCTTCTCGCGCGTCAACAAGTACGGCTTCATCGAGACGCCCTATCGTCGCGTCATCGACGGCAAGGTCAGCCACGACGTCGTCTATCTCTCCGCGATGGAAGAGGCCAAGCACACGATCGCGCAGGCCAACGCCGAGCTGACGTCCGACGGTGCCTTCGTCGAGGACCTGATCTCGGCGCGTGAAGCGGGCGAGTTCCTGATGGCACCGCGCGATCACATCACGCTGATGGACGTGTCACCGAAGCAGCTCGTCTCGGTCGCCGCCTCGCTCATTCCGTTTCTCGAGAATGACGACGCCAACCGCGCGTTGATGGGCTCGAACATGCAGCGCCAGGCAGTGCCGCTCGTCCGGGCAGAGGCGCCGTTCGTCGGCACCGGCATGGAAGAGACGGTGGCCCGAGATAGCGGCGCCGCGATCGCGGCGAAGCGCACCGGCATCGTCGATCAGGTCGACGCTGCCCGCATCGTCGTCCGCGCCACCGAGGATGTCGTCGCCGGCAAGTCGGGCGTCGACATCTACACGCTGATGAAGTTCCAGCGCTCGAACCAGTCGACCTGCATCAACCAGCGCCCGCTGGTGAAGGTCGGCGACCGCGTGCACAAGGGCGACATCATCGCCGATGGTCCTTCGACCGAGTTTGGCGAGCTCGCGCTTGGCCGCAACGCGCTCGTCGCGTTCATGCCGTGGAACGGCTACAACTATGAGGATTCGATCCTCATCTCCGAGCGGATCGTGAAGGACGACGTGTTCACGTCGATCCACATCGACGAGTTCGAGGTTATGGCCCGCGACACCAAGCTCGGGCCGGAGGACATCACCCGCGACATCCCGAACGTCGGCGAGGAAGCGCTGCGCAACCTCGACGAGGCCGGCATTGTCTACATCGGCGCCGAGGTCGAGCCGGGCGACATCCTCGTTGGCAAGATCACGCCGAAGGGCGAGAGCCCGATGACGCCGGAGGAGAAGCTGCTCCGCGCCATCTTCGGTGAGAAGGCCAGCGACGTGCGCGACACCTCGCTGCGGCTGCCGCCGGGCGTCTCGGGTACGATCGTCGACGTGCGCGTGTTCAACCGCCACGGCATCGACAAGGACGAGCGCGCGATGGCGATCGAGCGCGAGGAGATCGACCGTCTCGCCAAGGACCGTGAGGACGAGCGCGCCATCCTCAACCGCTCGAGCTTCGCGCGGCTGAAGGAGATGCTCGTCGGTCAGGTCGCCACGGCCGTTCCCAAGGGCGGCCGGAAGGGCGCGACGATCGACGAGGCGATGCTCGAGGAAACCGAGCGCCGCGAATGGTGGAAGTTCGCCGTGCAGGACGACGCCCGCCAGGCGGATCTGGAAGCGGTGAAGGGCCAATATGACGAGGCCGCGAACGCGCTCCAGAAGCGCTTCGAGGACCGCGTCGAGAAGCTCCAGCGCGGCGACGAGCTGCCGCCGGGCGTGCTCAAGATGGTCAAGGTGTTCGTCGCGGTGAAGCGCAAGCTGCAGCCGGGCGACAAGATGGCAGGCCGCCATGGCAATAAGGGCGTGATCAGCCGCATCCTGCCGGCCGAGGACATGCCGTTCCTCGCCGACGGGACGCCGGTCGACATCGTGCTCAACCCGCTCGGCGTGCCGAGCCGCATGAACGTCGGCCAGATCTTCGAAACCCATCTCGGCTGGGCCGCGCGCGGCCTCGGCCGGCAGGTCACCGAAGCGCTCGAGGCATGGCGCGAGGCCAATCCCGATCCCAAAGCCGGCAGCGTGCCGACTGCGGTCGTAGAGGAGCTGAAGCGCGTCTATGGCGCGCAATATCACGCCGAGATCGACGGGATGACCGCCGAGCACGTCGTCGAGATGGCCGGCCTGCTGAAGAATGGCGTGCCGATGGCGACGCCGGTGTTCGACGGCGCGCGTGAGGCGGACGTGTCCGACATGCTCACGCTGGCGGGCCTGCACACCTCAGGCCAGTCGGAGCTGTTCGACGGGCGCACCGGCGAGGCCTTCGATCGCAAGGTGACGGTGGGCTACATCTACATGCTGAAGCTCCACCACCTCGTCGACGACAAGATCCACGCGCGCTCGATCGGGCCGTACAGCCTCGTCACCCAGCAGCCGCTGGGCGGCAAGGCGCAGTTCGGCGGCCAGCGCTTCGGCGAGATGGAGGTGTGGGCGCTCCAGGCCTATGGCGCCGCCTACACGCTGCAGGAGATGCTGACGGTGAAGTCCGACGATGTCGTCGGCCGCACCAAGGTCTATGAGGCGATCGTCAAGGGCGACGACACGTTCGAGGCCGGCATCCCCGAGAGCTTCAACGTGCTCGTCAAGGAGATGCGCTCGCTAGGTCTCAACGTCGAGCTCACCAGCGACGACGAGAATCCGGACGCGCTGCCCCAGGCGGCGGAATAAAGTGAACCCTCCCCTCCCTGCAAGGGAGGGGATCGAGGGGTGGGTCTTCTCCCCACGACCGTTGGGCTGAAGACGCCACCCACCCCAATCCCTCCCTTCCAGGGAGGGGCTTTGGATCGAGGGACTAGAATATGAACGAGATGACCAATTTCGCGAATCCGCTGACCAAGCCGGAGACGTTCGACCAGATCAAGATCGGGATCGCCTCCCCGGAGCGCATTCGCAGCTGGTCGTTCGGCGAGATCAAGAAGCCCGAGACCATCAACTATCGCACGTTCAAGCCCGAGCGTGACGGCCTGTTCTGCGCGCGCATCTTCGGTCCGATCAAGGATTACGAGTGCCTGTGCGGCAAGTACAAACGCATGAAGTACAAGGGTATTGTCTGCGAGAAGTGCGGCGTCGAGGTCACCGTCTCGAAGGTCCGTCGCGAGCGGATGGGCCATATCGAGCTCGCCGCCCCGGTCGCGCACATTTGGTTCCTGAAGTCGCTGCCGTCGCGCATCGGCCTGCTGCTCGACATGCAGCTGAAGCAGCTCGAGCGCATCCTCTATTTCGAGGCTTATGTCGTCACCGAGCCCGGCCTGACGCCGCTCGAGAAATATTCGCTCCTCACCGAGGACGAGCTGCTCGAGGCGCAGGATGAATATGGCGAGGACGCCTTCTCCGCCGGGATCGGCGCGGAGGCGGTCCGCCGCATGCTCGAGGATCTCGATCTCGAGGGCGAGAAGGAAGAGCTCCTCAAGGAGCTCGCCGAAACCAAGTCCGAGCTCAAACCCAAGAAGATCATCAAGCGGCTGAAGGTCGTCGAGAGCTTCCTCGAATCCGGCAACCGTCCGGAGTGGATGATCCTTGAAGTGGTGCCGGTCATCCCGCCGGACCTTCGCCCGCTGGTGCCGCTCGACGGCGGCCGCTTCGCGACCTCGGACCTCAACGACCTCTACCGCCGCGTCATCAATCGCAACAATCGTCTGAAGCGGCTGATGGAGCTGCGCGCGCCGGACATCATCGTCCGCAACGAGAAGCGCATGCTGCAGGAGGCGGTCGACGCGCTGTTCGACAACGGCCGTCGCGGTCGCGTCATCACCGGCGCGAACAAACGCCCGCTCAAGTCGCTCAGCGACATGCTCAAGGGCAAGCAGGGCCGCTTCCGCCAGAACCTGCTCGGCAAGCGCGTCGACTATTCGGGCCGTTCGGTGATCGTCACCGGGCCTGAGCTCAAGCTGCACCAGTGCGGCCTGCCGAAGAAGATGGCGCTCGAGCTGTTCAAGCCGTTCATCTACGCGCGCCTCGACGCCAAGGGTCTGTCGATGACCCTCAAGCAGGCCAAGAAGTGGGTCGAGAAGGAGCGCAAGGAAGTCTGGGACATCCTCGACGAGGTGATCCGTGAGCATCCGGTGCTGCTCAACCGCGCGCCGACGCTCCACCGCCTGGGCATCCAGGCGTTCGAGCCGGTGCTGATCGAGGGCAAGGCGATCCAGCTCCACCCGCTCGTCTGCTCGGCGTTCAACGCCGACTTTGACGGCGACCAGATGGCCGTGCACGTCCCGCTGTCGCTCGAAGCGCAGCTCGAAGCGCGCGTGCTGATGATGTCGACCAACAACATCCTGAGCCCGGCGAACGGAAAGCCGATCATCGTGCCCTCGCAGGACATGGTGCTCGGCATCTACTATCTCTCGATGGAGAAGACCGGCGAGCCAGGCGAGGGCATGCTGCTTGCCGACATGACCGAGGTTCACCAAGCGCTCGACGCCAAGGCGGTGACGCTGCACTCGAAGATCACCAGCCGAGTCCCGCAGACGGACGAGAACGGCAAGAGCTACATGAAGCGCTTCGAGACGACGCCGGGCCGCATGCTGCTCGGCGAGTGCCTGCCGAAGAGCCACAAGGTGCCGTTCGAGACCGTCAACCGCCTGCTGACCAAGAAGGAGATCGGCGACGTCATCGACATCGTCTATCGCCACACCGGTCAGAAGGAGACGGTGCTGTTCGCCGACGCGATCATGGCGCTCGGTTTCCGCCACGCCTTCCAGGCCGGCATCTCGTTCGGCAAGGACGACATGATCATCCCCGAGGCCAAGGAGCCCCTGGTCGAGGAGACCCGCGCGCTCGTGAAGGATTACGAGCAGCAGTATCAGGACGGCCTGATCACCCAGCAGGAAAAGTACAACAAGGTGATCGACGCGTGGTCGCGCTGCGGCGATCGTGTCGCCGGCGAGATGATGAAGGAGATCCAGGCGGTCAAGACGTACGAGGACGGCGAGAACAAGGGGCGCGAGAAGCCGATCAACTCGATCTACATGATGGCGCACTCGGGTGCCCGCGGTAGCCAAGCGCAGATCAAGCAGCTTGCCGGCATGCGCGGCCTCATGGCCAAGCCGTCGGGCGAGATCATCGAGACGCCGATCATCTCGAACTTCAAGGAGGGCCAGACCGTCCTCGAATATTTCAACTCCACCCACGGTGCCCGCAAGGGTCTCGCGGATACGGCGTTGAAGACTGCCAACTCGGGTTATCTGACCCGCCGTCTGGTCGACGTGTCGCAGGACTGCGTCGTGGTCGAGGTCGACTGCGGCACGGAGCGTGCGCTCGACATGAAGGCGATCGTGCAGGGCGGCGCGACCATCGCGTCGCTGGGCGAGCGCATCCTCGGCCGCACGACCGCGGAGGACATCGTCGACTCCAAGAACAACGAGATTCTCATCCCGGAGGGTACGTTGCTCGACGAGCCGGCGGTCGCCGCGATCGAGGCGATCGGCGTGCAGGGCGTCAAGATCCGCTCGCCGCTCGTCTGCGAAAGCGTCGGCGGCGTCTGCGCGGCTTGCTACGGGCGCGATCTCGCGCGCGGCACGCCGGTGAACATCGGCGAAGCGGTCGGCGTCATCGCGGCGCAATCGATTGGCGAGCCCGGCACGCAGCTCACGATGCGGACCTTCCACATCGGCGGCGCGGCGCAGCTCAACGAGCAGTCGAACCTCGAAGCGGTGGTCGACGGCACGATCGAGCTGCGCGATCTCCGCACGATCGTCGATCCGCGCGGCCGGCGCATCTCGCTCAGCCGCAACGGCGAACTCGCGATCGTCGACATGGACGGGCGCGAGCGTGCGACGCACCGCATCCCCTACGGCGCGACGCTGCTCCACGACAACGGGCACATCGCCTCCAAGGGCGATCGCCTGGCGGAGTGGGATCCGTTCACGATGCCGGTGATCACCGAGAGCGGCGGCACCGTGAAGTATCAGGATCTCATCGAGAACCAGACGCTTTCCGAGCAGACCGACGAGGCGACCGGCATCGCGCAGAAGGTGGTGACCGAATATCGCGCCACCAGCCGCAAGGAGGATCTGCGCCCGCGGATCACCCTGCTCGACGAGACCTCGGGCGAGGCGGCGCGCTACATGCTCGCCCCCGGCGCGATGCTCTCGGTCGAGGACGGCCAGGTCGTGGCGGCCGGCGAGGTGCTGGCGCGCGTGTCGCGGGAAGCCGCGAAGACGCGCGACATCACCGGCGGTCTGCCGCGCGTCGCCGAGCTGTTCGAGGCGCGCAAGCCGAAGGAGAACGCGATCATCGCGAAGGTCTCGGGCCGCGTCGAATTCGGCAAGGACTACAAGGCCAAGCGCAAGATCCTCATCCGCCCGGATGATGGGGCGGAGCCGGTCGAGTATCTGATCCCGAAGTCGAAGACGATCGACGTGCAGGAAGGCGATTACGTCAAGCGTGGCGACAATCTGATCGGCGGCAGCCCGGATCCGCACGATATCCTCGAGGTGCTCGGCATCGAGCCGCTCGCGGAATATCTCGTGTCGGAGATCCAGGAAGTCTATCGACTGCAAGGCGTGAAGATCAACGACAAGCACATCGAGACGATCGTTCGTCAGATGCTGCAGAAGGTCGAGATCACGGCTGCGGGCGACAGCACCTTCCTGCCCGGCGAGCAGGTCGATCGCGAGGAGATGGACGCGGTCAACGGCAAGCTCATCTCGGAGGGGCGCGCCCCCGCCGAGGGAAAGCCGGTGCTGCTCGGCATCACCAAGGCGTCGCTGCAGACCCGCTCGTTCATCTCGGCGGCCTCCTTCCAGGAGACGACCCGCGTGCTCACCGAGGCCTCGGTGCAGGGCAAGGTCGATACGCTGACCGGCCTGAAGGAGAACGTCATCGTCGGCCGGCTGATCCCGGCGGGCACCGGTGCCGGTCTCAACCGCATGCGCGTCACCGCCACCTCGCGCGATGCCGCGCTGCGCGCCTCGCAGCGCGCGTTCGAGGCAGCGATCGCGGCGCCCAACTCGGCAGCCGAGGAGCATGAGGCGGAGCTCGCCCGGTCTCCGCGGGACTCGGTCGGCGTCGGCCATGATCCGCTCGCGGACGTGACCAGCTCCGGCCACGGCACCGACGCGGACGCCGGCGACTATCTAGAGAGCTGATCGCTGAAGCGAAACGCGCACGAAGCGGCGGGAGGTAGCGATGCCTTCCGCCGTTTTCTTATACGGCGGTAATGCCTTCGCGCGCCGCCGGTGGCGGCTTTCTAAGCCGGCACGAAGCGACCTAGCATCGCTTGAAACCGACGGAGACGCCGATGGCCGAGCTGATCCTGACGACCTTCGACTGGGTTCCCGAGATGCCGCGCGGCTACGTCCGTGACATCAGGGTACGCTGGGCGCTCGAAGAAGCAGGGCTCGCTTACCGCGTTGAGAGCACGCCTTTCCGCGATCGCGCAGACCCGCACTTCGCCCACCAGCCGTTCGGCCAGGTGCCGTGGCTGACCGACGGGAGCATCTCCCTGTTCGAGAGCGGCGCCATTCTGCTCCATCTCGGTGATCGCAGCGAAGCCTTGATGCCCCGGGAACCGGCCGCGCGGGCCGAGGCGCTAGAATGGCTGTTCGCGGCGCTCAACTCGGTCGAGATGGCGAGCCTGCCCTGGTCGATCGCGCAGTTTTCCGGCGATACCGGCGACACACCGATATGGAAACGCCTCGACGGGTATCTCAAGGCGCGGCTCCAGCATCTCGAGCCCGTGCTGGCGGAGCGGCAATGGCTCGCCGGCACCTTTTCCGTCGCCGATATCCTGATGGCCGACGTGCTGCGCCTGGTCGATCGGTTCAACGGGCTGACCGCATATCCCGCCTGTCGGGACTATGTCGCGCGTGCCACCGCACGACCCGCTTTCCGTAAAGCTCTCTCCGATCAGATGGCGCACTTCGCGGCGGCGGATTAGCGACGACTAGAAGGTCGCTTTCTCGCCCGCCTGGGCCAGCTTGCAATCGCGAACCGTCCGCCTCATATTCGGGTTCGGCTTCAACAGCATGAAAGGAGGTGGTCAGATGTCTCATTGTCACATGCCGCTCGCGGCGGACCTGGGCTCGACCTGCTCCAGGGAGACCGTCGCCGCCTGAACCCTTCGGCCGGTCGATCGCGCGGGCTCGTCGCAGTGAGCTCGCGATCCTGATCGCGGACGAAGCCGTCGCAGCGGCTGACAATGGAAGGGCCGCTCCCTCGCGGGGGCGGCCCTTTGCTTTTGAGCTTCCAAGTTTCTCGACCGTTCGGGCTGAGCTTGTCGAAGCCCGGTTCTTTCTTCGATTGTCTAGAAGAGCAGCCCTTCGACAAGCTCAGGGCGAGCGGCTGATTGATCTCACCCGTTCCAGCGGACCTTGTCGCCGGCGGCGATATGGAGCTGCGCGGCGCGGCCGCCCGCGAGCTCGAGCACCGACCCGACCGTCTCGCCGGCATCGACGAGATCGAGCGACAGCGGCACCGTGTTCGCCGCGACGCGCGCGATCGTGCCGTCGGTCCGGATGAACACCATGTCGAGCGGCACCAGCGTGTTCTTCATCCAGAAGGTCGCGCGATGCGGCGGATCCATCGGGAAGATCATGCCGCCATCGGGATCGATCCGCCGACGGAACATCAGGCCGAGTTCCTGCTGCGCATCCGTCCGCGCCACCTCGACCTTGAAGCGATGGAGATGGCCGCCGGAAGCGATCGTCAGCGGCACGGTCGACAGGTGCTGCGGCTGGCCGGCATCGGGCGACGGCGTCTGCGCCGGAAGCGGGGCCGCGCCGGAGGCGCCCACCGCGAGGGCGAACGCCATCAGTGCCGCGAACCGCGGCCGCTTCCCGCCACTCGAAACCATGTTACGCCTCCGGCTGCGCGATCATCACCGCGAGCGGACCTTTGCGGCCCGCCGCGATCCGCGCCTGGAGATACTGCTCCGGCACCAGATCGACCAGCCCCGCGCGACGCACCACCTCCATATGCACGAAGATGTCGCCGTCCTCGCGCTCGCGCACCACGAAGCCATAGCCGCGCAGGCGATTGAACCATTTGACGCGCACCGTTTCGAACGCACCGGCATTGTCGACCAGTGCGTGCGGATCGACATGGCTGGCGGTGCGCCGCGCCTGCTGCTCGAGATCGGGGCCAGTGGCGGTGGCGAGATCGAAGCTCAGGATGCGCCGCGCCTGCAGGCCGCGTTCGCGCTGTACCGCAAAGCAATCGACACGCGTGCCTTCCGGCAGCGTCCGCCGGCCGTGATCGCGCAGCACCGAGAAGTGGATGAGGACGTCCCCCTCGCCGCTGTCTCCGACGAGAAAGCCGAAGCCGCGCGTCGCGTCGAACCATTTGACGACGCCCTGAACGGCGAAGCCCTCGTCCTCCTGCGCGATCGTCACAGTCTCGTCGAGCGCGGACGACATGACGATCTCGCCGTCAAACGCCGAGCCCTCGTCATAGACGCACGCAACGGTCCGGTCGCCCGTCATACGCCAAAACCCCCAGAATCGCGGGTTTGTTCTATCATGTATGAAAGATGAATCGACTCACTTTGTTGGGTGGAACTCAATCGTCCCGTTCCGGCACTTTGCCGGGTCGCGCCGCGGCGATCCGGCGCGCGATTCCGATCGGATGTCCGGCGCGGATCAGCGCGGCCGTGGCGCGCTCGCGGCCGGCGCGATCCGCGGCCTCGGCGGCATAAGGCCCGATGCGGCGGCGGCGCGCGAAGGCCAGCGCATTGTCCCAGCCGCTGTCGATCGCGGCGGCGAGCGCCTGCTCCCCCTCCGCCTCGCCCACGCCCGCGATCTTGAGCGCGACGGCAACGCGGCGGGCGCCGTAGCCGCGCCGCCCGAGCGCCGCGCCGCGCGCATCGGCGAAGGCGCGATCGTCGACGAAGCCGCTCGCCGCGAGCCGCGCCACGATCGCTTCCACCGGCGGCTCCGCTTCGTCCGTCCACCCCCGCTCGGCGAGCTTGCGCCTGAGATACTGCGCGAGCTTCGCCTGCGTCGTCGCGAAGCGCCCGACATAGCCGAGCGCCAGCGCATCGAGCGCGGCAGCATCGAGCGGCGGCCGCGCGCGTCTCACGCGACCGACATGTTCATGAACGGCTATGACAGATGCGCGACACGTCGCCACGTTTGTGCCACAGTGGGGCCGGAATTTGAACGCTGCCCGGCGGCTAGGATGCATGCTGGACCAAGCACCGTATCGGGGCCGAAGCCCCCCGCGCGGGAAGAATAGGGAGCGAAGGCTTTTGGTCGATCCGAGGAATGGCGGCGCGCGTGCGGGCTCGCAACTTGCCTATACGCCCAGCGACAGCCCCCAGCCCCGCCGCTTCGCCGACTTCGCCACGGTCGGCGAGGCGTTGGATTACGCCGCGCAGGGCGTGTGCGGCCTCAATTTTCACGATCCCCGCGGCGTGCTGGCGCGCGCCTACACCTATGCCGAGCTGCGCCGCGACGCCCAAGACGACGCCTATCGGCTGATCGCGCGCGGCATTGCGCCCGGCGATCGCGTCGCGATCATCGCGGAGACCGGCCCCGAGTTCGCGGCCTTGTTCTTCGGCGCCATCTATGCCGGCGCGTGGCCGGTGCCGCTGCCGCTGCCGACCTCGTTCGGCGGCCGCGATTCCTATATCGACCAGATCCGCGTGCAGCTCGAAAGTGCCGCACCGACGCTGCTGCTCTTCCCGCCGGAGCTTGCGCAAATGGCCGGCAGCGCGGCCGAGACCGCGGGCATCGACGGGTTCGATTGGGACAGCTTCCGCGCCGCCGAGGCACGATCGGTGACGCTTCCCGAGGCCGATCCGCAGGCGATCGCCTATCTCCAATATTCGAGCGGATCGACGCGCTTCCCGCATGGCGTCGCCATCACCCACCATGCCCTCCTCGACAACCTCGCCGCGCATGCGCACGGCATGGAGCTCGTCCCCGGCGATCGCTGCGTCTCCTGGCTGCCCTGGTATCATGACATGGGGTTGGTCGGCTGTCTGCTCTCGCCGGTCGCCAACCAGGTCTCGGCAGATTATCTCAAGACCGAGGATTTCGCGCGGCGCCCGCTGGCGTGGCTCGATCTGATCAGCCGCAATCCCGGCACCACCCTCTCCTATTCGCCGACCTTCGGCTACGACATCTGCGCGCGGCGCATCGGCAGCCAGCAGGACGTTGCCGGCCGCTTCGATCTCGCGCGCTGGCGGGTCGCCGGCAACGGCGCCGACATGATCCGTCCGGACGTCATGCAGAGCTTCGTCGATGCCTTCGCACCGGCCGGCTTCCATGCTTCCGCCTTCCTGCCGAGCTACGGCCTCGCCGAAGCGACGCTTGCCGTATCGATCATGCCGCCGGGTGAGGGCATCGTTATCGAACTCGTTGAAGAGACGCAGCTTTCCGGCGGGGAGGTCCAGCCCGGCCAGCGTCCCCAGCGCTATCGCGCGATCGTCAACTGCGGCACGCCGGTGCGCGGCATGACGGTCGAGATCCGCGACGAGGACGATGCCGTGCTGCCCGATCGCACGATCGGCAAGTTGTGGTGCAGAGGGCCGTCGGTGATGGTCGGCTATTATCGCGACGAGCCCGCCACCGCCGCCTGCATGAAGGATGGCTGGCTCGATACCGGCGACATGGGCTATCTCTCGAACGGCTATGTCTACATCGTCGGTCGGGCGAAGGACATGATCATCATCAACGGCAAGAACCATTGGCCGCAAGATATTGAATGGGCGGTCGAACAGCTGCCCGGCTTCAAGGCCGGCGACATCGCCGCCTTCGCCATCACCACCCCCGGTGGCGAAGAGGCGCCGGCGGTGCTCGTCCAATGCCGTACGTCCGATCCCGACGAGCGCTCCCGGCTCCGCGACGAGATCCGCGAGCGCGTGCGGGCGATCATCGGCGTGAATTGCGTCGTCGAGCTGGTGCCCCCGCGCACGTTGCCGCGCACCAGCTCCGGCAAGCTCAGCCGTGCGAAGGCGCGCAACCTCTACCTCTCCGGCGAGATCCAGCCCTACGATCTGGCGGCGTGAGCGCGCCGGCGCAGCGATGCGGCAATGTCGTTCAGCGGCGGGTCAGGCGCGACCAGGCCATGTCTCGGGCATGATCAGGATCGGCCGTCTAGCCCTGACTGCCTTGCTCGCGCTGAGCGGCGTTCCCGCCGTGGCGCCGGCACAGGCGCCCTCGACCGGTCCCGAGGTCCTGACGCTCTCGGACAGCGAAAAGGCCGCGGTGCTGCGGCAGAAGGCATCGGCGAACGATCCCCTCGCTTCGCTCGACGCATTGGCGCCGCAGCCGACACGGCAGCTCCATGGCGAGGTCGGCGCGTTCATCGGAACGCACGGTGCCCGGGGCGCCTATGGCACGGCCGCCTTCCCGCTCGGCCAAAATGGCGATGCGGCGGTCTCGTTCGAGACCGAGCGCTACGGCGCGCGCCGCTGAGCGGCGTTCGCGGTCGCAGGCGGTAACTGCGGCGGTGGCAACCTTCCCGCTGTCATCGGGATCGAGCTTTGTCGCCGGCTCCGACTATGCCATCGGTGACGGCGAAGCGCAGCTCTGACGCCTCTATCGCCGTATCGCATCGCTCAGGAGGGTTCCCTTGCACTACACCCATCTCGGCCGCACGGGCCTGCGCGTATCGCGCATCTGCCTCGGCTGCATGAGCTTCGGCAGCGCCAGCCGCGGTCCGCACGAATGGACGCTGGACGAGGAGACGAGCCGCCCCTTCTTCCGCCAGGCGCTCGAGGCGGGGATCAACTTCTTCGATACCGCCAATGCCTATTCGGAAGGCACCTCGGAAGAGATCACCGGGCGCGCGTTGCGCGACTTCGCCAGGCGCGACGAGATCGTCCTCGCCACCAAAGTCTACGGCCCGTGGCGCAACGCCCCCAACACCGGCGGCCTGTCGCGCAAGGCGCTGTTCGAGGGCGTCGACCAAAGCCTGCGCCGGCTCGGAATGGACTACATCGACCTTTACCAGATCCACCGTTTCGACCACGAGACCCCGGTCGAGGAGACGATGGAGGCGCTCCACGATATCGTGAAATCCGGGAAGGTGCGTTACATCGGCGCCTCCTCGATGGAGGCGTGGCGGTTCGCCAAGATGCAGCAGGCGGCGAAGGAGAATGGCTGGACGCGCTTCATTTCGATGCAACCGCAGGTGAACCTCGTCTATCGCGAGGAGGAGCGGGAGATGATCCCGCTCTGCATCGATCAGGGCGTGGGCGTGATCCCGTGGTCGCCGCTCGCGCGCGGCATGCTGACGCGCGATCTCGACGAGAAGACTGCGCGTTCCGAGACCGACCAGTTCAGCAAGGTGATCTACACCAAGACTGCCGAGCAGGACCGGAAGGTCGTGGAGGCCGTGGCGGCGATCGCTGAGGAACGCGGCCTGCCGCGCGCGCAGATCGCGCTCGCCTGGCTGCTCGGCAAGTCCGGGATCACCGCGCCGATTGTCGGCGCGACCAAGACCGGCCACATCGAGGACGCCGTCGCTTCGCTCGACGTGACCTTGTCTGAGCAGGAGATCGAGCGGCTCGAGGCACCCTATGTGCCGCACGAAGTCGTCGGGCTCGCGATGATGCCGCGTTTCAAGGGCAAGGTCTCCGTCGTAGCGAAGGAGGGCTGAGCATGCTGGTCGCGGTGACGGGAAGCTCCGGCAAGATCGGTCGCGAGGCGGTCGCGTCGCTGATCGCGGCGGGACACAAGGTGATCGGGCTCGATCTCAAGCCCGCCTTGACGGCAGGCGTTCGGACGGTTGGCTGCGACTGCACGGATTTCGGACAGGTGATGGGCGCCCTGAGCGGCGTCGATCCGATGCCCGGCCGGCCGGACGCGATCGTGCATCTTGCCGGCATTCCGATGCCGGGATTGACGACCGATCAGACGGTGTTCGCCGCGAACACCGTCTCGACTTACAATATCTTCTCGGCTGCCGCACGTCTCGGCATCTGGCGGATCGCCTGGGGATCGAGCGAGACCATCCTCGGCCTCCCCTTCACGACACCGCCGGCCTTCGCGCCGCTTGACGAGACGCATCCCGATCGGCCGGAATGGTCGTACTCGCTCAGCAAGAAGGTCGGCGAAACCATGGCCGATGAATTCTGCCGCTGGCACAGGGAGTTGACGATCGTCTCGCTGCGCTTCTCCAATGTCTATGCGGAAGCGGACTATGCCGCGCGCGCGGCGATCGAGGCGAACCCTAAGCTACGGCGCGGCAATGTCTGGGGCTATGTCGACGCGCGCGATGCCGGCGAGGCGTGCCGTCTGGCGATCGAAGCGGACTTGAGCGGGCACGAGCGCATGATCATCGCCGCGGCCGATACCGTGGTCGGAACGCCGACCGCGGAGCTGCTCGCTAGCCACTTTCCCGATGTGCCGATGCGCGGCCCCGCCGACGGCAATGTCTCGCTGCTTTCGTCGGCTCGGGCCAGAGAGAAGATCGGCTACGTCCCCCGCCACAGCTGGCGCGATCGATGAGCACCGCGCTTCTCACCGCCTTCACCTGCGGGTGGATGACCTTGCCGATGAGCTTCTTCCTCGATGGCGAGGACGGCAAGATCCGCTGTCCCGCCACTGCCTATCTGATCGACCACCCCAAGGGACTGGCGATATTCGATACCGGGCTCGGCACCCGCTTCGAGCGTCCCGTCGGCACCCCTTATCAGAGCGGTGCCGACCTCGAATCCGATGCGCTGATCGGTTCCCGGCTCACCGCGATCGGGGTCGATCCAAGCGCGGTGAAGTGGATCATCAACTCGCACCTCCACACCGATCACGCCGGCGGCAACCGCGATCTGCCGAACGCCACCGTCGTCGTGCAGGCGCGCGAGTGGGAGTACGCCTTCGCCGGCGAGGACAAGGCCTACCATCTGCCCGAGTACGACACCGGGCAGCCGGTGCTCAAGGTTCACGGGGAGCATGATCTGTTCGGCGATGGCGCGGTCATGGTTTTTCCGTCACCCGGCCATACCCCCGGTCATCAATGCGCACGCGTGATGACGCCGACGGGCGTGGCGGTGCTCGCCGCCGACTGCTGCAATCTGCGCCGCTCGCTCGACGAGCTCAAGCTGCCGGATCATTGCTTCGACACCGATCAGTATCTCGCGACGCTCAAGATGCTGCGCGCGCGAGAGCGCAAGGGCGAGCGCATCTTCTTCGGCCACGATCCCGACTTCTGGGCACAGGTGCCGCAGAACAAGCCGCTGGATCTCGCTGCACGCACTTGAGGCGTGGAGCGGCGGGTTCGCCGCGCGTCACCTAAGCGGGCGCCGAACGCAAGCGCGAACGACGACGCGCCGATCGCGCTGGCGGCCTCGCCAGATCACGGAACGTCGATCGATGCGCTGGTCGCGCGCACGACGAGGATACGGCTGGTCGGACCGGGATCTGAACCGCCGAACTCCCGATTGTAAGCCGAGACCGACTATGATCCAGGGTATCATGTAACCGGGGCGCGGGCAGCGATGCGGCCGATGGTAAAAGGCGATCATCGTCATGCCACACGCGGAAGAGCGCGGTGTCCACCTCGAGGTCCGCGGCTACCTCGCCGTCATGCTCCACGTAGCAAAAAACCGCCCCTCGAAGGGGGCGGCTCTTGCGATGGCCTGGGCCAACACTCTGTTAAGCTGGTCGCGGGGACAGGATTTGACCGCGGTCGAGCGCGGGTAGCGTTGCCGCCTCCCTCACGATGCCGCAGCGGGGAAGGCCCCACATATGCTATCGTTGGACTTCACGGCGCCGCGCGCGAGCGGCTCAACCGCGCTGCGCTCTGACCAACTCACTTCTCGAGCCACCCTGTTACCACGGCTTGGGCAGTTCGCTTTTCAGCATCTTGTTCGTTCTCAAGTAGGAAATGGCTCAAGATCGCCTCGCCAGTCGATCGTCTCTCAATGCCGGGATGCTGGGGACACCGATCCCAGCTCCAAAACCCGCTCACGGAAGATGGATCGTCAGGGTCGCATGGTGAAAGCTGTTCGCCCTACTTGGCGAAGCGGCTCTGCAAGTTCGGCGAAGCGGCACAACAGGCGTCGTGTGTCGCGTGGGTCTACTATCTCTTCGACACCAAACGCCGCAGCGGTGTGGATCGGCGACTGCAGCATGGCCAGTCGCGCTTCGATAGCCGCTAACGCGGCGTCGCGATCATCACTCTGATCAAGTTCAGCGCGATAGGCGGCCTCGACACCGCCGGCGAGAGGTAGCGAACCCCAGCGTGCCGATGGCCAAGCATAGCGTAGCGCGGTGCGGCTTTGTGGCTGATGTGTGCCACCGCCGACGCCGAAGACGTTTCGGATGATGATGGAGCACCAGGGCACGGTCGACTGGGTGATCGCGCTGATCGCGCGGCAGCCGTGCCGCAGCATCCCGCTATCCTCCGCCTCCGGCCCAACGCGAAAACCGGGGCAATCAATCAAGTGCACGATCGGCAGATGGAAGGTTTCGGCAAAGTCGACGAACCGCGTGACTTTCTGTGCGGTGTCGGCATCCCATGCCGCCCCGAAGTGGAGCGGGTTGCCGGCCATCAACGCGACCGACAATCCGTTGAGGCGAACCAGCGCGGTTATCATTGCCTTGCCATATAACGCGCCCATTTCGAATAGGCTGTCGCGATCGACAACGGCCTCGATGATCCTGCGCATCATGTAGGCCTGACCCGGATCGCGCGGAACGAGCGAGAGCAACGCCTGCTCCTTGCGGTCGATCGGGTCGGTGCAGGGCTGCCGGGCGGAAAGCTGATGCACCGACGACGGTAGATAAGAGAGGAAGCGGCGCGCCCGCTCGAACGCCTGATCCTCGCTGTCGACGACGTCGTCCACCGTTCCGGCCGCAGTCTGCCGCTGGTATCCCCCGAGTTCCTCCTTCGTGATGGCCGAGCCGAGGCGTTCCACCACCGGAGGACCGGCAACGAACACCGCCGCCGTATCGCGCACCATCAGCGAATAATGGCTGGTGCACAACCGCGCCGCACCAAGCCCCGCGACCGAGCCGAGCGCGATCGCGACGACCGGCACCTCGCCCAGATTTTGTGCGCATAAGAACAGGCCGCCCGATTGACCGCCAAGTCCGCCGGGAAGGTTGGCGTAGCCGCGTTCCTCGATCGTCTTCACCGAGCCGCCGCCGCCTGAGCCTTCGATGAGGCGAACGAGCGGCAGGCGGAAATCAAAGGCGGTCCGCTCCGCCAGCTTGAACTTCTCCCATATCGAGGCATCGGCGGAACCGCCCCGGATCGTGAAATCATCGCCGCACACGATCACAGGACGCGCGTCGATCGCGCCGCGACCGGTGACGCAATTTGCCGGTGTGAATTCAGCCAGGGCGCCGCTAGCATCGTAGCCCGCACGACCGGAGATGCTGCCGACTTCCTCGAAGCTGTCGCGATCGAGTAGGCGATCGATCCGTTCGCGGACTGTCAGCCGGCCGGCCGAGTGCTGCCGCGCGACCCGCTCCGCGCCGCCCATGGCCTTTGCCAGCGCGCTTCGGGCGGCGATCTCGTCGAGCTCCGGCTGCCAACTCATGGAAAGCGGATCATCACCGTTGCGAACCGCGGCACGGCGCGTTGAATGGGCAAAGTCCGGGTCTTGAGATTGTGCTGCTCGACCTCACCCCTTGAAGTCGATCGCGTAGCGATAGCGCTCGGGATGATAGCTGACATAGGCGACCTCGATCGGCGTGTCCGGATGCGCGTAGTAGACGCGCTTGCCGCGCAGGATCGGCGTATCCGGATCGATCCCTAGGTATCGCGCGGCCTCCTCGCCAGCGCGATCTGCCTCGATCAATTGCTCCGCGCGCGTGAGCCGGGCGTGCAGCGCCCGCTCGACTTGCCGGATCACCGGTATCCCCGGCTCGGCCGGATAGGTGAGCGATTTGCCGACTTCGAGCGGAACCCAGATATTGATGAAAGTCACCGGTCCCTGGCCTTCGAGGCTACCGACCGTCTTCAGAAGAAGCGCATTGCGGCCGGTGGCGAGCCGGAGACTCTTCACGACATCCGGCGGAGGAACCTCCTCCGAGACGACGATAATCTCGGTCGTCAGCGCGGTCGCCGCGGTCAGGAATTCGGCGAGCGACCCCGTCAGATGGCTGTTCATGCCGCCCTGGCGCTCGCTGACGAACGAACCGACGCCCCGGCGTCGTTCGATCAATCCCTCTTGCTGGAGAGCACCGAGAGCGCGCCGAACGGTAATACGGCTCACGCCATACTGCGTGCCGATCATATCCTCACTGGGGAGAAAGGCGCCCGGCCCGAACTCGCGCTTTGCGATCCGCTCCCGCAGTCTATTCTCCAGCTGGTAATAAAGCGGGAGCGGCCCTTCCTCCAGCATATCGCTCAATGCGGTCGCGGTCATATCCGTGTGTTGTCCGCCTCTAAGCACCGAACCAATGACTTTGCCTGTGCTCAAACTGCATCAGGGGCATCTGCCGTGCAAGCGTGTTAGATCAGCGACGCGATATGTGGTCTCGCGCAGGCGCAATCCACATGTGCGAATACGGATCAGATCAACTTCGGTGTGCCGCTGATGTTCCGGACTGCGCGCGTGGCAAGCCATGTTCGAAGCGCCATCGTCGCGGCGTCATCCCCGCTTCGCGCCGGAAGGCTTCACGGAAGAACGCGGTATCGCCATAACCAACGAGGGCCGCAATACGCTCCACGCTGAATCCGGTCCGCTCCAGCATCCGCTTCGCCGCGCCGATGCGCAATGCCTGGAGATAGCCGATCGGCGTCATTCCCGTTCCCGCGAGAAAGTGCCGGTGTAGCGTCCGACGACTCACCTGCATCGCCTGCGCGAGATCATCGATCCTGATCGGGCGCGAGAACCGATCCGCAAGCCAATGCTGCGCCCGAAGCAGCAGGGGGTCGGCGTCCGCGCTTTCCGTTCGCGCGTCGGTCAGGCGCAGCACGCGCCGCAGCCAGAACGCGACGTTCGCCGACGTCACCGCCTCCACCAGACGCACGGCGAGATCGAAGTCCGCCGCCGCACCCGCCGATGTGAGCACGCCGCCATCCTCGACCACCGCCGTATCGAAGTCGAAGTCTACCGCGGGATGTCGTTCGCGCAGACGCTCGGCGAGCGGCCAAGGTCCGGTCGCACGGTGACCATCCAGCAGGCCCGCCGCCGCCGCCAGCGTGACGCTCGAGCCGCTTGCGGCAATCGTTGCGCCGCCCGCCGCCTGCTCTGCCAGCCAGTTCGAGAGCCGTGCATGCTCGTCGGCGCTCACGGCCTCGGGCGCGTGGTCGGCGACGGCGGCGATGTCATATTCGCTGCTGTCCAACGGCTGCGACGCGAGCAGCCGGGCGCCGCCTTCGGTCATGACGCCTTGCCTCGCCGCCGTCAGCAATTGCAGTTCGACGACGTCGAAGTGATCGGCGGTCGGCAGGATATCGATTGCGCCATATTGCTCGCGAACCCAGTTCCTCGCCCGCTCGAAACAGTCGATCAGAACGCCGGCGCTCGCGAGGCGCACGCCACTCGGCAAGACGATCGCGACGCGGGCGACCTGCTGCAGATGGTCGAGTCTCATCCCGCTCTGTTTGTGTCTCATGCACCCGTTGTCGGCAATGAGCGGGGCACGATAGATTCGATTCATCGGCGACAGAACAGAAGCGCCGAGGACCTGGAGAGAGCCATGAGCGACGAGCGCACCGAGCTGCTCGATATGATCGTGACCGATCATGCATTCGAACATCCCCGCAGCGAAATCGAGCCGAAGCAATTGGCTGCCGCCGATGCGCTGTTCCAGGAGCTTCGCGGCAAGATCCCAGTGCTTGAGCGGCGCGCGCGAGACACCGGCGTCGATCGGATCGAGCGCTTCGAGGACATCGTGCCGCTGCTGTTCGCGCACACCGTCTACAAATCCTATCCCGAGAGCTTCGTCGAGAACGGCCGCTGGGATCGCATGTTGACCTGGCTGTCGACGCTCTCCTCCGACGATCTGACCGATATCGACGTTGCCGGGATTAAGGATGCCGACGACTGGCTGGACCGGCTGAAGGCGAACGGCTGCACCGTGCTCGCGACCAGTGGATCGAGCGGCAAATGCTCCTTCCTGCCGGCTTCGAGCGAGGACAAGCGGCTGAAGCTGCGCCATTTCAAGCACGCCACCGGCTGGCCGGAAGCGGTCGGCGAAAACCAATATGTCTCCTTCTGGACCGGGCCGATCGAAGGTCCGAACAGCGCGATCGAGGCCGGTCAGTTTCAGCGCGATCTCTGGGCCAAGCCCGGCGCCTTCTACAACCTCATCAAGGAGCCGCTGCGGATCACCGACGTCAGCGCTGGCGCCGCCTTCGCGAAGAAGATGCGCGAGGGCAAGGCGACTCCATCCGAGATGGCTGCCGCCGAGGCGCGCTCGAAGGAGATGGGGCAGCGCGTGGCGGCCGGGATGGGCGAATTCGTCGACACGCTGATCGCGCATCGTCACGAGCCGATCCAGCTGGGGGGGCTGTGGGCGCAGCACCTCCAGATCATCGAGATGGCCTATGCCCGCGGTGTCAAGGATGGTGAATTCCATCCCGCAAGCCGCATCAACGCGGGCGGGGGCGTCAAAGGCGTGGTGCTGCCGGACGACTATAAAGAGCGCGTCCGCAAGTTCTACGGTGACGTCCGATATCCCGGCGCTTACGGCATGACCGAGATGGCGCAGGTGATGCCGCGCTGCGAAGCGAGGCGCTACCACCGACCGCCAGGGCTGATCTGGCTCCAGCTCGACAAGCCCGGCGAAAAGCTCGTGAGCGCCGAGAGCGGCATCGTGGAGGGCCGTTTCGCCTTCCTCGACCTGCTCTACACCGGACGCTGGGGCGGCTGCATCACTGGCGACAAGGTCGAGATTGACTGGAGCGAGAGCTGCCCCTGCGGTCGCCCTGGGCCGACAATTCTCGACACCATCAGCCGCTATGCGCAGACCGGCGAGGAGGACCATATCGGCTGCGCCGGCACGATCGACAGCTATGTGCGGGGAGCAATGGCGGCATGAACGCGATTCTCACCCATCCGGCCGCGACGGTACCGCACGTCATCAAAGGCGAGATCATCGAGGGCAGCGCGCAGGATTATGGCCGCTTCGCCACGCCGGCTCTCGATCTCGACGCGTTGGTCTGGCCACGCGATCTGCCGCCGCCCGCCGCCGACGTGCCGGTGGCCGAAATCCTTGACATCCTGGAAGCGCTGGGCGGCTGGCTCGATCGTGATCCCGAAGGCGCGGTCGAACGCGCCATGATCGCGAGCGCGGGCACGAACCCGCTCGAGCGCGGCGTGCTCGAGCGATCATATCGCACGCTCTCCCGCGTGTTCGATCGCCAGTCCCTGCTCTTCCAAGTCGAGCAGGAGCTCGGCGGGATCGACGTACTCGACGGCTGGCGCGAGGTCGAAACGCCTTCGGGCCGCAGGGCGCGGATCCGCGCCTTTCCGCCGCGGCTGGTCCATATCGTGGCGGGCAACGCGCCAGGCGTGACGGCGATGACGGTCACCCGCGGCGCGCTGACCAAGGGCGTGCATCTGCTCAAGCTGCCGTCCAACGACCTTTATACCGCAAGCGCAGTGCTGCGCGGCCTGTCCGCGGTGGCGCCGGGCCATCCGGTCGCCCGCTCCTTCTCGGCGGCCTATTGGCGCGGCGGCGATCGGACGGTCGAGTCGATGCTGTTCCGCCCGCAATTCTTCGACAAGCTCGTCGCGTGGGGCGGCGAATCCACGATAAGATCGGCCAAGGACTATATCGGCCCCGGTTTCGAGCTCGTGGCGTTCGATCCCAAGACCTCGATCTCGATGATCGGGCGCGAGGTGCATGTCGACGGCACCGCCCGCAGCGAGGTCGCCGATGCCGCCGCGGCGGACGCGACGGTGATGGACCAGCAGGCTTGCGTTTCAAGCCGCTTCCAGTTCGTCGAAGGCACGGTCGAGCAAGTCGATGCATATTGCGAGGCGCTGCTGGCGCGGATGGGCATCGAGCGACCGGTCACTTCCGCCTGCTCGACGCCGCCCGCCGGCGCGATCCGCGACGAGATCGAAGCGCTCGGCATGCTGGAGCCGGATTATCGCGTGTTCGGCGGGTTCGACGGGCGCGGCATCGTCATCCGATCGGACGAGCCGGTCGACTTTCATCCGGACGGCAGGGTGGTGAACGTCGTGCGCGTCGAGGTGCTCGACGATGCGATCCGTCACGCCAACGTCGCCACCCAGACCGTCGGCATCTATCCCGATGCGCGGCGCGTGGCGTTGCGCGACCGGCTTGCCGCGCAGGGCGTGCAGCGGATCACGCGGATCGGCAGCGCCGGCATGGTCGAGGCCGGGTTGCCGCATGATGGCTTCCTCCCTCTCCAGCGCTTCGTGCGCTGGGTCAACGACGAGGATTGAGCGATGTCGACGACACAGATGGATCGCATCGAAGTGCGGCCGTTCGGTCCCTTTGGCGCGGAGATCGCCGGGGCCGATCTCTCCCGGCCGCTCTCCAGCGAGGCCGAGCAGACGATCCGCGCGGCGTGGGTCGAGCACGGTATCCTGCTCTTCCGCGGCGGCGACAATGACGACGATGCGCAGATGCGCCTCAGTCGCGTGTTCGGCGAAATGGAGGCCTCGGCGACCGCCGACATGAACGATCCCACCAATCGCTTCATGATGACGCTCGCCTACGATCCCGACGATACGGCGCCCAAGTTCGCGCAGCACTACAACGTCGACGGCACCGATCGCGCGGGGTGGCTCGGCTGGCATTGGGACCAGGCGTTCATGCCGACGATCGTGCGCGGCGCGGTGCTGCGGATGACGCATCCGGCGCGCACGATGGGCCGCACCGGCTTTGCCGACGCAATATCGGCATGGCAGCGCCTGTCACCGGCGATGCAGGCGCGCATCGCCAATCTCGAGGTCGTCTACCTGTTCAATCCAGATTTCGCTTCCGGTCAGTTCGGCTTCCCGAGCGATATCCGTCCGCTGCCGCGCGTTCACCAGGGCGGGGGCGGCAGCGGCTTCGATTTTCCGCCGGTGGTCCACCCACTCGTGATCGAGCAGGTAGAGACGGGCCGAAAGGTGCTCAAGCTCTCACCGATGCATGCGCGTTACATCCTCGGCATGGATCGCGCCGAAAGCGACGCGCTGCTCGCGGAGCTGGCCGGGATGCTCTGCGATCCTGAACATGCCCACTTCCACGAGTGGCAGCCCAACGACATGATGGTCTGGGACAATTGGCGAATGGTCCATATGGCCGAGGGGGTGCCGCTCGATTGCCGGCGCTCGGCCCGGCGAACGACCATCGCCGGCGATTATGAGGTGGGCCGCTATCTCGATCCCGCGCTCGATCGCGACCGCCAAGTAAAGCGTCTCGTCGATTGAGCGGCTGCCGGAGCCGGCTGCGGCGCGCAGCCGGTATATCGCCTCCGCGATAAAGGGGCGTCATCATTGGCCCTCCCCCCTCAACTGGAGCAGAGACTGCCGCGATCCGGCATCTAAGGGGGACGCCCTGCAAACCTTCGTCACCGAGCCGCTGCATTGGCCGGAGACCGCGCCTGAGCTCCGGGAGAAGGTGCGTTCGCTGGTCGCGCCCCATGTGGATATCGGCAGCGATCCGCGCCGTCGCGCCAATAGCTGGGCGGTGCCGGATCCGGCGTTCAGCCGCGCCCTCGGCGCGGCCGGATTAATCGGAATGACCTGGCCGAAGGCGTTCGGCGGCCATGAACGTTCGCCGCTCGAACGCTACGTCGTGCTCGAAGAGCTGCTGGCCGCGGGCGCGCCGGTCGGTGCCCACTGGATCGCGGATCGCCAGACCGGTTCGCTGTTGCTGCGCTATGGGCAGGAGGAGGAAAAGCGCCGCTGGGTCCCGGGCATGGCGGCCGGCGAGATCTACTCCTGCATCGGTCTGTCTGAGCCCAACGCTGGCTCCGACCTCGCGTCGGTTCGATCGACCGCGCGGCGTGACGGCGATGGCTGGGTGATCGAGGGGCAGAAGCTCTGGACCACCAATGCCCATCACGCCCATGTGATAATAGCGCTCGTTCGCTCCGAGCCCGGCTCCGAGCGGAATGCTGGTTTGAGCCAGTTCGTAATCCCGATGGACGCACCGGGCGTCACCGTGCGGCCGATCATCGACCTCACCGGCGGTCACGATTTCAATGAGGTGTTCTTCGAGTCCGTAAAGCTGCCGGCGAGCGCGCTGGTCGGCGTCGAAGGGGACGGCTGGCGGCAGGTGACCGCCGAGCTCTCGCTCGAGCGTTCCGGCCCCGAGCGCTATCTTTCCTCGACGGCGCTGCTGCTTCAGCTGATCGACCACGCCCGGATGCATCCCTCGGAGACGCTGACGGCGCTCGTCGGCCGCCTTGCCGCGGAAACCTGGACGTTGCGGCTGATGTCGGCGTCGGTGGCGAGCAAGATCGCGCGCGGCGAGGATCCGGCGCTCGAAGCGACGATGGTCAAGGATCTCGGCAACAGTTTCGAGCAGGCGATGCCCGAACTGATCCAGGCGGCGGTGGAGATCGATCCTGCCGGGCCGGAGCCGCTCGGGCTGGTGCTGGGCCACCTGCTCCAGCTGTCGCCGTCCTTCTCGCTGCGCGGCGGCACGCGAGAAATCCTGAAAGGCATCATCGCACGGGGGCTGGGCCTGAGATGAGCGACCAGCAACGAATGTTGGAGGAGATGGCGGGCGGACTGTTCGCCGATCTGGGCGCAGCCGCAACGCTCGACAGCGATTGGGGTACGATCAAGGAGGTGGCGCTCGACGGTCTTCTGCTCGGCGAAGCACAGGGCGGCTTCGGCGGCAGCTGGGAAGATGCGCTGATCGTCTTCCGGCTCGCCGGCTATCATGCGCTGGCACTCCCCGTCGCCGAGGCGGCGATCGCAGCCGCGCTGGCTGGGCGAGCGGCGGGACGCGGTACGGTCGCCGCCGTCGCAGAAGGATCACTCGATCAGAGTCGGTTCGATGGCGTGCTGGCCGGGGTGCCGTGGGGCCGCGGCGCAGATTTCGTGGTAGCGCCCTGCTCGAAAGGTGGCGCAATCGTGTTGGAGACCGCTGAGGCGACGGTCGTGGAGGGCGCCAACATCGCCGGCGAGCCGCGCGATCGCCTCATCGTCACAGACGCTTCGATGAGCCGGATCGATGGCGATCCGTTCGCGCTGATGGCGCTCGCACGCGTCGCGCAGATGGCGGGCGCGCTCGACGCTGCGCTCGCGCTGGCGGTCGGCTACGTCAACGAGCGTCAACAATTCGGTCGGTCGCTGGCCAAGTTCCAAGCGGTGCAGCAAGCCCTCGCCAGCTTCGCCTGCGAGGCAGCCGCGACGAATTGCGCCGCGATGGGTGCGGCGCAGGCGATGGCGCGAGGTTCGGCGCCGTTCGAGATCGCCGCCGCCAAGCTGCGCGCCAATCGCGCGACCGGCATCGGCACCGCCATCGCCCATCAAGTCCACGGCGCGATCGGCTTCACCGAGGACTATACGCTTCATCCCCTTACCCGCCGGCTCTGGGGATGGCGTTCAGAATTCGGCGGCGATCGCTACTGGTCGACCGTGCTCGGCGGCCCAATTGTCGCGGCGGGATCGGCCCGTTTTTGGCCCGACCTCACCGCGCTCACCCGCTAACTTCTTCAGCAAAGGCTTTCCCGCAATGCCCGACGCCGTCATCGTTGCCACCGCCCGCACCGCCATCGGCAAGGCAGGTCGCGGCGCGCTCAACAATCTTGACGGTGCCGAACTCGGCGCGCTCGTCATCCGTGAGGCGGTGAAGCGTGCCGGCCTCGATGGGCCTGAGGTCGAGGACGTGCTGCTCGGCGCGGCGCGGCTCGAGGGCCCGCAGGGCAGCAACATCGGCCGGATGGCCGCGTTGCGCGCAGGGCTGCCGGTGGAGGTGGCCGGCGTCTCGCTCGATCGCAAATGCGCCTCCGGTCTCAATACCATCGCGATCGCCGCACAGAACGTCCGCCTCGGCGAGGGCGACATCTACATCGCCGGCGGGCTCGACAGCTGTTCATTGGCGCTGCCCGGCACGCGCCGGGATCGCCTCGAGAATCCATGGCTCGCGAGCCATGTCGCCGGCGCTTACGATTCGATGATCCAGACCGCGGAAACGGTGGCGAAGCGTTACGGCATCGGCCGCGACGCGCAGGACGAATATTCGCTGATCAGCCAGCAGCGGACTGCCGCGGCTCAAGACACGGGTCGGCTCGATGCGGAAATCGCGTCCTTCACCGTCACCAAGCTCATCAAGGACAAGGCTGGCGCGGTTACCGGCGAAGAAAAGGTGACGCTGTCGCGGGATGAGGGCAATCGCCCCTCGACCACGCTGGAAGGTCTCTCCGGTCTGAAACCGGTGACGGAGGGCGGCACGATCACCGCCGGCAACGCCAGTCAGCTCTCGGACGGCGCGAGCGTCTGCGTGGTGATGAGCGACTCCGAAGCGGCGCGACGCGGGCTCGCGCCCATGGGTATCTTCCGCGGCTTCGCGGTCGCTGGCTGCGGGCCCGACGAGATGGGCATCGGACCTGTACTCGCCGTTCCGAAGCTGCTCGATCGCGCAGGGCTCACCGTCGGCGACGTCGGGCTATGGGAGCTGAACGAGGCGTTTGCGGTGCAGGTGATCTACTGCCGCGACAGGCTCGGCATCGATCCCGACAAGCTCAACGTCGACGGCGGCGCCATCGCGATCGGCCATCCGTTCGGCATGTCGGGTTCGCGCATGGTCGGTCACGCGCTGATCGAGGGCAAGCGACGCGGCGAGAAATATGCCGTGGTCACGATGTGCGCGGCAGGCGGCATGGGCGCCGCGGGGTTGTTCGAGATCGTCTGATCGCGGTGGCGATGGCGGAGCGGCTAGGATTGCCGGTTCCACCTGCCAACGCCAGAGTATGCCTGCGAGGCGTCATGCGAAGCTATCATTTGGCCGTGGAGGTAGGTGAAGTCGGCGGACTCGCGCTCGGCCAGATGGTGGCCACGGTCTTCGCCCCCGATGCCGATGCCCTGCCGACACGCCCAGTTTTGATCTTCGCCGTGCCCGGCGGCGGCTACTCGCGCGGCTATTTCGACATGCGTTTTGCCGGCCACGAGGGTTACAGCCAGGCCGAGCATCATTGCGGGCGGGGCTTCGTGCTCGTTGCCGTCGATCATGTAGGGGTCGGAGAAAGCAGTACCGAGCGGAACGCGGATATCCAGTTCGAGCATATCGCCGCCGGCTATGATCGCTGTTGCCGCGCGGTCCTCGCCCGGTTTCGCGAAGGGGAGCTCGATTCCGCGATCGCTTTCGAACCGGCAGCCGTGATCGGCATCGGCCAATCGATGGGCGGCTGCGTCTCGATCCTGACACAGGCGGCGCATCGCACTTTCGACGCGATCGCGGTGCTAGGCTACAGCGCGATCCACACTCGGCTGCCCCAGCGGCAGGCGGCGCAGGAGCAGGCGAACCTGGCCGTTGTGGATGCGCTGTCACGCGGCGGCACGGGGCACTCGCCGCACAACGTCCGTATGCAGGATTATGTCTACCCCTTTCACTGGGAGGACGTGCCCGCCGAGATCCGCGATGCCGACATGGCGGGTGGCTACCCCCAGCGGCGCAGCTGCCCTCCCTTCGGCAGCGCGACGATGCCCGACTGCACCGTGCAGATGATGATTCCCGGCGTCGTCGCGGCCGAAGCCGCGGCGGTGACGGTGCCGGTCTTCGTCGGCAACGGTGAACGTGACGTCTGCCCCGATCCGCACGCGGAACCAGGCGCCTATCAGGCTAGCCTCGACGTCACCATAACGATCGTCCCGTGTATGGCGCACATGCACAATTTCGCCTCGACGCGCGCACTGCTGTGGGACCGGCTGACCGCCTGGTACGGCACCGTCGCGGCTTCGCTCTGCTGAGGGAAACAGATGACCGACCACCCGATCCGCAGCGAGTACCGCTGGCAGCTCGACATCCCGGTGCGCTGGATGGATTGCGACGCCTACGGACACGTCAACAACGCCATCTACTATGCGATGATGGATCAGGTGGTGACGGTGTATATCGTCGAGAGGGACGTGATCGCCATGGGTACCTCGCCTTCGATAGGGCTCTGCGTGTCGAGCGCTTGCGAATTCCACCAGAGCCTCGAGTTTCCGGAGATCGTCGATGCTCGGCTCCGCGTCGGTCGCCTTGGCGGGAAGAGCGTTCGCTACGAGATCGGCCTGTTCAAGGAGGGGATCGACGCACCCGCAGCGACCGGCCATTTCGTTCACGTCTATGTCGATCGTCATACGCGCCGCCCGGTTGAGCTGACCACCGAGCAGCGTGCCGCGCTCGAACCCCTCGTCGTCACCGGACCGAATAGAGGAGATTGAGGATGCGCATGACGCCGCTGCCGGGACCGTTCGGGATCGCGGTCGACGGTATCGATCTGGAACGCGACCAGAGCGAAACCACGATCCGCGCGCTGATCGAGGCGCTGCACGAACATCAGATCCTGGTGGTACGCGGCCAAAGCTTGTCGAACGAACGCTATGTCGCCTTCGGGCGCAATTTCGGTCGCCCGCTCAGCTTCTTCATCCAAAGCCATGTCCGCAACGATCATCCCGAGATGATCCGGATCGGCAACGCCGCCGCCACCCCGGCGCGCTACCGTGACGGCGCAATGCATTGGCATTCCGACAGCAGCTATGAAGACGAACCGGCCAGCGTCACCATGTTCTACGGGATCGAGGCACCGGCAGTCGGCGGCGAGACGCTGATCGCGAGCACCGTTCTCGCCTACGACGCGCTCGACGACGCGACCAAGGCACGGATCGATAGCCTGGCGGCCCTGCACTGTCTCGGCGGCTCACCCGAACTCCCCGGCGAGAAGATCCCGGCCATGGCCGAGGAGATCGCGCGCAACGGCATCAAGCGCCACCCGCTGGTGATGCGGCATCCCGTCACCGGCCGCAAAGCGATCTTCACCTCCGGTACCGCCTTTGGCGCGGAGGGGCTGGAGAAGGAGGAGGGACGCGCGCTGATCGACGAGCTGCGACGCCACATCACCAGCCCCCGCTTCGTCACGCGCTACAAGATCGGCGTGGGCGACCTCTTTCTATGGGATAATTTTCAGACGTTACACAGCGCAACGCCGATCGAATATTCGGACGAGCCCGGCAAGCGGCGCCTCCTCTATCGCATCAGCACCAAGGGCTTGCCGCCGCTTTGTGCAGCCCCGTCTTGAGCAACGGCCCCGATGATCAATCCGCTTGCCAATCGTGCGCAGTTCGATGCCGAGGCAGATGTCCGCGCGATGTGGGAAATGCCTAGCATCCAGGCAGCGCGAGCGACGGCAGCGGAGCTCTTCCGCCTCGCCTACGGCACCGACAGCCCGCCGGAGGCGCTGCCGGAGTTCGACGACGCGATCGACGAGTATGTCACCAATTATCTATTCAAGGCGGCTGCGAGCGACGCCGCCCACCCTCGCTTCGTGCGCGATTTCATGCCGTCCTATGACTGGAACGGTGCGGCAGTGCCGGCCGCGCGAATGGGCGGCGACAATCCCGACAATTGCTATCGTCTCGCGGGCATCGTGCATGGCGGTCGCTATCGCGTCATCGCGCGCCCGAGCGGCACCGAGCCAGCCAACACCAGCTTCACGTTGACCGGCAATTACGGCACTTCCGTCACCATTCAGACGATCGAGAATTGGCAGCTGACCCGCGAACCCGACGGCAGCTTCGTAATCACGATCGACGATCAGCCGGCGAACGGGCGCCGCAACCATCTCACCACCGCTCCGCACGTCAAGTTCCTGTTCGTGCGTGAATCCTTCGGGGATTGGGCGGCTGAAGCCTCATATGAGTTCGCCATCGAGCGGCTCGACCGCGTCGACGTGCCGCCGCTCGCGATTGAGCAGATGGCTGAGCGCGCCGCCTTCCGCCTCGTCGAGGATGTGCCGCTCTATTATTGGTTCCAGCGCCTCTTCAGCGGCGTTGCGCGCAACAGCATCCGGCCGCCGCTAGATTCCGCGCGACTGGGCGGTCTGGTCACCCAAGCGGGCGTGCAAGGGCACTTCGTTCTCGGCGAGGATGATGCCGTACTGATCCGGCTGAACCCGGCTGGTGGACGCTACGTCGCGGTGAGCCTCGTCGATTGGTGGTTTCGATCGATGGACGCTCATAAAACACAGTCGAGCCTGACCCAACACGATATGGCGCGCGATCCAGATGGTTGGCTGAGCGTCGTGATCGCACGCCGCGATCCCGGCATTGCCAACTGGCTTGACAGCGGCGGTCGCGCGACGAGCCTGTTCCTCGCGCGTTGGCAGGCGCTGCCAGCCGAGCCGGTGGCTGGCGGGCCGCAGATCACGTCTGAGATCATGGCGATCGACAGGCTCCCGCGAGCCTTGATGGAGACGCAGCCGATCGACCCGGCCACTCGCGCTCTTCGGCTGGCCGGCCGGCAAGCCGCCTGGAACCGCCGGGTCAACATTTGAACTGTCGCGCGAAACCGCCACCTGCGACCTGCCTCAGGCGGTCTGCAGCTGCTCCAGCACCTGCTTGCGGAGCTGGAATTTCTGGACCTTGCCAAGCGGAGTGCGCGGC
>Ga0213875_10000523_pt1 | contig 31766 bp, 41 predicted proteins | sample BarmaccomBMRX_R8_FD_160105 | JGI IMG/M metagenome (GOLD analysis project Ga0213875, IMG submission 160105) | Root-associated microbial communities from Barbacenia macrantha in rupestrian grasslands, the National Park of Serra do Cipo, Brazil - RX_R8 | ecosystem: Host-associated > Plants > Roots...
ACGGTTCACTTGGAACTACCGCATTTACGATCCCCTGGCTGACGTTGATGGCGGGTTCATCATCGATTTTCAATTGAAGAAGGTGTGAAGCGCTCGCAAGTCAGGGCCCACCTCTATGGCGGAGCCGACGGTTAACAGCACTCGCTAACATGGCATGTTATATGTGATAATGTCCTTTGTCTTAGGATCGGGCACTGAGAAAGATGCTCGCCGCAAACGCAAAAAGCGCAATTTGCTGAACATGAAGTGAGCTTGCTACCAAATACCCCCAAAGATCATTAGCATAAATATCGCCATATCCTACAGTGCTCAAGGTAGTGGTGACGTAATAGAAAGTCATAACTACTAGATTAGCGGTCCACATAAACCAACGTTCTATCTGTCGATCAGCTAGACATGACAACACATCTAGAGCCTTGCAGCCACCGACAACGAAACTTCCAAGTAGCAGAATTCCAAAATACACAGCTGCAAACCCGAACAGCACCACACCGCCCAACAAAGCTAAAATCATATAAACACCACGTAAAAAGTCTAAATTTTTATCTGATATTCTGCCTCGCCAATTAGCGAAAAATTTTTGATCGTCGAGAACATGAAAATATCTGACATATTTTTCCATGATTATATTGCCCAGCAGGAATTCAACGACCATTGCTATGTTTATCAGACCCATCACCACGCACACAGTTGCGAGCAATCCCGTCACAAAGCATGAGCGCAAATCAAATCTAACCGTTAGGGAAGTTCCAGCTACGACGAACGCAAACATTTCAAGAATAAGATACGGATAAGTGAATGCTAATTTGCGCCTTATATCCTTTGCAAAGCGGCCGCGAGTTCGTCTTCGTAAACGGTAATCTTTTAGCCCATGCGGCCAAAAGTCCGCGTGTGCCGAATCATATATCTGATCAAGATCGGGTTCTGATATCGCTTCACCGGGATGCCGCGCCTCAAATTTTTTAGTTTCTTCCGTATACTGGAGGCCGTGATTACGCATCCATACAATCGCATTTACGATAGCAATTAGCTTTCTGATCGAAAAGAACAGAAGGGGCGCCGCCAGAAGGGTTAATGTAACACCCCAGCAAAACATGCTGCCAACTCCATTCTAGTAGGTCGCAAAGAAGCTCGCCGCCTTTTCTGGATTGTACCCCCGCCGGTCATAGAGCTTAGTCGTGCTCGGGTCACGATGCCCGGCGGCTTTCTGCACGTCTTCGAGCTGCGCGCCGTTTTCGAGAGCCGTGGTGATGAAGGTGGCGCGCATCGAGTGCGCCGAGTAGCCGCGATCGAGCCCGAGCGCGGCGGCGTGTTTCCGCACCATGCGGTCGATCGCGTCCGGGTCAATGTGCCGGCGCTGCTCCTGGCGCTTGCCGTTGTGCTTCAACGGCCGGAACAGCGGCCCCTCGATGTCGCCGGCATGCCCGGCGGCGTCGAGATAGGCGCGCAGCCTGGCGGCCGTCTGCGGGTTGATCGCCAGCGCGTCGCGCCTTCCGCCCTTGCGCGTGACACGCAGCGAGTCAAAGCCGCGGTTCTGATGCAGGTCGCCCACCTTCAACGCCGCGATCTCGGCGCGGCGCAACCCGACCTGCAACCCCACAGACAGGATCGCGCGGTCGCGCAAGCCGGCAAGCGTGGCCTCGGCCGGCAGGTCGAGCAGCTTGCGGGCCTGCGCCTTTGAAAAGGCGAGCGTCGAGCCTTCCTCGCGGTTGATCGCCGGCCGCTCAACCTCGGTCACCGGGTTGCGGGCGGCGTCGCCTTGGCGCACCAGATGCTTGTAAAGCGAGGACAGGGCCGCGAGCCGCCGGCGGATGGTGACGGGGCGGCGCGCTCGATCTCGCGCATGTGGCGCTCCCAGGCGATCACCGCCCTGTGGTCGGCCTGGCGCAGCTCGGCCGTGGTCTCGATGCCGAGCGTCGCCATGAAGTGCTGCACGTCGAGCCGGTAGGCGCGCCGGGTGCGCGCGCTCTTTTGCTTGGCCAGCCAGATTTGTTCTTCGGGGATTTCGGCGAGGCGGGCGACGGTCGAGACCCGGCCGGCTCCAGAAGCAAGCGGCACCGGCAATGTCTTAGGGCTATCAATCATGGGCGGTGGCCTCCACCGCTGACGCTTGTGCCTGCGCTTCCTCGATCGCACGGTTGAACCCCGCCCGGTCACGCACGGCAAAGACCATCATCATCACGCGGAGACAGGCATCGCAGAGCTGGTGATAACCTCGCTCCAGGCTGCTGCCATCGGCAGCGCTGAGCGAGAGGCCAAAGAATTTGCGCCTTCCGTCCGGCCCAAAGCCGCAAAAGCCGCAGCGCCGTTCGGGGGTGATGTCGTGCTCAGTCATCATGCAGAGGCCACCAAGGCCAGAGGCTGGATCGTTCCCTTTTTGTACCAGACCTGCGAATCGCTGTCCAGCACGTGATAAACCGAGTTATCACGTAGACGGCAGCCCAAGTTTTCGTAGTTTCAATGAGATAGAAGGCGTCGAAAGCGCTTAGATAACCAGCCGTCTAGCGTAGGCGCTGTCGTCGTTTTTTCAAGATTTTGTACCGGGTCGCGAGGCCATGCTGGTGAGCGACTTAGCTTCGGAAATCCCCTGCTAACAAAAACGAAAATCGGGCGGGGGACGATCGGGACCAGACAAGGATGCGTACCTGAAATCATGCAACCGATGCCCCCAGATGTATCCAACCCTTACGAGCTAGTCCTTGCCGGTGCATGAGTTGAATTGGATTGGTGCTTCTGGAGTGTTGCGATAAGTTTGTCCAGGTACGCTCCCATACTTTTATCGGCTGCAGTTTCGACTTCTGCCGTCCGCAACGCCAACGTAGTTTCGCCCTTTTTGAGTATGAAATTGCGTTCTGCCTTAGCCATTTCCAGACATATTTTGTTTATGGTGGCCTTATCTCCGTTTTTCATGGCGGCCTCTAGGGCCATCGCCCGAAAGTCGGCGCTTGTAATTTCGTTTTGGAAATTCTTTATCTCAAATACGCTGTATCGATATAATCTTAAGAAGAAATAGGCAAACACCTCTATGAATATAACTAGAGAGAGTCGAGTAGACATAACAAACCACAAACTAGGATGTGCCGTAGGGTCGCTATTTTCCGCGTGAACGGAAAAAACATACCACGCCAATACACCAATCCCGAGGACGGAGATGGTGCTTCCTATCGCAAGGTTCAAATTTGCCCGACGACCAAGATTGTCTATTTCCTCCTCAAGCCTGGTCTGTACGCTACTTGCTATCCTTCGAAGGGTTTCAATATGAGTATCAGATATCGCTGTAGCGGCTATATTTTCAGACCATTTTTTAAGGTAGTCTGATGCCGTTTGCGTGGACAGGGAGCTTATGGTTTCAGCAGCCACCTGTTGCTGGCCTGAACTGCTTAGCAAGACTTCTGAAAGTCGATTTTCGATTGTTTTGATGAAATCATCCACTTTGCCGTTTATGGATTTTAGTTGATTTCTGACCTGCTCATTCATGCCTGTTGACGAAATTTGATCTGACTTCAACTTAATCGCTTCGATTTCCGACGCTAACTCATCGATCCGAGGCTGCACTAAACGCGTAATATATTCCCTGGAGGAATAGTCTACGCGGCTGGGAAATCGCCGCTTTGATGTCTGGAGATATATATACATTTCCAAACCGGCAGCGCTTACGAACAATGTCAATCCGACGGTGACTAGAAGTATTTTGAGGGAATTCTCAGATATATAGCTGTAAATCACAAGAGCTGCGGATGCAGCCATCACAAACGTTGGACCGCCCCGGGAAAGATTTGCAGTGATATTGCTGTTTACTTTGCTGCGCATTGGTGTTCTCCACAAGAGCACCGAAAATGTGAATGCTACGCCGTTTGCGCGAATGTGTCAGGGAAAGCTGCGCGGCAGTTGTGAAGTTTCCAACAATCAGCAGCAGCGGTGTAGTCAAGGCATGCGGGCCTGTCGTACGCGCTCGCTGAGCAGGTGTTCTATAAGGGTATACCTTCACGAGACGGCATCGCGAGACACTAAAATCGTCTCATATAGGTTGCTTTCGATAGCGCGAGACGGCATTGTGGGAGGGTCTAGAAGCTAGCGAGACATATGCCCTTCATGTCGCTTTACGGCTATGCCCGGGTATCCACCCTCGACCAGGACCTATCAATCCAGCGCTCTGCGCTAAAGGCGGCAGGCTGCGAGGTTATCCGCGCCGAGAAGGCGAGCGGCACCCGACGCGACGGACGAACCGAATTGCAGGTGCTGCTCGACTTCCTGCGGAGTGGCGATACGCTTGTTGTAACGCGCATTGATCGCTTGGCGCGCTCACTGAAGGACCTGCAGGACATTGTGCACGAGCTGAAGGCTCGCGGCGTGTCGTTGAAATCGACCGAACAACCGGTCGACACCGGCACCGCCGCCGGGAAGGCGTTTCTCGACATGCTCGGCGTCTTTGCCGAGTTCGAGACTAATCTGCGGCGCGAGCGACAGCTCGAAGGCATCAGCGCGGCTAAGGCACGCGGCGTCTACAAGGGTCGCAAGCCGACGATCGACGCCGGCGAAATCCTGCGGCTGCGGCGCGAAGAAAAACTCGGACCGGCTGCGATTGCCCGGCGTCTCGGTATCGGACGGGCGAGCGTCTATCGTCTTCTCGGCAAACACGACGCCGGGGCAAAGGGAAATGCCCATGCCGATCAGACCTGAGATGCGCTGGTTCTATCCTATCGATTGGCCGGAAATCAGCCGGCAGGTGCGGTTTGATCGAGCACGCGGGGTCTGCCAAGACTGCGGTCGACCGCACGGCCAGACCGTGCGCTGTTTGCCGGACGGTCGTTGGTTTGACACTGCTCAGCATGCCTGGCGCAACAATCGCGGTCGACCGGCGGCGTGGCCTGACGTCGTGGAAGCAACAAGGATGCGGCAAACCCGCGTTGTCCTCGCTGCGGCGCACCTCGATCACGATCCGGGCAATAACAGGCCGAGGAATCTCCGCAGCCTTTGCCAGCGTTGTCACCTGATCCACGATCGCCCGCACCACCTCGCACAACGGCGCATCACCTATCTGCTGCGGCGCGCGCTCGGCGATCTGTTCTTGGGCCCGTATCCGTCCGCATAAAGCCTGCGCTGAGGCGCGCGTCAGCTACCCGATAAACCCGAGATAAACCGGATTATCACGTAGAGCGTCTGCCCGCGTCCGCACAGATCATTGGACGCGCGGGAGCGCGTCCTGCTCCAATGGTTCGCTACTGCCCGGATTTTTCAAATGGGCTTTAGACCGCAGCGTGACCACCCCAAGGTGCGTTTCGATCAGGCGCATCACGCCTTGCTTTAAATCCTGGTAAATTGCGGCCACATAGTTGGAGCGGGCATAATGAACCTCGCCGGTTTGGGGCGTCTGGGCAAGGTGGCCGGCATAGGCGGGATTGCTATCGGGGCAGTTGTTCTGCTGCTGAATGCGTTGATCGGTACGGTCCCCGGCCTTCCGGCTGATCAACAGGCCGAGATCGTAAAGCTTCTTGCTATTTTGAGCTTTGGTATTGGCGCTCTGGGGCTTATCGGTTGGTTTGCGGTCGGATCGGCGTACTCCAGGCCTTCGGTAAAAGCTGATCATGGATCGATTGCCGCCGGGCGTGATGTCAGCAACGTCAACGTCCCGCCTGGAGAGCCGAATAGGCACTGGCGATAGCAAAAGCTGCTCCAATGTGGTCGAGATCACGCCCGAAAGTTTCGGCAGATCGCGGTAGCACTGCTGCCGGGCGCGATATTATTGGCATACTACCCGAGAAGTTGCGGCTAATCGTGGGGGCCGCAACTGCTCCTCTGGAACGACTCAATAAAGAGCAACGGAACATCATTACTGCGCTAGAGCGCAAATTGGGTTCGACCCAAGAGCAGATTCTTGGCTTTTTTCAGATTATTGGCGAGGCTGGGATTGCGATCGAAGCGATGCCCGGCAAGCTCCTCGAAATCGCCGGGCGTTATCAAACGCTGGTTGAACAGGCAGCAGCATCACCAAGTGATGACCCAGAGATAGCACGGCGCAAAGCCGAACTCCGGAGGGCTTTGGCAAGAGTTAATTTCGACCGCGCCGATGAGCTCTTGGAAGAGATTCTTAAGGCCCAGGATAGTGACCTAGAGCACCTCGCCTTAGAGGCGGCAGCGACTTGTGCGCAACGCGGTGAGGTTGCGATGACTCGCCTGCGCTTCCGTGAAGCGTCGGCGCATTTTGCTGATGCCGCCAATCGTGTGCCTGCAGTGCGCGAAACGGAGCGAATCGAGAATCTTAATCGTCAAGCCACCGCCCTTTATCGCCAAGGCGAGGAGTTTGGCGACAACTCGGCATTGCGATCGGCGGCTGACGCTTGGTGCGCGATGCTAACTCTTTGTCCCCGCGAGCGCGTCGCACTCCAATGGGCGACCATCCAGAACAACCTCGGCATTGCGCTTTGGAGGCTCGGGGAACGCGAGAGGGGAACCGTCGGGCTGGAGGAGGCCGTCCTCGCCTGCGGTGACGCGCTAGAGGAAAGAACCCGCGAGCGCGTCCCGCTCGACTGGGCCGACACGCAGAACAACCTCGGCAACGCGCTTTCGACCCTCGGGGAACGCGAGAGCGGCACTGCACGGCTGAAGGCGGCGGTCGCCGCCTACCGGGATGCGCTGGAGGAAAGAACCCGCGAGCGCGTCCCGCTCGATTGGGCCGCCACGCAAAACAACCTTGGCAACGCGCTTTTGGCACTCGGGAAACGCGAGAGCGGCACTCCCACGTTGGAGGAGGCGGTCGCAGCCTATCGCAACGCGCTGGAGGAAAGAACCCGCGAGCGCGTCCCGCTCGACTGGGCCGCCACGCAAAACAACCTCGGCAATGCACTTTCGATGCTCGGGGAACACGAGAGCGGCACTGCAAGGCTGAAGGAGGCGGTCGCCGCCTACCGGGACGTGCTGGAGGAATTAACCCGCGAGCGCGTCCCGCTCCAATGGGCAACCACGCAGAACAACCTCGGCAACGCACTTTGGAGGCTCGGGCAACGAGAAAGCGGCACTACGCCACTGAAGGAGGCGGTCGCCGCCTACCGCGAAACACTGGAGGAGTGGACCCGCGAGCGCGTCCCGCTCCAATGGGCAACCACACAGAACAACCTCGGGGTCGCGCTTTCGACCCTCGGGGAACGCGAGAGCGGCACTGCACGGCTGAAGGAGGCGATCGCCGCCTACCGCGACGCGCTGGAGGAAAGAACCCGCGAGCGCGTCCCGCTCGACTGGGCGGCGACGCAGAACAACCTTGGCGTCACGCTTTCGATGATCGGAGAACGCGAGAGCGGCACTACCCGGCTGAAGGAGGCGGTCGCCGCCTACCGCGATGCACTGGAGGTAAGAACCCGCGAGCGCGTCCCACTCGACTGGGCGACGACGCAGAACAATCTTGGGACCGCGCTTTGGAGGCTCGGGGAACGCGAGAGCGGAACCGCCGGGCTGGAGGACGCGGTCGCCGCCTACCGCGACGCGCTGGAGGAAATAACCCGCGAGCGCGTCCCGCTCCAATGGGCAACCACGCAGAATAACCTTAACGCGGTTGAGATGTTAATTGAGAACCGTCGAAAACACCGTGAGTGCACCATCAGACGCCATGGTGCATAAGCGCCATCATGACAAATGCATGCGCAAACCAGGTAGCGTAAACCGGAATCAACATGTTGATTCCATCGTTCAATCTTGGTCATCGCGTCGCCACAAACCTAACAGAAATCGGGCTCGGTTAGGGCGGCCTTCGGCACGAACATCACAGAGCGTTGCTTGTCGCTTCATCCAGCGCTTAGCAACTACTGCAATGATCAGAAAGGGCAATAGATAAACGGCGAGCGTGATGAATGCATCCATGGCAGCACCTCCGCCCCTACCTTTCGCGCGCTACATCTGATAATGTCCTATATCGGTCATTCGTAGCGATATTGCAAAAATTGGCCTTTAGGCCGCACTCGCCTTTGAATGTTCTTCAGCTTCTTTGTGTACTCTGACCACATAATCTCAGCGCCGCTTTCTATTTCATCCTGTATCGGCAAAATCTCGGTAATACCTTCGAAAATCCACTGAACATCGACACCTTCCGTGCCACCTTGTATGGCTCAGTGCTGCGCTGCGCGATTGCAGCGATTTTGTCGTATGCGTCATCGAGGTCTGATGCCTGCACCAATACCGTGTTTTCCCATGCAAGGAATCTCCTCTCCGGGTCGAAATTTCCTTTCTCCGCTAATTCGATAAAACGAAGCACATAGGAACCCACGTACCAACCAACTGGCGACGTATTCCATCTTGGCTTTTTTGTTTTTGCCAACGCTCGATGTCTCCCATCAGCGCAGACGCGAAATCGTCCAGCCGCTGACATTATAGCTGCGGCCAATCTCAGCGTGTGTTTCCTCGCCGCGCTTGCGCCATTCCAACGCTTCCCGCTGTTGGTGCAGCGTGAGCTTAGGCTTGCGGCCGAGCCGGACGCCGCGCGCCTTGGCGCGGGCGCGTCCTTCGCCGGTGCGAGCGCGGATCAACTCGCGTTCGAACTCAGCAAGGCCGCCCAGCACTGTGAGCATCAACCGACCGTGCGCGGTCGTCGTGTCGGCCCACGTATCGCCGAGGGAACGAAAAGAAGCCTTCTTGCCGGTGATGATCGCGAAGGTGTTGAGCAAGTCGCGTGTGGAGCGTGCGAGCCTATAAGGCGCGTCACCATCAACACATCGTCGGTGTCGAGCTGGACGAGCAACCGGCGGAGCTGGGCGCGGTCGGTCTTAGCGCCGCTCGCACCTCGCCGTAAACTTTTTCGGCACCGGCGGCCTTCAGCGCCGCGATCTACGCCTCGACGCTTTGGCCGTCCGTCGATACCCGTGCATAGCCGTAAATCATGGCTTGATTCTGCACGTATATTCTGCACAGAGAAAGCGGCCTTTTTCACGCGCTTAGGTTTTGTGCAAAAATTAATCACGCTTTTTATAGGAAGGCAGGACTGCCGCTACTGTTGCACCTGCTGTAGCCGATATAACGCTAGCAACGCCCCAATCCCGAGAGGTGATAAGCGGAACAGCGTCACCCCACAAAGTGGCTAAACCAATAATTTTATCCCTGGATCGAGCAATGGTTTTTCCGCTCGGTAACTTGATATGGCTTTTGGCTCGTGCGCCTTGCCTCTGTGCGGCCCCGCCTATTCGCTGCGCAAACGTATGTAAAGCGTCTATCGCCTTTACGTACTTTCCCGTCAACGCAGAAGACCGTTTATCAAGGTTGGCGACTATCCCTTGCTCATATTCCTTTAGCCTCTGCAAAATGATCGCGACCGAACTTTGATTCAGCCCCGCCTTTAGCAATTGCCTCTCCTCCACACCGTAGAACAAATCCATTATTTCAGCATATTCTTTCGCATTTCGCACATTCCGAACGAAAAATTTCCCTCCAGGCGCCAGAATGCCTCGCGCATCATATGAAGTCGCGATCGTTTTTTCCTCCCGGATATAAAAAATATCCGTCATTATGTTCTCGCTTATTGTTTTATATATTTTTTGCGCATCTTCCTGATTGATCCCCAAGCTCTCCATGAAAACTCGATCTATGAGCACCGCAGTTAGTATAAAGTCACCGTTTTGAGTTAGCGTCCAGATTGCGTGCTGAATCTTTGTGTCTTTTAAATGAATCGACAGATATGAGCATAGGAATACGAATTCCTCTAGCTCAGATGCTTTTATTAAAAACTTCTCGCTCTCCCCCCTACGCCGTTCCCAATCAAGATCAATTTCAAATAAGCGATTGAAAGCATCAGCAATATCATCTGGCTCTTCCAAAATTATACTCTCCCGTCTCGATTATTGGTGAGCGAAGGCCTCTATTCTTCAACACCTGGGGTATTCGCGGTTCGTCCGGCCGGGATGTACCGATAAAGCGTTGCCGGCGAGACACCGAGCCGGTGCGCGATTTGGGTCACGCCGATGTCGGGATTGGCCAGCATCGCCTTGGCGGCCTCGATGTCCTCGCCTGTGAGTTTCGGCGGGCGCCCCCCGGTGCGACCGGCGCGCCGAGCGGCGGCGAGGCCGGCTTGAGTGCGTTCCCGGATCAGGCTGCGCTCGAACTCCGCCAGTGCGCCAAACATATGGAAGACCAGCCGGCCCTGCGCGGTCGTCGTGTCGAGGGCTTCAGTCAGGCTGCGAAACCCGATACCACGCAGCCGCAGGATTTCCACGGTTTCGATCAACTGCTTCATCGACCGCGCCAGACGGTCGAGCTTCCACACGATCAGCGTGTCGCCGCTGCGTGCAAATTCGAGCGCGTTATGCAAAGCCGGGCGATCTGTAACTGCACCCGACATGTGCTCGGTGAAAATCCTTGCGCAGCCTGCTTCGGTCAGGGCGTCTCGCTGCAAGGCAAGGTTCTGGTCGACGGTCGACACGCGGGCGTAGCCGAGCAGCATTGGTTTCGCTGTGACCTCGCCGGCATCAGATGATCGTGTTCACGCAGCCTTCCGCGAAGCCGGCTGAAGGCGCCGCTTCGCCGGCGTCGCTCGGCGTGCGGTCCGTTTACTCGCCATGACCTCTCTCGAAACTCAACCGCAATCTAGGGTTTTGCGAGGCCGGAATCAAGAATGAGTTATGAGAGAGGTTTAAGCCACTTTTGCCGCGTAATTTCCTGCGTTGGCATGTCCTCTCAAAAACCCTCGTTTTCGAGAGCGATTCCGCTGTAACGCTTTTCTTGATTTCTGCACAATGGTCCCGGCTGTGATCAATTCAGTTCTACTGGTTGCGGATGGTCCGTGCCCGGTTCCATTCTTCTGCGAACCCGGCATCGGCCCAACTGAAGGCATGGCAATGGCAGCGTCCCCCGGCTTTGGAGACTTCAGCTCTCGACGCGAAGAGCTCATTCAGGCCCACTTTGAGCCCCAGCTGGAACGTATTGGATTATCAGCTCATCAAATCGAGCGGCAAAGCCTTGACGAATTGAACGAAAGTCTCGTTAGGGTAAACGATGCCATATCACACCCTGACGGATTCGGAACTCTGAATATCAAAATGACCGCGAATGCGGGACTGCTCGTGGCGACAGCTCGCCAAGAAGCCCACATGGAAATTAGTATTTTGCCTCTGCTTCTCGAACGCAAAAGTCTAATCCTGAATCGCATTAAGAGCTTGGTCGGTGAAAAAAGGGTTGCGGGTCTAAATGATCTCGTCGCAACGGTGGCTGACCCAGAGCTTCGGACGAAAATCGAAAGCGAATTGTCTGTCCTTGCCGAACAATCACGCCGATTGGCCGAACAAGAGAGTGCCGTGGCACAAGCGCAGGCAGAGCAGATAACAAAGCGTGATGAGGCATTGGCTAAGCTAAGAGCGGACCTTTTTGATCGCCGGCTTCAATCAATAAAAGATTTCTTCGCTAGAGAGTCTATGGCCACGTACATCGGAGCATTCATTCTTTTAGTTCTTACTTTTGTCCAGGTGAGCGCCATGTTTACGGCAACTAGGTATACTTCGGAAATTGTGAATAATGCTTTTCTCTTGATACTGGGCTATTTCTTTGGGCAGAGCGGCGGGAGAACTCCTCCGGGGCGAGCGGGCCCTAAGGAAGACGCATAGTTTCGGGACGTTATGTGGTGCAACAATCTTACAGACCGTGTGGAAACAGGTGAAGCGTAGGGCGAGGTATTTGATCGGCCGGTTCGAAGGGGAATAGTCCTTCATCCTCGCAGGCAACCTACTCGTAGTAAGGAATTTCGGATGGGCAGTCGCCGCTAAAGTCGCGTTAGAGTTAGGTCAGCTCGGTGCAAAAGTTTGATTTATGCACGCTGCACGCAAGGGCGGAAGCTGCGCAAATCCTACGGGTTCTATGCTCATGCCGTTTCGTCCGGATCGGGTCGATCAGGCCGCGCGATCAACCATAGGGATACCAGTAATGACCCCACTCCATCCGGGCCAGAGACGAGCAAAGAACGGAAGTGTCATCCCAAGTAGCTGAACCTTTAGTTGGTAAGGCCGAACAGCCAAAAATGCCAACCATGTAAGAATGCCCGCTATGAACCCAATGATAGGAGCAATTATAAAGCTTGTTATGCGTTGCAGGCGCAGAATGAGGTACAATGGCAAACCCTAGAACAAGCGTTCCGGCGTAGCTTACTAACCACTTACTACGAGCGGCCAACTGTGCATCCAACATGGCCAAATAAACCTGAGCACCGACCTGCAAGTCGATGCCTGCGCAGTAGCTGCCAACTAACAAAGGTGTCCAAAATGGCGCAATCGCGAAGGCTATAATCGTGCGACGTGATGAGGGTCGTTGATTACGGCTCTCCATTCGCTATCTTCTATATGTCGGTTTGAAGATCGCCACAAGTGACGCATAAAACGTCATTATGACAAATTTTTTCAGGTAAAATCGAAGTCGCGCTTTTAACCTTTAAGTCCTCGCCGGCCTGACCCTGCATTTTTGCTGAAAAACGGTATGCGGCCGATCGCAACGAATACTTGCCGTTTTGGCGAATACTTGAATCGCCCGGACACAAGATATAGAGCGACGGTATCCCCAGAATGCGGGGATAGCTCGCGGGAAAACCGTCTGGCGTGCCGGTCTCGGGCCGCGTCGAACACATTGCTTAAAATTGCGGCAGCACTCTAGCGTTAGGTCGAGACAATTTTTAGTAGCACCGGCTTGCCCGCGATCAACCCCGCTCGCCATGCTCGGCGCGTTGCGCCTGCGCGTGGCTCCGCGCCGCTGCGCGGTCGCCTGACGGCGAGGGTTTGACAGCGCGCGCGCTCGATGCTGCGCGGATCGCGTCGCCCCGAGGTGCGCCGACAAGACGCCACGCCTGCGGCGCGTCGCTCAAGGTGCTGTTTCGAAAAGGCAAGCCGGCGGCGTCTGTTATAAGTCGCGAACTCTCGGCCTCCCATTCCGGGGTGAAAAATGGGACGATCGAGATCGATTTTCTTGCAGAAAATCACCGGGAGTCGGATAGCGAAGACATGAGCCGTGATATGAAAAGCGGTTCTCGCAGGGCAAAGGACGCGTCGGCCAATGCCGAGGCGACCTCGGAAAAAGAGGAAAGAGCCCGCGCCCTCTTTACATCTGGTCAGGAAGCGTTGCGGCATTCCGATCACGTGGCCGCCCGCCAAGCCTATAATGATGCTCTGGCGCTCTGTCGCGAGGTCGGCTTCGTGCTCGGTGAGGCCGACTGCATTGCAGGCCTCGGCGACGTTGAGCTGCGGTGTTCCGATCACGACGCCGCGCGCCAAGCCTATAACAAGGCGTTGGCGCTCTTCCGCCAGGTTGGCTCCGTACACGGCGAGGCCAACTGCATTGGACGCCTCGGCGACGTTGATTTGTGGTGTGATGACGATCATGCCGCGCGGCAGGCTTATGAGAGGGCTCTGCCGCTCTGTCGCGAGGTAGGCGACGTACACGGCGAGGCCAACTGCATTGGACGCCTCGGCGAGGTTGCGTGTCGGCGTTCCGATTACGAGGCGGCCCGCCAAGCCTATAACGATGCCCTGCCGCTCTACCGGCAGGTCACGCATGTGCTCGGCGAGGCCGACTGCATCGCGGGCCTCGGCGACGTTGCGTTGGGGCGTTCCGATTACGAGGCGGCCCGCCAAGCCTATAACGATGCCCTGCCGCTCTACCGGCAGGTCACGCATGTGCTCGGCGAGGCCAACTGCATCTTTGGCATTGGTGAAATCGACCTTCGATGCTCCGATTACGGCGCGGCGCGCAAAGGATTTGAGAGGGCGTTGCGCCTGTATCGCCGCGTTGGGAATATTCTCGGGCAGAATAATTGCCACATGCGACTAGATGACTTACGAAAAAATCCTGAAACTACCGCATTTATGCCTGTCGTGATCCCGCTTCCTTTCCCAATTATTCATGACTACTATATCCGTATGGGGGATTTACTTAACAATGCTGTCAAGGCAGCAAAAGCCGAGGCGGTGAAACGAGCCGCACCTAACCTGTCTTCTGTTAGGCTGGCTGCCGCCTATGAGGTACTCGTGCGAGATAGCGATCTTAGAAACCCTGAGATGCCTCAAACCGAGCGCCTTCGCCGCGCCAGAAATTTGCTGCGAACTTACAATCGCCTCCGCAAACGCGATCGGAATTTTCACGATGCAAGCGATCAGCTTAAAGCCGCTCGCAGCATCGTGAATCAGCATCAATATCAACGCCGAAAGAGCATTGCGGCTGCCGCTGCCGCTCGACTCGCCGGGTGAATTAAAGTCCCAAAATTTGGGACTTGAATTTTGGTTCACCTTGGCCGCAGAATTCCCGCATCAAAATGCGATGCGGAGATGACCATGCGTACGATACGCTGTCGGCCGGGACGCCTTCCCGCTCGTCGTCTCTCCGCCCCGTCGGCACTCGGTGAATGAGCGGATCAGCCGACTACAGCGGCGTGATCATGGCGATGATCCTCGGCCCGCCGCTGATGTATCTAGCGTTCAACCTGTTGTGCGCCGTGTTGGGCGGCGCGCTGCAAGCTCCGGTGATGCTGTGGCGGTCGCTCGCCCGATTTCGGCATCTTCCTTTGGAAACGCGTCATCAAATCCGCGCCGGCATGGGCGCGTTTGGGCTTGTGATTGCCCTCGGTCTGTGGGCGCGCGGCTGGCCGATCAATAGCTACGTGGTGCCGGGCCTAGCCGGCGTGAGCGGCCTTTATCTGGTGGGCGGCGTCGTTTGCGCCCGGCGTCCGCTGACCTTCGATCCGTTTTCGGTCCTGTGGTTCGGGGTGGGCATTGTCGCCTGCGCCGCGCTGGTGATTGTCGCGAAGGAAGTTACATGGCTGAGCTGGTGGAGCTGATCGCGCCGGCGGCGATCGCGCTGTTTGTCGTGCGCCTTGTGCTCGTGCGCCCGCCGGTGCCGCGCGGGCTGCCCAATCCCGCGAAGATCGGTTTGCCGTCTGGCGGCATGGCGTCGCCGGCGGCGGTGCATGCCGTGCTCGGCGGCGCTGCGCGTCCGTGGTGGCGGTTCTGGTAAGGGGGGATAAGCGCGATGGCGTTCCCGCTTTTCCGGCGCAAGCCTGGCATCCTGGGCTCGTCTGATCCACGCGCAAGCTATTGGGGGCGTTATCGATATCGGGATGGCTCGCTCGGCGGCGAGGTGCGCATTCCCGGCCCAGAAGTAAAGGTGATAGTCGGGAAAAACTCGGCCGGAAAGGGCAGGGGCTTGATCCTGCCTAATTTGTTAAAACGCACCGGCATCTCTCAATTGACGGTGGATACCCGCTGCGCTGCCGGCGCGGTATCCGGGCCGTGGCGGCGTACCGTCGATGAAAAACAAGTGGTCGCAAATCCCTACGGCTGCTTGGACAACGATCCGGACTATGCCGATCTGCAAGGCGTCACCGGCATTAATCTGCTCGAAGCGCCGGAATTAGACCCGGACAGCGTGCTTGTTTTCGATCATCTCAATGTGATGTCGGAAACGTGCTTTCCGGCCGAGAACGCGCACCAGCCGTTTTTCGATCTGTCATCACAGAGCCTCTTTGTCGCCCTCGCTTGGGGCGAAATGCGCGAGGCCAAGGATCGGAGCCGCAAACCGCTGCTCGCCAACGTGCGCCGGCGCGCGCTCGAACGTAGCGAGTTTGACCGGAAAACCGGCGAGCCGGTTGCCGGCCTCGCAAAGCATGTGGCCGATCTCATGGCCTACAACAATCCGATCGTGAATGCGTCGATCGGCTGCTTTGCCGGACCGATCGATGAAACGATCGCCAACACGCTGAAAAACTTCGAAGCAAAATCGCGTTGGATGATGTCGCCGATGCTGGCGGCCGATGAACAGCGCGGCGGCATCGATTTTGGCGAGATGGGACGGCGCGTGACCTCCGCGTACCTGGCGGTACCGGCTGAGCATGTCGCCGCGTGTGCGCCCTGGCTCAAATTGGCGATCACCGGCGCGTTGCGTCCGCTCTTTACGGTGCATGAAATCCCGGTGACGTTTTGGCTGGACGAATTCTATGCATTAAAGCGTCTGCCCCTGATCGATCAGATTGGTGTTGTTGCAGGGAACAAAATTGAAATCATCGTCGTGGTACAAAGTCTCACGATGCTAAAGCAATTATATGGAGAGGTGTGGGAAGCGTTTGTAGGTAACGCGTCGGTTATTGCTCTCGTTGGAGCATGCCCCGATAAATTTACCTGCGAATACTTGATGGCGTTAAGCGGTAAAACCAGCATGGCCAAGCCGACCACGAATTACTCCAACAATCCGGGCGGGACGGGCGCGGGCGGAGGTTGGGGGTTTGAAACCGTGCCGACACTCACGGAAGCCGCTCTTTATGGGCTGGCTCCGGGCACTGGCTTCGTGTGGATCGGCGGCCTGGCTGATCCGACCCCCGTAGCCTATCCCGGCTGGTACACCGATCCCGTGCTGTCACAGCGCGGGCGTCGTGATCCCTGGGCATCGAGGTGGTGAGCGATGATCGATGCAAAGGCGCGCAAGATGTTCGCGCAACTCGATGATCCGGCGACCGCACAGGTCGCGCTCCAAATGCTACGCGAGCATTTCGCCCGGCAAAAGCCGGCGATGAAGTTTGCGCACCTGGCGGCCGATCTCGAAGGCGCGGTTCCGAAACAGGATCACGAGGCGCTCAAGGTCGAGCTGGCCCGCTGGCAACAAGCCAACGTGCAATGCCAGAACGGCTACAACAAGCTTGATGCCGAAAACCGCAGCTTGCGGGCTGAAAATGCGAGCCTGCGCGGCGGCGTCTCGGTGCTTCGGCGGGTGTGGTGCGCGGTGCTGCATCGGCCGCGCCTGCGCCGCTTGGCCTGCGTCGGTGCGCTCGCGCTGGTCGTGGGCGGCGGTTGGTATGTGATAACGGCCGAGCCTGGAATGACGGCGGAAGCACGCGAAAAGCTTGTCGCGCTGCGTCTGCAAAATTGGTCGGTCGGTGCCGGGTCGCCGGCCGTGGTCAATCTCGTCGGCGCGTCGTGGTGGGTGAAGATCGATCGCGACGTGGACAGCACGTCCTATGTCGATCGGCTGGGCCAGCCGATTTCTCTCGATTGCTATCACTTCTTCGCCCGGCCGGCCGTCTCGGCATTTGGCGTCAGCTACGAAAAGCCGGGGACGGCCGACAGTTGGAAAGAGCGGGCGCGCGTCTGCGTAACGCCGCAACAAAGCGCGTCAGCAAAGTGAGGGGGCCATGTTGAAGCTCGGCAAATGGGGCGGCCTGGTACTGCGTGGCGGGGACACTCCGCCGGCGCCGTCACAAACGGGTGTGCGTGTTCCGACGCCTTGGGTGCCGCCTGCGGAAAAGCCGTGGGTGCCGCCCGATTCAACCGTGCCGAAACCGCGTGAGGTTCGGCCACGTCTGCTGTTCGCGCTCGATGGAACCGGGAGCCGCGCCAGAACGCTTGTTGCCGCTCGCCCTCTGACGGACTCGATTGTGAAAGGGTTGCCCGGCTCGCTCGATGTCGCCGTGGCGTGGCATAGCGGCGGCGAGGCTAAACCCTTTACCGCTTTTACCCGTGACACTGGCACGCTGCGCGATATCGTCGGGTCGATTGAATGCAAGGTCGGCGGCACGCGGTTGCTGCCGATTTTGAAAAAGGTGCTGAAGCTGCATGTCGCGGTCGTCGTCTATATCGGCGACTGCTTCGAGGAAAGCGACGCGGAAGCCGCGCGCCTGGCGGCGGCGCTGTGCCGCCGGCAAACGCGCGTGATCATCCTCCATGAGGGGCCGCCGCCGGATGCTTTTGGTGTGATCGCCGAGCGCAGCGGCGGAGCCTTGCTGCCGTTTGACCGCAACGCTCCCGACAAAATGGGCAACTTGCTGGAAGCGATCGGCATCCTTGCCGGCGGGGATATCGAAGCGCTCGAAACCGTGGCTCCCTCCATGCCAGAGGCGCGCTTGCTGCTGGAAAACCTGAGTGACCGCAAGTTGATCGGGCGGAGGACAACATGAGCGCGCCACAACCGTGGGTGCCGCCGGAGCGGTCGAGCTGGTCGAGCGAACCAGTCGCCGCGCGGCCTCCGAAGGAAATTCCCGCCTGGGTGGTTTTCCTGGTGCTTTACGTGGCGCTGTTGGCGATGTCGCTCGGGTGCGTCGCCACTGCGGCGGCGATGGGCGATCATCGCGATGGGTGGATGCTGTTCCTGCAAATCAGCCTGGTCCTCGTCGGCTGGTGGGGTCTTGTGATTTGTACCAGCGGCGGCGACGGCGCGGCGCTGGGCACCCTCGTTGCGATTATCGATGCCGCGATTGTCCATTACTGGCTAACCGGGAGCATATGGTGATGATCGCTCCGTGGGTGCCGCCGCCCCGCAAGGGCAGGAAGGCATTGTTCAATCCAGAATGCGAGCAAAAGCTAGAGCGGGAGCTAGAGGCGAAAACGCAAGTTTTACTGGATTTATACGATGCAATGCCTCGTTTATACGATGCAATGCCTCGGGGTTTTGATGCGGAGGTGTTAACCGAAGTCGAGAGCAACCACGGTGAAATGCTGAGCGGCATTGCGGATACGTATTTAATCTTGATGCGCTTGGCGGCTATTCAACATCGGCCAGGTGACGCGCGTCGTTTGGCTCGCTTGGCCGCAAAAGCAGCCCGCCGCTCGCGCCGGCTATTCAGCCGCCTGAGAGTAACGCCATGACCGCGCCGGAATCATCATGGGTGCCGCCGGCGGGCGAAAACTGGGAAGTTCGTAATAAGATTCCGGTATGGCCGCCGAGCTGGTTATTACGTGATCCCGATCCCTTCACCAAGATATTGGTCGGCTTAGTTTTTATAGGGATCGGATCGCTGATTATGTTCGTTCAGGCGGGCGCATCTCTCTGCCCCGATGTCCAGCAAGGCTGGCGCGATGCTGTGGGCTGGGGTCTGAATCTCTTTGGCGCAGGCTGTCTGGGGGTCGGCTACAAAGACTCTTGGCACAAGGTTCTAGCCGCCCCGCTTGGGTTTTCGACTATGTTTTTCGAAATGGCTGTTATTGCCATCGTACTTGGCGTGCCGGGGTGCTAATCGCCAATGGATGACGAACTAGACGAAGAACAACGGCGCAAACGACGCGCCGGTGTCGGTATCGACATCGAAGTTGAGCGGCGGCAACCGCGGCCGGCCAACGATCAGCCGGTTTGGACCCGGCACGATGACGGGACATGGGAAATGATCGTCGCCGGCGAGCATGTCGCGGGGCTGCTGCCGAACAATGATCCCGGCTATGAAGATTGGTGGATGTCAAACGGCGTCGGCACGGCCGAGCTACCGGAGTACGGATGGGAAGCTGTCGATTTTGACTCGCTCGAAGCCGGCAAGCGCTCGCTGGAACAATGGTGGCATCACGCGCGCAACGGTGAAGCGTACCAGCCCGAGCGGCCAGAGCGGCCGACTGTCACGCATGAGGCGATCGATCGCGATCCCTGGAACGCGGTCGCGCTTGATCTGCCGCCATTTGGCGATGGCGATCCCGAATTATTCCTGCGGGTCGCCACGACCGCGCGCGATTTGCGGGTTACCCTTGCCGAGCAAGCCGGACAGGCGGTAACACCCGGCCAGCGCGAGCTTTGGGAGCAGCATGCGGATCGCGCCGAAACTCGCTGGAAAATCGCCGAGGCGCGTTGGGCGGTACAAGCGGCCGAACAACCGTTGAGCAAAGCGGCGATCGATTATGATGCGTGGGCGGCTGTCTATCAGCCGATTCCGCCAAATGCCGACTCTGAGCTGCTGCGCTATGCCTTCGTCGCGGCGGAGGAATGCGCTGTGGCGGTCAAAGGCGAGCCCGGCTCAATGCGAGCGCTTTTCGAGCCGGATGGGCTCGGTTACGGTGAAAGCCGCGAGACGAATTTCGCGCGGGCGAGCGAGCGGCTTGATGAACTAGAGGGGTTGATCGCGGCGCACGATCTCGCGCACAGCAATCAGCTTACCGACGATAACATTGCCGAGCGCGTGCAACAGATCATCGATAATCCCGAGGTGCTTTCCGATGAAACCTTGTGGGGCGTATTAGACGCGCATGCGGCGCGGCGTGCGGCCGAGCCTGTGCAGGTCGAGCCGCCGGCCGAAACCGAAACCCGGATTTACGAAGCAACCGAGCCGGAGCTGGAGCGCAGCGAACGGCCGGCGGAGCCGGTGCCTGACGCGGCGCTGGCGCACGAACAAGCTGAGGCGGAAGAAATTCTCTATGACCGTTGGACAGGCCAGCGGATTAGCGCTGAGGACGGTTTAACCCATAGTGTCGGCCCGTCGCTCGGCGGCATGGGGCGCTGATGATCGCGGAAACAATCCGCTATTGGTGGCGCGAACGCCGCGAGGCGGCGGCGCGCAGGCGTGTAAAGAGAACCTTGGAACGGACGCTCACGACGCTGTGCGATCTAGAGGAATACGCCTTGGATCGTGGCGTGATTTTCATGTGGTTCCACGAAACGCTGCGCGAAGCAATCCGCTACGTCGATTTGACGTTATCGGACTATGACGGCCGATTTTAAAGGCTGGGTCCCCATTTCGCGTAGTAGCGCGCCCAGGTGATTTTGCCGTCGCAGGCGGCGAGATAATCAAGCCGCTGCTCGCCCGTCATGTTGACCAGGCTGCGCGCCTGCCAGCGCGGCCGGCGGGCCTTGCGTTTGCCGCTGCCGTGCCAGGTGCCGCGTTTCTCCGAGGGAACGATGATGTGGGCCGCGCGCTGCGTGCTGTTCGCGATGGCTTTTGCCAAGCCGTAAAGCGCGGCGATAGTTTGATCCCGGCCGCCGCGCCGGCCTGGTGCTGATCGCCGATGCCGGCGCGTGAGCATGCGCGAAGCGCTGCGCTTTTTCTGTAACCGGCTGCGAGGCTGTCTTTGCCGCCGCGCTGGGGGTGCCTCTCCCCCGCGCGGCTCATCGCGGTCGTATTCGGGGGCCGTAACGCGGGCTTGGCGATTGCCCCTGATCATCGAGCGGCTGGCCGGTCCAGCGATCAAATTTCGGCTTGGTGGTTTCGTCGCGGGCCTGCCGGCGCTCGTCTGCGCGGTCGTTCGAAATGCGATCTTCGCTCGCCTGGCTGCGCTCGGCAGGATCTTGCCGCCGGCGTTGCCGATCGGTGTCCTCACGGATCTGAGCTTGGCGATCGGCTGTCTCATCGATTGCGGGGCGTGTCGGTCGCAGCTCGTCGTCACGGGGTTGCGGCCGTGCCGTCCTGGCTCCCCGCATTTCAGCGGCCGGTGCTGCGCGTGTATGCGCGTGCCGGGCTTCGGGCTGTCGATCGCGTGCCAGGTCGCGGCCAATGTCCTTGCCAAAATGCGCCATGATCTCGGCCGCATTCATCGGCCGCACCGGGCCGATCGGGTCGAGCTGATGGAAGCTCGTCGCGGCGAAGCGCTTGCCGGCATCGACACGGGCCATTTGCTGCGCGAGCTGGTCGAGATTGCGCGCGGTGTTCTTGGCCACAAACAGCGCCGCTTTTTCCCGATGCCGGGTCATGCCGACATAGGACGCCGCAGCTTGCCAGTGCTCTGAATGGTATAAATATGCGTTATCTACAGTGTCACCCTGTCCTTTATAAATTGTTCCCGCATAGCCGTGCCGGAAGCCTTTAAAGGCTTCGGTGTCGAAGCTGATTTCTTTGCCGCTGTCGAGCGTGACGGCGATGTGGCTGCCGTCGATCGCGGTCAGCTTGCCGGCTTCGCCGTTATAGATGCCGCGCTTTTTGTCGGTCGCGGTGAATTGCACGCGGTCGCCGGTGGCAAAATTGCGCTTGCCGTCCGCACTGTCGAGCTGGTGATCCTGGCCGAGCCGTCCGAGGGAGCGTTGTATCTGCCGCGCGCCTTCATTGAGCGTGGCTACGTCTGCTCGTGTGTAGGCAAAGATGAAGCGGGATTTGTCCGGCGCTGCCGTCACGTCGCCGGCATAGGTGCGCAGCAACTCGGCGCGGGCTTCGGGATGCGTGCGCGTCCAGTGGATCGCGCCCTTAGCCTCATAGATGCCGAGCGCATCATGAAACTTCCCCTCGGCAAAATACTCGCTGGCGCGCCGCTCGTCGGTGCTGTGCTGGCGTCTGATCTCGGTGAGCGTCGCTGCGCCGTAGCGGTCGCGCAGCACTGAAAATAATCCCCCCCTTTCAATCGAGGCTAACTGTCTATCGTCTCCCGCTAAAATCAATTTCGCGCCAGCGTCGCGCGCATAGGCGGTGATCATCGCCAGGTGCGCGGTGTCGAGCATGGCGGCTTCGTCCACCATAACGACGGTCTTGCTGTCCCATTTCTCACGGCCGTTCGCCAGCATGAACAGCTCGCGCTTTACCGTGTCGGCGTGCTCGAAACCGTCCTTCGCCATCGCCTGCACGACGCGGTTTTGCCAGGCGAGGCCGATCACCCGATAACCGGCGGCCTCATAGGCTTCGCGGATCGGCGCGGTGACGCGGCTTTTGCCGGTGCCGGCAAAGCCGTCGATAAGCGCTATTCCTTCCTCGCCGGTCGCCCAGCGGAAGGCATGCGCCTGCTCGCGGCTGATCCCGGCGTGACGGTCGCTATTCAGCACCGCAAACCGCTGCTCGTCGCTAATTCCGTGGGTCTTGTTGCCAGCCAGACCGGCGGCGGCTTGCAAGGCGTGTTGTTCGCCCTCGATGACGGCGCGCGTGGTGTAACGCGCAACCTGGCCGTCTGGCCGGTCGGCGAGGCGCACAACCTCGGCGCGGCTCAAGATCGCGTTGCCAAACTCCGCGCGATCGATCTCGACGCGGAATTGTTCGATGAGGCTGCTGCCGCGTGCGATCGGGATTTCTTTTCGAATGGCTCTCTCAAGCTGGGCGGCCGTGAAGGTCGCCCGCTGCTTCGTCATCGCCTCGAGAACCGCGCCGGGGTCGCGCGCGGCGATAGCGTCGCGCAATTCGTTCATGTCGGCGCGGGCCTTGTGCTCGATGCCGCCATGCGCCCGCTCGTATCCTTCGGCCCAGCGCGATAATTTGCGATAGCTGGCGGCTAGATCATAGGCACGGTCGGTCTCGGGATTGATCTTCGACGCGACGATATGCAGGTGGTGATAATCCTCGTCGTTATGAGCGACGAATAGCGCCTTGGCATTGCCCATGCCGAGGGCCTTCAACGCGTCGTGCGCGGCTTCCTCCATTTCGGCCCGGCTGGGCTTCTGGCTCGGCGTCCACGATAGCGAAAGGTGCACGCAATCGTATTCACATGGCTTGGTCTTGCTGCCCTGGTTGAGCGCGTCAAACTCCATAACCCGGCGCGCCAGATCGGCGTCGGCGCGCGTCTCGATGTCAAAGCCAAAGCCGGTGCCGCCGATCCAATCGACGCGGCTTTGCTCACCCGGCGCCAGATTGTCGTTGCCGGCGCCGCGCCCCTCCCCGAGCACGTAACGGGTCGCTCCGGTGACGCCTTTACCGACATTGAGACGCGGGGTCATGGCTTAGGGCTTCATCACGCCTTGCTGTTCCTCACCGTCCGTGCCGTCTGCCGTCGTCAAGCTCGGCCGGCAATACGCTGTCGGCCGGGACGGCGGCCAGCTCGTCATCGAGGATTTCGGGGCACTCGCCCGCCCGTGTTTCCGGCGTCGAAAACTCGCCGCAGAGGGTGCAAATCTCGGCGTCGTCGATGCCGTAAGGCACCCACAAATGCGGCCGGTCGGTCATAGCGCGATCACCCGTTCAAAGGCGCGCTTATGCAGGCCAATCACCTCGCGCAGCTCGCCCCAATCGCGCAGCGTGCCGGTGCCGTTCAGCTCGCGGGCAACCTGGTTCAGGTTGTTGCCGATGGCGCGTAGCTCGCCGGCAAGGGCCTTGGCTTCGGGGTTGCGCCGGGTCTCGGCGACAACCTCGGCCGCCGCCTGGCGGCGAAAGAGAAGCTGTCGCGCATAGGCGCTCAGGCTGATCCCCTCCCCTTCAGCCGCCCGCTCAAGCTTGCCCCGCTCCTTCGGGGTGAGCTGTACGCCAAGGAATTTCGTGCGCTGTTCGCTCGCGTCGGCTTGCTTGCGGCGGGCCATTTCCTACACTCCCGGCAGGGCCAGTCCCAATAATTCCAAAGGAATTAGCCATACTGGCTGCTGTTCTGTTGTCGTACGGTAAACCTGTTTGATTTCGGTGTCGTTAAATTCAGTCGTCCACGTCGAAATAAGCTATGCCAACCTGTAAACCAGCCAGCCTGTTAGACGGTAAACCGGCTGGATCGTCGGAGTGTTAGAGGGTTAGCCGGTTAGAGTGACGGGTTGTTAACCGGCTGGATGGTAGGATAGTTGGCATGAACCGCCGAGGTACATCATGCCTGCTCGCCACGCTACCGCGCCCGCCCATGAGCCGGACGCCGATCCTGCGATTGAGGGCTTTGTGAGCGATACGCCCGTCCCTCGCCGCTCTGCTGCTGCCCCGCCGCCAAAGCACCGCGCCGGTAAGTCCCTCGCCGGCGGCTATATTGAAAAAGACGATCTCTACATCATCAAGGAATTGCTGCTACGCCTCTCACGGGAGCTTAAACGCACCGTCACGATGCAGGATTTCGCGGTCTCGGCCTTTACCCGCGAATGCGCCCGCTACGGGGTCAAGCTCTCCGGTAAAAGCGGCGGCCCGCTGCCCGACGCTTAGCGCTCCTGCCCAAACACCCGGCGCAACCAATCATTCTGCCCTTCCCAATCCTCGCGCGGCTCTATGCGCCTGCCAGGCTCGCCGGCGAACTCATCCACCAGCACCTTTTCGTCGGCCGCCCAGGGGGTCGAGCTGGTGTTGAGATACGGCACCCGGTAAAGCCGCACCCGGCTCACCCAAAGATCAGCGTAATACCGCGCCAGCGATACCGCCTCGGCCAGCTCGATCTTACCGAGGATTTCCGCCGTGAAGGTCTCTCCCTCTCGGATGCCCTCAAGCTCGTAAAAGGCTGGCTCGCTCATGAGACTGCGCGCTCAGTGCCGCTGATTGGCGAGGTATTCCGTCATAGCCTCTTCAACCACGTCCTGCAGCTTGCGCCCACGTTCGGCGGCAAAGCTCTTTAACTGCCGCAAGAGAGGCGTTGGAATCCGCGCCGCCAGAAATGTCCGGGCGGCATCGTTCGCCGCATCAGCGGCCACGGCAGGGGCCTTCGACGCGGTTGAAAAGATCAGGGGCTTACGTGCTGCTTTCGCCATGGGAATGCTCGTTTGTTATCTTGATAACTTTATCGTTTGCTATCATGCAATCTTCAGATGGGATTGACGCTCCGGCTGCATGAGGCCAAGCCGCTCGGCAAGCCACAGCATCAACGCGCGGATTTCTGCTGCCGCTTTGCCGTCCGGGTCCGCTTCCTCGGCTGTCATGCCTTGCTGCCAATGCGATGAAAACGCTTTGCGGTGATGAAGCACCACTGGCGACACCTCAATGCCTTCGGCTTCAAGGCCATGGGTCGCGTCATTCACCTCGCTTCCCTGCACGGGTGCCGCGTTCAATACGACAAAGAACGGCTTACCGGATGTCCGCGCCAGGTGGATCGAGGCGGGCAGTGCATCGAGGTCGGGGCCGGATGGCCGCGTCGGGATTAGCAAAAGATCGGCCGCCTGTGCTGCCGCTGTTGCGGTCGTGTCGGCATGTGGCGGCGTATCGAGGATCAGTAGATCGGCGTCCTGCTCCTGCGCCTGTTTGATAAATACCGGGAGCCGGTTCGCTTGCGCTGCCACCACGGCGGGCTGTGCATCGCTGCCCCGGTTATCACCCCACATCGCCGAATTGGCCTGCGGGTCGAGGTCGAGCACGGCGGTGATGAGGCCAAGATTCTGTGCCGCAACCGCCAAGTGCGTCGCGAGCATGGTTTTGCCGACGCCCCCTTTTCGACAGATAACGGCTAGGATTTTCGTATCGGTCATCTTAGCTCCCCCAAGCTATCAAGATAACTTGTGATCTTGATAACAACGTCGGATCGAGTCGGTCAAGGGAGCTGATGCCGGGCTTAGCCGAGTGTTGAGCCGGGCGGTTGATACCGCTTCACATCGATCTCGCCAGCGCGTTGCCGCATAGCCTGCGCGTCATGCCAAACCTGCATACGCAGCAAGGTTTCCATGTTCACGCCAAACGCCTTTTCGATCCGTAGCGCCATCGGCGGGCTGAGCGGCAGTTTGCCGTTCACGAGGTCGGACAGCGTTGCTCGCCGGACGCCCAAAATCTCGGCCGCTTGCGCGATCGAGAGGTGCAGCTCATCAAGGATTTCATCGCGGATAAACTCGCCCGGATGGGGCGGTGTCATACCGACTTTTACGGGTTCCTCGCTCATCAGTGATAATCCTCCAAGTTCAGGTTGCAGATTTCGCCTTGCTTGATGTCGAAAGTGATCCGCCAGTTACCGCTTACCGAAATGCTCCACGTCTCGGCGCGGTCGCCAGTGAGCTGGTGAATGCGCCAACCCGGCGGGCCTATGACTGCGGCCATGTTTTCCGCCACAATCAGTTGCGCCAGGATGTTCCGGACGCGCTTCACGAGGTCAGTGCGGATTTCGCGGTTGTCGTCGTCTCTGATGAGGCGCAAGAGGCCCCGATGTTCCACGTTTCGAATGATCATGCCAGCAAAGTGTACGAAAAAACCGTACGGAATGTCAAGTGATTCGGCTGCTGTGTGATCTTGCTATAAAGTTATCTTGATAACATTAGTTCCTTGTTCGATCCGCCGGAGGCGGTCGAAGTCTCCGGGGCGTTCCCCGTCCCGATGCAATCGGATTCGCATGGAAAGCGGTGCGGCTGCAAAACCTCGGCCGATCTCGGCCGACCGCCGGGAGGCGGCGCGGAGCCACGCACAGGCGCACGGCGCCGAGCATGGTGAGCGGGTTTGCCCGCAAACCGCGCCCCATGCGATCCGGCTCCGCCGCGTCTGCGGCGGGATGACTCCTGTGGGCTGGTCAAAGACTTAGACCGAAGCGGCATCGTTTTGGTATCGGCTACATATTGGGATGGGGTAGGGGCGTCACTGGCCGCGCCAGGAGCGGAGTTCGTTGTGAGGCAGCCCGGAGTGGCAAAAGCTGAAATAACGCACCAGCGCCCGCCAAAACGCCCAGAACCGGCCTTTCCGCATCGATGGTCCCCGCCCTTGCGCTCCCAAACTCGCCGCTCGTCTTCGCCGAGCAATTCGGACGTTCGGTCAGGTGGGGACAGTGCCGGTAAAGGCTGTATGGCGAGCGCCGCTAGGCAGCGCGAGCAAACCGGCGCGCCGCGAGGCGCGCTCCGCTTTGTCTGTGAGCGCCTTAGGCGCGAGCCAATAAAAAGACCGTTGCGCTGTTAAGCGCAGTCCGATTCTTCTCACTCGCGGCGACGTTAAATTTCGACAGAAAAGAGTTTTCCACAGGCTAGAGATTCTAGATTCAATTAGTTCTAGAGTTCATGCGGAAATTTACTTTCTACGCCAAAGACTTACGCGCCCATCGGCTACATCCTGGGATGGCTACGGCTACGTTTTGGATGGCTATCGGCTACATCCTGGGATGGCTATGGCTACGTTTTGGGATGGCTTGACGGCTACGGCTTCATTCACTACCACGTAACCGTAGCCATGCCCGAAACTGATAAGAAACTCCGCACTATTGAAGTCGAGCCGGATGAGATTTCCCTCATTAAGCCCGGCGAGCTGATCGATATCGTCGAGCTGTCGCCGCTCACCTTGCAGGATCGCCGCATTTACAATCTGCTGATCCTCAACGCCTGGGGCAGTATCGGCGAGCCAAAGGAACATCGCATTCACAAGCGCGATCTGCGCGGTACGCACAACGTCAATGATCGCGTTGGCGAGAGCATCATGCGCCTGATGGGCGCAATTGCTCAGGTCTCGATCGAGCGCGAGGACGGCAAGAGCTATACGCGTCGCGTGCAGCTCTTATCGAGCACCGATGAGGCCATAGATAACGACGGTCTGTTATATTACAGCTTCACGGCTGGCTTACGTGCGATTATCAAACAAAGCTCGCAGTTCGCGCGGCTGCAAAAGGATGTGATGTATTCCTTTAGCAGCAAGTATGCGCTCGCGCTCTACGAAATGGTGCAAAAGCGCGGCAACTTGAAGTACAAAACGAGCGAAGAATTTACACTTGATCGGTTCCGCGCACTGCTCGGTGTCGATAAAGGCAAGCTGACACTATTCAAAAACCTTAAGCTGCGCGCGATCGATCCCGCCGTGTTGGAGGTGAATGGCCTCGGTGAGTTTGGCTGCAAGGTGGAGCCGATCTACGAAGGCCGCAAGGTGACGGGGATTGACCTGTCATGGTGGCAAAAGAACGTCGATGAAAAGAAAGCGGCGCTGCGCGAGGTTCGCATTAGCCGCGTAGGGCGCAAGGCCCGTCTGCGTGGCACTGTCGAGCATATAGCGCCAGCACCGCCCCGGATCGCTCCGGCGAAACCCGTCACTCCATTGCCACGGCGAGGGCATAGCGGCTTGAAGGAGTCTCAGGTCGGCACGCTGCGCGCGGCATTTCCCGGTACCGATATCGACGAAATGGAACGGCAGTTTGTGGCGTGGAACGAAGAGAACGGGGTCACGCCTGACAGCTACATGGGTGCGCTGTACGGCTTCATAAAGAAAAAGCTCGACCGTGAAAATGATAGCGCCCGATCACTCGGTGCCGAGTGATTACCGCTTCGCGCTGCGCGCGTCGGGTGAGCATCCGGGCGCGGTGATTTACGAAATCCACAGCCGAGCTCGATTGCACGCTGGCAAATTCTGTCCTCTCGGCAAGGAGAGGTTTTGACGTAGGCGCACGTAGGGAAGGCGCGGAACGCAGTGGAGCGGCCGAGGCGATTTAACCCGCCGAGCCGGTGCGCCGGTCGCCGTCAGGTAAAGACTAAGGGCGCTGCCCTCGCGCTCTGCGCTGCAACGGATGGACGCACCTAAGGTGCGACGGCGCGAATGCGCCTTCAATCCGTCGCAGCTCCGTTTGCTACCCCGCTCTCGCCGAGCGGCAGGGCCGCATGCGCGACCCTGTTTTACCAACCGAAATACCGCTGCGCGGCGGCACGCTGTTCTCGGGCATCGGAAGCCCGGAGCTGGCGGCGCCGTGGGTCGATTGGCGCTGGTGCGCGGAAATCGACCCGTTCGCGAGTGCCATTCATGCGGCGCGTTTCGGTCATCGGAACCTCGGTAACGTGAGGAGCCTTTGCGATGCCGCGATCGAGCCAGTTGACCTTATTGCCTTTGGATCGCCTTGCCAGTCCTTCTCCGTCGCCGGCCCGCGCGCCGGCCTGGATGATCCGCGCGGCAACCTGGCGTTCATCGGCCTTGAGGTTGTTGGGCGAGTCCGGCCGCGCTGGGTGGTTTTCGAGAACGTGCCCGGTCTCCTCATCAGATGGAGGCAGGGACTTTGGCGCCTTCCTCGGGGCGCTGGGGCAATGCGGGTATGGGTTCGCCTACCGAATTCTTGACGCTCAATATTTCGGAGTGGCCCAGCGCCGGCGCCGCGTGTTCGTTGTCGGATATCGCGGAGACTGGCGACCTGCCGCAGCGGTACTTTTTGAGCCCGAAAGCCTCGGCCGGGATTCTCCGCCGTGCCGCGAAACGGGGCAAAACGCTGCCGCCACGCTTACGAGTGGCGCTGGAAACGGTCGCCGGCGAGAGGATGACATAAACCTCATTGCACCGACGCTAACGGTCGATGCGATGGGACATACCGATTTCGCCTGCAACGGTGGCCTGGTGGCGTTTGGCGGCGGCCGGCAAGGTGGCGTGCTCGATGTCGCGACGACATGCACGACAAACACGCGGATCGATTTCGAGACGGAGACATTGACGCTGGCCGGCAGCGGCGTGCGGCGGTTGACACCGCGCGAGTGCGAACGGCTGCAAGGCTTCCCCGATGATTTCACGCGGATCGCGTTCAAAGGCAAACCTGCGTCCGATGCGCCGCGGTATCGCGTGCTCGGCAACGCCATGGCAGTGTCAGTGATCCGCTGGATATTGGGCCGGGTGAGGGTGTTCGAAACACTGCGCGGGCTCTGATCCCAACAGCCTTGGAACGAGACGGCGCTGCTCGATGTTGGAAAGACTGAGCAGCTGTTGTCGCATGCAATATTGGCTCCACACCGCGACAAAGAACCCGGCGTTTTCCCTGCGCCGGGTTTTTCGTGCGCATGGCAAAAGTCGAAGGGATGAAAAAACCCCGCCGAGCGGTTGGCCCGGCGGGGCTGGATCGATCCGACCTATTCGGCGGTGCCGGCCTCGGTCTCGTCGTCTTTGGCGGCCCGGCAGGTGATCCGGCCGGAGACGGCGAGCTGCTCGCCAATCTCCACGGTAAAGCCGTCGCCCTTGCTATGGGGCCACACGGCGCCGACTGGTCGCCAGAAGGGTTTTTTGCCCGCCTTCTTCTGCTCGTCGGTCAACTCGCTGACAATGTAGGCGATGTGTGATGGCTTGCTCATGTTCTGCTCCTCTCAGGTTGTGAAGCCGCCGAGTGGTGGCTTTCGATGCGAGGCGTAAGAACACGGACGGCGCGCGTTGCAAGTGACCGGAACATTAGCGAGACTTGGCGGCTCCGCCGCCTAGTCCTTGTCGAGCTTATGTTTCGAAGCGCTTGTCAACGATGGAGCGACGGCACGGGTTCACGTTCGCATTCTTTGAAAGCCTGAGCGGCTTTACCTGATAGGGAAAAGGGGCAGGGCTGCTCATTGTGCCGTCTGGTCGGCTGACGGCGAGCGGTGCGGGCTGCCTTGGTGCGCTGCTGGCGATTGTGCTTCTTCCGTAGCCAACGGTTATAGGCTTTGGGGGTGCGTGGTCGATAACGCCGGCGTGCCGCGGGCTTCAACGGCTTGCGAGCGGCGGCCATGCTGCGGCCGATCTCTATAGCCTGATCGAGCGCGTCGGTTCGCTCGGCCATGGCGTCGCTGCCGTTGCGGTAGTTGATGGAGTATTCGCCGGGCTGACGCTGCAACATGATCCCGAGCCGCGCGAGCGCCGCAACGGCCTGGTCGAAAGCTGACGGCGTATCGCTCATCGATGCGCCGCCAGGTGCCAATGATTGAACACGCGGCGCAGCGTGTAGGACCGCACGATAGAAACGGCGGTCATAATAATTCCGATCTCGATGTTTTGCCGAATGCTGATATGCACGCCGAAAATCGGAAAGATAACAATTTGTGCCGTGACAGCGATGCAATAACCGATCGCGACGTTTACCAGCGCTTCAATGAGGCTGTGGGTTTTTGATTGAGCAGCGGCTCGTTGTTTCATGGGCCGTACTATACAGGAACATAGTCAATGTAGAATTAACGTGCAGCGAGGTTAATGTACAATTACCGGCTACGGGAGCCGCAATCTGAAGCCTTCGCGTACGAGATGCGCGGCGTTGGCGAGGTCGTCGATCTGATCGGCGGCCGGTTCAACCATCTGATCGCAGCCGCGATCGCTCACGATTACGTCTGATCCGTCCGCTTCCTTCAGGCGGTAGTTACCCCGCGCATATTGAATATAGCGGCCGGGTTTGGCGGCCAGGAGGTCGAGGATGATCCTGTGCTGCGGGTCATGCTCGCCGGGCAACGCTTGCTTACTAAACAACCGGGTTGCTACCAAACCGCTCACCGCCACAAGCGGGATTATCACGAGCAACAGACGCGGCAACAGCGTCGCGAAAATCTGAAAATTGGTCATTGTCCTATGCCGCGTTTGGCGGTCTTTTTGGTCTGCAGAAATTCTACATTTAGTAGGTGTGCGCCGGGTGGCGGGCAAAGTCAAAGCCACATAACACTCATTATGGAATTATACAATAATGGTCTGGGAGTTCTTCTGCTCTACTATAGCACAAACAAAGTAAATTGACCTAATCGGCAAACCTCGAAAACCGGCGCAGCGCGTGCCACAGTGCGTCATGGCAGGGGTGCGGGTCAGTGTGGTTTTCGATTCCGGGGCGCGGATTGGCCCCGGTAAAGCGAGGCTGCTGCAA